>Ga0222712_10001194_pt1 | contig 33131 bp, 66 predicted proteins | sample C33_657DmetaG_FD_165043 | JGI IMG/M metagenome (GOLD analysis project Ga0222712, IMG submission 165043) | Estuarine water microbial communities from San Francisco Bay, California, United States - C33_657D | ecosystem: Environmental > Aquatic > Marine > Unclassified | place: USA: California...
ATGTGTTTGCTAGGTATTCATACTCGGAAATACTTCTCATTAAGTCCGACATATCGGACAATTCTACATTTAACATCATAATCTTTCTTTTTTTTAATCGATAACATCAGTTAAATACTGACCACTAGCAAGTTTAACTTTGTAGAATGATTGACCTTCTTGTGGTCCCATTGCATCCATCTCGTCCATCCACATGTCCCAGTTCTTTTCCAACAATCCAACAAAGGCATCATTGTTTCCTCTATCTTTGTATCGTTTAATGTACTCATCCTTAAGACTTCTATCAGGATAAACCAATACAAATGGAATCCCTTTTTTGACAAGAGCATCTCTCACATCTTTATGTGATGATACCAAAACCTTATCAACCCTTGGGTTTTCAATCGCTCTCTCAATGTGTTCGATGTAGTTATCAGGAAAATGTTTCTTGTCAAACGTTGAACTATCGCTGTCCAAAACAATTCTATTCGTGGTGTTAAAATAAGTTGTCTTCCCAACACCAGGGAACGCTGAGTATACTTTTGTTTTCATACTTTGTGCTTGATTTACTTCTTTTATTGTTTTCTTGTTAAAGAATCTTCTGATGATGTACGACCTTACGATCGATAACAACGTGAAGATTACTGTTACCCACCCAAGTTGTCCCCAGGTGTATTCCATTCCACATAACGTGTATATGAATGGGCTGCATACCAATGTGATTACGAATCCAATGGCAACGTTTGTTATGCTTTCCAGCATGCTGTGTTTTTTACTTTGCATATTTTTTTATATTATAAGGTTGTGGACTAATAATGGTTGATTATAAGGTTGTGGCCTAATAACCGTAATAGATCATCACGTTTCGTTTCCAATCAAAAGTTTTGTAGAGATTAACAAGGTTGAAGATCGCATACTCGTACTTCCAACTGCTAACAAGTTCTCTATCATAATTAAGATCAAATGGTGTGGAATCATCGACCCAACCCGTAACACCCCACTCCATTGCCATAGACCTAACATGGTCAATCAATTCAAATATACCACCCATCTCTTCTACAGTGATTGGTGTGTCCTTTGTTTTCATGAACCCAGCCTTCGATTCAGAACCCTCAAAGAAAGGTTCTAACATTGTTCTATAGTATACCCTGACCTTTTCTGTGTAGTATTTAATTAACTCCTCGACAAACTCCTTCTCAACAACATAAAAATCATGTTCTTGTGTAAAATGTTTCTGTGTTTCTTTGTTCTTAAACACCGTCTTGAAGAATTTCTTATCGAATTGATCGACATACTTACCTAACTCGTAGTGTGTATTGTATGCAACATCGTACACACCAACGTAGCCTTCGCTGTAGTCCTCAACCCACACTTCATTTTTAAACACATACAACTCTTGTATGGTCATTCTTTTAATTTTGTTGTACTCTTTCTTCGGAAGAGAACCTAAGTAATTTCTATATCCCATATTTATTGATTGTTTTTTTGATCATCTGACCAAATCTTATCCCCGTGCTTACCCCAATAAGTGTCACACACAAACCTATCATTCTCCTCGTGTTTTCCTGGCGAAGAAACGAACCAACTCTGCATAAACTCACTAGCTTCAGCTGTGAATCTATAACAATGTTCTTTTACAGGACAGTTAGTCCCTCTGCATTTTGTTATATCTGACATATTATGTATGTATTTCTTTACCAATTAAACCGCATAAGAATGTGCTAACCAATTCAGCCTCTGGGTTTCTCCAAGCATGGTTAAGATACACATCAGCATCTTTGTGATAGTGATAGTAGTTTGCATCCAGGTGAGCTTGTGCAGCCTTTGCTGTCAAGAAACAGTTAGTATATTCTGCCACCAATGAATATGAGTGTTGTTCAAGATCAGGTATATGATCATCAAGCCAATCTGGTAAACCAAAATCACGGTCATTGACCCACATGTCTCTAATCTCAGCTTCATCAAATTCAACCTCACTATTATTTAGGTAATCAATTAAATCATCAGCTGTCTCTACCTCAATTCCGTTCCCTCTGTCTAAGTAGATATGAACATCCCCGTTCAACTCAGCGTCATAAACTTTCTTCCAGTCTCTGATCTGAAACATGTGTGGCATCCTGGTTCCTCTCATATTCTGAGTGGTCATTTCGTTTGCGAGTTCAATTAACTTTGCGTGAACTTCGTCAGTTACTTCAATTGTTTTCATGGTTCTTTTATTATTTTCTTCTTAGGTCTAATCGGTGGTTTGCCTTCCTTTATCACCCTATCTTGTGGTGGTTCTGGTGGCGGTGGTGTCATAACCCTGACCGAATTTTTTTTAATCTTCGACAACTTATTATATAAGCATGCTATCTCATCAAAGGTTAGATTACTTTTCTTACCGTTGATGTCTACCGTACAAGCCACAACGTTTCCCTCAACATAACCCTTATCTGAATCAATCCTATCGAATGATCTGGCGTTTGGTCCATCATCGGTGAAAGGTACATTCGTGTAGTAGCACGTCTTATACTCAAGCATTTTCTTAACATACTCGAATGAAAGATTAAACTCAATCTTTCTATCCATTGCACTCTGATGTATGTTTATCAACTTTTTGGCTACTTCTAAATCCGTAACCATTGTTTCTTTACTCATAGTTTTAATCTCCTTTTCTAATTCTCCGATGTTATTTCATTATAATAATCATCAAAGCTTTGCCAACCTTCTTCGGCAACCCCTTTACCCTCAAATCTACCAGCCTGATGTGCGGTCTCCCAACACTCTCTCAATTGTTTTTTAACAATAAGTTTATCGGCTATGTCACGAACCTCAACCAACTCCTCGTGGCTAAGGTTCTTTAAAAAGTTTTCTATCCTCATTAGCTTACTAACTCATCTGTGTTTATACCCATTTGGTTCATCTCTTGATAGAACTCATCTCGGAATTTATCAATGGTTTCATACTGGCAATCAGTTAGATTACCGTGCTTTACCTTTGCTCTTAGGTTAGCCTCAATCTTGAGTATGAAGAGTACGAGATCCAATGACTTAACACAACGCAAGTGTGCTTGTATATCGTCTGAATCATTTAAATCAAATTCTAATATTGCTTTCATCTTCTTTAATTATTACTTGTAAAAATTTTCTTGCTTTAAATAACTGTGACCTGCTTGTCCCCTCATCTATACCCAACTCAGTTGCGATCTCACTATGAGAGAACCCATCTATTGCGTACATATTGAATACCGTTCTATAACCAAGTGGCATCTTCTCAATCATATTCATCATATCTTTAGCTGACATAGCTTCCACATACATCATCTCAACACCTTTCTTATCGGTTAATTCTTCCTGGTAATCCAACATCTCTCTCTTATCCTTTCGGATTTTATTGATCGCTGTGTTAACAATAATCCTTCTCATCCAACCTTCAAAAGATCCATCACCTTTAAAAGATTTTATGTTGGTGTATATCTTATAGAAACCTTCCATTAATACGTCTTCTGCTAACATATCTTCTTTCATGTATCTCTTAGCGATAGTCATGAACTTACCAGCGTATGTATCAAACAGTTTTTTTTGGGATGCGCTATCATTTTTAACACATCCTCGTATTAATTCTTGTTCCATATTTACAAATCTACTTATTATTTTTTATAATTCAAAATTCTTTTACCAAATTTTGTATTAATTTTGGGTATTCATTTGGTTGTTCCTTTGGGTAATGCCATAAGACTCTTGTCCTTACCATCTCACCCAGTGTATTCTCCACGATACAATCCATGTATGTACAGATCTTACCGTTAACAACATACACGTAGTCGATGCCGCTCTCTCTGACAGGTTCATCGCTTAACACATAAGTAACATCGTTTTGAACTATCGTTGTTATTTTCATCCTGGTTATGTATTGAGTGGCCATTTAAAATTAACAAAATCATAAATTATATACCTAAAGTCCTCATCTTTATTTTTGGTATAATGAAACACTAATTTAGCTACCGAAATTTCAGTATATTTTAACATCTCAGTACCAAATAAAACATGTTCTTTATTATATGGGTTTAAATAAATAAATTTATCACCTACCGAAAGTTTATCATCGGATAGAATAAAGATTACACCATCTCTTTCAGTTTTCCAAACCATTAATTAATCGATCTTTGTCTTGAACCAACAACCCTTAGCATTAAATCCTTATCATTGGTAGCCTGTATCAACTTAATCGCATGTTTATAAACCTCTGTCTGTGCTGTATAAGCGGTGTCAAGTGTACCCATAACAATTATGAACTGCTGTTCAGCGGACAATATTTGTATTTTGTCAAACATTTTTATGTATGTCACCATAAAGTCATCTCGCAACTTAACCGAATGTTCAAAGCTTGGATCGAAATAGGTTTCAACCATCTGTTTGAACTGATCTAGTTTATCAGCTTTACTCTGTTTAATAACCTTTCTCGTTACTTTATAATCGAGTATTGTATGCCAGTTATTTTGGTCCATAATTACCGTTTTATCTGTGGCATCTAACCAATCCATTACCTGATCTTCAATGTTTATGTTGAAAGAATATTCCTTACCGTTGATGTTTAATACCTCAGAGTACTCCTTGAACTCAGGGCCATCAACCTTAACGGTTTTATTGACAACATCACCTCTATAGGTGATTGCTTTAAATTTAACCCTGTGCTTCATATTACTCGATATCTTTTACGGATTGAACACTTCTTGTTGGGTATTGCACTCGCTCACCTGAACATTTTCTCATGTCAGCGATTCCTGATGAGTAAGCATTTATCCACTCAACAGTAAATGTTTCCCCATTGGTTAACGTCACTTCTTTAGAACAGTGGGTTTTATCAATCCTTTGTATAATAAAACCAACAAATAGAATAATGCAAATGGCTATACCTATATTAATGATACCACCAATCACACTCTTACGTTTTGATAAATCAAACATCTTTTTTATTCTCTTTCTTAAGTTTAAGAACCAAAGCCCTAATTTTTTTACCTAACTCCATATCGTTTGGAGTTTCGTTCGCTATTTTGATTACTTCTTCAACACTCATGATAAACTATTTATCTTCGATGTTAAACCAACCAACAACGGCACCCAATCCTGTTAAAGATGAAGCAGTATAGACAACCTCAGCTTTACCGATTGGTTCCCAATTACAAGTTAACGCTTTGTAGATGCAACGGATCTCACCGACAATAAGTATTGCGATAACGATTCCGTAAATTGTTAATAATTTTTTCATTTTTTCTTCGTTTTTAATTATTGTTTACCTATCACGACATTTTTAAGTGTCGCAATGTCGTGATAGAATTATTCCCTTTTATTTGTAAACTGCAACTGCGAAATCTTTACCAGAGGTTGTTTTTAAGTTTTCAACCCAAGCTTCAGCTTCTTCATTGCTTTTGAAAACTTGTTCGATTGTATTATCATCAGTTAGGTAAACTTTGACATGGGGAAAATAACAAACACGGTCATTGATACGTTCATCTTTTGTATACACTTTATACCCAGAATTACGTATTTCTTCATCTGTGTAGATTATCTCACCCCAATCATGTTGGTTAATCCACCCAGGTTCAGTAAATTTACCTGTGTTAATAAAACCAAAAAATCTCTTAATCGGCTTACGATCAACCCAACAAAATTTATAGGCTGGGCGCTCTACCGTGAAATGGATGGACACGATACGTGAAACATCAAAATACTCTTTGTCTTTAAATTCCGCCATTTTTTCTATTTTATTAATTTGCGTTTTCTTTTACGGTTCTAACCAATTTATCGTTTAATAAACGTGCGGTTAGTGAACCTGTGAATAAACCTATGTTATCACCAACAGTTGCTTTGACAACACCATCTTTCCTGGTCCATAACCATAAATCATACGTATCACCACTAACATGGATGATATCGTACATTTCAATGTCCGAAAAATAATCTGGGTCTGGTGTTGGTTTTTTAACAACCTTAACCGTCCCATTCTTGATTGCTTTAATCAACCTACGTCTATTGGTCATGTATTTTCTTTCGATAAATTCATCGTAAAAAACAATCCAAACCATACCAAGGGTTGCAACCATTAAGATAAAAAATAATACCATTGATAATGCGTTTCTTTTACCTTCAACAAATAATTTTGTAAATAATTTCATGTTAATTAATTAATTTTAAGATTGCCATTACTATTAATGTGGCCAGTATGGCTAGGCCAGCGATAGCTGTTATAATATAAGATGTTGTGACATCCACCTCACGCTTACCCTGCCAGTCATCAGAGTTAAACTCGTAATCAGGTGCTGGGGAATCAAAGTATTCCTCGATAGTATAAGCTTTCGTATCTTTATCGGAAATTATCAACGGTTGATAATGATCAATGATATCCTTTATCTCTGGAAAGCTAGCCCATAAAATTGATCGCTCACTCTTTGGGGAATAATCATTGTCAACCAAATATTGAACAACTGTGTTATCCTCGGTTGTAATGAAACCATGTGCAAACCCTCTTGGCACCAGCAACTCATTGTTTGCGTCCATCACAAAGTGTTGGACTTTCATGTAGTCTGGTGAACCCACTCTTAGATCCACAACAAAATCAATTATACCACCATTAACAACCTTAACCAATTTGGTCTGTTCATATGGTTTTTCTTGAAAATGCATACCACGAAAAGTGTTGCGACTGGGGTTGTAACTGATGTTACTTTGGACCCAATTCTTTCTCAATATTTCGGTTTTATTATTACCAAATATCAATTCCAAAGGCGCAAATCTGCCTCTATTATCGGCAAAGGTTGGGTTGTAGATCAGGGTAGGTTTTTCCATGTTTAGAATAAAATTAATTTAAGCATCCAACTGAATAACAAGACAACCCAAGGGCCTAAGAAAGACATTGTGTACATAGTAGTCTTGTCTTTGTACTCGTCCTTAACATACTCAGAACTATGTGGCATAAGAGCTCTTAAGAATAGGGCAAACCCGATGAACTGAGTTATTGTAAAATGAGGTAACTCCGTTAAGCTTGTCAAAACAAACCAGTTGTAGAGTACGTAAGTTACGTATCCCCAAGAAAGTGCGCTGTATAGTATCAAAAGCATTGCTAAACCTATACCACCAATTAATCCGATTAAAATTTCCATATCGTTTTTTTTATTTATGTTACAAATGTAGGTATTATTTTTTTATTGCACTATTAAATCAGCTAAAATGGCTTTAACAGTACCAATCTCAGCTCTACCTTGATAAGCTTTATTAAACTCACCGATCGTCTTACCTTGTAAAGCTTGTGGGTTTTTAACCGTCTCTGATAATCGATTTATGATACCAGTTAACGCATCGGCAATTTCTTGTGGTGTCATTTGAGCTGGCATGTATTTTTGCAATACGCATATCTCATCTGATTCTTTACGAACTAACTCATCACGACAAGCCAATTCGTACATCTTAACAGATTCTTCACGTTGCTTAATCGCCTTTATGATAACTTTAATAACATCATCATCTGATAGATCGCCAAGACCATCCACTTTCTCCGCATTTGTGATTGCGGCTTTTATACCACTTAATGCTGCTTTAGCATTTTCATCTCTAGCTTTCATAGCTGTGATGAAATCTGCATGTATTTGTTGTTTTAGTGACATCTTAAATTAGTTTTAAAATTTTTAAACCGTATACGATTATAATAACCAATGAGATTAGTGATGGTAATTTAATAAACAACCATACAATCCATTTGTTTTTACCTGTTACATTTGCAACCAACATAAAACAAATTGCTGGTATCGCAAACATCATCCCTAAAATTGATAACTTTTCCATAAATTCTTTTTACAAAAATAACATATTAATTCTTACTAACCAAATTTAATTTATCTTTTTTTGAAAGTTTTTTTATTTGGTATTCTCTTTTGCTAGCTGAAGACCTATCAGGAGCCTCTTCAAAGTAGATTAGTTCAACTGGTAATCTAGCCCTTGTATACTTGGCCCCAGTACCTTTATTATGTGATGAAACCCTCTTACCCAAGTCATTTGTTATACCTGTGTAGAGGGTTTCATCATTACATTTTAGTATGTAAACATACCACATTTATTTTTATTTTTTTTTTATTATTTATTCACTCACATAAAAGTATGTTTTTTCACCGTCTATGCTATCGTGTTCAATATCCTGTTGTAGCAATTCTTCAGCTAATGAACTATATTCCTCATTAGCTGGTTTCATATCCCACACATTATTATCGATGTAATCACTAATTTCATCTTCAGACATACCCGCTAATTCTGGGTAGTTATCAGTATCAATTTCCATGGATGCACGATTTATCCTTGTCGTGTAAATCTCTTCAGCGTTAATTTTTAGTATCATATTATTCAAAGATTATTTGGTGTTCGTTAACATAATTAGTAAAAGCTTCTTCAGCTTCTTCTTTAGTTTTCCAAGGTCCACCTGGGATTACTTGATCAAATTCTGTTGGGTTTGTTGCCGTGAACTCACCATTCATTGTTTCATAAATGAAACTGTTTTTTACTTCCTGTGTTATCATATATTTTTTTTTATAAAATTAATAAATTATTTTAATTCCAAGTCTTCGTTATTATTTTTCTCATTAGCGAATCTATATCTTGCCGCCATGCTCATTTCAAAAACAGTTAATAGTTCCCTAATATTAGTTATACCATAACCAGTATCGATATTAATCCCAGGTGCCTCATGTTTAATTTGATAACGTATTTGACCTTTAGCATATTTACTTCTATTGATAAACAAACTAAGATTAGATTCTGATGTGTACTTAGCCTCAATCTCTAAGGCTTTATCGTATAGTTCATTTACTGTCATTAGAAATAGTAGTTAAAAATTTTGCAGTTGGGGTTTAGATTTGATAGGTCTGGGAAAACCACGTTACCTATTTGGTTATCATCTATGTGTGAGATGTGTAACTCAGTGAAGTATGGGGCATACTTCTCATAGGTTTTCTTTCCACCTATACACCAATGAGGTGTAAGGTTAATTTTATCTTTTTCATCCAGCATCACCGTTCTACTTGGTAATGGTGGGAGTTCGGAGTTGGTGTTGTAGCCAACCAACAGGACTTGGTCAAGGGTCAACTCTTTAAAGTGTTGTAGATCTTTTTTGTTCTTCCACAATAAAGAGTTGCCTTTCCCGATGAACCCGAGATTGTTAACAGCGATAACAGCTTTCAACTAATTAAGGTCTGTCTGTTGTTTCAGGTGCAACCTGATTATTTTTCTCCTGGATTTGTTTCAACAATTCCATTCCAAGTAATCCACTGATTGGGCCATTAGAACCATCACCACCTTGGATAAGGATTTCAGGGATGATCTTAATACCGTTCTGACCAATCATCTCAGTAACTTTCAATTTACCGAAGTTGTCAGCACCCATGGCGTTAACTTGTTTTTCGTAAGCTTCTGCTGTCGCTTTACCAATAGCTTCAATCTTAGTCGCCTCAGCTTTACCAGTCAACTCAATTTGAGCAGCGTCCGCTTCAGCCATCAATTTCTTAGCCTTAGAATCCGCAGCTGCCTTCAACTCGATTGCTTTAGCTTGACCTTCAGATTTCTTAACCGCAGCCTCAGCTTCACGTTGAGAGATCTCTACCGATTGTTGTGCGGATACCATTTGACCTTGCATGTCAGCCAATGCTTTAGCTGATTCCAATGTCTTACGTTGGTCTTGCGCTTTACGTTGAGTTTCGTATGTCACCTCTTCTTCTTGGGCAATCTTACGATCAGTCAACGTTTTCATTAATGACTCTGGTGGTGTAATGTCACCAATCAAAGTGTCAACAGCGTGAACGTTGTACTCTTCCAATACAGTACTGATTGATTTCTTAGCTGCATCTTGACGTGCTTGACGTGTTGATAAGAAAGAGATTACATCAGAATCTTGTGCTGAGTTACGGAAGTAGTTACCGATTGTTGGTTCCAATACTTGGCTTACCAAGTTCTGCATAGAACCGAAACGAGCGATTACCTTTGGTGCCTCAGGAGCTGGGATGTGAATGATTTGCGATACGTCCAAGTTGAATGGGAAACCATCTTTAGAACGTACAGTGATTGTACTCAAACCTTTATCAAGGTTGTGTGATTCTGTGCGAGCATTCGCCCAGTTCAATACCAAGTTAGTTGTTGGCACAATTTCGATTTTGGTTGTGTATGGATTGATCGCATACTTACCTGGATCCAATGGTGTAATACAAACACCTTTCTCACCTTTCTTAACGATGTTACCGTGTTTGAAACCATCACCTGTAACATCTCTACCCTCAGTACCAACGTAAGAGATAACAACACCTACGTGACCAATTGGAATTTGTTGCATAGGTACTTTTTCAACCTCAACAGCCCATGGGTTCAATGAATAGTTACCAGCTTGGATAACTTGTGTTTGAAGACCACGTTGACCACCATTCAATAAGAATGTATCGAAATTTTGGAAATTATTGTGACCTTCGATCAAGTTACCTGCAATGTTCCCTTGATCCAATGGTGTACCATCTAATGCTGTTACAACACCAACATTACCATCTTCGATGTATGTAATGTCCGCTTGGAACAATTCGAATAGATGCGTGTTGATACGATAAACCCCGTTGTTTAAATAACCAACCTGTTTACCACGTTGACCACGATTCGTTAAGAATGCACGTGCATCTTGGAAGTCGTCAGAATCAACGTGTCGTGCTAAGATAGCACCGACTGGTAATTGTGAACCGTCTTTAGCTGTTACTAAACCAATCTTACCTTTAGGAATCACCATAAAACCGACTTGGTCGATAGCGAACTGCCAAATCCAGTAACCCCAGTATAAACCAGGTGCCAAAGTGTCAGCCTGATAACCTGGTTCGCCATTCAATGCGATAATCTTACCGTCAGGTAATTGCTTGTTCGCACCAAACAATACGAATTTCTTAGTAACCAAACCAATCTTGTCTTCAGGTATGATAACCATACCAAAAAATACTCGTAGTATAAACTTATAGAATAATACCACTAAAACTGCTGGGATCAAAGCCCATGCGTAACTCGGTACGCTAGATAAAAAATTTGTCATCTGTTATTTATTTATTTCGATTCTACAATTTTGTATGTTCCTTCCATAACCCCATACCCAGATTCTTCGTGAAACTCATAAGTTTCCGCCACATCGGTGGAGTCCATTTGGCGGGTTAGATACCAAATTTGTGTTTCTTTCCACGTTACGTTAACCAGTTTTCGACCTTTAGGTAAATTAATGGTACCATCACCACCCCAGTTCTTAACTCGTTCGTTTTCGGTGCAAGATGCCAACATAAGCATCATTACCGACATAATCAATACTATTCTTTTCATATTATTTTTTATTTTTTACAAACGTAATACTATTTTTTTTAATAACCAAATTTATTTTACAAAATTTCGTCAATCACACCTAATTCTTTTGCTTCTTTTGAATCAATGAACCAGTCAACCTTACCATCATAAACCTCTTTAAGTTTCTTCTTACTGATGTTCGTGCTTTCGAGTGTGATGTCTTCGATCATCTTCTGAAGTCTCCTAACCTCAATAACCTCTTCTTCGATGTCTTTCGCTTTACCACGGAGACCTGATGAAACTTGGTGATACAGGTAAGTTGATTTAGGGTAGCCAAATCTTTTTTGACCTGAGACTGAGATGAGGAAACCACAGCTCATTGCACAACCAGTTACGATTGTATGCACTGGTGTGTTGGCTTGCTTCATTACACCAAGTAATCCCATACATTGGTAAACCTGTCCACCATATGAATCGATGTAAAGTTTAATTGGTTTTGGTACGTAAGCTAAATCATGCAAAGCGTATAGCTTTGTAAGATACTCATCGTTATCACAAATTTCAACGATTGATTTTGTGATTGAGTTGATACTGTCTTGATCAACTTGTTTTGCTAGATAAAGGTTTCTTTCCTTTGGAGCTGGTAGGTCTATGTTTGCCATTTTAATTTATTGAGTTTAATTTATTACGTACTTCGGTTAGTGATGTTTCGTTATCGAATCGACCTTCCTCGTAGATTGTTTGTAAGATACCTTGACTTTCTTGTTCCCAAGTACATTGTGTTAACACCTCGTGATCTTCAGTCACACAGATTAAACCTTTCAATGATTTCTTAGTACCATCATCTGTAATAGGGTCTTTGTAGATGTCATAACCAACTTTCTTAAAACCAAGTACACCATTCTCGTCAGGAGTGTTTGCAATCGGGTCTAATTCTAACACCTCAAACCAAGCACCTTTGGCTGCGAAACCTAATGTGTCACGGGTATTCATTTGGTAAGTGAATGAACCAACACCCAATACGATGTTTGTCGCTGCGAAACCTTTCGCTTCCAATCTTTCGTAGATTTGGATTTGGCGGTCCAATGTGATTGAGTCACCATAGATTGCTCCGATGTGTGGGTCAAGAACTTTGTAACCTTGTTCGTTTACTGTTCCACCAAAGATATCCCAAAGCAATTCAACCGCCCCTTTTCTTTCTTCAATAGAATAATCAGGTCTATCGGTTTTAAATGGGTTAATATGAACATCATAACCAACACCACAGATAATATCCACAGGGTTTCCTGAGTCAGGACGAATAACCAACTTACCATCACGAGCCATGATAGCTTCTTTGTTTGCTGGTAAGTATTCTGTGATCAATTTCCACAAGTCAAACGTGTCAGATACGATTGATAAGATTCCTTTAGGGAAATCAACCAACCAATCGGCAATCATTTGTTGTTCACCAACCGTAAAGATTTTGGTTGTTGATACAGAGTGCTCAGATGCGTTTACCGAACAGATTGCAACCTGATCTTCTGGTTCATTGTAATAGTAACGTGCACCAGGGATACAGATAATTGTATCAGAACCCAAGAAAGAAGATGCGTGGCCAAGACCACTTGATAACATATCCCATGGACTTAATCCACGAGCAGAGAAGTCATGGCAAAGGAATGGGATCAAGAAAGCATTTGCTGGATCCGTTTTCATAACCCACTCAACAACATTACGTTTGTATTGTAATGCGATTGTAGCTGATGTTGATGGTTTCCAAGCCAATGAACTAATGATTGTCTCCAAGTACAATGTCAACCATGCGAATCCGTCAACAGTGTTGATGAATGTCATGTGAGGTACATTTGGATTTGTCTCAATACCTTCAGGTAAAGCTTTAACTCTGATTGGTAAGTAACCTAAACGGTGAAGTGCGACAAAATGCGATGCATCATAGTCCATGCCAAGATACATTGACATATCTTTACCGAAGTCAACAGCAACTTGCTCAGGTAAACTGAAGAAGTTCTCTTGGAACTCATCATGCAACCATCTAACAACCAGTTGTTGTCCGAATGATACAATCTTAGTTACACCTTTTGGTGCGTACTTAACACTACGTGGAATCCAAGTACCGTACAAACGGGTTGTGTCTTTTGCTAACATTTTTTTGTGACCGATTTTGTATCCGTCAGTGTAGAATAATGAATTTGGTTTAAACATATTTTTTATTTTTATTTACTTTTTTATTTGACCTTGGTGGCGGTGGTGGTGGTGGGTTTCTATGCCCTGGTGTTATGTCAACAGGTCTTATATTATAACCATCTGATAATATCTCATCTAGATGTTCATCACCAGTCTTATAGTACATTGAAGTACTTGAAGTACCTCTCATATCAACATAATAAGGGTCTAGTACATGAGCTTTATTTTGGTTGCTACCAGTAATGGCATTACCATTCTTAGGTTCTTTCTTTTCGTTCTTAACCCACGGGCTTTCCTTATACTCCTCAATAGGTTTAACTTTAACTTTGATCGCACTGATCGATTCATGTTTAATGGTAGTGTCAATAACTTTTGATTGACCAAAACCATTAACCCATTTAATGAATCGATTTAAAATATCTACTATCATAATGCAAATGTACTGTTTATTTTTGAATTAACAAATAATAAGTTAAAAATAATTGAACGTAGTGTAGGACTTGGTCAAATCCGATTACGGTAAACGCACCTGTGTTGGGGATCGGGCTTCCATATTCTTCGTTTGCAAACTTTCTACTAACAATTCTACTGGTAATATAATCAGTGATGAAGTGACAGCAAAATGTTAGTAGGAAAAATAAAATGGAAGAATAGACATACCATTCAGTGGTTTCATTGGGTCTTGCAATTCCTAATAGGAAACATGAGGCGAATAACCAAATAGTTGAGTAAGTTAGTACGTGCTTATAGAGAGCCTCATTACTTTTGCTCTTGTTGTTCGCCCATACTTCCGCTTGACAAACAAAGTCCGCAACCCAATGGATGAAGATGATGGTTAAAACGATTGGTAGTGTCATATTTATTATCTATTATCAAAATAGGTGGTGAACATAGCTAAAACTGCGATGCATACGCAGATGCCGATTACGATGATGCCCACTACTTGGGCTACTGGGTGTAAATTTTCCATATTAAAATACGTTTTGTTGTTTAAATTTTTGTTTTGCTCCACGTTCAATGTCCGTATCTTCGCTATCATTTTCGATCATGCTATACGAATTTGTCGTGTATATTCCTTCGAAATATTCTGCTAATTGTCCAAAGCCAGCACTAAAGATACCGTGGGTGACGATCAGGTAGTTCTTACCGTAGTTTTCACGTTTAACTGAACTTGATAGTTTTCTAACCTCATCAACCGCCTTCGCTATCTCAATGAATGTTCTACCACCATCACAAATGTCATCAATGATAAACACATCCTTATCAGCATCATGCACTGACATAGGTACATTGGTGTAATCAATCTTACCTGTTTCAAGGTTGCGATGTTTAGATGCGATGATAACTTCGTTTCTGTATTTAACCGCTTCAGCAACATGAAACACTTTCTTTAACGCACCAGCGTCAGGAGAGATGAATCGAACATTTTCAAAATTCTCTGCACTCCAAGTTTCAAAGCCTTTTGATAAGAAGTAATCTACTAAAGCAAATGAAACAAGATCAATGTTATCTTCTTTTTCAAAGTTATTGATACACGCCTCAAGTACATCTGAATGCGGATCAAGAATTGTTACTTTACTGTAACCTTGTGAGTTAATGATTGGTGCGATTACTGTCTTAACATAATTGATCCCGCCTTCCATGAACTTGCGATCACTTCTAGCACCAATACAATATGGTATGTAAAGCTCAATGTTTTTAACACCAATCTCTTTCAATGCTTGTGTTGCGCAGATGATAAGTTCAAGATCGCTGAAGGTATTCAATCTTGATTTAAGCGTAATACCATGCGCTTGATCAGAATCTCTAAGTGATTGGAATGTATTGTACCCATCCTCAATCAATCTTATCGATTGTTGACCATCAGGGAAACGACTAATTTCATACTTGAATGTAAGTATGTCGTTGGGATTTACTAGGTTTAATGTTTCTGCCATAATTATTTTTTATTTAAAACTGATTGTTCATAATATCTCACTAACAAAGATGCACTTGCATAGTTAACGGCCAACGGTGTGTTATGTAAAATACAGATTCTAAGTAACATGTTCACATCCACCTGATGTGGGTGAGCTTCTAAAGGGTCAATAAAAAAAACAACACCATCAATTTGTTTGTTTACAATCATTGACGCTATTTCAGCATCACCACCCATTGGCCCTGAGTTTAATTTCGTTACGTTAGTTAATCCAGCATGTTCAACATGTTTACCTGTTGTACCTGTTGCAAATATGTTGGTATGGTTACCAAAGAACTCCAATCGTTTCATAATAAATGAAACCATATCAGCTTTTTTACCATCATGTGCGATAATTGCTATGTTTAGTTTATTCATTTTCTTCGTCTAATTCAAAACCATCTTCATCGTAGTCATACTCTGCACAAGGATACGGTCTACCCCTTTCATCTAAGTATTGCCAATACCGATCATCTTCCTTGGTGATCTTATCCATATATTCATCCCCAGGATGTTCAACCCAAGCCCAGTCTTTACCTTCAATACCTTCTGGTAAATCTATCGGTAAACCTTCCTGTTCCTTACCGTAGCGCCAATTGCATGAACAACCTATTTTATTATCGGGGTCGATGATGCAATCATCACAAGAATATGGGTTTGAACCACCAGAATAGCCTGGCATATAAACCCAAACAGCTTTCTTACCACAATCACATTTTTCGTACTCCATAATTATTTCAATTCTTTAAGTTTCATCAAGACCTCAACTAATGTTACGGTATCTTTTTCACAATAGTCGGTGATACCATCGATATCATTTTTGGTCCAGAATGCTTCATGAACTTTGTTACCTGTAACTTCCATGTTCTTAGGTGATTCAATACCAAGACTAATACACATTAATTCCAATGTGCCCAATGAACCGAAAGCACCGCACGCCCAAATCTCTTTGGTGTCGATAACCTTCATGTCCCATGGTTTTGTGTCATAGGTTGGTAAAATCTTTGGTAGAGCCATACCATTGATAATCATACGTTTTTCAAGCATCGGGATATCAAACCCTTTGATGTTGTGACCACATAATGTATAACCTTTTGCATGAACACGATCCATAATATCTTTCGCACCCTCAAGAACAACTTTCTCATTATCCCCAGAGAATGATTGAACTCTTACTTCGCCAGCAACGATGAACGCAAAGCTGATACACACGATCTTAGCAAATTCGGGTGTTAAAGCCGCTTTATTAACGAAAAGTTCATCAATCGTACTATTAGCTTCTTCCGAATATTTCTTTTGGAAATAATCCAAATAATTATTAAACTGAAAAGCCAATGCTTTGTTTGATTTCTCTAATTTTTTGTAGGTGGCATCGCAACCTACTGTTTCGATATCCATGAAAAGGATTTTGTCTAATGGTGTACTTATCATTTTATTAAATTTTTATAAAATTAGTTAATAGTTTTTACAAAACCAAATTTTTTATCTTTTTAATGTGATTATTGCGAAATAATAATCTTCATCAAACGCAACATCTATGTCAGAGTTTTCTCTAATATCGTAGTGACACATATCACAATCCCACAAAGCTGTTCTAACACCCCTCTTAAACTCTTCCATGTCAACAACGTTAAAAGGATCGATATGACACGTCAAAACTTTCGGGAGATACTTATCCTCAAGTTCTTTGTGATAATCCCGTAGAGCCACCCAATTAGGGTCGTCAACGCCATGTAGTTTCTCATTATGGTTATCGTACCAAACATCACTTAATCTTTTAGCTTCAGCAAACTCTTCTGGGGTAACGGTGATCACCCTACTAGTGTGAATCATATCAACATCAAGACAGGGTAAATCCTTCCTAACGATCTGCTCACCAACATAATACCCGATTTGGTATTCCATTGTCATCTCTTTGATCCACTTAATCCTTGCGTTGCGGATTTCTTCACGCTCTTCAGGTGTTATATCAAATATTTTTCTGCGCTTTGCCATACTATTTTTGTTTATCGATTCTAATCACTGAACCTTGACCATACATTACTTGAATATAATAAGACCCTAATTTATACATCTCACCAGTGAATGAATTAGCGTAAAGCTCGTACTCATCACCAACCTCAGAACCATACTTCTCTGCCACTCCAAGTAAAATCCAAAATAATTTTTCACGTGGTTCATAACCTCTCTTATATTCACGATCCCTATATTTATCGGAACCATACCAGTTATCAAGATGTTCTATTGATCCATCAATATCATCCTTAATACGATTCCACATACGATCAACCCATCGATCTTTATACTCGTCTTCTTGTCTAAGTTTCTCCGCAAATTTTTCCAAAGATTCTTTTCCTTCAGGGGATTCAAAGAATGCTTCTATTTCTTCAATTGTCATCATTGTTCTGTTGTTGGTTTAAGCCACATACCACGACCAAACATGATCTCAAGCAGCTTTGGGTTAAGTGTTCTAATTTTTTCGAATAACTCGAGTGTTTTGAGTGTATCATGTTTCATCATCTTGAATATCTCATCTCTGATTCTTTCCTGTGATACAACTTGTTCAAGTTTGTTCACAATATCATCAACATGACATGTTTCCCATATTCTTGGTGAAATGTCAAATCCTTTGGTGATTGAGAATCTAAAAGCTCTTAACAATCTCAATGGGTCATCCAACATGGTAGTCCTTGCGTCTTGTGGTGTTATAAGGAGTTTGTTTTCCAACGCCCACATACCATCAAACATATCAATGATGTTTCCATCTTCATCTTTTGCCAACGCATTTAAAGTAAAATCTCTACGTTGTAAGTCATCATACAAAGTTCCTGGAAGAACAATTGGTTGTCTTGTACCTTTGAAATAACCCACCTCTTTACGAGCCATGACAAAGTCAGCCACACCTTCATATTTGTGGTTCTTAGGGAATTTAGCTCTGATTGTAAAACAATCATTTGTTACCAAGAAGATTTCAAAACCTTCTTCTTTCAAGTAATTCTCGAGAACAGCAAACATATCGGGTGCGGAGTAATGAGTCAATAGTAACTTCTCATCAGGAACGGCAACATAGTCAACGTCCTTAGATTGAAGCCCTAAGATCTCATCCCTTACTTTTCCACCAACCTCATAAAAAGTGAATTGTTTCATAATCTAATCCTCTAAAAATAATTGTTCTAAATAATGGCCCATGTCGTATAAAGAGTCACTCTCACCCTCAAACATCATTTTATCCATGAACCCTTGGTTTTCTTTTTTGTACATCCCAAACATACGACTTCCAGTCATCTTTGAGTATTGTACGTTTGCTATTCTATCACAAAACTTAACAAATCTAGCCTCTGGTATCGCACAAATACCATCATAGTATTTCTGATTACCTCTCTCAGCACGGTTTTTACCCTTCTCGTTTGTTACAGCGTAAACAATTTCAGCTGCTTTGTGCCCCAACGCTTCTTTAACATCGTTGTAAGAAACACGAGTGTCTTCGATTAAGTCATGACCCCAAGCACCAAGCATAATGTCGTGAACATCTTGGTTACCAGGGTGTAAATAATTCTTAGGTATCATCAGATACATAAATTTGTTAGCCATGTTAGCAACCATGCGCAAATGAAACTCATAAGGCAAATACTTATCATACATATGATTTGTGCCTTCGTGTTGGGTTAATACCCATTTAATTTCTCTTTCCATCATATATTTTTTATTTAAAATTGATCCCAAAAATCTGGTACTTTTACCAAAACCATTACAAAATAGATAACGTAAATGACCCTACCGATAGTTGTTGTAAATAACAACCAATTCATCGGGTTCATATCCCATGCGATGAAACTACCAATAACATATATGAATATGTTTGCTATTAATAGTGGTAAAAATGTCATCCAAATAACTTCTAGTATCGCTTTAAATCTATCCATTTGTCTTTATTTTTTACAAAGATAAGGTAAATAAATTTACCAACCAAATAAAAAAGGGCTAACTTTCGTTAACCCTTTAAAAAAAATATTTTTGTTTGATTATTTATCCTCTTTCGATGCGTATTTAACACCCATTATGGTACCTATGATACTGAATGAATTTGTTAATAAAATACCGAACATATTGGACCAGGCGGACTCTAGTATTTTAGTATCCTTATTTGTCATCAAAGCGATGAAATATAATAATGAGGTTATAATCCCAACACCGATAATAATCCATAAAGCCACCTTTATGATTGAGCCTATTAGCTCAAATTGGGTTTTCTTTTGTAGTATATCTAGATCATTTTCAGCGTTGTTCTTAGCGTCTTCAGCTTTTTTAAGTGCACCCCTCAACTCATCCATTAAAGACATGTTTTGTTCTTGGGCTGCAATTAAATCCCTATTCTGACTCTGAATCTGTTTTGTTATTTCAAGACGTTTTCTTCGATTTTCTTTATCTTTATCACTAGCGGTTTTAAGGTATTCAGCGAAATCGCTTGTTTCTGGTTTTATTAATTTAATAATATTACCTTCCAACATAACACCATTATCAGCGTATATCTTTAATAGTTTCTCCTCAATATCTTTACCCAATTCTAACATTATTTATAAACTTTAAAAGGTGCTTTTCTAGTCCTATAACCATCAAAGTCTTTTCTAAACTCCTCAAGTCTAGGTTCAATATCATCCGATTTAACTATCCAGAACTGAGCACCAGCAGCGATCGCTTTAGCTTGTTCTTCAGTATCGGAACTAGATGATATTATACCAACAACGCAACCATTACCGTATTCGAAGTTAATTTTTCTAACCATCTCTATACCATCGTATTTAGAACCTATGATATTTAAATCAACGAAAACACACTCTGGTTTTTTATCTTTATTCTTAAATCTTTCTATAAAGATTTTTTCCGCCTCGTCAGTTGAGCTAACACTCTTTAGAGATAGTGTTATATCTAAAAGACTACACGCATCCTCGAAAACTAAATGAAATAAGTTTTCATCGTCCACTAATAATATTGAATCTATCATGCCTCTGTTTTAATTTTAATTTTTGTTCCGTTATCTAATTTTTCAGCTGTAATACTAAATTTATGTTCACCTAATATCGCAATACAAATGTTTAAACCTAAACCAGTACCACTCTCTTTTTGACCATCTTTTCTCTTATATGGTTTAGATAGTTCAACAAACTCATCATTCGTAATACCACGGCCATTGTCCTCTATAATAATATCGCTACCCTCACAATATATCTTAACAAACTTTGTTGGTGAATCATTATACTTTAAACCGTTTCTAATTAAGTTATCAACAGCTGTACAAAATAAAGGTTCGTTAACTTCTAAAGTTGGTAAGTCCTCGCTTATTACAACCTGATCTTTGTATGAAGTTAGATCCAAATAATCTTTAAGGATGTCGTGTACATTACAACCCTTTTTATTTAAAGTCTCACCTTGTTTAACCAAATTTGTAAATTCATACACACCAGAGTAAACCTTTTGGGCGTGCTTCAAACCTTCCGTCAATAATTTTAACGGTGCCCCTAATTTTAAATCTTCGATCACCTCATCAGTCAATCTTCTTGTTAAAGAAGATATACCCCTAGGTATGTAAGTGTTAATACCTGAGTGCATGTCATGCCTAATAATTTTAGCCGCATGTTCCAGATAAATATTTTTCTTATCTAACTCCTTCTCAGTGCTTGCTTTCTTAATTAAGAACTCACGAACAACATAACCAAATGGTGGTGTAAACGCTAAGATACAAAGGTAACCGAAGTAAGCTATCCCAATAGATGGTTTACAAAACCCGAAAACAACACATGTTTGTACCGAGAAGAAGGCTAACATAATTAATCCAGAGATTATTAAAGCCACTTTAGAACCCTTAGATATTGTGTTATCTATCTGCATTAGATATCCGATTTACCGAACCCTAGTTTTTCAAAAAACCATTTTGATGGGCAAAATTTGGTTATTGTCGCAAATAATAACATGGTAATAATAAAATAAATTATATACCAGTTTTCGAGTAGAACACCCGACATTAATACTAGAGCTATTAATAAATAAACCACTCTAATTGAAGACCATTTTTTCATTGCATTGAGATTGTTTCAAAAAACGCAACCTTGAATCTAAACCAAAACCTTTTCATAAAAGGTAGGTTTTTAAATTCATCTGTTTTAAACCATTCATGTACGTCCATATTGTTATTATACTATAACAATATATACTTTAAAATAGTTAAAAAATCAATTGGTTAATTCACCCCAAATTTCTTTGTGATCCTTTTTATAAAAATCTTTTGGTTCCCTGAACTGGCATAGCTCTTTCGGCACCCTGTAGAACGAATCTAAGCCCTGTCTGTTGTATGTTTCTATGTGAATGACCTGTTTGTACTCTTCGTTAAAGATAGTGTCTGAATCGCAAAATATAGCGGCCTTTGTCTTGGTTGATATTATACAATAAAAATACTTTCTGGTCTTCCATTTTTCTTTTCGACCAAGGAAGGATACGGTTTCAAATGGGAATGATTCCTCATCCGTAAAATCATACTTATCTTTCATCTCAACCTCAAACAAATAACGCTGGCCATCATGTTCGGTTACAATGTCAATACCGTAATCTTCGTCAAAAGTTTCCTCTTTAATCACATGACCTTTACCAACCAGATACGCAATTAATAGTTGTTTACCAATTAGGTCATTCTCTGCATATGATTCAGCTACAAACTTTCTCGCTTCGTATAAACCCATTTACTTATATTTTTCGATATTATCGGAACAAATACCAAAGAAGCCTTCAATATTGTCACCATCAACTGGTTGATAAACAATACCGCCAGGCACAACTTCGCCTGACTCGCACCACATATAACCTCTATTTGTTAAAGATATCTTATTACCGTCATGCCAGAAGAAATGTATGTTACCACCTTTAGGGTCTAATTCGGTGAACTTGGATATAACCTCAATATCTTGACATTGGATCCAGATTTTAAGACGATTTCTTTCCAACCAATCGATATCCAATAAATCTTTAGGCCCATCGGTACCTAGATGTAACTTACCATCCTTAGCCCATAGGTCAATCTTAACATCGTAACCTCTGTTAATTGCTTCCTGAATATAAACCTGGGTGTTTTCCATATCTGGTTTAACCCCATTGATGTTACCTTTATTGGATATTAGTTTCATGTGTTATTTCTTATATGATCTTCGGTTTCTTGTGAATCATTTAGTATCACAATTTCTTTATTTTCTTCATCCACAGTTAATGTTGTGACTGGTTTATCAACACGATACATGTATTGATCGTCAAGCATTCCGATTTCACCGTTAACCACGTTAAAATCTAAAAACTCTTCTGGTAGTTTATCCAACCACGTTTTTAATTCTTTTAATGTCATATTTAACTTTTTTGATATACTTTAATTGATTTGATTAACATGGAGCTTTCCTGAGGGTTATTAGTATGTGCCCTGTGTAAACCATGGTTTAATATAATATATTGTGAAACATCCTCACGATTAAACCATTTTAATATGTTTTTATCTGTACATTGGAATACGAGGTTACCATCATAATATATTCTAATGAAATCTTTTTCCCAATGACAGACATACTGGACAAATCTTTCTGTCGCACCTTTAACGGTGTTGTTGAAAGGGGAGTACATTTTTTTGGTACCTTCCTCAATAACCCCATAATGTAGGTTTGGTTGTATTTTTCTATCCTTAGTAAAACCAACATTATAATAAGGTCCTTCTTCACTATAACCCTCAAAAATATCGATCTCTGGTGGCCAACTTTTAAGCGCTGTTAACCAAAATGCATTCCAGTAGGACTGACCTTTTGGTAACTGGATCCAACCCTCGAACCAACCATATCTCCAAGACTCTATGGTTGAGACCATACCAACACCAACGGGTATGTTGATTTCGTCTGGCATCCCGTCTTTTTGTAACCAAGATGGAATATTTTTCTTTAAAAAAGTTTTTGGGTATTTTCTTAACTCTAGTACCAAACCCTCTGATGAGACATAACTTAAAGTACCGTTATTATCATAATACTGGTGTGGTTCGTTTGGGTGAAACTCGCCCCATGATTGCCCATATCTCCAGGCTTTCGTGTTTAAGGTTTTTTTAAATTCATCGGAAAAAACATTTACATAACCATCTGGCGGGGTGATTGGCTTGCCGTAACCGTTATTCAAATAACGATTAGTTATGTTGGATTTAAGATTAGTTAAAGAATCCTTAAATTTATGCTTAAAAAAATTATTTACTAACCCCATCATCTTTTAATTTTAAACTCATATTAACTTCGTGTAATATATCAACACTATCTTTCCACGGTTGGTTAAGGTAATCCCATAACGTTTTATTTTTTAATTTTGGGTGTGGTTGGGTTTTAGCCCAATTTTTAGCCCAATTAAAGTCCTTAACAGTCCAAGTTAACTCCCTGTTTGGTCTCTTAACAAAGAAACCCCTAATCAATCTAATCAAGTACATCTCCAGTGAATAAAAATACGAGTGGTATTATAAAATATTTGATCCATAGGAAACCCATAAGACCAATAAAAGCGTATGTTATAATCACCACCCAGTCGTATTGTTTTATTTTATTAAAAAACCCGATATTTTCGAGCATTATGTATCCGCTTATAAATGGGTAGAATATCATACCCATAATAAACATTAATATCCTTTTTAGTGTTTCCATATTTAATATTCTAGGTCCTCAAAAATCTGGACACCAAAGTCCCAGATCAAGAAGCTTATACTTATCACCCAAAGGTTAGTTGAAACACCTGTCTCAATAAAATGCCCTAATGGGTTATGCACAAAGAATGGGCAAGGTATTGGGCTAAATTGTTTAAACCCACCTTTAGTCCAAGTCCTGTAACAATAACGTTCAATTCTAATTTTTTTCATATTCCTATTACTAATTCCCATTTGAGCCAACCAATTATTAATTCGTAGTTACCGTTTAACCATCTACTATGTGTTACTTTAACGTATGGTAACAAATATATTTGGGACATAACTGTGTCTATACTTATTCTCATAATTTTAATTTGATAATGGTATTTTTATTGATGGGTGGCTTTTGTATCCCTCAATCTGAAAATCCGATGGTTCTAAATGACCAAACAAACTAACATCAAACCCATCCCAAAACGCATCTGTTTTTGGTAGTTTTAATGTTGGTAATTCGAGTGGTTCCCTACCAATTTGTTCCTTAACACCTTCAATTTGATTGAGGTATATGTGACAATCACCTAAATTACCAATTAATTCATCTGGAACCATATTAACAATTTTACCAATAATCTCTAAAAGAAGTGCATATGACGCAATATTAAATGGCAAACCCAATGGAACATCATTTGACCTCATATTGAACATTAAAGAGATTGCTCTGGTTGGGATATTTTCTTCATTCATCCATCTCGTGGTCATTTCTTTCGGATGCTGGTCATAGTCACCATTATCTAATCTTGAATACTCCAATGGGTCTTCATTTGTTCTACTTTTCAATATTACATATCTCTCTTCAAAACTCAACTCTCTTGTATAAACTTGAAACCCATAATGACAAGGTGGAAGAACCATTTGGTCTAATTCACCTACATTCCAAGCATTAACCATCAAACGTCTTGAGTCTGGATTGTTTTTAAGGTCGTTGATTAGGTTTTGGATTTGGTCTATACCTGTTGTTGTAATATTGTAAACACCATTCCCAGTTTCATTTGGTATTTGTTTGAACCCCTCATTCCAACTTCTCCATTGCTTACCGTAAACAGGACCAAGTTCACCCCACTTTTTAGCGAACACATCATCTGTTTTGATTTTGTTGATGAATTCTTCTTGGGTGTAAAGAGAGTATTCTTCGTTAGTAAAAAACCCATCAAAAGATTCTTCCAATTTTAACCATTTTCTACTAAAAGTACCTTCATCAGCATTTTTACAATAGTTCTTATACGCATCTCCATCCCAAATATGACAATTATTATCCACAAGGAACTTAATGTTTGTATCACCACGAAGGAACCATAACAACTCGGTCACCATAGTTTTCCAAGCCATTTTCTTGGTTGTGAGTAAAGGGAAACCTTCACTCATTTTATGACGGATCTGTCTACCGAATACTGAAATGGTTCCAGTACCAGTACGATCCGATTTTGTTACTCCATTATCCAAAATGTCTTGGAGTAATTCTTGGTATTGTTTGTCTAATGTATTCATAAATCCCAAATACTTTTTCGTTTCTTTTTTATTCTGTCAAAGAATATTTCAATTATAAAAATAATCTTATTAATAAATCTTCTCATATTCTAATCCATTTTCTATCGGAGTTTAATACAAACCCACCAATAAAACAGTCGTGTTTATTCCAATCATCTGGTGATAGTAATGAGAGTGTGTTAACACCTTTAAAATCATACAAGTAATAGGTTTGCCCAACAATGGGATCAAACGATATTTTTGATTCCCAAACCATCACGGAGTCCAGGTATTCCCTGTACATTTTCTCAACCTTATTAACAAGTTCTTTTTTCTCTTGCTCGAAAACATCCATCATTTTTTTAGCCGACTCGGTTCTAACTAAACCAACATCTGGTAATGTAAATGAGGGTGCGCTTATATTTGTTGGGTATTGCATTTTACCCGCATTATACCCCTCAACCTCGTCCCATACAACTAAATCTGGTATTTTCTTTTTATCACTCAAGTTTTTATCTTTAGATTATAATAATAGTAAAATTATTTTAATTAAGCAAGTGCTTTCGCAATTTCTCTACCAATCTCACGTTCTTTAATCGTAGCTCTTTTATCATGTAGTTTTTTACCACGAGCAAGAACAATCTCGATCTTAAAAATACCACGTTCGTTCTTAAAAATCTTGTAGGGAATAATAGTGAGACCTTTAACCAAATCCTTTTGTAATTTAGCCAACTCTTTCTTCTTAAGTAATAACTTTCGGTCCCTAATCGGTTCGTGACTATAAGCCGTGCCGTTACCAGTTATGTTAATATTTTTAACATATAATTCGTTACCGATAAACACACAGAAAGCCTCGGTGATTGATATTTTACCGTCTTTAATCGACTTTACTTCCGACCCGTGGAGTTGCATACCAGCAACCTCGGTTCTGATAAACTCATATTCAAATCTAGCTTTCTTATTTACAAACATAATTTTATTTTTTAGCAATGAATGTTCCCATACATTTGTGTTCGTGATTCTTTAGTATATCACCCCTTTTCATCTCAACGTTAAAACCTAAATCGAGAAATCTGTGTATAATTTTCTCGGCCTCATATTCATAGTTATAATGAAATTCAACGATCCAGGTACCAACTGACTTGATAAAATCATTAGTTAGATTATCAAACATTTCATATTCAGAACCTTCAATATCAACTTTCATCAAGGTTGGTTGTTTTAAATCATTTTCTTGGATGAATTGTTCAATATTAATACATTGTACATCAATTGCATTAGGGTTACCTAGATCGGTATATAAACTATTACCAACACTATGTTTACCCATATTAAATTGTTTAATCTCATGCTTACCTGTAATAGCCTTATCATAAACAACTACTCTATGTTTTTCTTTATCAAAGGTTTCATAAAGATGTGGTATCAAATAATTGGTCGGTTCGAATGAATATATCTGTCTTGGGTTACCGTTTAATGCCCACATAGTGAATACCCCAACATTTGCACCTAAATCATAAACAACATCATTTTCGGTAATTTTTATCTTACCATCATATTCATCATTATAAAATAAATCAATAAACGGTGCATAATTAAGTTCCCTTAATGAATTGTTGAAATAATATTTTTTATTGATAGCACCCCAAATTATTTCTGTTGAGTACACTATTTCAGCCTGATTCTCCTCAAAGAAAGCTTCTATTCTATAACCATTACAGGCTGGGCCTAGTGTCGATAATTCATGTGATATGTAGCTATTTGGGGGAAATGACCCCCAAATTAAATCTTTAACAAGATTACAATCAATATCTATAACAGCGAACCATAAATCTTTAATCTCATGTTGCTCAAAATTATCAACTCTAAGTTTATTACCCTCTAATGTTATCTTTAAGTTTATCATTTATTTTTTTATTAACTCTATTATTTGTTCAAGTTTTATTATGTGTTTGTCCTTTGGGTCAACCTCAATGTATTTCTCAATGTTACCTCTTATCTTTGGTGTGATGATCGGGTAAGGATTTGTTCTAACATCCAAGAAAAATTGTTTGTTAAGGTTGATACCACGAATGATCTTCTTACCATTTTGTTTATCATCTTGTACGTGAATGATCAAATGTAACTTACCATCACCAGTAACAACTTTCTTGTATGTGTTATTTAATTTATCTGGTCTGAACCATAGATCATCAAATATCATCATAGGTACATTCGGTCCAGTGACTTCAATATGTATGTCTTTGCTTTCAATATACAAATCAGCGTCACCTTTCTCGTGGTTGTTGTCCTGGGCACTACCAGATATGTAATCGGTTGTACCCGCACCAAGGCCAACAATGTCAACACTTAAACCTGTCTCAGATTCAATTATCTCTTTGATGAGATTTTCTTTGGTAGCTGATTGTTCCCAACTATCTTTATATGCGTCCTTCCAGAAATTACTCATTATTGTTGTTTAACATATTGTTTATATAACTTACACCGATCGTACTACCTGATATATAACCCATAAAATTACTCATAAAACTCTGGTCGAATGTCATTGTATCAACAAAAGTTTCATCGTCATCAATTTGATACCAGGTTTTAAATTCGGCTTCAGCTTCTTTAGATTTCGTAATCTCAATTTTTTGTTCAGAAATTGTTCCACCGCATAGCGAACACATTTGTTTAACCAAAGTTATATCACCAACTATACTAGGTATTATTATCTTATGCTCTTTACCCGTGGCCGAATCACCGTTCTCATCTGTGTGGTCGCAGAGTCTTGGGAACTCTTTTATCTTAAGTTCCGTATCCAGTAACATATTCTTATGAACATCAGTAAGCGCCTCAATCTTCTTTTCAAGTTCTTCCTTTATTTTTTTAATATCGGAAGCTATCCTATCTTTTTTAAGATGGAGTTCAGTTAACTCATGCTTTCTTTCTAAAAATGGATTCATGAAACAAAAGTAGGGAAAATATTTAATAAAACCAAATAAAAAACCCCACTTTTTTGGAGCGGGGTCTAATATTGATGATACGCAATATTTTACATGTAAGTTTGTTCGAAATAAAGTACTTGGAACTTGTCGTTTTTGTCAACTAATTCAAGTGCATTTAATAAATCGTTGTACTCAACAACAGATTCTTTTTGACCAGTTCTATAAACCTGTAAAAAATCAAAAGTTGTTAAATCTGAAGCAAATAATTTAGCGGACGATGCGTTGTATTTATCCATTAAATCTAATTCAATAGCATAAGCTTTTTCAATGATCTCAACAAGACCCATAAATCTTTGGTTTGTGTCGGTCACTGGGATTGTTGGGATGATATTAAAATCAACCATGTAATCCATTAAACCTTTAGCGTGTCCTAATTCAGTCAAAGCTTCAGCTTCAAAGAAAGCGGTTGCTTTCTTATAGTTAGCATCTCTACACCAGTTAGCAGCGTTTACGTAGAAGTAATGAGCTGTGTACTCATCTTTTAATCTAGCTGTTAATTCACCGATTGTTTCTGGGTTTAATTTTCTAAGATTTGAACCACCCATACTTGGTTCCATTTCGATTGTTGGAACACCAGCGCCACCAGCTGTTTGATCAACTGGCATGTCCATTGGTGCGTCTACCAACGGTGTGTCAATTCCATCAACACCTTCTGGACCATTATTGTCTATATCTTCGATTGCTTCGTTTATAGACTTTTTGTTTAAGTTTAAATCCATAAATTCTGATTTCTTTAATTTAAAATTACTCATATCCTTTGTTTTACTATAAATACTTCTTTTTCGTTAAAAGTACCTTATTAATTATTTTTATACCACTCAGGTATTTCCCTATTTTTCCAGACAGCAAAATCAGACTTAGCACCTTTGTAATAATTGCGGTATGACTGAACAACATCATCGACTTTGTACTCATCTGGCATAGCTTTAGCTGGTTTGGTGAATCCTTTATCATCAATGTTCGGTTTATTCACAACACACCACTCGATCACATCTTGTGACTTATGACGTTTACCATATCGATAGGTATATTCATAGCATAACTCAAGACCTAACTCACACAAATACAGGTAGTTAGATAAAGACTCACGGGTCCAGATTGAACAAGGGTGGTTCTTATGTGATAACTTGTAAGGAGCCGTAGACTGACTATCGGTTACCCAATGAACACCGCACAACAATTGTGCTGTTTCAAGTATCATCTTTACAACATGCTTATCGACATGATTTTGCGCACATTTTTTAACATCGTAATCAAGTAAAAATATATTCATGCTGTAAAGATAATACTTTTTATTTAACTGCCAAATTATCTACCAAGATTTGAGTAATCTGGGTGTATGTTATGTTTATCCAACGAATGACCAAGAAAACTAATCTCATCCTCATAGTTACTCATAACCTCAAAACAATAATCCTCAATGACCTCATTTTGTGTTTTTAGGGTATCACAGACAGCTTCCAATGAGTCGACTTGTTGTTCCAACTTATTTACATTATTTTTTAATGCGTTATTTTCGCTTTTTAAGACAATATTACCATATAGCATATATCCTGCGATAGTCCCTACACATATTACTGTTATTATTAACCACGCAATGGTGTCTAACCTATGTTCTTTTTTAATCATAATTCTATTTTTAAGGTATGTAAAGGATTGTCGGGTTATCACGATGAATATCAATCACCCATTTAAATTTTGATCTGTTAAATGGTGATGTTATTATGTGACAACCACTTTTTGTTGGTACCTCAGCATAAATTTCACCCCCAGCTTTAATTATATCTTGTACCCTATCATCTTTTTCTGGCATCCATTCCTCATCAAAATCCACAATCCATTTTTTTATTTTATCAGAGTGGTGTTTACCACAAACGCTATCATAGGTATTCTTAATTGACTTATAATTACCGTCAGCGATTAAATTAGCTGTTCTACGTAAACATTCCAAACCAATCTTCTTATCGTCACGTACATTTAACCTAAGATAGGCTCTGGCGTTATTTATTTGGCATTCACGCATAGCTAGCGCATAATACTTATGATAATCCTCTAAAGAATAGATCTGGTAATTAGATATAACTTTGTTATTACCCTTAAGTTCAGGGTTATCTTTCCTACGTTTAATAACTTGCATGAAATAGAACTTTGAGTCATCCTCAAAGGTCATAAAGGGTTTAAGTAATTCAAAATTATCTATCATTCTACTGTATGTTCAATTTGCACACGAACACAATCTTGCGGTTGCGCTTCATTCATTAAAAAATTATTAATGTAACCCATTATATTCGCAGAACCTATTGGGTTTGCTGAATGTACATATACATGTGGGAATGGAAAATAAAGTGAACGTTTCTTCTCGCTTCTAGATTGCTCTAAGTATTCTGGGTGAACATCGTAAAAATTGTTAATTAACCATTTAGCGCAATCCAATCCAGTCTTTTCGTGTATGTTAGAGTAATCTAGTTTGTAATTAGGTGATACATTTTCAAAGTATTCTTTCATCGCTGTATCACCCAAATCGTGATCCAAGGAAACGTATTCGATATTATCCAAACCAAGTTCAGTTATTTTAGCCACAAACTCATCGTAGCTACGAACGACAATCCATTCATCAGTAACAGGTGTACGGATATCGTCTAAATAAATATTATATTTCTGTGTCATAACACAAAGATAATAAAACTTATTTAAATAAACAAATTATCTTTTAGATTTTTTATTGAAGTAGAAATATAAGCCAAAGAATGCTCCCGCAATACAGTAAAAAATAACGTCCGTAATCCAATAGGAATTCGTTAAGCTCATCGTCATTTTGAACAGTACATCGAACCCAAAAGGGTTGAAAAACATAGCTAGCATTAAACAAATTGTGGAAAGCCTTTTTAAAAAAATTGCTCGCCAAGTTTTTACTCTGACTGTCATCGTCCATATTCAGATATTATAATATTTATAATCGACACTAAAAGTGCGTCATAAAAATAAATATAAGATATAAACGATTTATTCTAAAAAGGCTAATATTTTTTCTTTAATACCTGATTGTTTAATACCCTCACTACCGCTTGGTGTGAGTACAAAGTTATCCAAACCCCAGTCTTTCCATGATTCACCGTTCTTACCCATGTCCAAATCATCAACAGCAACCCAATGAGTAATCTCAGGATGGTCATGTAGGTACTGTTTAATTTCAATAACACGAGTCATCTCCAAGTCCCATCGTGGTGACCAGATCCATGTCATACCGTTGTACCAGGTGCACTGACCCAAATCAGTGGTCAACGCAATTGGTTTCTTAATGATTCCTTTGGATTCGTAGTACTCACCCATTTCTTCAAGGTTTGCCCATCGCTTCCAATCGGATGATACGACAATCTCGGCACCAGTCTTTTCAATGATTCCATTTAGGACCTTAACAGCCTTTTGATTGAAGTTATCAAATCGATATTCAACTGGCATTTCTCTAGTGGTCATAGATAATTTACGCCCACCCCATTTATCTTGTTTCTTAAAACGATTACCCCACTCTGAGGATAGACAGATTACTCCGTCATGATCTAAAAATATTACTTTCATTATCTTATTGTCTGTGTTAATCTTTCGTAATTACTTTTGTTTTCAAATTGTCTGTTAATTCTATATAAGTGATTTGGGGATAAACCAAACCAAGCGTCTGAGTGGTGAAACTTTATAAATTGTTCTGGCAACATATCAGAATCATCATCTAATATTGCGTAGTCCTCAACCTCAGGGTGTTTGTCTAACCAATCTTTAATTTCGTCACCCCTTAAAGTTCTTCGGTCTCCAGTAATTCCAACGTAAGTGCCTTCCTTAAACCCAAGTTTAACTAGAGCATCTTCCCATTTTTCAGGTGTAGAGACATACCCTTTAACCCCAAAGTGATGTTTCCATGTTGATGAAATACAAATTTTAGTATCTGTTTCATTACACCACTCTGATAACCATTTCCATTTCTGAGGGCACGTTTCTTCAACTAATCTGTTGAACTGCCAGTCAAATGTGTAGTGTGAAGCAGGTATTTTCCAATCCGCCAAAGAAATTGCCTTTGGTTCGATTCTAAATAATTTTCTAACCCATCGTTTTATCGCATACCACCAAGTGATAGGTTTTCTCCAACGCCTCTTATGTCTTTGCTTATAAAAGACAGTGGAATTCATAACCCCATCAATATCTAAAAATATTACTTTCATTTTACCAATTTTCAACCATAGATAAATCTAATTCAGTGTTGGTTAGATGGCTCCTAACTTTAACACCACTTCCCATTCCGAATGGTGTGAAAGTATAATCATAGTGACCATATTCACCAAAAAGATCTTTAATCTTTTCTTGCCATTCTTTTAATTTAGCAACTTGCGCTTCATCTAATTCGAATGTCATGCGTATTGTGTTCTCAATAATTTAACAATATCCATCGCATCATCAATGGCGTTGTGTGTTACATATGGGTCCAAATGCGCACGCTCTTTACAAAGCGACAG
>Ga0222712_10001195_pt1 | contig 33122 bp, 37 predicted proteins | sample C33_657DmetaG_FD_165043 | JGI IMG/M metagenome (GOLD analysis project Ga0222712, IMG submission 165043) | Estuarine water microbial communities from San Francisco Bay, California, United States - C33_657D | ecosystem: Environmental > Aquatic > Marine > Unclassified | place: USA: California...
TGCCTTTTGAATACTCAACACATTATTGGTATCAATCAGCGATAAGTTAGAATAATGGTTATTCGCCTTATTGCCTCCATAGCTCGTCCATTCTTCTGGAGATTTGCAAGAAGTAAGTACAGCTAGCAAAACAAAAATAAAAGCCTTTATAACGTTTTTCATATAAGCAATTTTAAAAAAAGCAATATCTTTTTAACCAGAATAGTTAAGGTTTCAAACAATTGTAAGTTATTGATTTTCTATTTTTTTATTTAAGGGAAAAATCAAATTTTTATTGAGTTTACTAAAAACCTAAGTACTACTAAACTTTATAAATTTAGGAATATCTTTTTCCCCATCTCAAACGCAAATTAAAATTTAGGGCAATTAATCAAGTTGGATTTGTTATTATTGAACACTTTTATGATTGAAAACTCTGCAGTTCGATAATAAGCTCCTGCAGTTTTATCGGATGAATAGTTGATATCGTAGGAAAATCCGAAACGCAATAAATTGAATTCAACACCAACATAGGGGATAACAGCATCATTATACCTTAGCCAAGTACCCAAATATAATTCGTAGTAGCTGGTAGATTTTCCATCAATAAAATAACTCGCCGCCCCTCCTACAATTATTTCTCTATAATCTCCTTGTTGCTGATATTGGAAACTAGTATGCAGCGTAGTATTCACTCCTACTGGGAAATAACCACCACCATGAACAGTATACCTTCGTTTGATATAATAATCTGAATTTAAAGAAGTTGTTACAGGTTCTAATAAATGATTCACAGCCGCTCCAAAATACAGGCTTCTTCCATTGTCATTAGAGGCATTGTAAATAATTCCTGTATTTAAATCTACTATTTTCTTTTGCGTATTTGAAATTTGCAGAGGCTCAGTAGTAGTCAATAAAAAACCACCAGGTGTAAGCTGGTCTTCAAATTTAGCTAAACTACTATTGAAATTAGCACTGCCATAGGCAGCTTGAAAACCAATCGATAAGGAATGGTTAGACACTGCATCAAAACCTTTTTTAAAAGAAAAAGAACCTGCTAAATAGTTTTGTTTTAAAAGCCCATTCCCACTTTGATCGGTCAGAGCATTCAATCCAATACTTAGCCGATTGTATGGAGCCATTTTGGTTAATAAAATAGGAGCATCTACCGAAAAAGTAGTCGTAGAAAATGCGTTATTAAAAGAAGCCCACTGATTCCTGAAATTTCCTGCTAGCCTTAACGAGCCATTGAAATTTCCAGTGTTGGCAGGATTAAGCGTTAAAGGCGAAGAATAAAACTGTGAAAAATTTGCATCTTGTGCGCACGCGCAATTAAAAATGATAATTAGTATTAGGAGTATGGTGGTATGCTTCAACATATACATTATCTAAATAAAGTTATATTACCTTTTACCTCTTCAGTAGTTCCATTAAGCAAGGTGATGATGATATAATAAACATAGGTTCCGTTATCAGCGACTCTTCCTTTATAGTAACCATCCCATCCACCCAAATACTCATTTGGTTTAGTATTCTTACTATTAAAAACCCTTTCGCCCCAACGATTAAAAATTTGAAATTGATTAACAGTAACTACTTCTTTACCAGCAATCACATAAAAATAATCATTTACACCATCCCTATTAGGAGTAAACACATTGGGTAGTGCGAGACGAGATCGATAATAGGTTTTTATATGTACAAAAGTTGAATCGGTACAAAAGAATTGATTAGACCCTGTGATTTTATATTCTCTATTAATATTCGTTGTAACCACCGGAGATAAACAGTTGTTACAACTCAATGCTTCGCTTGGTGTCCAAAGAAGTTTTTTATACGTATCCCCTTGATTAATAATATTGACAGAAAATCCTTCTCCACGAAATGCTTCATAATCAGCAGGCTGAGCGATTAATTTAAAAGGGATGTATTTTTTTTGTAACGAATTATTAGTAGTCTGTAGTTCAAATTGAAGGAGGGCTCGATTGATAAAAACAAATACACCAGGCGTTTGAGTCATTTTTATAACAGCAGGGACAACTACACATCCATTAGTAAATACAGTAGATGGGTCAAGAAAAGTAGACCCTAATTTATTGGCAGCTCCCAGTGTTATATCGTTATCGAAATATTCAATCTCAACTTTCTTCTTCAACCTTGTATAACCATTGGTTAAACAAACTTTTACATTAACCAACAGACTATCGTTTTTAAAACAATCTATACCCGAACTATCTAAACTAATATCTATCGGGAAAACTTTAATATATGCAGTTGCTGAATCAGTACAATTAAAACTATTTTTTGCTACCGCCTTCATTAAAACAGTATCTGTTACACTTAATATTGGATTAACACAGGCAGTACAAGAAAGGCCAGTGACAGGGCTCCATACAACAGAGGAGATTGGGTCATCTGATTTTTTTTGCACCAATAATGAAAGCGTTGAATTGGTATATACTGTGGTATCATTAGGAGTTGCAACTACTTTAAATTGAAATTTTTGTATGAATGCTGTATTGTTGGTTTCACTCAATTCATCTAACAAATTATTTTCATCAAAAACCAATGTCAAAGAATCTTGTTTAGGTTTACTGACGCCAATAATTTGTGTAAAAGTGGCAGAACATTTTCCTAAAATATCTGTCGGTAAGATAAAGCTGTTGTTCAATTTCTGAGGATTAGGAAGTCCAGGAAATTGATCATAAAAACTAACTACTGCTCCTGCATGAATGGTATCGTAGCCATTATTATTAATTCCAAAAACAACACGGATACTGTCATTTTTATAACATTTAACTTCAAATATAGCAATAGAACCATCTAGTTTTGGATCAAGTACGGTCAAGGTATAAGTACCTGAGTTCGATACACAAGCACCTTTGGAAGCGGTAAGTTTTATTTTATAAGTTCCCGGCTGCAAAAAATCATATAACAGATCTTTTGATGTCCCAGCATTTGAAAAATTAGCTCCCGTATTATCGGATACAAACCATTGGTGATTAGTTGCGCCATAAGAAGTATTTTGAAAAAGAACTGGGTCTTTATATATAACACTTGTAGACGCAATTAATCTTTTATCTGGTGAAAACCTTGCCACCACACCACAATCAGCCATCACATTTCCTGTATAAGAAGAAACACAGGTTCGGCCAGCAGTAAAAGCGAGTAATTTAATTACATAGGTTGTAGCGGTAGTAACTTGATAACTAAAAGCCTGCGTAGTAGCAACCAATACTTCATTAACATACCACTCATAACTAGTAGCACCTGTAGAAGTGTTGTTGAAATTTACTATATCCCCTACAACCGGATGTGCATTTGAATACCAATCAAACTTAGCCACTATAGCACCGTTGCAGGGCGAATTACATCGATCACTATTGAGTAAGGTTCCCCCACTAAATATAGAAAGAAATGCATGCATTCTGTCTGATTGGCCCTGTGTAAAAACTGTAGGGCAAGGACTACCATAATCCATGAAATTGGAAATATTATCAGGCACATCTTTAGTAAAAGGTCCAGAAATAGTATCCGTATTACAGGTGTTATCTGGACTATTACAAGGAGAAGATTTAGTACTTCTATCTGGCGGTGTATCACATACTAAATCTCCATCAAGAGTACAATCTGCATTAGCACAATTTTGTCCTTGAAAAGTATGTAATAAAGATAAGTAGTGTCCCATTTCATGTGCTACCAATGGGCCACTCAAACTACTAACTACTAATCCTCCACCAGCTGATGCGTAACCACCAAAACCCACTCTTTGCCAACTACCGCATTCAAAAACCGTAGGTGGAATTTCTCCCTTAATCGAAGAGACCAACCAAATGTTCGCATAAAACTTAGGATCCCATTGAGTCAAAGTAGCCAATGCCCCCGATTCCAAATCAACATCTATATTTTCGTAGTAGGAATTCACTCGGTCAATACCATTTGTTAGAGATCCATCCGGCGCTGTATTTGCTAAACAAAATTGAATACCTGTATTTACGCCCAGCGGATCTACTGAATAAGTTCCTTGGTGTGCAAATGCATCATTTAACTCCTTAATTCCATCAATAACCATTTGGTTAGTTATTGACTCAGGGTTTGAATTAATAATATGAACTACTACAGGTATAGAGATAATGCCAGTAATAGGTGAAACGGAAGTACTTTTATCTACACCACTTTTTTTAGCATTCGAATTAGTACGATTATTCTTATTGGCAGACTGCAAAGAAGGAGTATACATTCGAATTTGCGCATTTAGTTTTTCTTCATTCGCTCTAAATAAAGGATTTTTTCTCAAGGTTTGAATAAGATTATCAGCGCCGCATGCATTGGGTTGAAAAATATTTTTATTGGATTGAGCAAACACAATGATTGATAAAAGCAGAAAAATGCTAAGTAGTATTTTTTTCTTTTTCATGTGTAGGAAATTGATTGAAAGAGTGTAAATTTCTTTTTTTAAGAAGACGACTGCCCTCTTTGAATTAAATTGAAGTATTGAAGGTATTAACAAATCTTGTAATTGCATTTAGATTTAAAAATACTTTTTGATAAAGTTTATAACCTTCGCATATCTAAGGAAATCTATTCCAACAAATTTTTTATGTACACCACCGTGACATTGGGTATCAGATTTATTTGTTTCACAAATTTATCTAAAATCGCCAAATAGTTGCGATATTTATCCCTTCCTAATAAAGTAAAACAACCTATGTCATTAAGCAGCAATTTTGAAGAAATCATTCAACGCAGACGTTCTAACCGAAAATTTGATGGAAATATTGAAGTGCCAAACGAGGTGATCAAACGAAGTTTAGAGCGCAGTATATTGTCTCCCAATAGTAGCAACATGCAACTTTGGGAATTTCAATGGATTAAAGACCCTATATTAAAAGAAAAATTTACCTCCCTTTGCTTAAACCAAAATGCCGCCAAAACTGCCAAACAATTGGTGGTTTTTGTTACTAGAAAAGACCTTTGGAAACAAAGAGCCGATTGGAATTATAATAAAATTAAAGAAGGTATTTCTGGTGAACCTAATACCGCACAAAAAAAAGGACTGTACTATTATGGTAAATTAATGCCACTCGCCTACCGCTCGGATATATTTGGAATCTTTACTTTAATCAGAAGATTACTCTGTTTTTTTATGGGTCTTCAAAAACCATTTATGCGTTTTGGTGGTGATGCAGATCAGCGCGTTACCGTGCATAAATCTTGCGCCCTTGCTGCACAAACATTTATGCTATCTATTACCGCTGAAGGGTTTGACTCTTGTCCAATGGAAGGCTTTGATGCCGTTCGTGTAAAAAAAGCGTTACAATTACCAGCCGGCGCAGAAATTAATATGATTATTGCTGTTGGTAAAGGAACAGAACCAGGCGTTTGGGGACCAAGGTTTAGAGTCCCTTACAACGAAGTTGTTGTTGAACGGTAATTACAAACTAAATAAAAAAAACCTCTCGTAATTGAGAGGTTTTTGGTGGAGATGCAGGGAGTCGAACCCTGGTCCAAACACATTCGCCGTAAGCTTTCTACATGTTTATTATTGCATTAATTGTAGGGAAATAGCAGGAGCAATACAAACCAACCATAACCTTAGAAGAATGAGCTTAAGTTCCGAATACTTCATAACGGAACAGCATTCCATTTTCTTTTTGAGTCGGCGGAAGAACTTGGTAACAGAACAACCCGTTCAACGGCCCTAATGGGTGCTAGTCTATCGACTAAGCAGCCATGGCATACTGAGTATTGCCATTTGAAGTTTTGAATATTCAGATTAAAGTGCTAATTATCCAACGCACTACATGCTTACACTTACAAAGATCTATGCTGTCAAAACCGGTCATCCCCATAATGGCTAATCCTTTTTATTTCATCAGCTTTCATGCAAATTTACGTAAACTATTTAGTTTGGCTTTTAAAAGTCTTGTGCTATACATTTGTATCACCTAATTTTAACAAAAGCTATTTATGCTACCCGAACAATACTATTTGAATAGAAAAGAACTGTTATCGACTAATCTTCATTCTTTACTCCGTAAAAAAAATCAATTGGGTTGGGCTAGATTCATTGTGATGCTAGGCATTATTTTTTCTGGATACTTTTTATTTCATATTGGGTTGATATTTATCGCAGCAGTCATTTTATTAGCCTTCATTTTTGTTAAATTAGTATATGCCGATACAGATAATAAACAAAACATTTCCCATACCCAACAATTAATACAAATCAATATTGATGAACTCACTGCCTTATCAGGCAACACTGCTCATTTTGAAGACGGTGCCATTCATCAACCACATGCTCACGACTATGCCAATGATTTAGATCTTTTTGGTAAGGCTTCGCTTTTTCAATACATCAATAGAACTGCTTCTGAGATGGGTAGTCAAACCCTAGCCAGTTGGTTATTATCACCCGCAAAAGAATCCGTTATTTTACAGCGTCAGCAAGCTATTCAAGAATTGTCTTCCAATACTCCTTGGAGGCAAGAACTTCAAGCTTTAGGAAAAGCAAAAAAAATCTACCACGCTACAAAAGAGCGCTTACAGGAATGGATAAACGAAAAAACCATTTTTATCCAGCAACCCTTTTGGCTATTTCTTCAGATACTGATTCCGCTTTTGATGGTATCGGCTATTATGCTTAATTATTTTGATTTTATTTCTAATCCAATTCGAAATTATTTTTTATTGGCTTCCGCTATTCTTGCCTACTTCATTAGCAAAAAAGCAATCCACCTTCATGAGCAGCTCTCAAAAATGTCTGCTGAATTATCTGTGCTTGCAGACAGTATTCAACTCGTTGAAAACACTCATTTCCAATCGGAATTATTACTAAAATTAAAGCAGTCATATGCTATACAAAAAGGAAAAGCATCTCAAGAATTAAAACAACTAGAAAAGATTTTAGCAAGAATGGATTATCGGCTCAATCCTGTAATCTATATCCCCTTAGCTATCCTTGTTCAATGGGATTTACAACAAGTGATCGCATTAGAAAAATGGAAAAAAAGAAATCAACAAAATATTGCAGCATGGTTTGATACATTGGGTGAATTGGAAGCCATTAGCAGTTTATCCAACCTACATTTTAATCATCCAGACTGGTGTTTTCCAGAACTAAATAAAGAACATTTTTCTATCCATGGAATTGAAATAGGCCATCCACTGATTAATAAAAGTAAAAGGGTAAACAACTCGATTACCATCAACCAATCCGGTAAACTGATGCTAATAACTGGAAGCAATATGGCAGGAAAAAGCACCTATTTAAGAAGCGTAGGAATCAATGTGGTATTAGCAATGGCGGGTTCAGTAGTTTGTGCAAAAAGTTTATCCTTATCTCCTGTTCAACTCATCACGAGTATGCGTATTGCTGATAATTTAGAAGAAAATACGTCTACCTTTTATGCAGAACTTAAAAAGCTAAAAACGGTTATTGAAAAAGTGAATGCACATGAACCTGTATTTATCTTACTAGATGAAATTTTAAGAGGTACTAATTCACTAGACCGTCATACAGGATCAGTGGCATTGACTAAACAATTGATTAAACAAAAAGCTGCTGCTATTATCGCCACCCATGATGTAGCGTTAGCAAAAATTGAAGATGAATTTCCAGAGAACCTCCTGAATTATCATTTTGATGCGCAGGTAAATAAAGAAGAATTGTATTTTGACTATTCTCTAAAAACAGGGATCTGTCAATCTATTAACGCCTCCATTTTGATGAAAAAAATAGGGATAGAATTAGAATAAAAATCGTTAGAAAATGTATGAAATAGCCCATTCAACATTCACTTTTGGTCAAAAAACAGGCATATCTGCATCTATCTGGAGATTTCTACCCCTACAACTCCTCCAAACCCCCAAAAATTAAGGGATTTAGGTCATTTTTTAGCCTAAGAATTCTTACCTTTGCCCTCCCGTTAAAAAACCGGGATTTATATTATGTCATTTAACCATTTTAAACAACTAAACGCAGATGCACAGGAAGGGTCAGCTACCAATGAAGGTACTGAAACTGCTGCGGTAACAAATGTGCCTGAAAAAGCTCCTTTCGTTCCAAGAGTAGTTACTGCTCATGACGATTTTGATTGGAGTGTTGACAAACGTAACGTTTCAAGTTACAACAAAGAAGAAAAAGCCAAGTATGACACTGTGTATGACAATACGTTCAAGCAGATCAACGATGGCGAAATGATCCAAGCTACTATTGAGGCAATCACTAAAACAGATGCTGTTGTAAACATCGGTTTTAAAAGTGATGGTTTAATTTCTTTGAATGAATTCAGAGACATTCCAGGCGGATTAAAAGTAGGTGATGTTATTGAGGTAATGGTAGTAGAAAAAGAAGACAGAGACGGTAACCTTAATCTTAGTCGCAAACAAGCACGTACTAGCAGAGCTTGGGAAAGAATTATGGAATTGCACAAAACTGGCGAAATCGTTACCGGTATTGTTACCAGCAAAACTAAAGGCGGTCTTATCGTGGATGTATTTGGTATGGAAACATTCTTACCAGGTAGCCAAATCGACGTTAAACCAGTTACAGATTACGATCAGTTTGTTGGTAAAACAATGGAATTCAAAGTGGTTAAAATTAATGAGACCATTAAGAATGCAGTTGTATCTCATAAAGCCCTTATTGAAAGTGATATCGAAGCACAACGTGCTGAGATCATCGGTAAATTGGAAAAAGGACAAGTATTGGAAGGAACCATCAAAAACATTACCGACTTCGGTGCGTTTCTTGATTTGGGCGGCCTAGATGGCTTGTTATACATTACTGATATTTCATGGGGACGTATCAACCATCCAACAGAAGTGTTGAAGATGGATCAGAAATTAAATGTAGTTGTTTTAGATTTTGATGATGATAAAAAACGTATCAGTCTTGGTCTTAAACAATTAACTCCTCATCCTTGGGATACCCTAAGCGAAACCATCAAAGAAGGTGAAGTAGTGAAAGGTAAAGTAGTGAATATCGAAGACTACGGTGCTTTCCTAGAAATTATGCCTGGTGTAGAAGGTTTGGTTCATGTAAGCGAAATTACTTGGGCTAACACTCCTATCAATGCAAAAGAATTCTTCAAATTAAATGATGAGTACGAAGCTAAAATTGTAACCTTAGATAAAGACACTCGTAAGATGAGTCTTTCTATTAAGCAAATGGCAAATGACCCATGGAGTGAAATTGATGTGAAATTCCCTGAAAATAGCAAACATGCTGGTACGGTTAAAAACATTACTCCTTATGGCGTATTTGTTGAATTAGCAACTGGTATTGGTGGAATGATTCATATTAGCGATTTAAGCTGGTTGAAACGCTTCAATAACCCTAACGAATACACTAAAGTGGGCGAATCAATTGATGTAATTATAATGAACATCGATAAAGAAGGACGCAAACTTCAGTTAGGACATAAACAAATTGAAGAAGATCCATGGAATTCTCTAGAGGCTAGCTTCCCTGTAGGAAGTATACATGAAGGAACTGTTACCAAAAAAGATGATAAAGGTGCAGTAATTCAATTGCCTTATGGACTAGAAGGATTTGCCCCTAACCGTCACCTTGCAAAAGAAGATGGTAAGAGTATTGGTGCTGATGAAATCGCGAAATTTATGGTAATTGAATTTGACCGTAATGATAAGCGCATCGTTCTTAGCCATACTCGTTTATGGGAACAAGTAATCGAAGAAGAAAAACAAGCTGTTGTTAAAGAAAAGAAAGCAGAAGCAGAAGTTACCAAAAAGGCTGTAAAAAATCTACAAAGTAAAGTAGAAAAATCAACCTTAGGTGATCTAGGTGTTTTAGCTGGTTTGAAAGCAAAAATGGATAAAGCAGATGATGCTGAACCAACTGCTTAATTATCTTTCACAGTAAATGAATATAATCCCATTGCGAAAGCAGTGGGATTTTTTTATCCCTACCCTTCATTTTCATAAACAGTTTATTTAAATCCTAAGGGTGAGTGGTTGGATTGAATTACCTTTGTTACATGGATAATTTTCAGAAATATTCCCGTTTAATGCTATTAATAATAGGGAGCTTTATTGGATTGATTCTTTTAATTGCCCTATTCTTCTTTGTATTCCGACTGTTCTCGATTACTGTATTTTATATTCCAGGATTCGATCTCTTTTTTCAATATACCATCACCGCTATTCCTTATTTACTCTTTTTTGCCGCCTACTATTATTTATACAATAAAATTAAATTGTCTAAAAGTAAAGTAGCCAAAATAATCGCTAGATTGCTTTTACTAATGGGTTGTATCATCGGCTTATTCACCTTATTTTTATCTACTGCTATTTTTTTTCATGTAAAAAATGATGCACTAAGGCTTTTTGAAGACAATGGTCATTATGCACTTATCGCACAAATAATCATCATTTTTATAACCGCCGCAACACTTGCTAGCGGAGATGAGAAAGAAAAAGATTGGAAAGAAAGAAGGAAGGCGGAATTATAAATCACCTCCAATTGCCTGAGCAGCAATCCATGCGGTAGTCCAAGCATTTTGAAAATTAAAACCTCCCGTTACCCCGTCTATATTTAAAACTTCACCAGCGAAAAACAAATTAGGGACAATCTTACTTTGCATGCTTGCATGATCCACTTCGTCTAATGAAATACCCCCTGAGGTAACAAACTCCTCTTTAAAAGTAGTTTTACCATTCACACTAAACTCTTGGGCACAAATATTTTTGATGAGTTTGTTTTGTTCCTTAGCGGGCAAATCGGCCCAACGAATATTTTCGTTTACGCCCGACTGTTGTAATAAATAGTCCCATAAACGCTGGGGCAATGAAAAAGGATTTCTATTACTGATTTTCTGAGCTGCTATATCAAAACGAACCTGCTGAAATTTTTCCTTCAATGTTTGCTCAGTATAGATAGGCAACCAATTAATAATCATTCCAAATTGCCAATTTTTTGCAGCCAACTCTCTAGCTCCCCAAGCAGATAATTTTAAAATCGCAGGACCACTCATTCCCCAATGGGTAATCAACATTGGGCCATCCTCCACCAATTTGCTTCCCCCAATCTTTACCTGCACTTTTTCTACAGCAATGCCCATGAGAGCAGTAATTGGATTGCCTGGCATATTAAAAGTGAATAATGATGGAACTGGAGACTCCACAGTATGACCTATTTTTGTTAGCCACTCAAACTGCAAAGACTTAGGATAACCTCCACTTGCAATGCATAGAAAATCTGTTTCAATGACTGAATGATTAGAAAACAAAAGATTAAAACCATTGTCTTTTTTTACTATCTCCTTCACTTCTCTATTCATCAATATAGTAACTCCGTATTGATTAGCCTCTTGCATTAAGCAATCTATAATGGTTTGCGAAGTATTTGATACGGGAAACATTCTTCCATCAGATTCTGTTTTAATCTCCACTCCTCTTTCTTTAAACCAAGCAATCGTATCAGAAGTAAAAAAATGATGAAAAGCTTTTTTTAAAAAACTAGCTCCTCGAGGATATTTTTTTATCATCTCAGCAATACTAAAACAAGCGTGGGTAACATTACATCGTCCGCCACCACTCACTCGTACCTTACTTAACAAATGATTGGATTTTTCTATAATCATTACTTCTAGTGAAGGATATAACCTGGCAGCATTCACCGCGCAGAAAAAACCTGCCGCACCACCACCAACAACTACTAAACGCTTTTTTACCATGATTACTTTACAGTATAAATTGGAATTGATAAAGTATGTAGTGAGAAAAAATAAAAACTAAAAAAAGGCATCAAGAATTTTCAATTCCCAAGCAGAATGAATTAATAATCAGAAAATAAATAAGGATTCGCTTTTTCTGCAATTTCAATGTCAACAAAAGATGATAAAACATCTGCCTTTCCTCGCTGAATACAAATGGTATGTTCGTAATGAGCAGAAGGTTGTGCATCTTCTGTTCGAATGGTCCAGCCATCCTTGTCATGAAAAATATTCTTTGTTCCTAAATTAATCATTGGCTCAATAGCAATCACCATTCCCTCTTTCAACTTGGCGCCTGTTCCTCTTTTTCCATAATTAGGCACCTGAGGTTCCTCATGTAAATGTCTGCCAATTCCATGGCCTACCAATTCTCTCACTACGCCATAACCATGCTCCTTTTCTGTAGCAAATTGAACTGCAAAAGAAATGTCACCCACCCGATTACCATGCGTAGCTTTTTCAATACCCTTTAAAAGAGATGATTTAGTAATGCTAAGCAATTGCTTTACTTCAGGGGTTATTTCATTTAACGCAAAAGTATAAGCACTATCACCATGAAAATTATTTTTATATACGCCGATATCAACAGAAACAATATCTCCTTCCTTTAAAATATCCTTGGTAGGAAATCCGTGAACCACCGCATCATTTACTGAGATACAACAAGCAAATGGAAAATCTTGATAGCCTTTAAATGAAGGCGTTGCTCCATGGTCGCGAATAAATTGTTCGGCGATTTTATCCAACTCCAAAGTAGAAATACCAGGACGAATTATTTTGGCTACTTCAGCCAAAGTTTTACTTACCAGCAAACTGCTTTCCCTCATTAATTCTGTCTCGGCCTTAGATTTGTAGTGGATCATAATGAAGCAAATTTAAAAATAAACCCCGACTTTTTACGTCGGGGTTTTTAAATATTTATAGTAAAATTGACTTTATAAAAAACTGCTTAGTCAATCAAAGCTAAAAGGCAAAGCAATTAAACTGCTGTTGTAGAAGCTTGTCGACCCTGAATTCTTCCAGTATTCATCAAGCCATCGTATTGACGCATCAATAACTGAGTCTCAATTTGCTGCAAAGTGTCTAGAATAACTCCTACCATAATCAATAAAGAGGTACCTCCATAAAAACTTGCAAACCCTTGTTGAGTTTTAAATACCAATTGAAAAATACCTGGTAAAATACCTACAAAGGCTAGTAAAATAGCACCTGGTAAAGTAATTCTATCCATGATTGTTCCAATATAATCCGCAGTTGGTTGACCAGGTTTTACACCAGGAATGAAACCATTGCTACGTTTTAAATCTTCAGCCATTTGCTTTGGATTAAAGATTAACGCGGTATACAAGAAGGTAAAAGCTATTACACAAATAGAGTATACAATCATATAAATCACATTGGTATGATCGGTAAAATATTTAGCCCATCCACCACCAGTGAATCCAGAAAATATAGTTGGCAAAAACAAGATAGCTTGCGCAAAGATGATTGGCATAACACCAGAAGCATTTACTTTTAATGGTAAAAAGTTTCTAGCACCTCCAAATTGTCTATTACCAACAATTTGCTTTGCATAATTAACAGGTACTCTTCTCGTTCCTTGAATCAACATGATCAAACCCATAATGATAGAAATTAGAAAAGCGATCTCTATCAAAAATATTAATAATCCACCACCGCCACGAGTAGCGCGAGAAGTCCATTCTTGAATAAATGATTCAGGTAGTCTAGCTAAAATTCCCATCATAATAATGATAGAAGTACCATTACCCAAACCTTTGTCGGTAATTTTTTCTCCTAACCACATTACAAATAAAGTACCAACTGTAAGAATCACCACAGTAGACACTACAAAATAGGCACTGAAAGAAGGAATCAAAGCTTCTGCATTACCTGGACTTTTAAGATATCCGATATAAGCAGCCGCTTGAAATGCAGTTACTATAACGGTAAGGTAACGAGTCCATTGGTTAATTTTTTTTCTTCCACTCTCTCCTTCCTTTTGTACTTTTTGCATTTGAGGAACTAGGATAGTCATCAACTGCATAAAAATTGAAGCAGAGATATAAGGCATAATACCCAAAGCAAAAATAGACGCTTTAGAAAAAGCTCCTCCAACAAAAGCATCCAACAAACCTAACATACCACTCTTGGTGCTTTCGGTTAAATTGGCCAATTTATTAGGATCAATACCTGGAAGTACAATAAAAGAACCAACACGGTAAATAAAAATCAACAATAAAGTGAATAATATTTTATTCCGTAGCTCTTCAATGCTCCAGATGTTTTTTAGTGTTTTAATGAACTTCTTCACAGACTTGAAAAGATTTAAATGTTTGCGTTAAACTAAAAAAGACGCTTTTCATACCGGCCCATAAATGGCAAGCAGGATCGCGTCTGTAAATATCGGAAAATTATTTAACTATTTCAACTGAACCTCCAGCCGCTTCGATAGCAGCCTTAGCGGTAGCACTCACGGCATTCACTTTAAAGCTGAATTTGCCTTTTAATTCTCCAACACCTAAAATTTTCACATTGTCATCCTGGTTAATTAAACCATTAATGTACAAATTCTCCAATGTGAATTCAGTAATGCTGTATTTTTCAGCGTAATGATCTACCTGACCAATATTGATAACTTTGTAATCAACTCTGTTGATATTTTTAAATCCACGCTTTGGAATACGGCGTTGAATAGGCATCTGACCACCTTCAAAACCCATTTTGCTCTTATAACCTGCACGACTTTGACCACCTTTATTACCTTTGGTAGATGTTCCACCTTTACCACTTGCTTCACCACGTCCAATACGTTTAGCTTTATGAGTAGCTCCTTTGGCTGGTCTTAAATTATGTAATTTCATATTAACTTGATTTTGTACTTACGGGGTATCACCCCTCGCAATTAAATTGATAATTATTTAGTTGATAAACTTTAGAAATAAAACAAACTTCTATTAAAAAGTAGGTTTATTGGTCAAAATGTTTATGCTAACTCTTCTACTTTAATTAGATGATTCACTTTGCGAACCATTCCTAAAATTTGTGGAGTTCCCATTACTTCAACAGAAGCATTCATTTTGTTTAAACCTAAAGCTACCATAGTTCTCTTCTGGCGTTCCGGCCGGTCGATTACACTTTTAACTTGTGTTACTTTTATCTTTTTCATGCCAATGCCCCCGAAGGGAATTTTATTATTATTTATTATAGACTATTAATTTCCAAATTGACTTAGTCAAAATAGATAACCAATTATCCGTTGAATACTTTCTTAAGTGAAATTTGACGAGTTTTTGCTACTGTAATTGGCTCACGAAGTGTAGCTAATGCTTTTACTGTTGCCTTTACCACGTTGTGTGGATTAGCAGAACCAAGACTCTTTGCCAATACATCCGTGATACCAGCTGCTTCCAATACTGATCTCATACTTCCTCCAGCGATAACACCCGTACCATGAGCAGCAGGCTTAATAAAAACCTTTGCAGCGCCTTCTTTAGCTAACTGATCATGAGGGATAGTGCCATGCCTTACAGGAACTTTAATCAAATTCTTTTTTGCATCTTCAATACCCTTAGTGATGGCTTCTTGAACCTCTTTAGCTTTACCTAAACCTTGTCCAACAACCCCTGCACCATTACCTACCACTACTAATGCAGAAAAACTAAAGGCACGTCCACCTTTCGTTGTTTTTACCACACGGTTAATAGATACTACTTTTTCTTTTAACTCGAGATCTCCCGCTTTAACTCTGTTATCGTTTGCTTTTAACATGTATAGTTCTTATTAGAAAATTTAAAATTAAAATTGCAATCCACCTTCTCTTGCACCTTCAGCTACTGCTTTTACACGACCATGGTAGATATAACCACTTCTGTCGAAGACAACTGTAGTAACACCTAATTCAGATGCTTTTCTAGCAATTGCACTTCCAACTAGTTTGCTTTTTTCTGTCTTATTTACTTTTTGAGCAAGAATATCTTTATCCCTTGAAGAAACAGATGCAAGGGTAAAACCATTCTCATCATTGATCAATTGCGCATAGATTTCAGCATTGCTTCTGTAAACACTTAACCTTGGTTTAGCAGCAACTCCGTTAATCTTTTTACGGATACGGAATTTAATTTTTTGCCTTGCACTTGATTTGTTATTCATATTCTTATTTTTTGACCCAAACACCAATCGGCGATGGAATACTTAATTTATTAATTTCGATTGATAGGTTAACTTCTAAGAAGTTAATTATTTACCAGCTGACTTACCAGCTTTTCTTCTTAATACTTCATCCTTAAATTTAACACCCTTTCCTTTGTATGGTTCAGGCTTACGTAATCCGCGGATTTTAGCACAAACTTGTCCAAGTAATTGCTTGTCTACACTTCCTAAAGAAATAATAGGATTTTGTCCTTTTTCTTGTGAAGTAGCTACGGTCAATTCCTTTGGTATTTCAAAAATGATATTATGAGAATAACCTAAAGCAAGATCCAAGATATTACCCTGGCAAGCTGCTTTAAAACCAACCCCTACTAACTCTAGTTGCTTAGAATACCCTTCTGTTACACCTTTCACCATATTGCTAACCAATGAACGGTATAAACCATGCATTGCTTTATGACGAATTTGATCGGTAGGACGAAGTATTTCAAGTGATCCCTCTTTCAAATCAAATTTGATATCACGATCAACCGATTGCTTTAACTCTCCTTTAGGTCCTTTAACTGTAATAACGTTATCAGTACCAATCTTGATAGTAACTCCTGCTGGAAATTCTACCGGTTTCTTTCCTATTCTAGACATAGTCGATTGTTAAATTTATTTTTAAAATTGATTTGTGTTCAGCCACGACTTAGGCTTAATAAACAAATCATGTAGTATCTTTTACTTCTACTAGAACTTATTGACTAGTAAATATTACATAAAATTTCTCCACCCACATTCTGAGACTTAGCTTCCTTATCAGTCATTACACCCTTAGAGGTTGAGATGATTGAAATACCTAAACCATTTTTCACACGCTTGAACTCTTCTGGTTTTGCGTAAGTACGTAAACCCGGACGAGATACTCTTTCCAAACTCTGTATAACAGGTAATTTGGTAGTTGCATCATACTTCAATGCGATTTTGATAATGCCTTGTTTGCTATCATCTTCAAATTTATACTTAAGGATATACCCCTTATCGTACAAAATTTCAGTCATGCGCTTCTTTAAATTGGAAGCAGGTATTTCAACGATACGATGATTAGCCATTTGGGCGTTACGTATTCTTGTTAGAAAATCTGCTATCGGATCAGTAACCATTGTTATTTCAATTAGTTGATTAATAAATATTTCAATGCGATATCCAATGATATCAAAAACTTGATATTCTATAGGGTTAAATGGGAATCTAATCACTCACCAACCCTTATCGAATTACCAGCTCGCTTTAGTTACACCTGGTATTTTACCTTCCAGTGCCATGTCTCTAAACATATTTCTGGAAAGAGCGAAATGCCTCATATAACCTCTAGGACGACCAGTAATTTTGCAACGATTTTTTAATCTTACAGGTGATGCATTCTTTGGAAGTAAGTCCAAAGCAGCATAATCACCAGCTGCTTTTAAAGCGGCCCTTTTTTCGGCATACTTAGCGACCATTACTTCACGCTTTCTCTGCCTGGCTTCAATTGATTTTTTTGCCATGTTATATTATGTATTTACTTTTTAATGTTTTTAAAAGGCATTCCTAATTCCTTCAATAACTCATATGCCTCTTCGTTTGTACCTGCAGTAGTCACAAAAGTGATATCCATACCAGTAATTTTATTTACTTTATCAATATCAATTTCAGGAAAAATGATCTGCTCAGTGATACCCAAAGTGTAATTTCCACGGCCATCAAATGATTTATCATTGATTCCTTTGAAATCACGCACACGTGGTAAAGAAACTGAAACGAAGCGATCAAGAAATTCAAACATCTTTACTCCGCGTAGCGTAACTCTTGCCCCAATAGGCATTGCTTTACGCAACTTAAAGTTGGAGATATCTTTCTTACTCATAGTAGCAACTGCTTTTTGACCAGTAATCGTTGATAACTCTTCAACAGCAATGTCTACTAATTTTTTATCTGCAACAGCGCCATTTACACCACGATTTAAACAAATCTTGGTTAATTTAGGTGCTTGCATTACGGTTTTATAACCGAATTTTTTCATTAAAGCAGGTACCACATCCTTGGTGTACTTGTCTGCTAATCTTGGAGTGTAAGTTGTTGTACTCATTATTTTATAACCTCCCCTGATTTTTTAGATACTCTAATTAATTTACCTTCTTCCCTGCTACGTGTAACTTTAGTAGGTCCGCCGGTTTTTGCATCCCAAAGCATAACGTTGGAAATAGCGATAGGCGCTTCAATTTTAACGATACCACCTTTGGTGTTTTGTGAGGTTGGTTTAGTATGCTTGGTTACGATGTTAACACCTTCTACCAACACACGTTGTTTGTCCAAAATCACTTCCAACACTTTACGAGGCTTTTTAAGATCCTTGTCTTCGCCGGTAATAACGACTACGTTATCGCCTTTTTTAATGTTGAACTTGGGTTTAAATCTTGTACTCATTTTATTATTGCGCCCTTCGGCTTTTTTTCTTATTGAAACTTAATATGTCAATGAAAAATAAACAGTCTTTTTAGACCATTCATAATTGACTATTTACTTACAGCACTTCTGGAGCAAGTGAAATAATCTTCATATACCCTTTATCACGTAACTCTCTAGCCACTGGTCCAAAAATACGGGTACCTCTTGGTTCGTCAGAATTGTTTAACAACACTACTGCATTGTCATCAAAACGGATATATGAACCATCCTTACGACGTAATTTGTTTACTGTTCTTACAATAACGGCTTTGCTTACTGTTCCTTTTTTAATACCACCGTTTGGGGTAGCATCTTTTACAGTAACTACAATCTTGTCGCCAATTTTAGCATAATCTTGTCCAGAGTTACCCAACACACGAATACACAATACCTCTTTAGCTCCACTGTTATCTGCTACGTTCAATCTGCTTTCTTGCTGAATCATTTTTTTTAGCTTTTAGCTTAATGCTGTTTATTTTTTTAAACAGCGAATGTATTTTAAATCCTTACTAACTACTATAGCTAAACGCTTATAGCGCTTGCATTGATTATTTTACTTTTTCAATTACTTCTACTAGTCTCCAGCGCTTGGTCTTGCTGATTGGACGAGTTTCCATGATCCTTACAGTATCTCCAATACTACACTCATTCTTTTCATCATGCGCATGAAATTTGGTAGACTTCTTTACGAATTTACCATAAAGCGGATGCTTTACTTTTCTTTCAACTTTCACGGTGATAGACTTATCACCCTTATTACTGGTAACTACTCCAGCTTTCGTTTTACGCAAGTTTCTTTCAACTGTTGTTACTACTTCGCTCATTGTTGCAAAATTTATGGTTTGATTATAAACCTAGTTCTAGAGTTCTTAATGCTGTTTTTAAACGGGCAATATCTCTGCGTAATAAACGCATGCTAACTGGATTCTCCAATGGAGTAATACTGTGAGCAAAAGATACTTTTTTTAGACGTAATTCATCTTCAGCGATTTTAGCTTTCAATTCATCCTTGCCTAATCCTTTAATACTCGTTGAAAAATCTACTTTCTTTGACATTGTATTCTAATTTGAAAATTTGAAAATTTGAAAACCGGAAGGTTGAACTTTATTTTGAACTACTTTTCCAATTCTCTCATTTGCTCATTATGCTTGATAATCTCTTCTAACAATAAACTTAACTGCAATCGGCAATTTTTGAGCAGCTAATTCAAATGCTTCTTTTGCGGTTTGCAATGAAACACCATCTGCCTCAAATAAAATGCGACCTGGTTCAACTACTGCAGCCCAATACTCAGGGTTACCTTTACCTTTACCCATCCTTACTTCAGCTGGCTTTTTAGTAATCGGCTTGTCAGGAAAAATTCTAATCCAAACATTTCCTTCCCTTTTCATATGACGCGTCATAGCCTGACGAGCACTCTCAATCTGCCTGTTCGTTAACCAAATAGGTTCTAGTGCCTTCAAACCAAATGAACCAAACGCAATGGTTGTACCCCTTTTTGCTGTTTCTCTGATTCGGCCCTTCTGTGCCTTTCTATGTTTTGCTCTTTTCGGTTGTAACATTTCTAATAATTTGAAAATTCTCAATTCCGTATTTTCTCTTTCGAGTCGCTACGTTATTTTCTCATTGGTTAAATTAATTATCTTCTTCCCCCACCAGCTGCTCCACCACCACTGCGGCCACCGCCTCTTCTATCTCCACCTGCTCCACCACCACGTCTGTCATCTCTTCTGTCTCCACCACCGCGGTTCTCAAATCCTCCTCTTTCTGGTGCACCTTCTTTTCCACCACCTGCTAAAATATTAGGGTTAAGATCTCTCTTCGCTAAAACTTCACCCTTACAAATCCAAACTTTAATACCAATCTTTCCGTAAACAGTTTGTGCAAAAACATTCGCATAATCTATATCCATACGTAAAGTATGCAATGGAGTTCTTCCTTGTTTGATTTCCTCACTACGAGCAATTTCAGCACCACCTAAACGGCCACCTACTCTTACTTTAATTCCTTCAGCTCCCATTCTTAATGCTGAAGCGATTGACATTTTTACCGCACGCTTAAAGTTGATCCTTCCTTCTAATTGACGAGCAATCGTATCTGCTACAATTTGAGCATCTAATTCAGGACGACGGATTTCCAAAATATTAATTTGAACATCATCTTTACCGGTCAATTTCTTTAACTCTTCTTTGATTCTATCAACCTCTCCACCACCTTTACCAATAATGATACCTGGCTTAGAAGTATGGATAGTAACAATCAGTTTGTTAAGCGTACGCTCAATAACGATTTTAGATATACCACCTTTGTTGATACGAGCATTCAAATAAGTTCTGATCTTATGATCTTCGATTAGTTTGTTGCCGAAATCTTTTTTATGTGCATACCAATTACTGTCCCATCCACGGATGATTCCTAGTCTGATACCAATCGGATTTGTTTTCTGACCCATATTGTTGATTAATTCGTTTTAATTAATTGATTAACTTTTGCTATCTACGATTAAGGTTACATGATTGCTACGTTTGCGAACACGGTAACCACGACCTTGCGGTGCGGGACGCATACGCTTGATCACTCTTCCACAATCCACCATGATGGTCTTAACCACCAATTTGGCATCTTCTGGTTTTACTCCTGTATTCTTTTGCTCCCAATTATTGATCGCACTCTTTAATAATTTGAATAAAGGTTCAGACGGATGTTTTGTACTGAATTGTAAAACTCCCAAAGCCTTTTCAACTTCCATTCCACGTATCAAATCAACCAGTAAACGCATTTTACGTGGTGATGTTGGATAATCGTTAAGTTTAGCTACTGCTTCCATTTTTTAAATGTATTTGTTGTTTATCGTCTATTGTTTGCCGCTGAAAATTTTTCAATTCCAAACGCTAAACTATCCACTACTTATTAAGATATCTTTTTACTTGAGTGACCTCTAAAATTTCTTGTCGGTGCAAATTCACCTAATTTATGTCCTACCATAAATTCTGTAACATAAACAGGAATAAATTTATTTCCATTATGAACAGCTAAGGTATGTCCAACGAAATCAGGCGTTATAGTTGAACGACGACTCCATGTTTTAATTACACCTTTTTTGTTTTTACCATCATTAATAGCAGCAACCTTTTCTTCAAGATTTGCATCTACATAAGGACCTTTTTTTACCGAACGAGCCATAGTGTTATTTTTTTTGTTGATTCCCCCAATTGTTCATCGGAGTATTTTAACAATGATTAATTATTTGTTACTTATTTTCTTTCCGTTTTTCCTTTGGATAATCATCTTATCAGATCCCTTACCTCTTGTACGAGTAACTTGTCCTTTTGCATACTTACCAGTACGGCTACGTGGGTGACCTCCTGATGCTCTACCTTCACCACCTCCCATCGGATGATCCACCGGATTCATCGCAACAGCTCTAGTTCTTGGTCTAACACCTTTCCATCTATTTCTACCTGCTTTACCTGCACTCTCCAAATTATGATCGCTGTTACTTACCACACCTACGGTTGCATAACAATTGATTAATACTTTTCTTAACTCACCACTAGGCATTTTTAAAATACCATATTTTTCTTCCTTATTCGATAACTGAGCACTACCGCCAGCACTACGAACTAATTTACCACCCTGGCCTGGTTGCATTTCAATATTGTGCACCATGGTACCCAAAGGCATAAATTTCAATTGCAAAGCATTGCCTAATTCTGGAGCTACATCATCACCACTTAAAACAGTAGCGCCAACTTGCAAACCATTCGGAGCAATGATATAACGCTTTTCACCATCTACATAATTCAACAAAGCAATAAATGCAGTACGATTTGGATCATACTCGATGCTCTTAACTACAGCAGGAATATTTTTCTTATCTCTTTTGAAATCAATTAAACGGTACATGGTTTTGTTTCCACCACCCATATAGCGCATTGATCTTCTACCTTGTGAGTTACGACCAGCTGTATTCTTTTGCGGTTCAAGCAAAGATTTTTCAGGAACGTTGGTAGTAATTTCTGCATACGCATTACCAATTCTCCATCTTGTACCTGCTGTGGTCGGTTTGTATTTTCTAAGTGCCATTTTTTATATTTTTATTCAACTTTTGCGGCAGCTGATGCCATTCGTTAATAATTACTTTTTTTACTCTTTCGCTTGATACTAAACAGTTCCGTAAAGATCAATTGATTCGCCTTCTGCTATCGTAACATAAGCTTTTTTCTTAGCAGGCTTGCGACCAGTCACTACGCCAGCTTTGGTATTTCTTGATTTTGCTTTACCTGGCATAACTGCTGTATTAACATCAATTACCTGTACGCCATAAAATGACTCTACCGCCTTTTTTATTTCAATCTTATTCGCTTTTCTGCCTACGATAAAAGCATAGCGATTCATTTTCTCTGTTTGCTTATTTATCTTTTCAGATAATACCGGCCTTACTAAAACTTCAGACAATTTCATGTCAATTAATTTGAAAATTTAAAAATTTGAAAATCTGAAAATTGAAATGATTCAATTCACTGATGCTCACATTTACTTTATGCTACTGCTTCTTCCTCAGAGAAAATCTTTGCTACACTTTCAGTAAAAACTAGCACGCTAGCATTTACGATATCATACGTATTTACATCGCTTAACAAAGTACCCTGTACTGAAGGGATATTTCTCAAGCTTAGGTAAACATTCTCACTATCTTCAGGTAAAACAAACAATGTCTTTTTATCATTGATCTTTAAACTCTTTAAAATACCAGCAAATTGCTTTGATTTTGGAGCTTCCATCACTACATCTTCCACCACTACAATAGCATTTTCTTTAGCCTTGTAACTTAACGCGCTAATCTTAGCTAAATCTTTCACCTTACGGTTCAATTTAAAATCATAGCTATGCGGCTTTGGTCCGAAAATAGTACCACCACCTTTATAAATAGGACTACGTAAATTACCTTTACGAGCACCACCAGTACCTTTTTGTTTTACTAGTTTCTTAGATGCACCATTCGCTTCCGCTCTAGTCTTTACCTTGTGCGTACCTTGACGTTGCGCAGCTAAGTATTGCTTAACAGCCAAGTAAATAACATGGTTGTTAGGTTCTGCACCAAAAATTTCTTCAGGCAACTCAATGGTTCTTCCTGTTTTAGCGCCTTTTATATTTAAAATATCTACTTGCATGATTATTCAGATTAAAGTAGTGTTAAAAACAACTACAATGGTTACTTACTTTTGAATTAAAACGATTGAACCGTTATGGCCTGGTACAGAACCACTAACTAATATATAATTCTTCTCAGAAAATATTTTTACCACTTTCAATCCTTTCATTTTCACTCTATCTTGTCCCATACGACCACCCATTCTCATCCCTTTGAATACTCTAGAAGCATCGGATGAGTTACCGATAGATCCTGGAGCTCTAGAACGATCATGCTGACCATGAGACTGTCCGCCTACACCATGGAAACCATGACGTTTTACAACACCTTGGAAACCTTTTCCTTTAGTAGTACCAACCACTTCAACACTATCGCCTTCGGCAAAAATGTCAACAGTGATAGATTCACCTACCGCTTGGGTAAATTCGCAATCGCGTATTTCTTTAACTACTTTTTTAGGGGATGTCTGGGCTTTTGCGAAGTGATTTACTTCAGCCTTGATGGAGTGCTTTTCTTTCTTATCACCAAATGCAATTTGGAGTGCATTGTAACCGTCTGTTTCAACAGTTTTCTTTTGGGTGATTACACATGGACCTGCTTCAATGATCGTAACAGCAGTTTGCTTACCTGTTGCGTCAAAGACACTGGTCATGCCAATTTTCTTTCCAATAATACTTTTCATTGTATCTATTTTTTATCCAGCGCTCCGGTTAATAACGGAGTTAGATGTTCACTATTTTAATTCTAAGAACTAACCTTCTGCCTTTCCCGAATCACCGGGAAGGTTCATTAGGCCTTAATCTCAACATCTACACCACTTGGCAAATCCAACTTGCTCAGTGCATCCACTGTGCGGCTACTGCTAGTGTAAATGTCTAATAAACGTTTGTGTGTACACAATTGAAACTGCTCACGCGCTTTCTTGTTAACGTGAGGAGAACGTAATACAGTAAAAATTTTCTTATGCGTCGGTAAAGGAATAGGTCCTGTTACTACTGCACCGGTACTGCGTACCGTTTTTACGATTTTCTCAGCTGACTTATCAACCAGGTTGTGATCGTAAGACTGTAATTTGATTCTGATTCTCTGTGACATATTTAAAGAACTTTAAACTTTCGTTTTTTTTATTTGGAGTGCAAAGGTAAGGGGATGGTTTGAATTGGCAAAGGGAAAATCGAAAGTTTTTTGAATATTTTCTCCTTTTTTATGAAAAATCAATCGAAACACAGGCTGAATAAGGGTTATCTACGCCAATTGGAAAGCCCATCAACCCCATAAAACATTGATTTTCAGAGCAAAATAGCCATAATAACTCCTTTAATTTGCCATCAATCAAATCTTGGGCCAGGCAATTTGATACAATAGTTGTTTGACGCCATCGAATAAAAACTGCCAGAAATATTAAACAAAGCCGTAAAAAAACAATCCGCCAAGGCGAATACACAAACTTTAAAGCAACACCGTATTTTAATTTCGCATCAATAGAAAGTTGATCCTCAATCTGACGCCCTCGAATAAAAAGTGCTAGAAATTTGAATTATCAGCCGTTAAAAAATCAAGGCTGTCTGAGCCAGTATACCTTTTGGAGTAGCCTGCTCTGCTGGCGAGTTCCTTGATTTTAGGCTGATATTTCAAATTTCAGCCTTTTTATTCGCAGGATTGATTTTTTTTGTTACTTTTTTGCATCAAGGCAAAAAAGTAAAAGCACTCTATTTCAAAAATAATTCTATAATAGATCCAAAAAAAACAAACCCCGTACCTGAGTACGGGGTCGAATTATAAATTGAAAATTGCTCTTTACCCCCAATCAAGGGCAAAAGACCAATATTAATCTTCTGCTTTTTGCTTACCTTTTTGTTTAGCTATTACCTCTTCTGCAATATTATTAGGTGCAGGATTGTAATGACTAAATTCCATGGTAGAGGTAGCACGACCTGAAGACAATGAACGCAATTGCGTAACATAGCCAAACATTTCGCTCAATGGCACTTTTGCCTTAATTACTTGAACGCCATGTTTACTATCCATTCCTTCTAACATACCGCGACGACGGTTCAAATCACCCGTTACATCACCCATATATTGATCAGGAGTCAATACTTCTACTTTCATAATTGGCTCAAGTAATACTGGCTTAGCCTTGCGACCAGCCTCACGATAGCCTTGTTTAGCACACAATTCAAAACTCATCGCATCACTATCCACTTGGTGGAAACTACCATCAAATACGCGTACTTTCATGCTTTCCATTGGATAACTTGCCAATACACCTGTAGTCATCGCAGTTTCAAAACCTTTTTGAATAGCAGGTACAAATTCTTTTGGAATACTACCACCAAATAAGCCATTTACAAATTGGAAATTAGATTTACCTTCTTTCAAAAATTCTTCATCTGCAGGTCCAATTTCAAATACGATATCGGCAAATTTACCACGACCACCGGTTTGTTTTTTAAGTGTTTCCCTATGTTCAATCGTATTTTGGAAAGCTTCTTTATAAGCAACCTGAGGCGCACCTTGGTTAATTTCAACTTTAAACTCTCTACGCATACGATCAACAATGATCTCCAAATGCAACTCACCCATTCCACTCAAGATGGTTTGGCCAGTCTCTTCATCTGTTTTTACACGCAAGGTTGGATCTTCTTCTACCAATTTAGCAATCGCCATACCCATTTTATCAACGTCAGCCTGAGTTTTTGGCTCAACTGCTACAGAGATTACTGGTTCTGGGAAAGTCATCGCTTCTAATACAATTGGTTGATCCTCATTACATAAGGTATCTCCCGTTTTAATATCCTTAAATCCTACTGCAGCTCCAATATCACCCGCTTCGATAAAATCAACTGGATTTTGCTTATTGGCATGCATTTGCATGATACGACTAATACGCTCATTTTTACCGGTACGGGTATTTAGAACATAAGAACCAGAATCTAAACGACCACTATAGGCTCTGAAGAACGCTAAACGTCCAACAAATGGATCAGTCATAATCTTAAATGCTAAGGCGCTAAATGGCTCCTTAATATCACAATGACGGAAAATTTCTTCTCCTGTATCTGGATTAGTTCCTTTCACCGCTTCAATATCCATTGGACCAGGTAAGTAACGAACAATAGCATCCAAAGCTGTTTGAACTCCTTTGTTTTTGAAAGAAGAACCACACATCATTGGGATAATGCTGATATCAATCGTTGCTTTACGAATTGCTTCATGAATTTCATTTTCAGTGATCGTATTAGGATCTTCAAAAAATTTCTCCAAAAGCTTGTCATCATAATCAGCAACTGCCTCGATTAAATGCTGTCTCCACTCGTTCACCTCATCCACCATATCCTCTGGAATAGGCACTTCATTAAATGTCATTCCTTGACCCGCCTCATCCCAAACCATTCCCTTCATGGTAATCAAATCTACCACTCCTTTGAAATTATCTTCCGCACCAATTGGTAACTGTAAGGGAACTGCTTTAGCTCCTAACATTTCTTTAATCTGTTTTACCACATTTAAGAAATCAGCACCCGCGCGATCCATTTTATTTACGAATCCAATACGTGGAACTTTATAACGATTTGCTTGACGCCAAACGGTTTCAGACTGAGGCTCCACACCAGAAACTGCACAAAACAAAGCCAATAAACCATCTAATACACGAAGTGAACGCTCTACCTCAACGGTAAAATCCACGTGACCAGGAGTATCAATGATATTGAATTTGTACTGATGAGTATCTGGAGTTTTCTTACCATTTACCATTGGAAAATTCCAAAAGCAAGTAGTAGCAGCACTAGTAATAGTGATACCTCTTTCTTGTTCCTGGGCCATCCAGTCCATTGTAGCGGCGCCATCATGCACCTCACCTATTTTATGATTCACCCCTGTATAATATAATATACGCTCGGTGGTGGTAGTTTTGCCGGCATCAATATGAGCCGCAATACCAAAATTTCGCTGATAACGTAAATCTGCCATTGAATTGTTTGTTTATTGATTAGTTGTTAATTGTGTTTTTTTATTCATCCTACTCAGCTTCACAGCTGTATCCTGTTCCATCCCATTCTTCTATGCTACATTGAATTGATTACCTTCAAAAATGAAGGTGAATGTAAAACCCGTAAGTGATGGGTTGATTTGATATGATTTATTTTACTCTCATAGTATGCTAAATAAATTGAGGCTACCACGCAAGACCTACTATCATGCCCAACTTTTTAGCGCCGCAAAGGTAAGGGGTTTTTTTGAAATAAGAAACAGACGAGAAATATGTAAAATAACCGATGGCAAATAGTACAAATTGCAACCGCCCTTGGAACATTTAGTCAAATAGGTCGGAGGAAAGATAACGATCCCCTCGATCACAAATAATACAAACAATTACCCCTGAACTGATTTCTTTGGATAATTCGATCGCTGCATGAACCGATCCTCCACTACTCATTCCGCTGAAAATAGCTTCCTCCCTTGCTAGCCTTTTGGCCATTATACGAGCTTCCTTCTCATCAATTTCAATCACACGGTCTACCCTTTTGGCATCAAATATAGAAGGCATATAAGCGGCTGGCCATTTTCGAATGCCTGGTATTTTGGATCCGTCGGTAGGCTGACAACCTACAATTTGGATTGCTGGATTTTGTTCTTTTAAATATTTGGAAACCCCCATGATCGTTCCTGTAGTACCCATCGAAGAAACAAAATGAGTAATCTGCTCATTGGTGTCTTTCCATATCTCAGGACCAGTAGTTTGGTAATGCATTCCAGGGTTGTCAGCATTGCTAAATTGATTCAACATCAGATAGCCCCCCTTTAACAATTGTGCATTCGCATAATCGATCGCCCCTTCCATCGACTGAGCCTTTGGAGTGAGCGTTACCTTAGCCCCAAATGCCTCCATCGTCAATACTCTTTCACGAGTAGCATCTTCAGGCATCACCAATTCGATAGGAACTTTAAATAAACTGGCAATCATCGCTAGCGCAATGCCCGTATTTCCACTGGTAGCTTCTATTAATTTTACCCCTTCCTTTATTTCCCCTCTATCAATAGCCCCCTTTATCATTCCATAGGCGGCTCGATCCTTTACACTCCCACCAGGATTATTTCCCTCTAATTTACCATAAATCGTAACTGCTTTATTAACTGGTATATTTTTCAATTTAACCAGGGGAGTATTTCCTACAAGATCTAATATTCCAGACATGAGTGATTTTTAAAAACCGAATGACAAAATAGATTACAAATATATAATTAAAAATAATGTGAAAGGAATTGATTTGCCATGCTCAAAATGCTTTACAAAATTAGTACTCTATCAAACTTAATTCAATCCAATTTTTTCTAAAATATCACCAGCATTCTAAAAGAAAATTCAAGAATTGTAAATTTAAAACCTATTCATTAAATAACTAACCCATCCACATTTTAAACATTAACAATTAATTGAATTATTGTTTAAATTTTTATTCAATAAAAAGTAAAATTTGAATACATTTGACAAAATTTATATCATGAAAAAATATTGCATTGTATTATCGTTGTCATTTTTTGGATTTGCTTGTGGTAGCAATTCAAATGCTAAAACAGAAACTAAAGACGCTGCAAAGCCTGTAACTTCTGTAATGGACAATCCAGATTATGAAAAAGGACTTAATCTAGTGGCTAAGTCGGATTGTTTTACCTGTCATAAATTAAGAGAGCCATCCATTGGTCCAGCTTATGGACTAGTTGCTGCTAAATATGAAAATAATCAAGAAAACCAAGAAAAGCTAGCAGCTAAAGTAATTGCTGGCGGACAAGGGGTTTGGGGACAAATACCAATGATTCCTCATCCAAAACTTTCAAAAGAAGATGCTATTGCAATGGTGAAGTACATTTTATTACTTAAAGAAGAAACTAAATAAATATGAAAAATAAAATCTTGCTATTAGCAACTAGCATTTGCATTTTGGCAAGTTGCATCAGTGTAAACATCAATTCAAATTCTACTAATATTTCTAATGGCGAAAAGTCATCTAATGGTTGGGTTTCTATTTTTGATGGAAAAACTACTACCGGCTGGCACAGTTATGGAAAAGATAAAGCAGATGGAATTTGGAATGTAGTAGATGGTGCTATCTGTTTAACGGATAAAAAACAGCGAACACAAGCAGGTGGTGGCGATTTAGTTACTGATAAAGAATACGGTGATTTCGATTTAAAACTTGAATGGAAAATTGCTAAAAATGGCAATAGTGGTATTATTTTATTTGTTGTAGAAGATCCTATAAAATATAAAGAATCTTACAATACAGGAATGGAAATGCAAGTTTTAGATAATGACGGTCACCCCGACGGGAAATTAATAAGACATAGAGCGGGTGATTTGTACGATTTAATTTCTTGCTCTAAAGAATCGGTTAAACCAGTTGGTGAATGGAATGAAGTTGAAATTATTTCTAAGAATGGTAAACTTCAATTTTTCTTGAATGGAACCAATGTAGTTACCACACAACTTTGGGATGATAATTGGAAAACAATGGTAGCTAACAGCAAATTCAAAAGCATGCCAGGCTTTGGGACTTTCAAAAAAGGAAAGATTGCTTTGCAAGACCATAGCAACATGGTTTGTTATCGAAACATAAAAATAAAAGAGCTTTAATTTTAAAAACCGGTAATAAAAATTACCGGTTTTTTTTATGTCAATTATCTAATCGCTTTTAATCATTTATACAGTCTTAGGTTTTTTTAATCTCTACCTAAATTCTTGCTTCATCATTGGAAATAGCTGGCCGATCAAAATAATAAATAATTCCACCTACCCCTAATACTGCTAGCCCTATTAGACTTTCCTTTGGCCTGTCAATCAGCGTGAATACTAGTACCCATGCATTAAATAATAAAAATAAAATTTGTAGTACTGGTTTAAATGGACTTTTAAAAGTAGTCGTTTTACTTTTTGGAAGAAACAAACTAGTAGCCACAGTAAGAGAACCCATCAGTTGAAGTATAAAACCTGCGTACAATAATATTTTCTCAAAAGAACCCGTTAATGTCAAAAGAATTGAAATAATCACATGCGCCCAAATAGCTGCTACAGGAATACCCTCTTTGTTTTTTTTAGCCAATGGTTTCCATAATTTATTTTCTTTTGCCATTGCCAAAGTAACTCTCGGTCCAACCCATAAATAAGAGCTGATAGTTGCTACTAATTGAAGCGCTATAAAAACACTTACCCATTTTCCTCCAGCAGAACCTAGTAAATTATCAAAAGCAATAAAGGTCACTTCTTCCTTTCCCTGAAGTTGGGTTACGGAAGCATTTTTTAATAAAACCAGTTGAAATAAAACATAAACGATCGCGACAAATAAAGTGCTTCCTATTAAAGCTCTAGGGAGATTTTTATAAGGGTCTTCTATTTCATCCACTACATAGGCAGCAGCATTCCAGCCTACATAAGCAAATGAAACGTAGACCATCGAAACAGCAAAGCCAGGTTGCACCATCTCGTGTTTCCAACTATCAGTCCAGTTCAATGCAGTGTTTACATTTCCTTGAATCAAGAATCCAACAATTACTAATACAACAATGAAGATTATTTTTATAAGGGTAGAAATATTTTGAAGTTTACTGCTATGTCGAATGGTAAAACTATGCAGTAAGCCAATAAGCATAATAATACCGATAGCTAAATAAAGGTTCCCTTGTAATCCAAAGGGAGAAAGGTATTTTGTAAAAGCCATTGCAGCCAAAGCAACCGGTGCAGAAAAACCAACCGTCAACCCTGCCCAAGCAGATAAATAACCAACCAATGGATGAAAGACTCTCGATAAATAAATATAATCGCCCCCTGATTCTTTGAAATGGGTTCCTAATTCAGCATAGGCAAATGCACCAAATAAAGAAAGTAATCCTCCTAATAGCCAAAGCAATAAAATACTCCAAGTATTTTGAACGGCGGATAATTGAAAGCCTACACTAGTGAAAACGCCCGTGCCAATCATATTTGCCACCACGATTGCAGATGCCGTGTATATGGATATTTTCTTTTTCAAGTAAGCTGTTTTAATTGAAGCGCTAGGTAAGTAAAAAAATGATTGATCGTTACTGTCGCTGCTAAATTACTTACTTAATTACAGAATGTAGGTGAGAGAATAAATAGAAAGGATACATTATTCCAACACAGCGCTCGTCATTCTATTGAAAGCATAAAAAAGCCTTCCGTTTTGCGGAAGGCTCTCTATAAACTATTAAAAAAATGAATTAGATTCTAAAATGCGCAAATGCCTTGTTAGCTTCAGCCATACGATGAGTATCTTCTTTCTTTTTGAAAGCAGCACCTTCACCTTTACTTGCCGCTACGATTTCATTCGCTAATTTATCTGACATGCTACGACCATTTCTATCGCGGCTATATTTTACCATCCACTTAATACTTAAAGATACTTTTCTGTCGGTACGTACTTCAGCAGGTATTTGGAAAGTAGCACCACCAATACGACGACTGCGAACTTCAACTCCTGGAGTAATATTACCCAATGCTTTCTTCCACACTTCATAACCATTTTCGCCAGTTATCTTAGCTACCTTGTCTAAAGCATCATAGAAAATAATATAAGCACCACTCTTCTTTCCAGCCCACATTAAATTGTTTACAAAACGAGTAACTAATTTGTCGTTAAACTTAGGATCTGGTGCTAACGGTATTTTTTTTGGTTGTGTCTTACGCATTGTTATTTATTTTTTATCGATCTACGATAAACGTGAAACCTAATTTATTAAATTATTTTTTTGCCTTTACTTTCTTAGTTCCGTATTTACTACGACTTTGTTTACGATCTTTTACGCCAGCAGTATCCAAACTACCCCGTACAATATGATAACGTACACCTGGTAAATCTTTTACCCTTCCACCACGAATCAATACGATCGAGTGCTCCTGTAAATTGTGACCTTCACCTGGAATATAGGCAATTACCTCAATTTTATTGGTCAAACGAACTTTGGCCACTTTACGCAACGCTGAGTTGGGCTTTTTAGGCGTAGTGGTATATACTCTTGTACATACACCACGGCGCTGTGGACAAGCATCTAAAGCTCTTGATTTGCTTTTAGCTCTAATTATTTCTCTTCCTTTTCTTACTAACTGTTGTATTGTAGGCATTTTTAACCCTTTATTTTTTGGACGGCAAAGGTAGGAATTCTCATTTAAAAAACGAAAATTAATAATTAGTTTTTTTTGATAGCCCCAATATTGCCCTAAAATACACTTAAAAAGGCCCTTTTTAACCTAAAATTTTAGCCTTTTTATTCTTCTAACCCTTGGAATTAAACCTTTTAAAAGAATTAAAAAAGCCTTTACCCAAAATTTAAATCTTGAATTTTTAGCAATTTTCTCAAGCAAAAACTTTTCAAACTAGCCAATTATGATTAAAAAAGGGGAAATTAAAATTGAAATTATAGCTTTTTAACGCCCTCTAAAAAAAAGTGCTAGAAATTTGAATTATCAGCCGTTAAAAAATCAAGGCTGTTTGAGCCTGCAAACCCATTAAAGTAGCTTACTCTACCGGCGAGTTCCTTGATTTTAGGCTGATATTTCACATTTCAGCCTTTTTATTAGCAGGATTGATTTTTTTTTGTTACTTTTTTG
>Ga0222712_10001196_pt1 | contig 33116 bp, 40 predicted proteins | sample C33_657DmetaG_FD_165043 | JGI IMG/M metagenome (GOLD analysis project Ga0222712, IMG submission 165043) | Estuarine water microbial communities from San Francisco Bay, California, United States - C33_657D | ecosystem: Environmental > Aquatic > Marine > Unclassified | place: USA: California...
CTCAAAAATTTCCCCATTGAATCTCCAAGGGTTTTCATAGCTCATACTAAAGAACTTTATGAGCTATTATTTATCTTCAACCCTAGCAAAGCGATTCTAGCAATAAAAAAGCACCTCTGTCAAGAGGTGCTTAAATTATGTTAGGATAACGTTATCAAGCAGGAGAAAGTTTTACTGGATTTGGTCCAGTCATGCGATCATAAACTTTTTGTGCTCTTGGATCTTTTAATCTTTGTCCTTGATCCCAAGTTGCTTTTTTTGTTGGAGTGACTGGAACTTGTTGCTCAACAATTGATTGAATCATTTGAAGATCCATTTGAGACATAATATATTGTGCCTCAGAAATTGTTTCTGCCTGACCTGTTTGCAACAGATATTCCATTACCAGGTCATAGATATCTTCTGGTTCGTAGGAGTTTGCAAGTGGAAGAGTAACACCAGATCCACCTAATCTCTTAACAGCAGCTCCTGCTGCTGAAGATTCAGCACCCTTTGTTGCTTGTTGGAGATTAGTTGCTTTCTGAATCTTTTGCTGTTGTCTGTGAGCAGCAGGATCAATATCAAAACTTGCTTCTTTTACTGTTCCACCTTTCTTTAAACCCATTCCTGGCTTAAGACGAACAGCACCAACTCTACCTGCTCCTTGATTAGGAACAAGTTGACCCATATGAGAATCGAACTTTACGGGTGTACTTGGACCTGCATTTTGCTCACCAACAACCTCCTCACCAAGTCTTGAAGCAGCACCTGCTGCCTTCTGAGCGACCTTTCCAACCGCTCCTGCTGCCTTACGAAGACCCTTTCCAATCAGACTCTTAACACCACTCTTGACTTGCTCCTTCTTCTTCTGGGCTCCGTAGGAAACCTTATGAACAGCAGTTCTTGCTGCTCTTCTAGCAGTGTCCTTGGCGACTGAAGCAGCAATACTAGCACCAGCAGCGGCACCAACTGCCTTTGCCTTAGCACGCCCTACAGCGGTCTTTACTGCTGCCTTACGTGCTGCTGCTTTCTTTTCACCAACTTTTGCCTTAGCACGCTCACGACGCTGCTCTGGGCTTTCGGTGTCACTACCATAGGTGACCTTTGCTTCATCAATATAAAGAATTGCTGCATTTGCCACAGCAGTAGTCGCTTCATCAATAGTGTATCCAAACTCTACACATTCTTCAACGAGTTCTTCTACGATATCTTCAATCATTTCACAGGAGATTCCATCCCCCTCTTCATACATATCTTGATAAGAATCGTATAGTGCTTTTAGATCAGACCCTAACATTTTTATACTTACAGGAATTCCTGTGAGTATTTATAAAAAAAGAGGGTCAAAGATCCTCATTTTACATCATCATGACATTTACCTAGCCATTCTTCAGAGTAGTTGTAGTCCCCAAATAGAAACTCATCACACTCTGCTGCTTCCTGGTATGCGTTCAGGATTGCCTGTTCGCACCATTCATCATAGTTGGAATCCTGAGAAAGTATCTTTGGTAACATCCTGTTTGATTCCTCCAACGATGTACGATTCAACTTCGGTTTCTTGTGGGGCAACTTGAAGACCCTTTGAAGAAATCCAATGCTCAGTCCAAGGAAGAGGATTATTCTTTGCAGGAATATCATAAAGTGGTTTCAGTCCAATTGCCTTCATTCTACGATTTGCAATCCACTCAACATACTGCTGTAACAGTTTGTCATTTAGACCGATCATTGATCCATCTTTAAACAGATATTCTGCCCAGAGTTTTTCCTGGTCTACAGCATTCTCAAATGCTTTATAAAACCATTGCTCTTCTTCTTTGGCAATTTGTGCCATCTCTGGGTCATCACCTTCTTTCCACTTGTTCAGAATGTTCTGAGTGATAACCAGATGCTGGTTCTCATCACGGGCAATCAGTGAGATGATTTTTGCACTTCCTTCCATAAGCTTGAGCTCGCCAAACGCAAAACTACAAGCGAAGCTGACGTAAAAGCGAATACCTTCAAGAATATTAACGTTTGCAACTGCTCTGAAAAGTTTTCTTTTGAGTTCATACCTTGCTTCTTTCGCGTAGGGTACTTGTTCCAAAGCGTGGACCCACTCATTTGAATTATCATAATGATGAGCATTATTGATAAAGTCATTGTATGCCTGAGTTACACTCACGGCACGTTCCATAATGCGATCTTCTTTTAAGATTGTATCAAAAACTTCAGATGGATCTGAGTAAACATTCTTGATGATATAAGTGTATGAACGGGAATGGATCATTTCCATAAACTCCCATACTTTCATACACGCTTCCAGTTCAGGCAATGAACAGTATGGAGCAAACGCCATACCAGGACCACGACCCTGAACTGAGTCCAGCATTACCTGATATTTCAGGTTGCTGGTAAAGATGTGTTTTTGTTCTGGGCGTAGCATATGATAGTCGCTACGATCTTTTTGAAGAGATACCTCTTCGGGTCTCCAGAAATAACCCAATTGCTGTGTTGTTAATTTATCAAAAATTGGATACTTGTAAGAATCATATCTTTGAATTCCCAATGGTTGACCAAAAAACATTGGTTGCTTTTTGGTGTCTACTTCGTTGGGGTTAAAAACAGTCATTGACTCAACCACTGATTTACCCTCTAAACCTGTTTTAAATCTTACAAGACTCACAATCTTCCTCCTCTGAATCTAGAATATCGGAAATTAAATTCTCAAGAGACTGACGGGTTTCTTCAACCTCATCATTCTTCATGTCGTGTGTATTTTGATAGTAGCTGGTTTTCCAGCCGTACTTATATGTAGTCAAAAGGTCCTGTGCCATTACTGAAGTAGGAACTTCATTATCTGGGTAATTTTCTGGATTATAGGACCAGTTTCCAGAAATCGCTTGATCAAAGAACTTTTGCATAACAGCAACAATATGAATGTACCCGCGATTGCTAGGCATATCCCACAGCAGCGTATAGTTGTTCTTAAGAGTTTGATATTGGGGAACAATCTGCTTGAGTGGACCCTTCTTCGACTTCTTAATGGACAAGTATCCGCGAGGTGGTTCGATTCCATTGGTTGCGTTTGACACAACGGAACTGCTCTCCGATGGCATCTGTGCGGACAATGTTGAGTTCCGTACCCCGTATTGTAGAACCTGTGCTCTAAGAGACTCCCAATCATACTTCAATTCGTTTGGAACGATTTCATCCACATCCTTCTTGTATGTATCAATCGGAAGAATTCCTTGACCATATTTGGTGCGATGCGAATATTCACAAGCACCTTTTTCTTTTGCAAGATCAACAGTCGCCTGAATGAGATAGTACTGGAATGCCTCAGTCAGATCATGTACCAGTTTCCAGGCACCAGGATCGTCATAGTGCTCGCCATGCTTGGCGAGATAATGGGCAAGACCAATAAACCCTACCCCAAGTGACCGACGTGCTCTGGTGGCGATTTCTGCCGCTCTGACGGGGTATCCCTGAAAATCAATGAGTTCATCAAGAGACCTAACAGCAAGATCGCAAAGAACTTGAAGATCCTCAAGATCCCTGATTTTGCCAACATTGATAGCAGAAAGAATGCAAAGAGCAATTTCACCATCAGTATCATCAATATGTTGAAGAGGTTTGGTGGGCAGAGTGATTTCCTGGCAGAGGTTACTCATCTCAACTTTATCCAAGAAAGATGAGTGAGAGTTACAATGGTCAATATTCATAATGTAAATACGACCAGTTTCGGCACGTTCTTTCAGGAGTGAAAGAAATAGTTCTTGACCGCCAATAGTTTTTCTTGGAACAGACTCATTTCGTTCATAAGATACATATAACTCGTCAAATCCATCAGTGCCAAAAGCATCATACAAACCAGGAACATCGTGCGGAGAGAAGAGAGAGATGTCTTCGTTGCGGATGAATCGTTCATAGAAGAGTTTAGAGATTTGGATACTATAGTCTAACTTACGAACACGATTATCCTCGGTTCCTTTGTTATTCTTTAATACTAGGATATCTTGGATTTCTTGATGCCAGATAGGAAAGTGGACTGTAGCTGAACCACCTCGGATCCCGTTTTGAGTGCAGCATCGTACAGTTGCTTCAAACTTTTTAAGGAAGGGGACAACGCCTGTGTGTTGTACTTCTCCGCCACGGATTTTGCTGTTGATGCCACGGATGCGACCTGCATTGATACCGATTCCCGCCCTTTGTGCAACATATCTGCCAATAGACATATCGCTAGTAAAGATACTATCGAGGGTGTCATCAACATCAACAAGGACACAGCTAGCGTATTGTCTAAGTGGCGTTCGCACTCCTGCCATGATGGGGGTTGGAATGTTGATTTTGTGCTTTGAGATTGCATCGTAGTACTTCCTAACGTAATCTAAACGTGTTTCCTTAGGATACTTGGAGAAGATAGTTGCCGCAATCAAAAGGTACATAAATTGTGGCGTTTCATAAAGTGCCCCAGTGCTTCTGTCCTGCACGAGGTACTTATCAACGACCTGACGTAAACCTGCGTAAGTGAACAGATAGTCACGGCTATGATCAATGAACGACTGAAGTTTTTCAAACTCTTCATCGGTATATAGCGATAGAATCTCAGGGTCATACACACCTCTACCAACACAACGCTCTACATGCTGCTTCACGGTAGGACACTCGTGCATACGACCAAACAACTGCTTGCGAAGGGCAAACAGCAACAGACGGGCAGCAACGAACTGATAATTGGGGTGGTCCAAGTCAATCAGGTCAGAAGCAGAACGAATCAGAATCTCCTGAATCTCTGCGGTGGTAATACCATCATAAAATTGGATACCAGACTGCATCTCAACCTGTGATGCAGATACGTTTGCTAGATCTTTACACGCCTCTTCCACCATAACGTGGAGTTTATTTAAATCAAGGGGTTCAGTTTTACCATTTCTCTTAACGACTTTCGTTCCGTTGCTCATATTTTTTTCCAGTTGTTAAACTTAATTTTTGCTTCTAAACCTGAGTAGGTATTTGATTTTAACACATCCATAACGTTAAGTCCAGTGAGCACCATATCATTGATATCTTTTTGCTCAATGGATGTTGGCCAGATAATCACCTTTTCGCCTCTGTTGATTGTTTTTGATATTCGGTTGACGATTTCTCGATTGCGAGGTTCGTTATCAAAAACGTAAATATAATTGCCCCAACCAAACGACCCAATATCAACGTCGGACCCACACATAGCAACAGCATTTTGTACAAACGTGGAGTCGAAGGGTCCTTCAACGATGTAAATGGGTTTCGAAGAATCCACTTGGTCAAGACCATAAATCTTCGGGGCATCATCAGAAAGCATCACAGTGATATATTTAACAGGGTTAGGACCCAATGCTCTTCCCTGAAAACCAATGAGATTACTTTCAGTATCATACATTGGTATAATAATGCGACTCTCATCCCTACCAATAGTGTCGAACGTAACTTTTTGAGCGTTTGTCCACTCTTTAAATTTGTTAGCAAAATAAAACTTTTCGGGATCAAGTCGCCTTTTTTCTAGATATTCTCTGGCGATTTGTACTTCTGATGCTTTAGGTAAATCCAGTTTCTTTTTAAAGACTGGTTTAGTGAACTCAAACTTTGGTTCTTCTACAACGAAGTTCTTTCCAGTATGTCCTTCCTTGAACTTCTCCATCGTGTATTGCTTATACAGCGTTGAATCAATCTCTTTGAGAAAGTTATTGAAAGACATACTAGCACCACAATTGTGGCACTTGAAGTTGGTATTGTTCTTTACGGGATATAGATATCCCCTCGTCTTGTTCTTGTTCTTCTGGGAGTCTCCACAGATAGGGCAGCGGAAATTGTAGAGATCCGACTTGACCCTCTTAAATTTTTGCAAACGTGATGAAACGAGTCCAATATACTTGGAGTCAACAAAATCCATTATGAAGGGAGTATTACTTCGTTCTCTCTATTGTAATCTGAGATGGGCGAGAAGTCAAGACAGTTGGTAACCAAGAACTTGCGACTGTAATTACAATGACTAAGACTGCAAGTACACCACCCACTTGCCATCTAAATTTTAAAAGATTATCAATATTTTCTTCTATTTTATTAAATCTTTCTGCCATTTCATTATGTTCAACTTCATTATCTTTTTTGATTTCATCAATCATTCGAATAAGAAGTTCATCAGTTTTAATATTTTGCTCAATTCTTTCATCGTGCTTTGCAAGAATTGTGGCGATACGAGCATTACCTTCAGAGATCTTATCAACAGCTGCCTCTAACTTTGCCAGCATTTCTCGGGATAGATCTTCATAAATGCCAAGTTTAGATTCAAGAACTGCTAATTTTGATCCTGACATCATTGTCCTACTGAGGTGGAGTTCTTCTTTGTAACCAGTTTTTACGAAATCCTTTACCGTAGATATACTTTTTACTTTTACGAACTGGTGGATCGTCACCAGCTTCTTTAGTACCAGCAATTTGACCAGCGCCAAGATTCATGGTTGGTGCTTCTTCTTTTAAAGATCGAATAATGCCGATAATTCTGTCGATATCCATTAGATTGAATTTAATTCGTTTACACAATACTGATCTTCAGGTATTCCATGAATTTCAGTTTTTGGATATTCTGGAATTCTATTTAAGAACAATAGAAAACTTTTTATAGGTGGCCACAGATTTTGCTCCAAATTGTAAAAGAGCAAAGGAATTGCAGCATCATCAAAAACATTAAAAAGAACTGTGAGATGATTTAGAATCAAATGAGTCTTCAAGACACCAGTGTTTTTATATCTTTTTAATAATCTCTTAATGTACTTGATTCTTTTCAAATCGTCCTCAAAATCTTCCATAGTCAGAGCATGAGGATTATTATAAAATTTTATAGCGAAGAGCAAATAATTGCTCTCATTCAATTCATCAAATCTCATACATGTTATCAGCTATCTGGGAATCTTGCGTCGTCGCCAGCGTCTCCTGTACCAGTGGTAATTCCACTAAATGCCACTAAAGTCTCAGACTTAACTCTGAAGTTTCCATGGTTGTCAACATAAGTTGTTACGCCAACCCAACCAGCATGGGTAACTCCATACGCACCAACTTTAGAACCAACTGTAGTTGTACGTGCAATACCAGTCTCAATAGTATCTACACCAAAGACTGCAGAGAATCTATTTGCCTTAGCATCAGGTGCGTTATACTGATGATCCTCAAGAGTGTATTTTGGTTTTTGAGTTACAGTGTATGCAGCACCCACAATAGCACCATTCAATGGAATCAAGAATTGTGTTGAACCGATTGAAAGTAAAGTTGCTGATGTTACTCCAGTTACAACTGCTTGACCATAAGTGGCCCCAGTTCCAACAACCAGAATATCTCCAGTAGAGATTCCAGCAGCTACGAAAGTTGTGCCACTTCCAGTTACTGTTTTAGCAGAAAGATTAATTGTTATAGTTCCAGTAAGACCCGTGCTTAAAGAATCTTTATTGCCCCAAAGAGCCATGTTTCCCTACCTATAATTCTTTGTATACAGATATTTATAAAAAAAGGAGACCTTATGTTTGGTCTCCTTGTAATTCATTCCCCAGGAGTTAAATCTTTTGCTCCCTTTTCCTTCAGAACTTTTTGTGCCTGAAGAAGAACAAGTGAGAGAATACCATTTGATTTAACTTTTGGGTTTGCTCCCAATGCTTCCGAAAGTGCAAGTGCAAGAGTTAGAAGCAGAGTTTGGTTAGCAAGACACCATGCGATTACTGCGGACATAATAACCTCCGTGTGAAGAGTATCCTGTCTTATTTAGAATCAGTCAAACCTAGAACTCATATTATCCTGTGCTCTTTTTCTAGCAGCACGAATCTTTTCTACTTTTTGTGCAGGTGATGTAGGAGCACCATACTCACCAGCAGCAGGTGGTTTTTTACCAGGAACTTTTTTCTGACCTCTTGGTTTAACACCCATTCTACCAGTTCCCATTGATTTTGCAACCAATTCAAATGCTGGATTGCGTGGTTTTCTTGGAGTTCCTGCTACCTTGTCTTCCTTTCTTCTTTCATCAATCACTTCACCTTCTGGTTCATAAGAATTTTTTAAACCAAGATATTTCTGTGATGCTGCGCTTGGTCCCTTATTAAAATAAGTAACATTTTTAGGCATCGATGCACTACCAGGAAGAACTGCATTTACAGCGTCAACTTTTTTTTGACTTGCTCTATTAGTTGCATCAACTACATCTTTTGTAAGACGAATTGGATTTGGAATTGGTGTTGGCCCAAGATATCCATCACCAGGTTTTTCTTGAAGTTGCTCACCTTCTGGTTCATAGGACATTTTAAGTCCCATCGCTCTTAACTTATTCTTTGCCAGATTAAGTTTAGTTGGGATTTCTCTAGGATCCTCAACACCACCTTCACTCTTCTTGAGTTTTGGTTCTTTTTTATCTTCACAACCACATGCTTCTTCCTTCACCGCTTTATTTTTTGCCTTCCAAGCAGTAGCATAAGCAATCGATCTTTCTTTTTTAGTTAACCCTCCATCTGCATATCCTGCTTTAATATGCTTAACCATACGCTCATACTTAGCACCTGGAGGTGCCTTTTCAATTAACTCCTCACCATCAGTTTCAACTTCTTCTTGGGAAAGGGGAATACCCTTTTGAAGTTGCTGAAGTTTTGCCATCAAAGTCTTCTTCTGAAGGGCAACAGTTTGCTTATCCTGAGCAGCATCCTTTTTTTCAGCATCTGCTTTTTTATCTTCTTTCTTTTCCTCTTCTTTTCCTTCTTTAATACCTCTATCAGAATCTGGGAAAACTTTAATAAGATTGGAATTATTTACACCTTCTCCCGTCAACTTTTTTTCACTCTTTTCCTCTTTCTTTTTTTCAATCAACTCGGCAAATCCATTTTGCCAATTGTAATCTTCTTTACGAGTAGCAATTGCTTTACCAACTGCCTTACGACGCTTCATCAGATACTTATCAGACTTATCATGATCACCATCATTATCAACATCTTTATCTTCCTGCCCAACAGGATCTAATCCCTTACCTGCTTTTGCCTTTGCAGTTGAAGATCCTTTTGCTTTCTCAGACTTTGTTGGTTCACCATATCCAGTCATTTCTACAGAAGAAATATTTGGATTAGCGCGAAGTTCAGAGATTTTGGCACGAGTCGCCATTCTGACATATGAATTGCCAGTCTTCTTGTCAGTAACTCTTACTTTATATTTTGTATCCTCAGACTCTTCAAGTTGAAGTAAATAAGCATCTTCTACTTCTTCTACTACTTTTTGCTCAACTTCCCCAGTTACGAATACATTGTATAATGCAGATACAACCGACTCTGTTGCAAGTCTCTTTGTATCTACAAGATCCTCACCAAGAAGCATTTGCTTTGCTCTTGCCTTTACTGCTGGAGCAGCAGATGACTTAGCAAGTTGTGCAGCATATGCTTTTTTTACGGTAACAGGATCGGACTTTCCACCCGCCTTAGCAGACATGGCCTGCTTTACCTTATAACGGGTATCATAAGCCAGCTGTCTTGCTTGCTTTTCAATTTTTTCCTTTGCTCCACCGGCAGGAGCTGCTGTAGGTTTATCCATTAGGAGATTTAATTACTTATTCTTTCTATACTTATTTATGAAATTCAATCCAAAATTGATTTGACCATATGCAAGATTCTCTTTTCCAAGTTCAGATCCTTTGGTTTGCTGCTCCACATACTTCGTATAACCAGAAGTCCCAGAAAGAGTATTAGGTTTTCCAGGAAGTCTCATCTTGCGATCCATTCTTTTTTCTTGATATGCTTCAGTCACATCTTTAATCCAAGACTTAAACATAATATGATCTTCGGTTACACAAATCAGATAATTGGTTCCACGACGAATAATGCGACCAACTAAACCAGTATTCAGATTTTCTACAAGTTGTCCAACCTGATAAATCTTCTCTTGAATATAATTTTCACGAAGATTTACCCAATCAAATTTAGGTGCAATTTCCCATAGACTCCAACCCTCTTTAATTTGCATCGCAGAACGAAGAGTATTATAAAGTTCTCTTGCCTGCTTTTCATTCATCGATGCAGGTACACCCTTACGGAATGTTTTATAATCACCCTCTGCTGCTGCCTTTCTCTGCTTTGATGCAGACATTCCAGTTACATCATCATCAGAATCTGGATCTCTTTCTCCAGCAGAACGAACTTCTACATTATCGAACTGATAAAGTTTTCCATTATAACTACCAGTCAATTTCTCAAATTCCTTGACTCGATCTGCGCCACCAATAATTCTTACATTTGTATAACCATCCATATGTGCTTTCTTGAGCACATCAAAGATGGTGCGATTTGCAGTATCATTGACGATCCTCTCACTATGCTGAGGAAACATTTGCCTCATCACAGAAACTTTGGTGTCAGGATCTAATGGATTTTTTTTCTTATCCTGACTTCTTGAAGGTACAATAACATAGTCTCCATCATCAGAAGACTTTGCCACAGTATCTAAAAGTTTTTCATGCCCAGTCGTTGGTGGATTGAAACGACCAAAAGCAATTGTAAGAGTTCCTTTAGTTTTTTCTACTTCTGGTGGAACCATTTCAACAGGTTGTTGTGCCTGTGGTTCCTGCTGTGGTGCAGGTTCTTGCGTTGGTTGAGATAAGTTCTTTTCCTGATCAGTCTGTACTGGATCTTTAGCACCAACCTTTTGACGCTTATTATAAAACTTCAGTTGACCTTTTTCCGTCTTCGCAACAAACTCACCAGTTTTTTTATCATACCAACCACCATGCCCATCACCAACCAATCCCATACGCTGAGCTTGCTGAACAGCGGTTGATGCTGCTGCTTCGGACAAAAATTGGAAAAGGTTTTTCATTACTTACAGATTTCAGTAGTTATTGCTCGTTCGTTTGCAACAATGTATCTGAGGACACTATTCCTCATTTTCTTATATTTATTCATTTCTCTATCCGACTTACATAAAGAAATCTTTTTATCAAAAGTCATGTAGACATGTGCTAAGAGATCATTGTACCTTGCACCTCTAGTCTTAGATGGTGATTCAAATGATTTAATGATATCTTGTATTTGAGAATTCATTTTTTCTTCACTTTATTAAATTTAACTGCAAGATTTGAGAATTGTCCTAATTTATGAGTAGCGCCAACTTTATTTGTTCTAGTTGTAAAATCCAATTCTAATCTAGATCCATCGGTTAATGTAATATTCCAAGATTGTTTGGAGGATCCTGTTGCAGGGGCTGCTACAATTCCCCTTACAGATGCTAAAGCTTCAACTAATAAGTCACTGGATTTATCACGTCTTGCAGTCGATTGTGTTGTTTTAACAACCACCAATGGAACATCTTGCTGCTGTTGAGCTACTTTCTCCAATAGCCACTTTCTAGTTTTTGCAAAATCACTATTCAATAGATTAATCAACTCTTGTTTTATTATAGCAAGATTTTTATCATAAAGAGCATCATAACCCTGAGGATTCATCTTTTCATATTCATATGTTTTTAGTGCGAGAGTATTTTTACCCCAATTTTTCTTATCATCCTCAGTAATTCCAGGAATCTGAAGATATTGAGGCCAGAGTTTATCTTTTAATTTTTCATACTCAGACACTTTTCCATAAAATTCAAAAATTGGTTTTACATAAGTATTAAGTTTTGGTTCATCAGTTGTTTCACCACCTGCCTTTAAACTTACACCTAATATTTTGCCGTTTGCAAATTGAAGAAAAATATCACCAGGATGATTTGCCATAACTCCTTTAGGTTTGGCACGATAACCCCAATAAACTCTAGAAATTGGATGTGCTCGATTAACACCTTCAATCCATCTTAACACATTAATTGCATTTCTAACTTTCTCTTCAAACTTACCAGTTTCTGCTTTATCAATAAACTCCTTACCGGAAGCAGCATCTCTTGGATTTAGATAACAAGGTAAATTTGGTTTATTATTCTGTATAATCCTATTGTAAAAATCTTTTGTATTTTTTATGGTTTTAGATGAGATGCCAGTCGTAAATGCTATACACGGAAATAATTCTGTAATAGAAGCATTTAACGTCGTCTGGGACATTCCCCCACGTTTAGGTTTGTATATGAAGGTATGCGTAACTTGATCAATTTGGCATTGTGTAACTGCCATAGATGATTCACCACTTTGTTTCCTGGTTACAGGACCAACTTGAGCGGATTTTAATTTTTGCTCTACAATATTTCTTGTAGATTCTCTATCATCAGATTTAATAACATATTTGACTGCTCTGGCACTAGCAGTTTTAACCGTAATATCAATACCTTTAATACTTTCCTTTACACTTTGAAGTGCAGAGTTAAGTTGAAGTAACTTATTACCTGTTACCATTTTTATTTTTATTTAGATGCCCAAGAGAGGACTCGAACCTCCACGCCGAAGCACATGATCCTAAGTCATGCGTGTATACCAATTTCACCACTTGGGCATTATTCGCTATTTGCGAATGGAGAATAGGGGACTCGAACCCCTCACCCCTGCCGTGCAAAGGCAGTGCTCTACCAAATGAGCTAATTCCCCATGAAGCCCGAAGGCTTATTGTACTACAGCACTAATGGCATTGTCAATATCTTGAATGACTGAACGGATATCAACAATACGCTCAGGGGTATGATCAAGACCATATCCCCTTTGTTCTTCAAACAGAACTTGACGAACTGCTGCAGCAGAACGAACATCAAGTTTAATAGTTACTTTTTTCATCGGTCATCAGCGGCGCGATTTTCAGAGAAATAAACATCAAACGCACCTTCAGGATAACGCTTGAGAAGTTTTTGAACATTACGAGCAACCACTTCGTCGAGAGTTACTTCAAGTGCCATACAAGCCTGAGCAACATACCACATGATATCACCCAATTCAATAATCATATGCTCACGATTATCTTCATTAAATGGTTTGCCTTGGAAGATCATTTTCTTCACAATCTCCATAAACTCACCACCTTCGGCATTGATACCAACGGCAGCAGTCAGAAGACGTTCAATATTAGCACCTTTCTCATCCAGTGCGACAAGACGATCTGAAAGAGAGAGAAAGTCTTTAGATGCATCTGAAGTTACAGCATCCACAAACTCTGCATACTTATCAAAATTAACGTGTCTAGCAGTTTCCATTAAAATTTAAATCCTTCAAACGACTTTTTAGGTTTCTTGTCCTCATCATTATACTCGTCATCCTGTCCAGAGTCAAGTATGTCTTTTTGAGCAGACTGTTCACAATCATACAATCTCATCTTTGCTCTGTCAATGCCCACAATAAAACGCTTGTAGATAGTGGGGTCATTATATCGATTCTTAAGTTGTTTCACCATAATCTGTCCCAACTGCTCAAGCTCTTCAGTGCTAATAAGGGCAAACATAAGATCAGCAGTAGCAGGCAAACCAAAGGACTCAGAAGTATCAGTAAGTTCAACATCACTACTACCAAAACCTGAACGGGTGGTCTGAGTAGCGGAGACAATTGGGACATTAAACTCCACTGCGAGTCCTCTAAGTTCCTCAGCAATAGCCTTGATATACGAATATGAATTAACAGAAAGGTTTGACTTATACCTGCTGGAAGCACATATATTAAGGTAATCAATGAAAATAATATCAGGTCTAAATGACTTCTTAAGTGCCAACTCATTAAGCAATGCCTTAAAGTGTCCACTATGAGCAGAGGCAGTTGGATACTCCTTAATTATAAGAGTTCCCTGCGTCTTCTTAGATAAGTTTGTAACCTTATTTTCAAACATCTGGCGCGGGAGATCAACCAGTTGCTGAATCGGTACATTGAGAAGGTTTGCATCAATTCTTTCTGCAATTCGCTCTTCCGCCATTTCAAGAGTGATATAGAGAACGTTCCTGCCTTGCAATAAGACGGAACTAGCCACATGACACATGAATAGCGATTTCCCAACGCCCGTCCCAGCGAGAGCGATATTGAGAGTCTTATTAGGGAGACCACCCTTTGTGATTTTGTTGAAATATTCCAGATCAAATTCGATCTTATCTTCCTGACGGTGGTAAAACTCATATCGCTCCTCATAGTTTTGAAGATAATCGTGTCCGATATTGTTATCAAAACTTACAGCAAGAGCATCCGATAGAATGCTTGGAATTGCATCACGATTCTTATCTTTGTTGTTTCCATCAGCAATATGAATAGACTCCATTAGTGCCAAGTAAATAGCACGATCACGGCACCACTTCTCAGTTGTATCAAGCAACCACTGCTTATCTACAGGAGAATCATTAAGAGAAGTATTAATTTCTCTAATTTCTTTAATCTGATCTTCTGTTAAATCGGTGCGATTCTCTACCTCAATATTAAGTGCTTCGATTGTAATTGCCGAACCATATTTAACAATAAATTGGACAATCTCTTCAAAAATAACCTTTTCGGACTTTTGCTCAAAATAATTTGGTTGTATGAAAGGTATGACCTTGCGTGAATAGTCTTCATTAAATACTAAGTTTCTGAGAATAGTTGCCTCAATTCGTTCCATAAGAGAATTCTTTTTTCGCGGCAGCATCAAGTTGCTGCATTACTTCTTCGGTAAAATATTGATCTGGGTTTTTTAAGATCTCTTTCGCATAAAGTTTTTTACCATTGATCTCATAACGCCCCGCAGTATTTTTCCAGAGTCCAGCGAGTTCCCCGAGTTCCAGAAGACCATAATAGCGATCAAGACCGCGCTCATCATAAAATAGACGGATTTCAACTTGTTGGTTCTCCTTACTCAAACGCGACTTAGCAGTCTTTGCTTTGATAATGTTTCCAATGACTTCTTTTCCATCTTTCTCTTTCGATTTGCTGAGATAGATAATAGTAGAAGCGGCATACTTAAGACCACTACCACCACCCATTTCTTTTGTAGGAACGTAAGCGCCAATAACATCGTAGGTGTGGTTAGTTACAATCATAGGGATGTTTGCCTGCCCCAACTTGAGAGTGAGCATACGGAATGCACCTTTGACCAGTTGGGATTTGGTCATGTCACGAACTTGTTTATCGTTGAGTGCGTCAGTAATCTCTTTCTCAGTGGAAAGCATACCTAGAGAGTCTAGCACAAACATACATGGTTTGCGTTCCTCTACAGGTTTTTTTAAGTAAATATCTACTGCCTTGAGTGCTTTTCCACGAAACTCTTCTATGGTGACAACATTAACCACGACAAGGCGTGATGTGTCAATGCCGCGTGACTCCAAGAGTGATTTTGTAATGGCAGCCTCAGTATCAAAGTAGAGACAATAACCATCGGGGTTAGTATCAAGAAAATTCTTAACCACAGCGAGAGAAAAGAAAGTCTTTCCAGTAGAAGACTCTCCAGCAATAGCAGTAATCTTATTGCCAGATACACCACCAAATATGCTACCTGAAACCAGTGCATTAAAAATATACGAACCTGTGTCAACATAAGTTTCGGTCTCATCAATATCTGATGCGAGTTTGGTATACTCACCACCAACTTCTTTTACAATTTCTTTAAGAAAGTCCATCTTTTTTCTCCTTATTCAAATCATTCACTTTATATGTCCAAAGTTTAGCATAAAGAGATGGATGAGATCCTTTTAGAGTAATGATAATAGTTTCCAACTCTTTTTCTGTAATAGGAAGTGGAATCATGCTACCATCCCATATTGTTCACGAAGTACCTTTTTATAAGGTAAACCCTGTTCTCGGAGTTCTTTTACCAGTTTAAGTTTTTGAAACAATGCTGTGTCTCCACCAAGAGTCATAGCATTAATAATAGTATTCAGTTCTTGATCGTTAATAGGTAGATCCATTAGGCAAAGAATAGTTCAAGGTTTACAGTTTTTTCTATATTCCACCCAATCGTATCAAGAATAGATTTGAGCGGATCCACAAAACTCTTTTCAAATTGTAGTTCATAGTCAATGTATTTGTCAAGACCAAGTTCTTTTGGAAAATCTTGAATGAAAGAAATTACATTTTCCTGGATTATATTTGGTTTTTTAAGAAAGATATACTTAACTTTCTCACCATTAGAAATAAGAGAGTACTTATTAGTAAGTTTTTTGTCCTTTACATAATAATTAAAAAGAAGTGCTCCACGAATATGAATAGGGGTTTTTGGTGCATAAATGCTAGATGATGAATGATACTTACGAACATCGGATGCTGTGCGAGGAAATGCAATCTGTTCGGGAGGTAAAGACTTAAACTCTTCACGGCACTTATCAATAAAGTTGATTACATCTTCCTCCGTTCCACTCATCATCAGTTTGAGTCCATCTTTAATCATCTTACGACAAGGAGCAGGAGTAGAAGATTTAATTGCCTCGATACCCATAATCTTGAGTTTGGGTTCTTCATAACGAACACCTTCACTATCCCACACATTCAGAATGTAACGCTTCTTGGCAGTCCAGATTCCACGCTCGGCAATATTCTCCCGCTTCATCTGCATCTTCTGATCATATGCATTTACATACGTCGCCAGTTCTTCGTAGCAACCTTCAATATATTTTTCAAGTTCCACTCGACACACCTTATCAAGGAAAGAGACAATGTTCGTAGTAGTTGTCTCTCTCCCCTTGTATACACTTTGTACCAAAGGACCCATATTAAGATAAATGGAGTCAGTATCAGAAGCAATGACATAATCAACCTCTTTTGTTTTAAGAATCTTGTTTAGATAGGCATTCATCTTGTTCTCAATCCAACGGATTGATACTTGTCCTGACAAGGTGATTGCCTCGGCATTTGCCAGTTTGTAATAACGAAAATACTGATTACCGATAGCACCATAAGCAGAGTTCAGTTGGATCTTACGCGCCATCTGAATGTTATTGCACCTAGCAATCTCTTTTACCAATTCTTTGTTCTTGGTTTTTTCATATTCTTGCTTTGCAGCAAGCATTTTCTTTTTATAGATGGTGCGATCCTGATAGATTTTCTCCATCAGTTCAGGAAGAAATCCACGCACATCCTTACGGAACATTGCTCCGTTAGCACATACTGCCTTGTCTTTATATAACTCAAAAGTAAGTTCCTGATTCAGGATCTTATCAACGGTTACACTCGGATGTTTTTCATCCAAAAGAGTTTCTGGCGATATGTTGTACTGCATAATGAGGTGAGGGTATAGCGAGTTGAGGTCAAAAGACACAACCCAGTCATACTTTCCAGGAATAGGTTCTTTAACATAAGCACCAGCATACTTAGAATCTTTATCAGAACGTTCTTTGGGAGGAATTACAATGTTCCTCTTTTTCAGATAGTTGTAGATAATCGTATCCCACATTCTCACTTGATAAAATACATCTTCAAAGTTTACCTTTGCGTCATATGCCATAGTGAGAGCGAGTTCAATCAGTTTCATCTTGTCTTCTAATCGGTCAACAAGTTCCACGTCCTTAATGTTGTACTCTACAAATTTTTGCCACCCATTTGTATAGAAGTCCTTAAAGGTATCAAACTCAGAGTGGTCAAGTTTCTTCTGTCCAAGTTCAACATTGGCAATATGATCAAGACGATATGACTCTTGGTTTGTATAAGTAAACTTCTTATACAGATCAAGATAATCTAACTGGGAGATTCCACCAATGTCATAAGACAAATATTTACGACCAGAAATATAAGTTTCCTCTTCGGTAACAAGACCCCAGGGAGACATACGTTTCATTAATTTTTCACCTAGAACACGATCAAGGCGGCGAACGATATAAGGAATATCGTAAAGTTTACTGTTCCAACCAGTGATAACTTCAGGAGTATTCTCTTCAATCATCCACCAGTTGATGAAATCATTTAAAAGATCATATTCATTATTAAACCTTTTGTAATAGACATTACCTTGGTTTAGTTTAAATGGTCCTTGTCCCCAAGTAATAATTTCCTTTGTTGAATAATCTTGAAGTGTAATCAATAAAATTTCTTCTGCTGCAGATTCTACATCTGGAAATCCATTCTCAGAAGCAACCTCAATATCAAGAGTAGTAAGTTTAATCTTGTTGATATCAAACTTTAGTTCTTCTTCGGGATATGTTTCAGAAATATATTGATAGATAAATCTTTCATTCCCATAAATTTTAAATCCCTCCACACCATCATATTTTTTAATAAAATCTCTGGATTCGCGCACAGAACCAGGTTGAACTGCTTCTACATACTCACCATTTAAAGTTTGATACCTAGTTTGTTTTTTAGCAGGGACAAAAAGAGTTGGAGAAAATTTCTCTCGTGTCATGAAATGTTTTCCATTTTCATATCCACGGACCAAGAAATGATCCCCAACCATCTGGACGTTTGTGTAAAATCGCATTATGTAGTTAATTCAAAATATTTGGAAAGTAGATCTTCAGTTGGATCTACAATTGTCAGTATACTATCAGAATGAATCATAAATTCAGTTTGTAAACTGAAAGTAATCCAAGGTTCTAATATAAAAGAATTAGAGTGCTCTACAAGTTTAAATGGTTTAACTAGTTTACAATCTGGTTCACCTAATTCAGAACCAACTTCAATAACTTCAGTAATTAAAACTAAATCATTCTTCAGTAGAAGACACTTTATCGTTTGTTCCATCGGTACTACCAAGATACATTTCTTTTAAAGACTCCAGTTCTTCTGGAGAATATATTTGCGTAAGTTTTTCAAGATCTAAATTATTCAAATCAAGCTGCTCACGCAATTTTTGCATTTGATCATCACTTAAATTTGGAAGACCATTAGATTTGGGGGGATTAGTTTTCTCCAAATACATTGCTTCTAAACTTTCAATAGGATCCACAATAGTTATGACATAACTTGTTGGGACCGCGATCTCATCGTTTGGAGTCAAAAGAATCCAAGGACCTAGAGTAATTTGAACTTTATCATCAGTTTCTGAACTATCATCAGAAACTAAAAATGGTTTATTAATTGTGACTTTATGCGGTTTTTTAAACAGATAAGCTATTGTCTTTTCTTCCGCAATTATTTCTCTAGCATCGGTAACAATTTGTTCACCAGATTGCAATAAAACTAATTTGACTGTCATTTTTAAGGTTCTTCCTTCATCCACTATAGCAAGAAAAATGGGAGGTGTCAACTGGATTTTGCCAGTTACCTCCCGTGCGCCGACGATATTTAAATATATTTAGACTTAAAAAATCGATAATTAAAGATAGTCTTTTCTCTTGTGATGATCTGGTACAATTCTACCAAGAGTGATGCTCAAAAGCCCATCCTCAAAATCAACTGATCGTACTTCCGTATCATCAGAGAGTGTCCACGCTCTCTTAAAACTCCGTTGAGCCAAACCTTTGTGGATATAGTTGGACTCCGTTTCTTTATCTTCTTTTTGACCCTCCACAAAGAGTTTGCCATCTTGCGTGTAGACATAAACCTCCTTATTTTTAAATCCAGCGAGAGCAAGTTCAAGTCGTGATTCTACATTACTGACTTGAACTAGATTATATGGTGGATAATTGGAAGTTGTTTCGTGAAGATGAAAAAGACGATCAAAGTATTCATCCATTCCAATACTATATTTATTGATCTTTTCCATCAGTGCAGGAAGATCCGCAGCAGTATACCTTGTAAGGTTAGTCATTATTGTAGCCCCTTTGTAAGCGAGTTTGTGTTGTGTGGACCCCGAAGGCGTCCTTAATATTATATATTCATAAACAATAAAAAGAGGAGTGTTGAACTCCCCACTTTATCACTCGGTATCCTCTACCTTTTTCTTTTTAGAACCAATATTGTACTTGGTTTCCAGAATCCAATCTCCTTTGTCCTTATAGGAAAGGACTTTGATTTGGTTGAGGGGAGCAATATCTTGAATCTTTGTAACATCTACAATCTCAATCAGACCCCAATCAGCAAGAAGTTGGGCAATACGATTACGACGCTGAACATCATTCACAGTAAGATTAGCGTGTTTGCCATCCAGAGCAAACAATTCTTTAAAGTGAACGAGATAATATCTACCTTGCTTGTGCAGAATATGGCAAGACTGATAGATTTTCTTTTCTTTTCTTGAAGCTACTCCGATACGGGTCAAAGTCTCACGAACCTTCAAAAAGTCATCGGGTTCGTTAAGAATCACTTCCACCATTTGATCGGGCGTCCACTTCACTTCAGGTTCTTGAACGACACTCATTTTGATCCTCCAGTTTCAAATTTCGATTTTATAAAAGTAAGTTGTTCTTTAGTAAGAATCCTCAAAGCTTGTTTTGCCTTCTCATTACTATATCCATAGTAACGTTTAACATAATCAAGGTCTTTGATTTTATCTTGTCGGAGCCAGGGAGAAAATCTCTTCTTTTTCCTCAGACTATTTATAAAAAAGTCATATTGAAGTTTCTTTGGAAGGAAATGATAGCGATTCATTTCATTCGCAAACATAATGCAATCAATATGACCTGATAGACAACGATTGATAATATAAGGAGCATATTCTTTCTCAACTGAGGAATCTTCGTCAATCAGATGGTTCTTCGTTTGATTGATCGAGTTTAACCAATCTTTAAGTTCAATCATCTAGAAGTCCTTCAGTTTTCAATCTATTATAGTTATAACAACCATCAAAATTCAATTTAATTTTAGGTTCTTTAGTATAATTAAACAACAACAATTCCTTTCTACCTTTTTGCTCACGCATATATTCACCAACCGAACGCATCGTATAAGTCAAATCAAACTCAGCAGCGTTCCAGTTCTTGAAGCGATCTTTTACAAGTTGATCAGAATTATAACTTACCAACTGGTCCATATCATTAGTGTCGCAGTCAGCAGCAAACTTATCGTGATCAAATCCTTTGTGCATTGATCCCTTACGCCCATAGAGATTATCCTTAATATCATAAGGAGGATCGAGATACATAAAAGCACCCTTGTTTCCATCCATCAGATAGTCGTATGAGTAATTAGTTATACGCCAATGTTCAATCAATTTAGAATACGCAGGCAATTTTTCAATCCCACGCATTGAGAAGTTGGAGTTGGAGGCTTGTTCTGAAAATGATGAGCTCTCTGTGAGACCACTGAAAGAACACTTATTAACAACATAGAAAGCCACAGCACGATCAAGACTGGGCAAACTTTGGTCATTAATCTTCTCCTTACTTGCGAGGAATAGTTCTTTTGCGGATGCTGGATTGTTATGTATTGATTTAAGATCTACCAGTTTATCCTTAAGATCAGAACCAAATATCTGGAGTTGTTGCCAGAAATTTACAAGAGGTTCATACAGATCATTCACCCAAATATCTAGGCTGGGATATTTCTTGGTGATGTGAATCGCAACACTTCCACCACCAAGAAATGGTTCGCGGAACTCATCATAGTTGCGTAGATCTGGAAAGTAAGGTCCCATCTTTTCACAAGCACGGGATTTTCCACCAGGGTATCTAAGGGGTGTCTTGAGGGATTTCATAATCTTGCGGATGATACTTCAAATATTCTCTAAAAGTGAGTTTCATTTCTTTCTGCGTCATACCACAATGCTTTGCGGCAGCAGGAACAGTCATTTTAGCACGAAACAAACCTTCATTTGCTTCTCTTACATTTTCAGGAGTTGTCTTTACAGGAACCTCATAAAGAGATGCCCTATCAATTTTCAGCAGACCCATTTACACACCTCACAACAATTTGAGTATTTTTAGTTGCTTCTGCCATCTCACGATAACCAGTTCCAACATAAATCTGTCCACCAACTACGGCAACGGCACAAGCACCCCAGAAAATGTAATACCATTTAGATTTTACTTGATGTCTCATTTGAATTCACACTCCACCATAATCTCAGTTAAGCAAGCAAGCATATTGATTTCTTGGTCTGCTACAAACGCACTCTGATACTGATACTTAGCAAGCACAAGCACAGCAGCAGGAATGCTATTGTTTTCAAGGGCGCTATAAAGAGCATCGTAAATACGGCGCAACAATAGAGTAGTATCATTGTCCATATTAGATACCACCCACTTCCGAACTTCAGGGAAGTTCTTTTCTTTAAGGTTTTGAAGAAGGTCATTTACAGCAACATCGGAAAAAGCAGCGAGAATTCCAGAATCAATTTGACCACCTACTGAGTATCTTTGACATTCGTTGAGGACTCGTCGCCAGTCTGGGAAGTGCTTATTGATAAGCTCTGCAAGTACTCTTTGATCGAATTCGACGCCTTCCGCATCCAAGATGTTTTGTAAACGCTTGAAGAAGGATCCTGCCAGTGCGGTTTTCTCTTTCCCTTTGATTGAGAAGTCGATGACTGCACATCGGGAGTGGAGGGGTTCGATGATTTTGTTTTTGTAGTTACAGGTGAAGATGAATCTGCAATTTCCAGCAAATTCCTCAATAAACGCCCGTAGGAGGAGTTGTACGTCGTTTCCTGTATTATCTGCTTCGTCAATGATGACGACTTTGTGTTTAGCATCTGACGAAAGCGAAACGGTCGAAGCGAAGTTCTTCGCATTGTTTCGGACAGTATCGAGGAATCTACCCTCGTCGGATCCATTGATGACATAAACATCTACCCCCAATTCATTGCAGAGTGCTTTTGCAACTGTGGTCTTACCAATGCCAGGAGGACCAGCAAGAAGCATATTTGGAATTTCACCCTTATTTAGAAACTCCCGAAACATAGTCTTGGTAGACTCTGGGAGAATACAATCTTCAATTGTTTTAGGTCGGTACTTTTCAACCCAAATAAAATCACTGTTCATAATCAAATCCAATCAGGTTTACGCTCAGGCATACGAAGGTAGTTATCCTTTACCCAAGGTTTTGAAGCAATATACATTTTGTATGCAGTAAATGTATCAATGCTGTCATCAAATTTCCATTCTTCAGGCATTGCCCTGGCAAATGGAGTCACTTCAGTTATCTTTCCTTTGGGAAAAAGATAATAGGCATCTACAAGAGTCTTGTAGCAGGAGTGAGTTTTATTATAGCGCAAGGCATACTCATCACACAAGTTCATCCCCCACTTAATCAACCAATAGGCATTGTGGATACTATCCATTGCCCATTTGGTACAGGGATGATTACGAAACGCACCCTTTTCAGTTTTATAGGGAGTGCCATCAGTCTTAGGAAGAGTGCCGTAGTTATGACCCCATTTTTCAGATGCCACAATGGAAAGCATTTGACAGCATTCCAAAGGCATCTTGACGATGTGCTTATCGGGAAGACAAATAGCACTCTCCGCAGGAAATGGCGATGTGGCAAAAATATTCATCCAAAAGTGGAATCAGGTTCCAACGCGATGTAGTATTTAAGGTTGTACTTGGTGTTCGTGAATTGTGACAGAAGTTTAGAAGACACAACCACATCATAGGCACCAGGAATAATCTTGATATTCTCTACCTTGAAGTTGAAAGTGAATTCAGCATCGGTCTCACCAACCACGATAGCGTATTCGTTAGAAGTATCATTCTTCTTATCACGAACCACCAGTTTGATTACACCATTCTCACCAACCGCAGACAAGTCGGGCAGTTGATACACTGCTGCTGCCTTTACCAGTTTCTCCAAAGAAGTGCTGTCTAGTTGGAAACACACATCCTCAGAGGGCAGTTGGATTGCCTTGTCGGGAGGAGAGATAATCACATTAGGGTCAGCATAGAAATACTTCACCCGACGCTTGCCTTCTTTGATGCTGAGATAAGACTCTTCAGTAAAGTCCAGATCAGGATCCTGGTGAAGTCCCAGACCATTCAGAAACTGGTTCAGGTCATAGATAGCAAAGTCGCGGGGAAACTCTTCAGTAATATCTGCCTCAGCAAGAATGTTCTTCGCCACAGAAATGGTACGAAGTTGAGTACCTTGCTTTACAAGAATAGAGTTATTAATTCCTGCAAAGTTCTTAAGAAGAGCAAGAGTGTTGTCAGAGAGTTTCATAGTTTTGTTTTGGAGTTTCATAATCAACGGAATTCAGTAAGACCATTATCTTTACGGGAATAGTGCCCATCAAAGTGGAGCAGAAGCATAGCATAGTGAATGACTTTGAGGAGGTCACGCTTATTGCGTCCATCTTTATCACCATAGCGGCTTCCATACTTCAGGATATTTGCCTGACAGAAATGTGCTGCCAAGTCTTTTGCTGCCATCAGGTCAATCGTTTGCGTGTCTTTATACGCTTGATTGTGTCCACAATAGTGACTGTTATAAGTGCTGGTCACATAGTCTTGGATATCTTTAAGAATCTTGTCTTCGTTATATTTCCAAAGGTGATTTGTAGTTTCGCTCATAGTAACAGGAGTTTTTTCAAGGTTAAGTGTGCCATCACTATTATCACTCATAGTGAATTGATACTCGGAATAAGGATACTCGTCCATAATAAAGGGAAGGCGGATTTTTACCTTCCCCAATTATATCAGAAAGGTGCTTCGTGGTCAACGGGCATTTGGAAATCAGCATCCACCTTGTCATAAAGTTCAAGGAAGGCTTGCTTGGTTTCGTCATCAAATCGGTTCACACACACTTGGATTGCCTTTGCCTTGTCTTGGAAGATGCTATAGGCACGGATGATGTGAACCAGGCGGCGAGTGCTGATGATCTCCTCAATACCACCATCGTAGAAGGTCTTACGGATGATGTCTGCCCAGTCCACCAGGCGCTTACAGAACTGACGATCTTCCATACCCAGATCCAAAGAGATACCTTCCAGGATCTTCTGTTCGGTAGCAGGGGCAGGATAGGACTGCTCAAAGGTCACAGGGAAACGCTCAAGGAATGCTTCGTTGAGGACATTGGTGCCGATGAAGCGACCATCATCAGAACCCTTACCTTTGGTGTTAGCAGTAGCGATCACATTGAAACCAGCGGCAGGTTTGACCCAGCGACCAATCTTTTTAAGGAACACACCCTTACCTTCAAGGATAGATTGGAGACACAGAATCTTATTGGAAGCAAGGTCAATCTCATCCAACAGCAGAATAGCACCACGCTCAAGTGCTTCGATGACGGGACCATTGTGCCAGGCAGTGTTACCATCCACAAGACGGAAACCGCCAATCAGGTCATCTTCATCAGTCTCAATAGTAATGTTTACACGAATCAATTCACGCTTCAGTTGGGCACAAGCTTGCTCAACAGAGAAAGTTTTGCCGTTACCAGAAAGTCCCGTAATGAAAGTAGGATAGAAAAGACGGGACTCAATAATCTTGCGAATATCACCAAAGTTACCAAACTTGACGAAGGTATCATCTTTTTCGGGGATAAGGTTTTGCTCAACAGCAGGAATAGCAGCAGGTGCTTTTACAACCTGCTCAAACTGCTCTCGTGCCTCTTGGATAGTCAGATTCCACTTACCACGACCCGTCTTGTATTGGTCAAGTTTTTTCGTAACAGTTTGATAGTTAGCACCATTCATAGCACACCATCCACGAACATCAGCAGCAGTAACGGACTCACCGTAAACTGCCTGAAGAGAAGTGATGATGTAGTCAGCGGAAATGGTCATTGAGTGGTTTTGTTTAACTGAAGTTATTATATACGGAAAAGGGGGTCACAAGGACCCCCAGTGGACAGTTTGGAAAGTGGTCTTCAACCTTTATCAAGTTCACCCATAGCTTTCTGCTTACGAAGTTTCTTAGGATTCTTCGTCTTGTCTGCAGAGTAGTTACTATCATCACCCTCAGGGTCTATAGAACTACGTTGTCTTGTGCTTCTTTCTGCATCAGTCAGTTTTGAACGCATTCTCTTTGCTTCATCAGGAGAATAGGTATTACCACTGTTGTACCATTCTTTACCTACATGACCTCTCTTCTTAGCATCAGCAGAAGCTTCTCTACGCTTGAGTTTTCTACGGTTTGCTTTGAAGTCTTTCATGGTCATGCCTTCGGCAAGAATCATAAACTCTTTAAAAGTTTTCATTTCAGTCTAGAGTGAATTTTTTCTTCTTTGAAGCCTTGGTAATAGGAACTACCTTATCTTCAACAACTTCCTTTACGGGTTCTGGTGCTGGTGCTGGTTCGGCAACTGGTTGTGGTTGCTCAAACAAGTCGGTAAATCTACTCATTAGACTTATTAGAATTCTTTCAAATATTTATCAGGCAACGAGTTCCACAAACTCACCAAGAATTTTTTTGTTCATTTTTTTAGACTTCAAACTCTTGACAAAAGCTGATTTGATTTGAGATTTAGTTGCACACTCAGCAACATCAAACTCAGTATCCTGAGCAAGAGCATTGGCAGAAAGACCGAAGTAAGAGTGATATCCAGATTTCTTGATAGAAAATGCTTTTTCCTTTTTCCAAGCAGACATTACTTTCTCATAATCAGGACCATAATATCCACAATAGCGACGAATAAAGTTACCAGCATCACGACCTTCAAGAACACGAATACCGATAAAATTAATATCAGTAAACCTATCACGAAGATTGCGAAGGAGAACATCAGTGAATTGATGCCACTCTACGTCACAAGAATAGGTGTTCCCAGTCTTGCGATCACGGAGGAAAGCATTAGGACCAATATGGGCAGTTCCCATAAAAGGTTCTTGCTCCCAGTGACGCTGAACTTCACGATGATACTTGACCATGCAAGCCTCACCATCAGTCAGAACAACACACTGAACTTTCTGAAGTTTGTTTTCTTTCTGGAACTTGGGTAGAATCTGATGAAGAGAGATGAGTGCCTCATTCAGAGGAGTTCCAGACAAACTCAGTCCAGTGGGAATATTGTAAGAAGATTGAGTCCAGCGACCGAAAGAAGTAGCAAGACGAAAAATGTTTTTCATCTGCTCATCCAGAGTTTTACCATTCACTTTACTGGTGAGCAGATTCATCATTGAAAACCATTCACCAACCTGAACAAGACCATCTTTCTTTTTATATGCAAGTTCACGCAGATTTGCCTTACCATTCTCATCATAAGTCACCAGAGGATAATCTGAAGTGAAAGCATAAACTTCGAAAGGAATCGCAACTTTCTTGCAGAACCACACAAGGTTGAAGAGTTGCTTAACTGTATCCAACATGACATCACACATAGAACCAGACCAGTCCAGAATAAACACCAGTCCATGATTCTTACCATCAGCAAGAGTCGTTACCTTGCGGAACAAGTCTTCGTTGTACTTATAAGTGTGAAGTTTAGTGCAGTCCAGAACTCCAGTGCGAGCAGTAGAAGCACGGGAGTAAGAGTCCGCTGCCTTACGACACTCAAACTCTTTCACCAGATAGTTGACTTCTTTCTGTGCAGAACGCTTGAACTGGTTGAACTCCAAGTCAACTTTACCAAAGATAAACTCTTCGGTATAGTCACGACATTCCAACCAATCGCACCACTCATCCTGACAACGATTGTGAATCTCGGAGTTAGGGACAATGATTTTTTTCAGGTCAACTTGAGGAAGTTCCAGATACACATTCTCATAACCATCACGATTCACCAGTTCTTTGAGTGCCTCTTCCAGATTGTCCATCGTTTTGACTTCTGGTTCTTCGTTCTTCTCACCACCAACAGAAGAGTTAGGTTGTTGTTGCTCAGCAGTTCCACCATAAGAATCGGTCTCACCAGGTTGGTCCTGGTCATTTTCACCCTCTTGCTGATCAGAGAAGTCAGAAGCAGGTTGATTAGAACCACTCTGCTGAGATTCCAGATTATCCAATTGAATCTTAGTCTCTTCCTGTTGCTTCTGCTTACAATACTTATAAAGTGCCTCAGCAGCAGTCAAAACGTCGGAGAAAGTTTCAGTCTCTGCAATCTGATTGATAATCTCAGTCTCTTCACCACGCTCAATCAGAATATCGGTGAAGTTACCAATCTTGAACCACAGGTTTACACGGTCGGCAAGATTCATCTCATCAATCTTCTCATCGGCAATCTGAAAGAAATCATCCTCAGCAAGTTCCTTGTAACCGCTGAAGAAAGTCTTAGCAAGACCAGGATACCGACGCTTCATTAGTTTCTCAATGCGAGCATCTTCTACAATATTCACAAATTGAGGAGGAATCTTGTGCTCCTTCAACCAATCTTCATCAGGAGTATAAAGTGCGTGTCCAACCTCGTGCCCCACCAGCAGATCGTACACAGTGTTACTTGCCTTTTCCCACATCGGCAGGGTGAGTACACGGGTATGAACATTGAACTGGGCAGTCTCTACCTTCTTGTGCTCAACCACAAGATCTTCGGTAGCAAGAAGTTTAGCAAGTTGAGACTTGATTTCGTGGCGAACGGTCATTTGACTTGAATCGTATGAACGTATAATACAAGAGAACCTCCCCTTTTGGGGGAGGTCATGTGCCGCTTTTTAAAGTGGCTCAGTCGTGCTTTTGCCTGGCGAAGTGCTTGCGGTTTCAATTTTCGCTTTTGCTCCTTCTTTGAATGGTGCTGCCAGTTTGGGGTGTTCATTTTCCTAGTGATTCTCTGGACATCATACGTGAAAAACCTTTAACTTTCTCAAACCTTATGACACTTTCAAATTTGTCATGTAAGTCTGCCTTATGAGAAATCACAAAGATATTAGCATCCTTAATGACATAACGGATAATCTTCAGGAACTCGTCGGTGCCGAAACCATCAAGTGAGGAATCAAATACCTCATCCATAATCAGCAGATTGGTATTAACGGAGTTTTTGACTCGGGCAACTTCTCTCCAAGTGAAGAGAAGGGCAAGGTCGATTCTCATTTTCTCACCCTCACTGAAGGAACTATAAGAAAAGTCTTCGTGAATGGGTGATTTTACCGTTTCGTTAAACTCTTCATCAAGATGGAAATTAATATAAAAATCCATCATCTGAAGATAACGATTCACCTGCTGATTTATGAACGGAAGATACTTCTTGATGATCTTCGTCTTTACGCCATCGTCCCTAAGTAAGGAATAGGCAAAATCGTAATAAACGATTTCTTCTTTTTTTGTCGAGAGGTCTTCGAATGTTTTTTGGAGATTAGTTTGAAATTCTTCTAGCTTCTCATGCTCAGTATTTCGGTTTGCAAGGTTTTGGGTAATAGTTTGAATTTCAGATTCAAGGTCTCTGATTTGTCTCTGATTGAGGCTAATCCGAGTATTGTTTTGAGAAATCTCATGATTGAGTTTCGTAATCTCCTTAGAAAGTGCAATAAATTGACGCTCTCTCTCCTGTTCTAATTTTATAGTCTCTTCCAGGTCTTGATAACCTTTCTGGAGCTCCTTTGCTTTATTTTGAGCGTCTGTAATTCTATTTAACCGGAAAGATTCTTCAATCGTCTGAGTACAGGTAGGGCATACCGAATTTTCGGTAAAAAACTTATGCTCTTTGGTAATTGCAGATACTTTCTGAGAAATTTTACCCTTGAGATTGTTAAGCTTTACTAACTTATCACCAGCACCAAGAACTTCTTCCTGCTCTTTCGTAAACTTAAAAACATCTTCCTCAATCTTGGCAATCTCAGTCATGTAAACGCCAACTTCAGTGTCCAACTTGGCAATCTTTTCTTTGTTGGCATTTATATTGGCATTACCACGATTTTCAAGTTCTTCAATAAAATCCTTCTGCATCTGCTCCTTTTCTTTAAGAGTTTGCTTCTTCAACTCCAAAGACTTAATCTGTTCTTTTTGAATTCTAATTTTATCTTTGATAATACTGTTCATCGCTGAGAAAATACGAATATCCAAAAGATCTTCAATAACCTCACGACGATTTGCAGTTGTCAGTTGCATGAAAGGCACAAAGGTACTACTACCCAATATCACAATCTGAGTAAAAGACTTGTAATTTACCTTGAGAATATTTTCTTCTAGAATTTTTTGATTAGCACGATCATCTGCTTCTTTATGGAGAGGATTGCCATTTACTTCAATATCAAAAACGTTGGGTTTAATGCCACGTCGCACAAAATAATCACGATTATTTACAGAGAACTCAATCTCAACCAAACAATCTTTCTCATTCACAGTGTTCAAAAGTTGTGGTTTATTGATTCTGCGAAATGGTTTGTTAAACAAAACAAATGTCAGAGCATCCAAAATGGTTGACTTACCAGCACCATTTGTTCCGATGATAAGGTTTGTGTGATGTTGTTGGAAATCAACTTCGGTAAATTGATTGCCTGTGCTCAGGAAATTTTTCCAACGAATTTTTTTAAAGGTGATCATGATTTAGGAGGAATAACAATATCATTAGGAGTAATTACTGCATACTTGTAATTATGTGCTTTACAAGTTTTAATTGCAAGTTCATCGTCAACTTCTACAACTTCCATTTCAGTTTCATATTCTGGATGATCTTCTAACATTAAAGCATAACGTATTGCATCATCCTCTTCCTCAAACATAAACAAAACTTTTTCACCATGTTCATCATGTACTGCATAAGCACCTTCATCTTTTTTACCTTTGAGTGTTAGGAGGTACATTACTCTACTTCGCAAGCTTCTCTGTAAATATCTTGAAATATACCCTTCACAATATTTTTATCGATGTTGATTTCAGATTCTTCAATGTATCTGTTCAATATTGTTAAAGTATTTTCGTCTTCTGAAATTTCAAAATCTTCACTTTCTTGAATCTCAAAGTTTTCAATAATTTTAAGATCTTGAATACCAGCAGTATAAAGTTTGTCAATAAACTTTTCAAAGTCTTTTGGTTTTGTCTTTTTACGAACAATTACTTTAACAACTTTGTTTGTATACTCCGTGGCATCAAACATTTGATGGGGAGTATCCTCATAATAAATGTTATAGAACAATTTATAAGGATTATTGATCGGAGTATGGGTGAGGGTTTCCGTATCAAAAATATGGAATCCACGATTATCATTCACATCTGTCCAGAACATCTCATAAGGATTTCCGAGATAGAAAACTTTCCCATTATCGGAACGAGTATGATAGTGTCCAGAAAATACTTTTGAGAACTTATCAAAAATATCTGGTTTGAGACCATGATCTTCCATAATCAGATTTCGATTCACACGAAATCCCTGAAGTTCAAGATGACCCATAGCAATCTTTGCCTTGGACTTTTTAATTTCTTTCAAAGTCTCATCATAGTTTTCACTACAGATCCAGGGAAGAACCATAATATCCAGTCCACCAACTTTAATGGTTTGTGGAGAACTATAGGTTTTAATGTTGGAATAAGTCTGGAGAAGAAGACTTGGAGAGTTTACATTATTCGTGTTCTTATAATAGCAATCATGATTTCCAACAATCATGTGAACATCATACTTTCGCAGATGTTCAAATACAACTCTCTTCGCCCACTCCAAACTCTGATAGTCAATCGACTTACGACTATCAAAAGCATCACCCATATGAATGACTGCTTCTACCCCGTGTTCTTCAAGAGCAGGGAAGAATACGTTCTGATAGAAAAGTTCAAAATAGTCATGCAGGAACTTGGATCCTTTCCTTGCTCCGTAATGAGTGTCTGTAATGATCGCAATCTTCATCGATTGGTTTTGTATGTGATGTTATCTTTAATCGTATTATAGTCTGAACTGCTGCCAGAAAGCAAGCTATCGTCAACCATCATAACCTCGTCAAAACCTGTGCGTTCGATGATCTTGGTTTTGATATCTAATTGTTTTTTCTCTTTTTGAATTCTTCTCAAAAATGCATAATGAATAATTTGAGTAAAATATGCAAATGGATTAGATGATTTTTCTGGATCAAAATTATGAATGTACTGAACACAATTTTCAACACCATCAGATATCATATCATCCCGAAACATGTAGTTCACAAAGTTTGGTTTGTATGAAAGGTGTGTAGCAATTTTTAAGAAGCAATCTCCAAGATAATTCGTAATTCTTGGTTTTGGTTTTCCTTCTTCCTTTGCCCTAAAACAAGATTGTCTATAAATGACAAGAGCTTCTAGAAATTCTTTGTTATTAACATAATGTTCTGACTTTTTCTTTGGCATGACATTGGTATCCACTATTATAAGATATGTTTATTATAACACAGTTACAGCACTTGACAAGATCTAAAAATGTGTGTAGACTACCTTTGTCCTGGTTGAAAGATAGGGTTTAGCTTTCTTTATTATCTTTAAGATCCGACTTAAAAATATTTTCCAAATAACTTCTAGCATCTTCTACTGAAGAAATATATCCCATTTTATTGGATACCTTTACTTCTCCAGTAGATTTTTTCATTTGAAGAAATTGATTATTATCGTCAACAGAGTCATTTATGTATTGATGATAAATTTTAATTAAATTTTTGTTTTTAGTTTCCGTTATTGTAAGCATTTTATCAAGTTTGATAATAAAGATATCTTCATCAGGAAGTTCCATCCATGGTTTAACTTTTAAATAAGTAGCATGGCCATTGGAAATTTGTTTAATTATAATTGGATTTTGCAATAAAACTACAGGATCTCCATCATTCTCATCAACAGAAACCAATGAGAATATTTCTTCACCTGATACTAATTTAATGATTGCGTAAAACTCTTCTCCCATTAGTTCTTTAGCGGTATGTTTACAATATCATAATTAAAGTTTTCTTCATTATAGACTTTGATTCTTTCGATTAAATGATTGAGTGTATAATTTTTTCTTGACTTATAACTGATATCATCGGCAATGTCATATAAAGTTGCTTTTGTTTTGTTATCGCTTTTTCTTAAGACTCTACCGATTGATTGAAGATTTCTGATTCTTGACTTTGATGGTGATGCAAAAATGACATTGTGTAGATTTTTAATATTAATACCAGTAGAAAAAGTTCCATAAGATGCAACGATGATTGCATTATTTTCCTTTTCAGTAATTTCCCTGACTTTTTCTCGGTCTTCTGTATCTACACCACCATGAACAAAGAAGACATGACGATCTTCACTGACATTTTTATTTATCAGTTCATATAAAGGTTGTCCGTGACCTTCGACTCTGGAAAAAAGAATTAGAGTATTACCTTTGAGATCAAGGGCAAGATTACGGATGAACTTATTACGTTTTTCGTGATTAATAATATACTGAACCTCATCTTCAAAGGTCTCAAACTTATTCGGTGGGTGTTTCAATAGCAGTATATTGATATCCAGTTTAGCAACATGACCTTTTTGCATCAGTTCTTCTGTTCTGATGATTTTATATGAAGGACCAAATAAACCTTCTAGAACCCACTTGTGTGTCTGGGTTCCATCTAGGGTTCCTGTAAAACCGTAACGAAATTTAGCATCAGAAAGTTTTGTCATTATAGATACTAATGACTTTGATTTAAACTGGTGTGCTTCATCTCCAA
>Ga0222712_10001198_pt1 | contig 33069 bp, 29 predicted proteins | sample C33_657DmetaG_FD_165043 | JGI IMG/M metagenome (GOLD analysis project Ga0222712, IMG submission 165043) | Estuarine water microbial communities from San Francisco Bay, California, United States - C33_657D | ecosystem: Environmental > Aquatic > Marine > Unclassified | place: USA: California...
CTCATCAACCAAGGAGCAACCAAGTGCCTACACTTCAGTTAGAACTTAAGAAATTAGAAAACCTTTCGTTTGACGACGAAGGAAAAACTCAACCAAACGGAAGAAATATGCTACCTCATGCATTCAAACCAACCAACAATGTAAGTCGAGAAACATTCAACTACATCAAAGAAAATCCCGGTGTCACACGCTCAGCGATGGGCACAGCAATGGAGAAGAAAGGCTTTAAGAAAAGCTCTACTATTTCATTGGCAACACAGTTCATTAGGCAAGGCATGGTGCGTAGCGCTAACCATGGTTTGTTTGTCACGCAAAACGAATACAGCCCACTCAAAGCACCTAAATCAAAGAAGCCGAGCAACGATATGTTGCCTCCGCCTCAGAAGAAAGTTGCAAAGGTGACAGCACCCCCTGCGCAAACAATTTATATTAGTGGCGTGAACACACAATCCGCACAACAACTCTTGGCAAGTATGTCTATTGTTCAAGCGCGTAGCGTGTACGATGAACTGAAGAAAGTATTTGAAGCATGAACACATTTACATACAGCCCAACCGCTTACAAGGTAGCGGACACATATCAGAACTACAACACTGGTGGAACAAAAGCAGTTCTAAATGACAACGACATCGTGCAGTTCAAGAACGATACGGACAAAGCGTTTGGTCAGGTGCAAAATGTTTGTAACGACCATCGCAACGAATTGTTCAAACTCACCGGCGAATTTGAGTCGCTGAAAAAGGCAAACAGAGTAGCTTTCGAATCGCTCGCTTGGATTGAACACCACTATCCTGAAGTAATGCACGCACTTGATAGCACGATGAAAGCCACTGTCGTGCTTGACAAAGCCAACAACCTTGGCAGCGAAGTAATGGGGGCACCATGAGCTTACGTACAAAGTTTTTTAAATGGCTGACACATGGTCAGATACAAGTTACACCGCCTCAAGAGGTGATGCGCCTTAATTCATCAGGCAGTCTTGGTATCGGTACTTCAACAGCAATGTATAGCCGAGACGTAGTGGCGGAAGACCAACCAAGTGTTGCACTGAAGTTCATCAAGGCAGCTAACGGCCACGTCGTGGAAGTATCAACACGCGCTAAAAACCAACATGGTCACATGGACTACACGGTGGAGACATACGTAGTTCCTGATGGCGGCAAGATCAGTGAAACTGTTATGCAAATTCTTGCAATAAAAGCATTGGAGAAATGATGGAAGATTTACTTTATTTTTTAATTGCACCGATAACCGTTGCAGTGCTTATCCTGCTGTACAAGATGAAGGCGACCGAGCGTGAATGGGTTAGCTTGACCAAAGAAGAGATTTACCACTTGTGGGATACCAACTCAGAAAAGTTTGGCAGTGTAGAGGACTTTGGTAGAGCCGTCGAACGTGCCATACAGGAGAAGAATCCATGAACAGAGAAGACATTATTCGCATGGCACGAGAGGCTGACTTTAAGGCCAACGTTAACGAACCGTATAACGTGACGAACGAATGGGTCTTTCGCTTTGCCGCCCTTGTTGCTTCTGCCGAGCGTGAGCGCATTAAACAAGCTAACGCACCAGAGATTGAGCGTATCAATGCCCACATCAAAGAACTAGAAGATGCTGTCATAGCCGAGCGTGAGGCGTGTGCACAGATGCTAGAAGCGGCTTCAAAAACAGGAACAATAATAAGTTGTACAAGTGCGGCAAAAACCATCCGAGCAAGGGGACAAGCATGACACTAATAGATAGAGCATGTTGGGAACGTGGGTGCGCATGCCATGATGACCGAGACAAGTTTGATACTGTCGATGTTGTACGACGCAACGATGTACTGGAAGAAGTTGCTTTAAAGTTCGATGCCATGCGTACTGCGTTTGGTGATACAGCCGATAGCTTTGCTACGTATGTCAGGGACATGAAGATTGAAAAGTAACCACAACATTATTCGTGAGCTACTCAAACGACACCCCGATGGTTTGAAGTCAAGCGATATATCTAAGCTCACTGGCATAGACAATCGTTCTATCAACAAATCATTGGAGAGTGTGTTTGGTGTGTACATCGATCGATGGGAGAAAACAACCTATCGAAATACGTTGGCAGCTATTTGGGTTGTCGTTGACGTACCCGAGAACTGTCCTAAACCTGAAAACACTGGAAGGAGATCGCGTGAACGGCTTTGTGAAACGACAGATTGATATTGGAAGTAAACAACCAATCCATCAATTACAACTTTGTAATAAATGCGAAGAGAAAAGACCGCCCGAAGGCGGCATACAAATGAACCCAAGCAAATGGTATTGCGCCTCATGTTGGGCAAAAAAAGTAACAGTACGTAACTTAAAGTAAAGGAATCAACCATGGAAAATCCAGACGGAATGCAAGTAGGGGGCACACACTACGTATCTATGGCAGTACAGCCATGGGAAGTCATGGAAGCAGTGATGACACGCGAAGAGTTCATTGGCTTTCTCAAGGGCAACATCATCAAATACTCTATGCGTCAAGGCAAGAAACAAGAAAGCGATGACGTGGGCAAACTACAACACTACATGACTAAGCTCAAGCAGGTACAGTCATGGGAATTTTGACAGACCTTCTCAACATAGCAACTGTGAATCCTGCACAGCAATCAAATGTAATGCGTGACTACATGGAAAAGCCGCGCATGAAGAACAAGACTATCTTCAGTGGCAGGATTGAAGTACAGCAAGTGTGTAACGGTTACATCGTGCACATTGCATCCCGAGAGGGCTACGAGTTTGATTCGCACATAGCCGCCAACATCAAAGAAGTCAACGAGCTAATATCAACAGCGATTGTTGCGTTTCAACTGGAGGGTAAATGAAACCAATTTACTTGGACTTTGAGACGTACTGGGATACAACCCACACGCTCTCGCGCATGTCTCCAACGGAGTACATACAACACCCCGAGACAGAAATCATTTCGGTATCTATCAAGGAAGGCGATGAGCCTACATACGTATTGTTTGGCGAGGACAACATACGCATCCACATGCAGGCAATGGACTGGTCAGATGCAATGGCGATTGGCCACAACATGTCCGGCTTTGACTCAATGATCTTAGCTTGGCGACTAGGGATAAACCCTAAGATGTATGGATGTACAGCAGCCATGGCAAGGTCGCAGTATTCCAAGACGTCAGTGTTCTTTGGCGGTAAATCCCTTACAGGTGTATCGCTTAAGAAGTTAGCGTATGAGTTTGGTGTAGGTGCAAAGTTAGACCTCGAAGCTACCAATACTAAGGGTAAACACCTAGCTAACTTTAGCGAAGATGAGATCGCCTCGATGGAGGAATACAACAAGGTAGACACTGACCTGTGCGCTAAGTTGTTCAAAAAGCTAGCCAAAGGCTTCCCTAAGCAGGAGTTGGTTTTGATAGACATGACTACACGCATGCTTGTTGAGCCTAAACTGTTACTGGACGCCCCGAAAGTGCATCAAGCGCTTAAGCTTGTAAAGGAAGAGAAGCGCGATTCATTGCTTCAGTTAGCCAAAGCCTTGGATATTGGTACGTTTGTAGCCAACCGACTAAACGGCACTAGTATCGAGGAGACTGTACGTACTGAGTTAGCATCAGCCGCCAAGTTTGGTGCGTTGCTTGAGAAGCTTGGTGTGCCAGTACCCATGAAGGTATCGCCTAGCAACCCTGCCAAGATGACACCCGCACTGGCTAAGACAGACGAGGCGTTCATAGCCCTACAAACGCACAAGAACCCGCTTGTAGCCGCTGCTGCAATGGCTAGGCTAGAAGTTAAGTCTACCCTGTTAGAAACGCGCCTAGAGGCTTTCTTGCAGACCGCAGCGGTATGTGGGGGCAAGATACCTGTACCCCTTAAATACGCCGGCGCAGACACAACTGGGCGTTGGTCAGGTGAGCAGTACAACATGCAGAACTTACCTCGCATTGGTGCATCACCTAAGCCCTCAGATGCCTTGCGTATGTCGTTGCTCGCCCCTCCCGGGTACAAGGTGATCGTGTCTGACCTGTCCGGTATTGAGTTGCGGGTCAACATGTTCCTGTGGAAAGTCCCATATGCAATGGCATTGTTTGAGGCAAGCCCTGACAAAGCTGATCTTTACAGGTACTTTGCTGCCCATGATCTGTACAACATCGATGAGATACAAGTTACCAAGACCCAGCGTCAAGTGGGTAAAGTTGCTCACCTCGGCCTCGGCTTTGGAGCTGGGGGCGCTACGTTCCAAAAGGTTGCCAAGCTAATGGGTGGCGTGGACATTAGCCTAGATGAAGCAACGAAGGTGGTAGACGCTTACCGTTCAGCCCATGCTGAAATTGCTACTGGATGGAGAACATTTCAAAACAAACTTACCAACATTAAGCAAGGCGTGGAGTCGGCCATTGACCCATGGGGTATGTGCGTCACCGAACAAAACGCAGTGCGCCTACCATCAGGCCGTCGCATTTACTACCCCGATCTCAAACAAGAACGTGATGACAACGGCAAAATGGAATGGTGGTATGGCAATGGCCGTACTCGGGCGCGCATCTATGCAGGGAAAGGTGTAGAGAATTTAGTTCAAGCCCTTGCACGCGACGTCATTGCAGAGCATGCTGTTAAGTTCTTTAAGGCTACTGGGATGCGACCAGCACTCACTGTGCACGACGAGCTTGTGTACGTAGTTCCGGAAGATTCTGCCGAGCAATCCCTAGAACAACTACAAGCCATCATGCGTCAAGGTGTGTCATGGTGGCCCGAGTTGGTAACATGGTCTGAAGGTGATATTGCAAGCTGTTATGGCGAAGCAAAATAGTGTTGACTAGTCGCAGAAACCTGCTAAAGTGGGGGCTAACAACCACGAGCCTCCAAGCGACAAATGACGCATTGGGGGCGAAAACCTATGGAGCAAGCATGGCCAACCCAGCTTGGACTTATTCGCAATTAGACACGTTTGAAACGTGCCCGAAGAAGTTCTATCACCTTAAAGTAGTCCGCGATATTGTCGAGCCCCCAACTGTGCACACTGAGTGGGGAACCAAGGTACACACAGCGTTTGAGAACTTCATCTTGAACGGTGAGTTACTGCCCGAAGGCATGACCCAGTGGCAACCACTGGCAAACAGATTAGCCGCACTCAAAGGCGAGAAGTTTCCTGAAAGACAGTACGCTGTAAACAGAGACTTTACACCCTGCGATTGGGATAAAGCATGGACACGAGGCATTGCTGACCTTGTTGTTATTCAAGGCGCAAACGCTGCTGTCATGGACTACAAAACAGGCAAACGCAAACCAACAGAACAATTAGATTTGTACGCTGCGTATGTGTTTCACCATCACCCCGAAGTGCAGAAAGTAACAACTGGCTTTGTGTGGTTGAAAGATAAAAAGATTGACTGGCAAGTACGTGAACGTGCTGACCTTGCAAACATATGGCAAGACCTATTGCCGCGAGTGCGCAAACTTGAATCGGCCTACGAGCGTGACTCATGGCCAGCCAAAACATCAGGACTGTGCAAGGCATGGTGTCCTGTTACGTCGTGTGACTTCAACGGAAGAAAATCATGACCCCCGAAGGCAAGGTAAAAGATGCAGTGCGCAAAGCCTTAAAAGCGCGTACTATTTGGTTTTACCAGCCTATGCAGAACGGCATGGGGCAAGTAGGTATACCAGACTTCATCTGTTGTTGGAACGGAAGGTTTATTGGTATTGAAACTAAAGCCCCCGGCAAACGCAAAGACACAACTGCCAACCAAAACAGAGTGTTAGCGGAGATCGTTAGTCATGGTGGTCAAACTATTGTGGTTGACGACGTAAATCAACTGCATGATTTTTTAGAAAACATTGCATGGAGAGCATGATGGTTACATCAACTAAACAGAAACTTGAATACCAAAAAGCATACAACGCACGCCCTGAAGAAGTGGCCAAGCGAGTGAAGAATAACGCTGCACGCCGTGAAGCTATGAAGGATGGCAAAGCGCGTGTCGGTGATGGTAAAGATGTTGCACACAAGAAGTCATTAGAAAATGGTGGCGGTAATGGTAAAGGTAATACCGCTGTGCAAGCTCGAGCAACCAACAGAGGATGGAGGAAGGGAAGCAGCTCTTACAACCCCGATAAGTAATGCAAATACATAAAGAAAAAAAGGCGGTCATCTTCCGCTTAAAAAACCCAAGTCGGATAACAACAGTAATACCGACAGCTATCGAAGTAGACCACAAAGGACAACGGCTTGTAGCCGTTCCACACCGCCCCGACGAAACTCGGGTGTTACGAAACTTAGGCTTTGAAGTCCCTGACCCAATGCCTATGCACTATGCGTTTCCAAAAGTAAGTGGGCGACACAATCCGTTTGCTGCGCAGATTGAAACTGCATCTTTTTTATCCATGCACAGTAGGGCGTTTTGTCTCAACGGTATGGGCACTGGCAAGACCAACAGCGCACTGTGGGCGTATGACTACATGCGTCGCACAAAGATCGTTAACAAAGTTCTTGTCGTGTGTCCTCTATCAACAATGGAGCGCACATGGGCAGATTCAGTCTTTAATACATTCTCACATCTTGATGCAGTAGTCTTGCATGGAACAAGAGACAAACGAATTAAGTTACTCAAAGAAGATGTGCACATCTACATCATCAACATTGACGGCCTTGCCACGATCAAAGATGAATTAGCAAAGCGACCTGACATTGATTTGATTGTTGTGGATGAACTAGCACTTGCACGTAACTCAAGCACTGATAGATGGAAAACGCTCAACACAATTTGCAACAAGCAAGGCAGTCGCCGCGTGTGGGGTATGACAGGTTCACCTACGCCCAATGCACCTACAGATGCGTGGGCTCAATGCAAACTTATCACACCTGATAACACCAGTGTGCCTAAATACTTTGGTGCGTTTCGTGATCGTGTAATGCGTCAGTTGACACAGTTCAAATGGATATCAAGACCCGAAGCAAACGATGTGATCTATCAGATGATGCAGCCTGCAATTAGGTTCTCTCTTGACGACTGCACTGACTTACCTGAACAGATATTTATGACCCGCGAAGTTGAGATGACTGTAGAGCAGAAGAAAGCCTACAAAGACATGCTGTCTAAACTTGCAACTGAGTACGCTGGCGGTCAGATTCTTGCTGTGAATGAAGCTGTAAAAGCAAACAAACTAATTCAAATTGGCTGCGGTGTCGCATACGGGACAGACGGGGTGGAGGTAGTCCTACCATCTAAGCCTAGAATGGATGTCCTCAAAGAAGTCATTGAAGAATCTGAAGGTAAAGTAATTGTGTTTGTGCCGTTGACTGGCGCTCTTGAACACGTAGCCACAGAGCTGCGCAAGGACTGGTCTGTAGAAATTGTCCACGGCGAGACTAGCAAGAACCAACGAGACCAGATATTTTCTGACTTCCAACGAGGGTTAGACCCGAGAGTATTAGTGGCAAATGCAGCTACCATGTCACACGGACTAACGCTAACAGCGGCAACTACCATCGTATGGTACGCACCGGTGCATAGCAATGAAATTTACGAACAGGCTTGCGCTAGGGTTAGACGCCCCGGCCAGACCAAAACTACTGTGATTGTGCATATCGCAGGCTCAGACGTCGAAAGACGTGTGTACAAGAGGCTGCAAGACAAGCAGTCCATGCAGGGTTTATTGCTTGACATGATGAAAGAACAACCGGAATAGGAGGCGTTATCGACTACCAAATCTTTACCCCAATCAACCACAAATTAGGATACAAAAATGAAACTCTCAGAAGCTGTAAGCATCTACATCAAGATGCGAGATAAAAAAGCACAAATGAAAGCAGAGTTTGATGCCAGTGTTGCTCCTCTCAATGAGAAGATGGAAAAGCTAGAAGCTAAGCTGCTAGATGTTTTCAACAAGACCGGTATTGATTCTGTCAAGACAGAATTTGGAACTGCGTATACCACAACTAGAGTCACTGCCAGCGTAGCAGACCGAGAAATATTTATGACTCACGTCAGAGAAAATGACGACTGGGCGCTTTTAGAAGTACGCGCTTCCAAAACAGCGGTAGAACAGTATCGCGAAACCAACAACGACCTACCCCCGGGCGTATCTACTCGTGAAGAACGTGTAGTCAACGTGCGCCGTTCGTCGTAAACTCTTTCCCCCAACCACTGAAAAATTATGAACATCATTCCATTTGACTCCGGCTCCAACCTGCCATCATTCTTGAAAAAAGTTGACATCGCAGCTCTGAACTCTGACTTGACTGCTCATGCAGGCGGTGGGTTCCCAGTGATCTCCATCAAAGGCAAAGTGTTTGCAGTTGTCCGCGACGGTGAGCGCGAATTGCAGATGAACCCTAAAGACCCTGACAGCGCAGCTACCAGCCTGAACGTGGTGTTGTTAAAAGCCAACAAAGGGACAAGCAAGGTGTTTTATCTCAAGGGCTATGACAAAGACACAAGCGAAGGTCAAAAGCCTGATTGCTATTCAAGCGATGGCATTGAGCCGGCAGCAGACGCACAGAACAAACAAGCCAAGAAGTGCGCAACCTGTGCCCACAATCAATGGGGCTCTCGTATCAGCGAGCGCGGTGCAACTAAGGGCAAGGCTTGCTCTGACACAGTTCGTATGGCCGTAGCGCCAGCCGGTCAGATTAATGACGCGATGCTGTTGCGTGTACCTCCTGCTTCCATCAAAGCACTGGGTGAGTATGGTCAGATGTTGGCTAAACGCGGTGTAGGGTACAGCATGGTTGTTACCAAGGTAGGCTTTGACTTGCAAGCAGAATCGCCCAAGTTGACGTTCAGCGCCGTGGGTTTACTAGACGACGAGGGCTTTGCTGAAGTCCAAGAGATCGCTAAATCAGATGTTGTTGCAACCATCTTGGGCGCTAATCCTGTAGCAGCAGAGTTTGTTGCAGAAGCAATCGAGGCACCTCCAGTTGCTAAAGCAGAGGCTCCCGAGCCAAAGCCCGAAGCTAAAGCTAAGCCAGCCGCCAAAGCCAAACCTGCCCCTGTTGAAGAAGAGTTAGAACTCGACCTCGACGGCATTAGTTTTGACGACTAAATAGCTCCACCCCCAAGGGAGCCCCTTCGGGGGCTTCTTCTGTTTCACTGGAGTAGTCATGAGTTGCATATTTACAACAGCTGGAGATCACAATGGACACCCTTGAGTTCCTCCGCACAATCCTGCCCGAATACGGCATACATTACTTGACGCTCTTTACCAAAGAGGTCAATCCAAAGACGAACAAGCCGTACACCTACCACAAGTTCTATCTGAGCTTGGAGGAGATGGCTGACGCTATACCTCACTGGGAAAACAACCCCAAGTTTGTGGCAACCTACCATGCATGCGCATCGTATCTAAAGCCATTCATTGAAGTTGAGAAAGACGGGGAGACCCGCAAAAAATATCGCGTTGAAGAAAACTGGGATCGCGCCAAGTCTTTTTGGATTGACATTGATTGCGGGCAAAAGAAACACGATGCAGGGCAGGGCTACTTGACGCAGATGGATGGCGTTAAAGCTATTGCAATCTTTGCTAAGAAGGTAGGTTTACCCCGCCCCATGATTGTGGACTCGGGCAATGGCGTCCATGCTTACTGGCCTCTGACCAAAGACATTAGCCACACAAAGTGGGTCATGGTTGCCAAGTGGTTGAAGTCATGCCTTGCGCACGAGAATGTCCTTGCAGATTCGTCACGAACTGCTGACTTTGCAAGCATCTTACGCCCTGTCGGGTCAGCAAACCGTAAGGGTGAACCCAAGCCAATCAAGGTTAGATCAACGTGCGAGCCTATCGAGCCCGGGGCATTTGCACTAGCACTGCAAACATTCGTGGCAGACAATGACGTCAAGCTGATTAAAGAGTCCGTTAAACGCGCCTACAACACCGATTTAAACTCTGACTTAACGGGTCACCTTACCCAGTATCCTGACGTGCCTGTAGATGCCAATGAGATGGCCAGTAAATGCCTTCAGGTAGGCGCTATGCGGGATTCTAAGGGGGATGTAGGGTACGAGCCTTGGCGTGGCGTTATCGGTCTTTTAAAGCACTGCGAAGATGGTGAGAAGTTCTCCGAGGAGTGGAGCGCCGACCGCGAAGCAACAGGCCACGATCAGATAGATTGGCAAAACAAATACAGCACATGGGAAGCTGGCCCGACAACCTGCTCATTTTTTGAGCAACATAACTGCAATGGTTGCACTGGCTGCGAGTTCAAAGGCAAGATCAATACGCCCTTAGTCCTTGGTAGGGTAATCCCTATAGTAGAAGAATCAACTGCGGAAATCGTAACTGATGAAGGCGTAGTTCAAGAAGCCGCCATACCAGCACTGCCCTATGGCTACATGTGGGATGGTAAGTTGCTTAGCCGCCTACTCCCGGATAAGGAGGGCGTGTTACAGCCGCTGTCTTTCTGTGAGAACCTGTTCTATCCGACAAGCCGTATCCGCAGCGAAGATGGCACATTCAAGTACGGCATTAGATTCCATCTGCCTGACAAACGCATTCGGGACTTTGACATCTTGGGAGAATCTGTTGCTTCATCAACCGATTTGTTACGCGCACTAGCTCGATACGAACTAACAAAGAGTAACCACAAAAATGCAGGGGATCACATGTCTGCTTATTTGCTAGACCAGTTGCAAGCGCTAAAGCGAAGAATCACTGAAACGAATACCCTGACCGCTTTTGGTTGGCGGGATGAACACAAAGCCTTTTTGCTGGGCGACAAGCTGTACACCAAGGGTGCAGAACCTAGCGAAGTGCTGATCGGCGGCAACGCCAAGGAACGGGCAAGTACGTTTACGGCCAACAAGGGATCGCTGAAAGGCTACGCTGAAGCCCTAAACTTCTTATACAACCGAGAAGGCGCTGTCCACTGGCAGTACACCATCTGTGCAGGCTGGGGCTCTTTACTGGCGCACCACTGCGAAGACTTGTACAAAGGTTTGATCTTGGCACTGCAAGGCGGAGATACTGCCCGAGGCAAAACAACTGTCTGCCATGCAGCCCTTGCGGCCTTTGGTAATCCTGCAAAGATGACACTGAACTCAAAGGATGGTTTTACAACGAACGCACTGTGGGCAACCCTTGGTGTATTTAACAACATCCCTGTGTTGGTGGACGAACTGACTGGTGTAGACCCTGCCACTTTTAGTGATGTAGCGTATGGCGTATCGAATGGCCAAGACAAGATTCGCATGACCTCCAAAGGCGGCAATGTAGTCTTTGCCAAGTCATCTGAATGGCGGCTCAATGTTTATGTAACTGGCAACAAAGACTTCCATGGATTGCTTGCGGCCAACCAAGCCAACTCGCAAGCTGAAGCTGTTCGTCTCATTCAAGTTAACGTAGACCGCTACCCCCCGCTTGTATTAACGGATCGCTCTGAATACCCCGAAGGCAAAGAGGGTGACGACGCTTGGAACGCAGCATCAGCTATTGTGGCAGCAGAGAACATTAAGCAGATGACGCAGAACAGTGGTCATGCTGGTGCGGCCATCATCAAGTACATGCTAGACAACGAGGCAACAGTAACTAAAGCCATGGAAGAGTTTTTGGCTAGGTTTACTCAGATTCTGCCAAGTCCCAAGTATCGGTTTTACCGGGCTCACAGTGCATGCACGATGGTCATTGCTCAGATAGCAAAGAAGCTTGGCATCATTGAGTTTGATCTTCAAGAACTGTATGCATTTACAGTGAAGTTAATTGTTGACCTGTCTGAGTCAGTCATGGAGACAAATACAATTTCTTCGGAAGATGCATTCCATCGCATGGTCAGTCACCTCGGCCCTCGCATTATTGTTACCAGTGAATACCGAGACAAGCGCGATGGCAGGGGCCCGGAGTCCCCACGTACGCGTGTAATGGGAGATGTGGCAGGGCGGTATGTTCTCGGGTCAAACAGCCATAAAGATCAGGCTGGACACTTGATGTTGTCGCAGAAAGAAGTCCGCGACTGGTGCATGAAGAACCGCATTGACTTCCATGCAATGATGACAACCTTACAGAAAGAAGGTGCGTTGCTTAAGCAGGGCGAGAAGTTTACCCTGACTCGGGGAACTGACTATCCCATCGTGCAACAACGATGCATTTTTGTGGATACGCTCAAGCTCGACAAAGACTCAATAGCCCCTGCGCTGACATTAGTTTCTAATCAGTTTGACGGAGAGGCTGTTGGAGATGTATGATTACCACGCTGGTTGCCATGACTAGCTCCTTTCGTGGTTGAAAGATCCCCCCTCGGCGTAACAACCGAGGGGTTTTTTTATTTAGCTTTAGCTTTCATCGCGCACATGCCCATCTTGGAGCATTTAGCGGGAGTAGGGCATCCGGCACATGGTTTAAATGGCGCAGATTTTTTGGCTTTGTTTGTAGCTGTGCGGCTACCACGCATTGGCATTTCTTTCATGATTATTTCTTACCTTTCATTTTGCCCATACCTTTGTGCATACCGGGTTCCATCTTCTTCTCCATGGCAGCATAAGCTTTTTTGCTAGGAGCCATTTTCTTCTCTTTAGCTTCCATGGCTTTGGACTCGCCTTTGCCAAATGGATTCATTTTTTTACCGTACATAGTAATCTCCAATTAAAGTTAACGAAATTTTGCAGTTTTAGCCGCAATCTTTTTAGGTTGGGCTACGAATTGTTTGCCGGCGGCTTTTCCTGCTCGCTTGGCTTTGGTCGACGCAGCGTACTCACTAGGGCTGAGACTTTTAATCGCAGCTTCTGGAAGGTATCGCTCACCAGTGTCAGAAGATTTTTTACCACTTTTGGTTCTCCATTTTTGATTTCCCCAGTCTTTCAGGGATTGTTGAGGGGCTTTCAATCTCTGTACCCCCCGCCTGCGGCTCTGTATTTCTTGGCTACAAGTTGTGCTTTACGGGCAGACCATTGGCCTGCACCAGTCCCTTGGGTAGCAGCAGCCTTTACCTGCGACACAATCTTCTTGCGAAGTGTAGGTTTAGTGTAGTTGCCAGCAGCATTAACAGTTGATTTGGTAGCCATGTCAACATTTCCAAGCACGTAATGATTTGTTGATGCGACTGTTAGGGTCGTTAGCAGTTTTTGCGCTCGTGTTTTTCTCTTTCATGCCGGTCATTCTGGCACAGAATGAGTCACGTCGTGGGCCACCCTCTGGTTGAGGAGCCTTGAGTCCCGGCTTACCGGGATTGGCCTTATTGTAAGAGGCGCGCCCCTTGGCATTGAGGCCGCCCTCTGGGTTTTTTCCTTCTTTACGTTGCCACGCTGGTGACTTGGCCATAAGATTCCTTTAATTTTCAGCTACGGATTCTGCCAGTTTTCTCTGTCCTTGGCGATATGCTACGCCACCTACAGTTTGTTTCTCACGTTCTCTTTGCTCTTGCGGTGCTTTGAGCAGGTTAGACAGAGGCTGTGGTTTCAAACCATTTTCTTGACGAGTACGCTGTAGTTTCTGCCAAGCTTCGCGAGCGTCTTGTTTACCTTCGCCATCGTTTTCGCGAACAGCTTTAGCGTAATCATTTTTAATTCGCGTTGTACGATCTTGGAAGTTACTAGTCAAATCGCGCATGCGATTCTGTCGTTCATAAACAACAGTTTCTTTAACAGACGGAACACCTAAACCTGTCAAGATGGCAGAGATTGCACTGACCTCATCAGCTGGCAATACCACATCACCATTACGGCGAGTCATACCTTCAGCAGCTTGGCGTCCAGCTTTGAGCGCGTCGGATACACCCTTGGGCATAGTGCGCTCGACACCTTTGTAGTAGTCGCCGCTGAGAATTAACCCCATGCCATCGGCTACACGAGACACCATGCCTAGAGACGCGCCTCCTACCAAAGTACCAAATGCTTCTGCACGGCCAGCCGTTGTGCTGAGATCGGCGTCGCTGAATGGCATGATAGAAAGCATGTTGCCAGCGCCAATCTTGCCTGACAGATCAACGCCCACTAACGTGGGAGCGCCGCGCATAATGAGGTCAGCCCACTCAGGGCCAAGAGCCTGACGTATATCAGCGGTCAAATCGTACGGTTCGTCCTCGTCGCCGAAGAAGCCCAAGATTGCAGCAATTGCAGCGTAACCGGGCAAACCCATCATGCCAGCGAAGACTGCGGTATGACCTAATGAGAAAGCCAGTGTGCGCATGGCAACAGCTCGCTCAGCAGGGTTTGTAAACGCATCGCGCAACAGTTTGGCGTAGAACGCAATCTGAATCAACTGGAATTTGCGGAACTGCAATGCAACCTTACCCCACTGGCTGTTAAAAATGCGAGGTGCATTCATAGCGGTGTAATCGCCATGGGTGTCAGTCAGAATGTCAGCAGCGTACTGCGTAGCTTTTTCTGCATCTTTAGTTCTTGCAAACTCTAACCGGTAGGCAGCAATGGCAGTAGACAAACGGTTGGTAGCTTCCACTTTCTGCACAGCCAAGCGCATGCTCTTGTTTAAGCGTTGCGCAAACTTACCCAACTTGCTATCAGCATCAACTTTGTATTCGTTAATTTCAGTGGCTAAGCCAATGTCAATCTGACCTTGGTTAACGAGTTTCGTAATTGCTGCGCGTACATCAGCAGGAACCTTGGAGAAATCAAACTGCTGGTCAAACAACTTAATGTCTTTAAACAGTGGGCCAAGTTCAGCGTAAGCATCAAATAAAGCCTTACCTGCCTTAGTGTAGTCATGACGGCCAGCCAGCGCAGGCAGAGACATCATGAATGGCTGTGTCAAATTCTGCATGTAATACGCAGGGCTTGAAGCCAAGAAATACTTAGAAGCAGTGTTTGTCAGGCCGGTAATAAACCCGTTACCCTTGGTTTCCAAAGAGTCAACATAACGCTTGGTCAGTTCGTCAAAGATTTCTGACTTGCGTTCGCGGTTTCCGCCACGACGATCGTTACGCATTTGCTGCAATGCATCTTGGATCAACGGCTCAAACTCTACGTTGGCTAGGAAGTTAGCATCAGCGCGACCCTGACGAGTAAACGCCTGCAACATATCTACTTCACCAGCTACGCCACGACGACGCATCTCAGACTTGCGAGCACTACCCTCTGCCAACGCCTCCAAGTACAACTGGCTAACGATGTTTAACATCTTGCTGCGATCAGAGTCGTCGCGTTTGTCAACTGCAGCACGAATTTTAGTCAGTGCTGGTAAGAGCGCTTCGCCGCTAAAGGCTTCTTCAAATGCTTCGGAACGCTTAACAATATCGGCGTCTTCAAAAACACCTTGCTCAGCTAGGTTGTCGCTAAGGGTACGAGCAGCCCACTTGGTATCAACAAAGCTAACATGGTAGTGGTCTGGGTCAGACTCAAGTTGCTTGATACGTTTTCTATCTTTAGCAGCTTCCGCAGCTTTGTACTCTGCAGATTTACCAATGACAACGTACGCACCGTCACGCTTAATAGGTGCATAGGGTTTACCCTCACGAATAGCAAACAGTGTTTGGAATCGTTTGAGCGTGGCAACTTTTTCAGCTTTAAGCGCTGCCAGTTCACCTTCAGCTTTTTGTTTTTCCTTGGCATCTGTCGCCGTGTTAACCATGTTCTGAGCAGCCTGAATCATGGCATCATACTCAGAGTTTGCAGAATTTAAAACACTCTGTTTCTTTTGAGACAGAATGTTGTCGCCGTGGGCAAACACGTTTTTGACAAACTTTTGAGCCTTAGGGCCTAACTTGTTAAACGCAATCGCCATCTCTGGATCAGCTTTTATTTTGCCGCTGTCGTAGCCCCACTTCAAAGTACGAGTAGATTCAAACAAAAAGTCGTTAACACTGCCACGACCAGCACCTTTGAACTCCGGTTCAATATCGGCGTAGCCATCTGCAATGCTTTCAATTTCACGTTCAAACTCACTGACACGCGCTCTGCGCTGAGCCAAAGCATCAGCAAAAGTTTGAGCTGAAGTTAACCCAACGTCGACTGCACGTTTAATTAAGTCGCTTGTAAACACAACGTAGTCTAGGCCAGCACCGCCCAAGTCACCCAAAGCGCGAACAATATTGCGCACAGGAGACTGAGAAGCTTTAGGCAGCTTGGCAATGTTACGTTGGATAGTCCCTTGGTTTGGTGCTTTGGAATATCGGATAGCAAGTTCGTCTGCAGAGTAGGATTTAAAATTACCTTCTTCCAAAGCAGCTCCGGAACCAGTAATTCGTGTGAAATCAATATTGGGAATTTCACCGTTTTTAATTCGTGTCAAGCGACGACGAAACTCAGACAACACACGGATGTTATCTGCCCGAGAAATTCCTTCAAGACGCGTCCACTCATTGCCTTCGTTATCTTTAGTTTTTGTTGCCAACCCATTTACAAAAAGATCAGTGTAGAGCGCGCCGTCAAGTTCAGGGCCAGACACAATTAACGACCACGAATTAGTTTTTGGTTCGTGAACAGCTTGCAAAGTCATCAAAACTTTATCTTGCTTGTTATTTTGCGCTTCTCCAAACTCCCTAGACTCTGAAGACGTTAGCACCATAGCCATGTACGCCGGGCTACCGACACCGCGCGGGCCAAGACCTTTTGATTCAGCCCGTTCGTAGAAAGCTCGCGTGGCAATTCCGGTAAACGAGCCAAACTTGTCGGTGGGATTCCAAAAAAAAGCTTCTTTGCCAAAGCCGTATTGCGAATCTAAAACAGTACCTTCTGCGGTTCCTCGAGAACCTGCATAGTATTTAGAAACTTGTGCGTCCGTGGCATCAAGACTGGAACCAACTTCTGCGCGAAGACTTTCCATGTGTTCTTGTGCAGCAGCATAAGAAAAGTTTACCAAATCCTGCGTTGTCAGTTTGGGGACAGAAACTACATTCAAAAAGTTCTTTAAAGCTTCTACAACCAAATCGTTAAGTTGCTGAATCCAAGCTTGCAAAGCGGCTGAACGAGTACGAGTGTCCTTTGTAACAGTTACACCAGCCAAAGCAGCTTCTTCCGCAGCATACGCAACTAACTCTTCAGCAGCAATCTCAGATGTAATTGCGCCATCCAAACGAGCCGCAGCAACCCGGGCCATTGCAGCTTCGTAAACTTTAAACTCAAGACTGCTTTTGGGCGAGTTTGCCCAAGCTTTGACTTGACCCTCAAGAACTTTAAAGTTTGCGCCTAGTTTATTCTTTAAGCCAACGTGGACGCCAACTTCATGAAGCAATACCGCAAACTCACCGCCCTTAGGAATGTTGTTTGCAATTAAATGTACAACGCGACTATCGGATGGGTCAACAAATGCTTGGGCGTTTTGTAGTTGAGCTAGAGGAACTTTTTTATTGGCAGCTTTGTATGCTTCTTCTGCAGTCTGTGATATACGAACAAAATTTTTGTAGGCACTGCTCTTCGGCAATACACCAAACACATGTGCCAGTGTCTTAGTAATAGCTTCAACAGAGTTCTGACTAGTTGCAGGAGTGCCCGTTTTTGAAAATTTAAACTCTGCTGGAATGTTTGCATTTTTGAGCATGTACTCAGGGGCATAACGCAAAATATTTTCAGCAGTCAATCTGGCACGAGGGTCTTCTTTGCTCATTGCCGCTAAATCACTAAAGCCTTTGTACGGCTGTCCGGGGAATGACAAGGCTGAAGACAACATCCTTAAAACTGAATCTCTAATTGTCAGATTTGTCACAATACGTTTCATTAGCGACGTATCATTGTTAGCCAACGCTTGAATAGCTTCGTTTTCAACTCGTGACAGAGGAGCTTGTTCAGAATAAATCCGGTCGGCGGTTTTTAAAGCTTTGTTTGCTTCGTCTTTGACTTTTCTTGCTGCTGCGCTTTGCAACAGATTTTCTTGTGCTTCTGACCTGCCTTTAAAAGCATCCCACAAACCTTGGCTTACCAAATCATACGTTTTGGTAACTTTGCCATCAATAACCAAATCAAGAGTGCGGCCATTGTTTACAAGCTTTGGTGCTTGTGTTACCTGTACAGTTTCATTGGTCTTTGAAAACAGAATTGGTTTTGGAGTCGGGATATCTTCTTCTTTACCCACTACAGCAGCAGCTGATTTACCTTTAGCGCCTTGGCCACCTTCGGTGCGGGTCTCTGTACGAGTCTCGGCAGCAAACATCTGAGCTGCTTGTTCTTGGGCATCTGGCACAACAAACACCATACCGCCATCAAGATTGGCAATGTTGGGAGCAATCTCGTTGATAAACGTATCATGCTTTGTATTGATACAGCCGTAGCTAACTCGATTGTCTGCTGCAGTAGGAGTATCTAAGCGGCCTAAACGGTTCTCAGACGGTGTGCTGGTGTCTGCAGCGTGAATGGCAATGTAGCCAGTGTAGTCTTTAGACTCAACCAAGATGAGCTCTTGGCCGCCAGCGTACGTAGATGCTCTAGCTTTGAGAGTAAATTTACCGGCAGGAGTAACTTTTGCTCCGCCTTCAAGCGAGGAAACCGCTGCAAGAACGTCGCCGGTATCTTTGCCGTACAGCGTTGGATCGGACAATGCGTGTGAGCCGTCTTCTTTAAAGATGTGCAACATGCCGTTAGGCTTGTCAGCAACCATGAACCACTTACCAGACTTCATTGCAACGGGAGCCATGGCTTCGTAAACTGCTTGTGCAGTAGGCGACATTTGGGCTTTGGCTACAGCGGGTACTGCTTGGGTTACTTCAATGGTCTGCTCAAACGTCTTAGCAACATTTAAAGTGAATGCATCTTTGGTAATGTTCGGGTTGAACACAATACCCATGGCAAGTACGCCTTCGGCCATTGCTTTAATAATGCTGCGAATAGCACCGGCAACAGCTTCTGCACCTTGCGTAACGTACTTTGTGATGTCAGCTTGGACTTTTTCCAAGAACTCGGCACTGCCACGTTTAGCACCATAGTGTTGTTCAAGGCGTTCAACTTGGGGCGCAGGCAAAGCAGCTACTTGCGTAGTGACTTGCTCATCAATAATGCGAGTCTCACCTTCAATGGTGATTGGCTCTTTAGTCAGCAACTGCTGCAAGCCCATCTCTTTGGCAACCACAGGTTTGCCATTGGTACGAACAGCCAAGTCGGTCAGGTAGTCCTGCTCTAACTTGGTTAACTGCTCGTAGGGTACTAACCCGGGAGTTTTCTCAGCAAGTTTATTCCATAGGGTTTGACCCTTATTTACTTGCTCTTTGGCTTGGCCTTGGGTTTGACCTTTGCTGGCAGGTTTTTCGGTACGCCGTACTTGGCCGCCCACTCCTTTGCCAGCTTCGGTTTTTGGCTGAACAGGTACGACTGCTGTGCTTGTGACTTGAACGGCATTTGTTTTCTCCAGTTTAGCCATCTGGACAGACAGCTCTTTTGTTTGACCGCTTTGAAAGTCTACGGTTACGAGGGTAGCGTCGCCATCACCAGAGAAACTTTTAACTACGCCAGTACCCAGCTTAGTATTTACTACGGTGTCGCCAACTTCAAGACCTTTACGATCAACAGCGCGTTTAGCGGCGGCCTCAGCACGAAGTTTTTCAGCAGCAGCTTTTTTGGCCTCATCGGCATTATTAATAAAACTTGATTCTGGCTCGGCTTCTTGAGCAGCTGCAACTAAATCAACTTCACCATCAGTGTCTCCCAGCCCGGCGGTCTCTCGAATTTTGGCCTGTTCTTTATCTTCAAAAACTTCAACTTGTTTCTGCAACTCTGTCAAACGATGGCTAATATAGGCTAATACCAAAGGTTCTTTTTCGGTTTCCAGACGCTTGTACATTGCGTCTATATTTTTTTGCAGTTTGGTAAACCCTTTAACTGCAGATGATCCGCCGCCGGCAGATTTAACAGAGCCCTCAAGCCCGGCTTCTGCTGCCTCAGTTTCGCTTAGACGAACGCCATAGATGTCGGCGCGACCAAGATTAAGTTCGCGTTCTACTTCAGAACGAGTATCGGCATCGGGAGCAAGAGATGCTTTAATTGCCTGTTGTATTTGTTGATCTGTGTAACCGTACTTGGCTTTTGCAGCAGCAATCTTTTTGGGCCATTCTTCTCTAACAGCTCTTTCTCCAGCAATTTTGTTGCGGATCATTTGTTCTCCGCGACCCTGCACTCCGGCTGCTTTAAGTTCCGCTGCAATCTTGGTAGAAGATTTGCCCATTAAAAAGTCGCGAACAATACCTGCGTCTTGCTCACCAAAGATTTGACTAATGATGTCTGGTTCCGCAACCGCAGCCGGCTGGGTAATACTAGGTTGCAATCCTTGCTGACCTTTAGCAGCTTCAGCAGCTTCCAACACAGTCATGGGTTTAGGAGCACGTCTGAATTTAGATGTAGTCGCAGCAGGAGTTGTTAGATCAGTAGGCGCAGTTGTTACAGTGGTAGATGGTTGACCGCTGGTGTCTGGAAGAATACCAGCTTGTTGAAGTGGGGCTCCAACCGTAGAGGTAGTTCCACCCACCGTTCCTGTGACAGGAGAAACTGATCCTGTAGCTCCCACAGCTCCCGGAACGATAGCGCCCCCGACTCCCACGCCTCCTGCAGTTCCCAGTCCAGTTGAAATTGGTGTGCCACTCGGTGCTCCCTTGCGTGCTTTAATAATAGCTTCGTCCATCAACTGAACAGCTTTTTCGTACCGGCCTTTTCCCATGTACTTTTGTGCGGCATAGTTCCAAACAGAAACCATTAACTCGGATTGAGGATCAATTCCACTCTCAGACATCATGTCAAACAACTGACGGCTGTATTGATTGGGAATTACCTTAAGCGTGTCGCGGATAAAAATATCTTTGGGGTCGCGAACGGTAGCAACTTTGGCGGCTGTACTGGCAGCGGCAGCAGTTTCTGCTGGTTTATCCTGAGTTAAATCCATCAGGCCGGCACTACGCTGAAACACCTCACCTACTGTTAACTCACGCTCAATGCCAGTAGTTGGGTCAGATGTGTATTGACCACTAGGCTCGTCGAAGGCAGCTTTAAACTGATCCTCATAGCCTTTACGGGAAGGCCGAATAACGCCAGTAGTTTCGTCAACAAACTTCTTCAAGCCAACATCTGCGGGTGCTGCAGCACCGGTATTTATAATTCGGCCATTAGGCAGTTCAATAATTTTACCGGTATCTGCTGGCGGTGTTTGGTCTGCGGTAAGTGTTAAGTCACGTTCTTGAACCGGTGGGCGATACTGCTCACTTCGGCCAAAACCAGTAAGGCCGCCAGCCGCGCCACCTAAGAATGCACCACCAATGGCAGATTCTTTATAGCGGCCCAACGCAGCATCAGACAAGAAAGCTTCGTCTGAATCAACAGCCATACGGCCAAATTGCGTGGCCATTTCCTGCAAAGTCTCAGTGCCGCTTTCTGTTAAACCAGTGCGAACACCAGCAGCTCCAGCACGAGCAAAGCCGCCACGGAGACCTTGAAGATTATCTAACGCGCCGATTCCAGAACGCAGCATTTGCTGACGTGCCAAAGCGCCTTCAATACCAAGAGCGTTAAGAGCCGCAAACGGCACACCCAAGGCAGCAGCAGAACTAAGGTCTGTTTCCCCAGCTTGCTCACGTTGAGCTTGCAAAATCCCACCAACGGCGGATGGATACGCAGCAGCTACACCGCCGGCAGTTTGTCCAGCGCGCAAAGCGCGAGTAGCTTGGGCAGCAGCGGCAGCATCACCGCCAGCAGTAGCAGCACCAAGAGCGGCCCTAGTCCCAGTCATAAGACCACGAGCAGCTAAACCGCCGCCAAGCGCTTCTATTGCATAAGGGGCTGAGCCAATAGCCAGACCACCAAGGTAGCTGGGCACATCAGACAAACCCTGAACTTCTTCAAAACTACCAATAGCGCCTTGGGCGCGGGCTCGTTCTAAGGCTACGTTTGATTCAAATTCATTGGCTTGGCGACCACGGCGAAAGAAGTCTGCGCCAGTAACCGCTTCTCCAAGACCGTAAAGACCTGCTTGGTATTGGTCAATAGCAGCACCAGTACGAAGACCAGCAATACCAGAAGCCGTAGGTTTATAGCCATACTCAGAAGCAATCCTGCCCGGCGACACACCAGCCGCAGTGGAAGCTAGTTGGAGAAGTTCTTCGTCGTTTTTATCGGTGGCAAATGCCCCGAGGGCGGATCGCAGTTCTCGTAAGGACGGCATGGATGTACCTTTAATTCAACTGCTTATAGTTTACTGTAGCTTAGTTAAAAACCATAGCGGTGTTGGCGCAAATCACGAATTTGTTGAGTAAGTTCCGCAGTTTTGCGCGGGTCACCACTTCGTATATTAGCTAGTTGTATACGCAATGTCTTAATATCAGGATCATTTGCAGCCCGCTGCTCAAGAACACGTCTATCGTTATCAACTTGCAAATTTTCTTCAAATCTAGTGTCTCTAGCAGTTGTTACAGCACTAGGAAGTTGTTGATTAAAAGACAACCCCACAGGAGTTGCTGCCGAAGCAGGCGCTGGCAGTGTGGCAGGACTTAGCGATTGGTTACTTAAAATTTGTTTAGCCAGCGCCGTAGGACTTAAGTCTAGGCCGCCAGCAGGCCCGCCAGTTCCAAGATACTGGTTAAAGATTTGGTCTGTAACAGCTTGTCTAGCCGTCTGAAACGTATGCTGGGGGCCTTTTTTATTTGTTGGGTCTACAGGCGTACCTACCAATTGTTCAGCAGCGTCGTTAATTTTCTTTGGGTCTAGTGCTGCTGCGGGAACAACATTTTGATCCAGTTTAACTTGAACGCTTTCCAACGCTCCAGTTTTTCTATTAAATCGCAAACCACTCATCACTTGAATTGGATTACCCTTTTCGTCGCGAGAATACCCCACCTGTACACCAGACAGTTGATTAGCAGCGGCATTGCTAGCAGCGCCAGCCTCTTTAGCTCTAGCGTTGTAATATCCAACTAAAGCATTTTTTGATTGCTCATCTTGCCGAAACTTAGCCAGCTCAAACGCACCGCCTTCTTTAATCCTAGAGTCCACGCTAAGCGCAAACTCGTCAGCATTTCTTGCTGATAGAAACGGTACGCGAGTGCCATCCTTGTTAACTTGAGTAACTTTAAAGCCGTCGATTTCCAGTGTAAAGCTATCGTTCAAGTCATCAATGGCTTTTAGCGCGGCAGCCGGCCCTTTTAATCTAGCCTGCTTAATTGTTTGGTCAAACTTCGCGCCTTCAGTTAAAATTTTATTGCGCTCGTTAGTACTATAGTTTGCTTCCAGAGCAGCAGCAGCTTCGGGGCCTTTAAATTGTGCTACGGCAGCTAAAACTGCAGCACTTTTTTCTTCCGGCTTGTCGTACTTAGTAGCGTTGATTTTTGCAAATTCGGTATCAAAACTGGTGGCTTTTTCTTCAGTGCGTTTAAGACCTTTAAGTTGAAGGTCTGTAAGAGTTTGCTGTTGAGCTTGACCGGCAAGAGCACCTTCTAGTTGTTGTTTTTGAAGGGGATACAGTTCGTCTTGTTGTCTTGCAAGTTGCAGGTCTCGGCGCAGGCGTTGCGCAGCAATGGGATCGCGTTCGGCAAGAACATTTGCAGCAGCACTATAACGGGCGGATTCAATTTCCTGTTGTGTAGGCATCCGGTTAAACGTCTGACCGCCGAGACCGTACTGAGTTGCGCCAATACGCTGACCTTCAACTGGCATCTGTGGGGCGTACATACCTTGTTCTTGCGGAGTGAGATCAAACTCAGCCGCATCTTGCGCTGCCAGTCCTTGTGTATAAGTCTGTGCGCGACCAAGTTCCTCTGGGGTAGCCTGACGTTGCTCCATAGCTTGAGGGGTAAGCCCCATGGCTGCTTTTATACGTTCGCGTTGTTCGTTTTCCTCACGCATCTTAAGGCCGCGCTCGACCGCTTGTGCGCCTACTTGGAATCCTGCTGCAAAACCCATATCAAACCTCCAACATCTCAATGCCGAGACCGGCGTAGTTAACAGCGTCGTAGCCGTCAGGCATTGTGACTACCATCTCAGGATAACGAGCTTTTACATCGTCGGCCATTACACCAAGGTAGCGTTTACCCGAACCGCCAATGTATTCAAATTCATAAAGCGGCAGATTGGTACGAATGTCGTGGCCAACCACTTCAACGTTTTCTTTGAGGCGGCGATCAGATTTTGATAGTCCGTAAGTTGTACCCGCACCTACCAATGCGCCAATAACCTGACCTTCTGCATTAAGGCCGGTGTTAAACTGACTAGTCTGGTTAGTAAGAATGTTGCCGTAGGTTTGACCAGCTTGCTGCATACCTTGGCCATACTGTGAACCGGGAGCCATTGAGGTATTTACGCCCGCAGAGCCTGCAGCATTTGCACCTTGGTAAGCAGCGGTAGAAGCACCAGCCAGATTACGGCCAAGACCTGTAACGTCTAAACGACGAGCAAATCCAAGCTGTTCTGCCTGAGTACGAGCGCCTGTCATGGCATTGGCACGTTGAGCAGCAAGGCCCAAATTAGTCTGGTTAGCCATAGACATCGCTCGGCCTGAGGCAGGGTTTACCCCCATAGATGCTTGAGCCCGCTGAGAAGCAGCTTGAGTTGTACCGAACGCTCGGCCTGCGGCTGCAGCGGCTTCACGAGCCATTCCTTCTCGATAGTCTTCGGTATTGAACCGTTCGGCATCTCGGACAAGCCCCTGCTCTAGCGGCCTAAACGTCTGCTGCTGGTAGTCGTAGTAATCTTGCGCTTGCCGCATTTGTTGCTGTTGGGCGGCCATTTGCTGAGCGGCTACTTGACGCGCAAGCGGGGCCATCTCTGCGTATTGCTGTTTAGCAAAGTCTAATTGCTCACGCCCAATTTGTTGCATTGGTGTGTAGTCTGGTGCTGGTTGTGACTTACCGCCCATAATTTACTCCTTGTGAAGCCAACGACATTTATCTGGCCACATAACTAAAATTTGCATATCCGAATTAACAGCGCCGTCTTTCATGACAAACTCCTCCTCAAACCCAAGGTGCTTGTCAAACTCAATAACGGAGGGCTCATTCGTGGGTACCATGCCTGTCAATCGTTTCAATTTACATTGGTTAAATGCGTAATCACAGACGTGATGGAACAACGGCACAAGAAGTTTTGTGTGTTGCGCGACAGCAATGTGACATGTAGCATTTGATCCATTGTAGTTATTGATTACCACTCCTGCAATAACATCTTCTCCACGAATGACGCCCAAGGCATAAAAAGAACCCCAACTGGAGTCTTGCCCTGTTTGTTTGGCTACCCAATCCCCTATACGTTCTTTCTGGTCAAAGACAAGTTCTGCCATGTGCGTATTATGTCTTATTGCGGAGGAGTTGGCCATACCACATTTAAAGGGTAGCCGGATTGTTCTGGGATATCTCGTAAGGCTTGGCGGTAGGTCTGCCACTGGGCGTACAGAGTTTGGCCAAGGCGGGTAGGCGCTGACGCGGTGTCAGTCCAGTCGGATTCTTGTAAAAGAGTTAGGCGTTTAGACAAAACAATCGTTTGAGCCCACTCAGCATCAGGTTCCCACTGTTTAGTAGCGTAATTAAACTTGTACGCATCACTTGGTTTATCTGGCATATCTACCAGTGTCCCGTCAGCCAAGCAATACTGCTTCCCAAGAATTGCAGTGCCAACACAAATGGCCTCAGAAGGTTTTAAAATTTGCTGCTCGATTTGGTCATCAGGGCAATAACCGGTTTGTGTAATTTCACCAGTAGGAAGATAAATATAAAAACTGCTCATCGTTTAACCCCAAGAACTGTAATTCCGCAAGCAGCATCTCCTGACAAAAACGTAGTGCTCATCGAAAAAATATGCGAACCTGCAGCGACGGAAACAAGAGCTGACATAGCACCAAGAGTAAATTCTGCAGGTAAATCTGTTTGAATAGCAGCACCATCCACTGCCAATGTCCATGGTTGTCCGTCTCGACCTAAGCCCTGTGTGTAAGTACTTATAAGCATAAACTGCATAGCAATGGGAGCAGTTAATGTTACTGAGGCGGAATAAACTCCATTTGCACCGCCGGGTAGTGTGATGGCATTAAGTTTAACGTTTCCGGTTGCTACAACGTCGCCATTGAGCGTTAGTTGCGTACCGTTGTAGTTGATGTTGGTCGTCGAATTGCCTAGTGCAAAAGTGCCGCTTGGGTTAATCTTTGCACCTGATCCGGTCATTGTTGTGCCAGATAAGGCGGGGGTAGAGCCAACTGTCAAAGTGCCTGCAAAAGACGCAGCGCCTGTAGAACCGTTCAAAACAAAGGTAGCTTCATCGCTACTGTTGTATGCAACCAAGCCGTTTGCAGTTAGTCCAACGCCGTAACCGCTGGTACGGACACCCGAAGAATTCCAATTAAGCGTACCGGTAGCTAGGCCCCCAGAACCAGCCAGAACGTTTCTAGCATCAGAATTTAATTTGGTGGAAAGTCCAGCGACTGCATCGGCGGCATCGGAGGCTGCACTATTAGCTGTAGATAAAGCTGTACTTGCGTTACTCACTACAGTACTTGCAGCCGTACCATCAACAGTGCCCGTTACATTGCCGGAAAATGCTCCGCTACCTGCATTAAGAATTGTGTTACCGTCGGCGTCGCGAATAGATAAACCATTTGAATTAATCTGTGCGGCGGTCAACTGACCCCGAATAACAGCAGCACCAAACTCAGCCGTACCATCTCCACGAATTATCCAGCCTTGCGAGCCAGCAACAAAATTTGTAGAGTAAATATCTGTGCCAACACTGATAGCACCAGTCAAAAGTTTAGCCGCGCTCAGGTCAACGATTTTTGCGTTATCAATAGCAGCATCAGCAATCTGAGCATTCTGGATCGTAGCGTTTAGAACATAAGCCGCGTCAATATACACACCGGATGGAACACTGACACCACCAATGGAAGTAGGCACTGCCTGCACTGCAAACGGAACTCGACTCGCTACTTGCCACGTAACTGTGCCGTCTAAAATCTTTGTACCGATAGCGCCAACCGTTAACGCCCCTGTGCCGGTCGTACCGCCAATTTTACAAACAAGAGTTTTGCTTCCCTCGGTAGACACTCGAGCAATAGCGCCAACAGCGTATGTTGTAGAAACAGCTCTAAGGGCAATAGATGTCTCTGGCGTTGTGACCGCAAAGCGATTTACGTTTGCAATGAACTGTGAATTACCGACTGCATCGCTGTAAATACCGTAGCCTGCCACGTTGCCGTTAACGTCCAGCTTGATGGTGTATTGGGCTTGGAGTCCATCGTTAAGCGTCTTTTGCGCAGTAAACCGTTGTTCTAAACTAGCTGATGCACTGCCGTCGCTGACACTAACTTGTTTAACAGCAGTTGCCAAAGGTAGACCGACTGTCCATGTGCCGCCTGCGGCTTCGCAAGCTGCTTTAGTTGTGTCGTCAGTTGCAACGCCGCCAATCGCGCAGTACCCAATCTTTGTGGATTCAACAGTCGTAACTCGAGCATCAACGGCAGTAACGGAACCGGTGATTACTGCATCTGGAGAATAGACCCAAGCTGTGCCAGACCAGAGATACAATTTATTACTATCATTTGTGTCGTACCAAACATCCCCATTTACCAAGGCAATGTTGCTTGCGGTTTCTGGGTCAACGCCGCGAATAGTTGGCGCGTCAGCTTGACGAAATACTTTAGACTGAATGCTTGCATACGCACGCAAGAATGTCCCGCTCTGGGCAATAGCGTTCTCAGTATCAGTTTGCGTTAAATAGTCGTTTGTCAGTGTTGCGGTCAACGCAGTCACAGAACCCGTAATAGCCCCATCTGGTGAGTACACCCAAGCAGACCCTGACCACTGGTACAACTTGTTCTGGTCATCTAAATCAATCCATATATCGCCAGTTTGCAAAGGGATGTCGGTACTTGTAGACGCATCAACACCGCGTTTTGTAGGCGCAGAAACTTGTCTAAATGTGCGAGACGCAGATACATCCGTATACGCACGAAGCACTGTTCTGCTATTGGCAATGGCTGTGTTGACTGTAGACGTGGTCGAGTAATCGTTAATCAGCGTAGCCCGCGTTGCCACAAGGCCAGTCACTGGGTCATTCACTGACGTTTCAAGCGTAGTAACATCAGATGCAATAGCCGCGTCAGCAGTAGCTCTGGCAGTCTGCTCGTTAACAATTAACGCAAAGTTATCTGTAACGTCGGTCAGGGTAATGTCAACCCAAGCCGTACCGTTCCATTGGTATTGATTGTTGCGAGCTACCGCATAGTCTTCATCAAAGTAAGGGATGGCATAACTGGGTTTAATATCCACCCAAATGTCGTTTAACGCAGGAGTCGCAGGAGCGGTTGTGGTGCGATAAATTGTATTTTTGCTAGACGCCGTTGCAGAAACAGACGAAATTGAAGACGCTAGACCAGAGTCAGCCGTGGCCCGCGCAGTCTTCTCTGAGAAGATAAGGCCGGTAGTAACGCTGGTAATGTCTGTGCCGGTATAAGTCCCGCGCATCTGCGTAGCAAGGGTTTCTCTTGCAGTAACTTCCGCGCCCAAGTTAGTCGTAATCGTAGCTATGTCTGCGGTGTGAGCAGCAACAATATCCGCGAGAGACGAGTAGTCTCCGATCTTTAGCCAATACGTTGTGTTGGTGGGTAGATTGCCTGTGGTAGTTCCAAGAGCTTTGTATAAACCGCCGTTGTACTTAACAATCGCATCTGCAGCATAAGTCGTACCATTGTTGTAGTCCGGATAGGCATTGATCGTGTCAATCTGACCTTGAATCTGAGCTAACTGATTGGGGATAGTGCCGGGTGTTCCAGCAGGGCCATCAATTAAGTTAATACGGCTATTAAGCGACGTAGCAAGTTGTGACGAAGTTATGCTGCCAGCCAAAGTGGTTAGCAAATAAGATACGGCAGCGCCGGTTGTAGCTAACGTTCCGTTGATACTGTTATAGGGGCCGATAACGTCTAGCGTATTGACAAACCGAACCCAGTAGTACCGAGAGACGCTGGGCCCCACAGAGTCAACATAGATTGCACCGGGAGAAAGCCCGATCAACACCGCCGTGCCAATATTGTCTGTAGAGTTACCCCAAATCTCAGCGTGCGAGTGACCAAAGTACTGCGGGTTATCCCACGAAACAATGATGTTCTGAATAGCAGCAGATGCTGTTACATTTGTTGGCGCAGGCGAAGTTCCAATTAATTTGGTGCTGGGTTTAACAACAGTGCCGTTATTTCCGGGGTCAACAACACCGCCTGCAATTAACTCTCTAGCAGTTACAAAACGATTATCACCATCGCTCGTAATAAGCTCTCGAACACGGTCAAGAAACGTTCGTAGGTCGCGGGGGATGTCCGACGTTACTGATGGTAATTTATTAGACACCAGCTAACTCCTCAATAGACTGGGCAATGGACAACGAGAATACCTCAGAAGTTCCTTCAAGCTGCACTTCCCAGTCACGACCCGGAGCTACAGGAAGCCTGAACGGATTGCGGTTTGCAACAGTCTGCGTCCTAATTAAAGTTCCATTGGAATAAAACTTGGCGGTGACGGGATATGTCTCGGCTTCTAGTTGGGCACAAGAAAACCCTGTGACTTGCGGCAATGTAAACTTCTTGGTCTTCCAAGTGTAGGTTTTATTTGCACCGGCTTGCCACACTTTAACGGAGCGATCAGCAAAGGCTAAAAACAATTTATCTCGTTGGATATCAGCGTAGCCTGCTGTTGCGTAGATATCGTGCAAGACAAACTGCCCCGACGTAGGATCGTAGATAAATCCACCGCTGGTCGTGCCGTTGTTGTAGAAACCTACGTACTTTAAATCGTGGGAGTAGCCGTGGATGGAGTCAGGCTTAAAGTAAGTTTGCCATTGGGCACGAGTAAAGTACTGCTCCGTTACAAGCTTGGATCCGCCGGGAGACAGCAAAACAAGGCCGTCAGGACTTGCGTAGAGAACCACGCCGTTGGTGCTAACAATGCTTCGTTTGGAAGCACAGGCTTGCTCGAGGTCGGACTTAACAACCACCATTGAATCTGGGTGGCTACCTTGCAAGAAATATGGCGTTCCAGTTGTCAAAGCAGCCAGTGTGGTGTCCATGCGGCCAAGACCAACAACAGGGAAGTCCAAAGACTGCACATAGTTTTCGGGCCATGCATGGGGGTGGTATGGGTCACAGAAGTACACATCGCGGCCAACAAACCCAGCCATACCGCCATTGGGTAAGTTAATTAAACCTCTCAGGGCTGCAGGAGGTTGTGCCCATGTCAGTGATGGTAGCTCTTCACCAAGTTCTTCGGCAAGAACAGCATCTGTGTAGGATATTTGAGAGACAGGAAGTTCCGTAACAAACAGATATACGCCTGATACAGAACGGTAGAGCCGCCAGTGCGTAACAACATAGCCGGTAGGTACGGCTGCCCGCCCAGAGATAGCAACAGATTGTTTTGGAAACACGTCTACTGGAGTGGCTGCGGCAGAGGGAGCCGACTCAAATTCAAAGCCAGATTCTTTGTTAACCCACGTCCACGCATAAACACGAGTCTCTGTCGCAGCAGGCGTATCAGCGTAACCAGCACCCGTTAGTTCTGAAAACTGTGCAGTTGTTGGGTAATCCCCGCCCCGTAGACGCAACGTAACGCTGGAGCCGACTGATACGGTTTCAAGAACTGCGATAGGGTCGGCAACGCCGTATACCGTTGTGGACAAACCAAATCCGTTAAGTAGTCTAAGACTGTTAACAGTAGATGGATTAATTACAGGCGCAAAAAATTCTGTGCCGTTCACAGTGACAGAAACATACCTTGACTCTAAGCTATCCACATCGGCTTGGGTAATAAACAACCGTGCAGGAGCCGCGGCGTCTGACCCAGTGGCCTCTATAACTTTAGCCTCGACGCTGCCAATGTAACGACGGTAAAACATCGTTGAAGAATCGGTTGAACCCAGCGATCCGGGCGTTACAACAACACAACCGCCATAGGCAGTTGCAACCAATTGCCCAGACATTCTTGAGTTTAAAAACGTGGCCAGTGTAGTAGCTGTCAAAGTAGTGGACGTTGGGGCATTTACGCGGTCTACGCCTTCTACGCTTAGGACAATGACATTGCCTGCTGCAATGGAGCCAATCTCTGTGTCATCGATAATGAGGTACGGATACGAGTCTGCCGCACCACTGGCTGAGTAATCAATGCCCGAATAGGTAAACGTGCCACTGGTGTTGGGAATAGAACCCGTACGAAATTTAACGTACAGTTTCGCAGCAGCGCCTGTTGCGTCAGTTTTTACAACGACTGTTCCATTAACAGCAGTAGCGTTTACGTTGGGCAGGGCATTAATGGCAGTAGCAACAGATGAAGCCGAAATAGGCGAAGTCAAAGTTACAGTTGTGTAATCTCCGTCGGCTTGTCCTGTGATACTGCCTAGAACGCCGTAGGTTGTCGTTAACTGGGAAATGTGGGTGGCAGTCAGCGTAACTTCAGCAGCATAAGAAGTTGCTACAAATGCGTCTACACCTACGTTAAGAGCTGCTGACGGGGCGGGCAAACCCAACGGACGAGTAACGGCTGGGTAGGGAGTTCCAGACAAAGCAATCGTAGAATATGTAGCCTTTGGTATTCCATCGCCTGTAAAGAATGTCCACTCGGAGGTATCTCCAGAGATTTGACCTCGGCACACATCAACGTCTGTAAGCCAGTGAAACCAGTACTGAGAGTCGGAGACAACGTCTTGACCGAAACGATAGATAGTCTGCGGTATACCTGCTTTTGTAAGGGTAGTAACAGCAGAACCAACATCGGAGAGGGGTTGCAGTGCGCCGTTAAAAACAGGGCAATTAATAGCTACTTGAGCTTGGCTATCTTGCAGATAGCGCGGCGGAACCTTGGGTGAAATCCCACCGAATGATTTTATTTGGAGTACAGCCATGTCGGGTCTTCCTTGCTAAGCTGCGCATATTGTAGTATTAACCGCCCAATACAGCTATAGCATGCGTAATGTGTTTAATTCGATCCTCAAGGCCAATCGTACCGCCATTGATCCGTTTCGTCATAGTAAGAAAGTCTCGATTGTCGGCGTATTGATTGAGGTTATGGGTTTGCCAAAACCAGCCTGCGGTTTGTGCAGCGTACTTGGGAGTACGTACCAGTTCAGGCTCCATCACAAAGTCAACACCTAGCGCTTTCCCTGCGTGGAAGAAGTTGCTATGGCCAGTTAATTGTAAAAATCCGGAGCCGCGGAAACGATACCCATCCCCAGAGGCTTCATCCCTGTTGCCCATGCGATTCCCGTAAATCCTATTGGCGATCTTACGTGGCTGCTTCTCGTAGGCAGCAGCTTCCTCTGGTGTAAACCCCCATTGACGTTTTGGCGTCTTGGGAAACAGCTTTAGCAGGGTAGCGGCGCGGTAGTTCAAATTCTCTTCCATGATCTTGAAGTTGCCGCACTCGTGTCCGCACTGACCTATCCAGCTAGCTTGTTGAGGAGCCGTGTAAATATTGAACCGATCAAAAGTTTCGTTAAACGCATCTGCCAGAGATGGGTCTATGTGCATTTGTTTTAGTTGGTCAGGACTTACCATTTAAGAGGTTCCTTACTTCATTGTACGAATCTACGCAAGCATTTAAAGCAACAGTATTTCTATCGCCTTGAGCGACTATTTCCGCGATGGCGTCGATGGTTGCTCTTTCGGCGTCAGAAGCTGTATCAGTCGGTCTGTCAGGTTCACGGGCTGCTTCTGTATTTGCGCTGGCAACGGGGGAACTTGCGGGGGCTTGTACGTTACTTGGGGCGCAGAGGCGCAACTTACCAGCACGATTGGCAATAGCAAGAGCAGTAGTTTTTTTGTTGATGGCATCGTTAGCCTCCTGTAGTTTGGCAGATTGTTGATTAAGTTTCTCACCCAAGTTTTGCTCAATTTGACGAGCTTCCTCGTTCTTCTTGGCAATGGCAATTTTCATGTCATTGTCTCTATCTGTCCAGCCAAAGTGGTAGCCCCCACGGTAGGAGCCTAGGAGCGCTAGCCCCACAATAAATGCAATCCAAGGTAGTGGTATGCCAAACATCATTCGGTCTCCTTACGGGCTGCTGCGATTTCTTCGCGTTCGTCATCGGGCTCCATGTGCTCAGGAGGTGTAGTGGGTGGCGGGCCGGGTGTCCATGACTCGTCTAGTTCAGGATTCTTCCAAACGGGCATTGCACCAAACGGTTGCGAGGGTAAGCCGTACGCAGATTGCGGAGGGGCGTAACTGCTGTTAGGCATGCCGTAGCCACCACTCATACCGCCCATCATGGGTTGACACATTG
>Ga0222712_10001200_pt1 | contig 33003 bp, 13 predicted proteins | sample C33_657DmetaG_FD_165043 | JGI IMG/M metagenome (GOLD analysis project Ga0222712, IMG submission 165043) | Estuarine water microbial communities from San Francisco Bay, California, United States - C33_657D | ecosystem: Environmental > Aquatic > Marine > Unclassified | place: USA: California...
ATCATAGGCTGTGCTGGTTGATTAAGACTATTCAGCTACGGAAATAGTTGGTTCGTTTGGCCCCTGCCGTTTCCTGACAATCAATTCCAAAATAAGCATGTAGAAAGCATTCGGCGAATATGTTTGGACGTGGGTTCGAATCCCACCAGCTCCACAAAAGTTCCTTTTGGCAGCATTCAAAGCACGGGTAAGGTTCATGACCAGACTTGTGCTTTTTTTTACCTGACTGTTGTTGGAAATCATTTTTGTACTTTCATAGACGATTTGAATTTTAATGGTAGAGGGATGAAAAAATCATTATTGCTGCTGATTTTTTTTGGCATCGGTTTATTGAAGGCTCAAAAAAATATTCCCCAGCTTCAAATTGTACCAGGCAAATTATGGAATGATACAGGTGGACTGCCCATCAACGCCCATGGAGGGGGAATTCTTTTTCATGATGGAATGTATTACTGGTATGGTACGCATAAAATTCCAGGCCTTTCTGAAGCGAAACATGCCGATGGCGGAATCCACTGCTATTCATCCAAAGATTTGATCAACTGGCAGGACATGGGTAAGGTGCTTAATTTGGTCGTTGGCGATGACGCACATGACCTTGCTTATGAGTGTAATTTTGATCGACCAAAGGTTGTGTTCAATAAAAAATCTGGCAACTTCATTGCTTTTTTCAAGCTGTATTTAAAGGGCAAGGGAACAGTGACAGGCTTTGTGGGTGTTGCAATTTCCCAAAGCCCAACAGGCCCCTTCAAATATAGCCACAAATTCCTTGGAGCCAATTCTGACAATGGATCTGGCGATTTTGCAATGCATCAGGAGGAAAATGGAGATTTGTATCACCTCACGGTGAGAAAACCTGACAAGGCTTTTGTTGTGGGTAAAATGAATGCGGATTATCTCATGCCTGAAGGAAAGTATCAAGTATGTGACGGTATCTTGGACAAGACAGAAGCTCCTGCAATAATCAAGCGAAAAGGAATATATCATTTGCTTGCATCAGGATCAACCGGCTGGAACCCCAATCCTGCAAGGTATTACACAAGTACCGCTCTCACAGGTCCATGGAAATACCATGGGAATCCTTGCACTGGTATCAATCCCAACAATGGTCTTGGACCAGAAAAAACCTTTGGGGGGCAGCCTACTTTTATTTTTAAAGTTCATGGAAGGGATGATGGATACATTGCCATGTTTGATGTCAACAAGCCAGATCATCCCTATGAAAGCTTGCACATATGGCTTCCCATAAACATTAAGGACAATCAATTTTCAGTCCATTGGCAGGACGATTTTGATTTGAATGTTTTTCAACATCAAACGTTGAAATAGGAGAGCATTGTTTTTAAACTTTATTTTCTGGTAGACTCCCTGATGATGATTTTTCCATCAATCATGATGGACTCATTTTTTGTTTTTTTATCAATTATTTGTTCAAGTAAAAGTTTTGCTGCCGCTTCACCAATGAGCCTTGTGCGAACATCAAAGGTGGTGAGTTGGGGTTCAACAATTTCTCCAGTATACTCATTCCCAAATCCGCATACACTGATGTGTCCTGGTATTTTTATGTTCTTGTTTTTCAGGTGTCTGATGATTTGAACAGCACACTTGTCGGAAATCGAAAAAATGGCATCTATTTCAGGTTCAAGGTTCAGCCATTCGTCAACAGCTGCGATGACAGCATTATAGCTGAAGTCAACATGTTTGATCAGGTTTTCGTCTTTGTTGATACCATGCATGCGAAGTGCCTTTAGGTATCCATTCAGTCTATTGTTAATGGAAATTGCTTTCGGACCGAGCAGCAATGCGATTTTTTTGCATCCTTTGTTGATGAGGTGTTCAGTGATTTGAAATGCCCCATTTTCATCGTCGCTGTAAATTTTTGGAAGTTTTAGTTCCTCTGATACGCGGTAAAATTGAACAATAGGAATGCCCTTGTTCATTTGCATTTTAACATGATCAAATGTATTGGTGTACAGTGTATGGCAGATCAACAAGCCATCGATCATGTTGTTCATGAGTGCCTGTAAGTTGGCCACTTCTGTCATGTGGTTTTCATCCGACTGGCAAATGACAACCCTGTATCCGGATTTTGCCGCAATGTGCTGTATTCCTCCAAGCATGGAAGAAAAAAAAGTGGTCTCGAGGTTCGGAATGATTACTCCCAAGGATTGTGTGGACCTGTTTACCAGGCTTTGTGCAAGTATGTTGGGATGGTAATCCATTGAGGTAGCCAGCTGCTTGATATTGTTTCTTGTTTCAAGGCTGATGTCAGGATGGTTGTTCAGGGCCCTTGAGACGGTTGAAATGGAAATGCCTGCTGCCTGGGCAATGTCCTTCAAGGATGTTGGCCTGTTGTTCTTTTTGGTTTCATTTTTTTGCTTTTTGCCATCATGCAGAAGAGTGAAATGATAGTTGCAATCCTTACAATAAAATCTTTGTTTGTCTCTTATGATTCCGGACTTGAGAATTCTTTCCGTGATTTGGCATTTTGGGCATTTTGCTCTTGGCATTTCAAAAAATTTATATCTATCGCAAACGTTTGCGCAAACATTTTCGATAGTCAATAGTGAATCATGCTTTTGCAATATATTGTTAATTCGATATTTATGCTATAATTTGAACCAGTTTTTTGATGGTTTGCCTCGGGCCGTCTATCTCATTACATTAAAATAATTGCTTATTTGTATGAAAAAAACGCAGGAAAATCCTTGTGCTGTTTTCTGGTTAACCTACCCAAAAGTTCTCGTATCATCTTTTCAATCATTCCATAACCCTAAGCCATGCGATCGATGACCACCCAATTTTGTTCTACAACAATAGGGCAGCTGACCAATTTGAAAATTCCAATGATTTTCATCTTGTCTGCAATGTTTTTTGTAACATCTGCACATGCCGAGGAATTCAATTATCCATCAGGAGCTTTCCAGAAAATGGATCGTATTCTGTTTACTGCCAAACTCTTGAATGAAAAAGGTGAACCCATGGCAGGTTGCACCATCAATGAAAAAGGTGGAAAAGCGGCCACCCAGTCCAAAGCCGATGGTAGTTTCACAATTGAAGTTTCTGGCTCAAATGCCACAATTGTCATTTCTTATGTTGGTTATGAAACCCAGGAAATCAGGGTAGGGAAACTGAACAATATTTCTATTACGATGTCTCTGTCCGCTTCAAGCCTGGATCAGGTGGTCGTGGTAGGATATTCAAGTCAAAAAAAGGCAACAGTAACTGGTGCAATCTCTACCGTGAAAGGTGCGGATCTTGTAAAGGCGCCTGTTCCGAATCTTACCGCCGCAGTTGTTGGTCGCGTCCCCGGATTATTGTCTGTTCAAAGGAGTGGGCAACCCGGAAATGATGAAACAACCTTGCGCATCCGTGGTATAGGTACTTTGGACAACGGAAATGCAGCACCTCTCGTATTGGTTGATGGGGTAGAGCGTCCATTTTCAAGGATTGACCCCAATGAGGTTGAATCGATTTCTGTACTGAAGGATGCTGCATCTACAGCAGTGTATGGTATTCGTGGAGCAAATGGGGTTATTCTTGTTACAACCCTCAAGGGAAAGGAAGGCCCCGCCAAGGTAAATTATTCCGGAAACTATGCTTTGCAGGTTCCTACCCGTCTGCCAGAATTTCTCAACGGGTATGATTTTTCAGTTCTTCAGTTAGAGGCTCAGCTGAACGACAACCCTACAGTAACTCCCATGTTCAGCAAGGATGAATTGCAAAAATTCAAAGATGGCAGCGATCCACTTTTTTATCCGGATATCGATTGGCTTAAATTTATGATGCATGACAATGCGCCACAACAACAGCACAACGTAAATATTTCTGGTGGTACCACTGTCGCAAAGTATTTTGTTTCACTGGGTTACTTGGGGCAGGAGGGTTTGTGGAAGCAGTTCGTAAAGGAATACAACAACAACGACATATATAAAAAATTCAATTTCCGTTCCAATTTGGATTTGGATATTTCAAAAACCACCAGGGCCAATGTTCAGATTGGTGGTTTCACTTCAAACCGAAGTTCACCAGGCGGTTCACCATTTCTTGACATCTTGGCTGCTGCAACAAACGGAACTGCCGGTATGTGGGAGGGTAAATTTGTAACACTGGCAAGGGCCAATGGAAGAAATGCATTGGGAACCTTTTTTGATGGTTTCGATCGTTATTCCAACAGTGTGCTGAATTTGAATGTGGGCTTAAAACAAAAATTTGATTTCCTGTTGAAAGGACTGTCTGGAAGAATGATGGGTGCGTATGACAGTGAATATGGCCAGAGCAGAGGATTTTCAAGGAGTTTTGCAAAATATGCAGCAGAAAAAATAGATGTCAATGGCGACGGAATTCCGGATCCTATATTGAGGCAATCAGGAGAGGATGGAGTATTGAATGATCCCTCAGAAAGTTTCTCCAGGTCTAAGCGTGTTTACCTTGAAGCGGCCATGGAGTACAACAATACATTTGGGAAACACGCTTTGAGTGGTTTGTTGCTGTACACCCAGCGCAAGCAATTCTATCACTCGCTTTCTTATCCAGGCATTCCACTGGGATACCAGGATTTCGTGACACGCTTCACCTATAACTATGCCCAGAAATACATGCTTGAGTTCAACATGGGAAGGAATGGTTCTGAAAATTTCCCAGTTAACAGCCGGTTCGGATGGTTTCCTGCAGTTTCTGCTGGTTGGGTCGTCACAAATGAGCCTTTTGTGAAAAAAGCCATTGGTGAAAATTTCCTCTCATACTTAAAGTTGCGATCGTCTTATGGATTTGTGGGAAATGACAGAATGGGATCACTGCGTTTCATGTACTTCCCAAGTGAATACCTGGGTGGAGGTGGAGCAATTTTTGGTGAGGATCCTGTAAGCAGGTCTGGCTTGTATGAGGGTAAATTGGGAAATCCAAACGTCACCTGGGAAAAATCCCTTAAGCAGAATTTCGCAGCAGAATTCAAATTTATCAAGAACAAGCTGTCTTTGAACCTAGACTACTTCCTTGAAGAACGTTCCAACATTTTGACGGCCAGGAGAACAGTTCCGATACATGTTGCAGCCGTACTCCAAGATGCTTACAACATAGGCCGTGTAAAGAATGGCGGATATGAAATTGAGCTGGGCTGGTCCGATATGGTTGGAAAAACAAGCTATTATCTCCGAGGCAACTATTCTTTTGCCCGCAACAAGATTCTTTTCATGGATGAGGCCTATAACACTGCGTACCCACTTCTTAACCAAACAAATCAACGTGTCGGTGAAGTATTTGGATACACGTTCATGGGCTTTTTCAACAGCCAGGAAGATATCAACAAGTGGCCAAGGCAGTTCAACATGAACCAACGCCCTGGGGATGTTAAATATGCTGATATTACTGGAGATGGCATTGTTGATGTAAACGACAGGAGCCCCATCATGAATCCTTCATTTCCAGAAATCAACTACGGATTTTCCGGAGGATTTACCCATAAGAATCTTGATGTGAGTTTCTTGTTTCAGGGTGCTGCCAACATGAGCATGGGTATGGGTTTCAATGCCCTTTTGCCTTTCAGTGCCTATGGTTCCGCCATGGGTTTCATCAAGGACAGATGGTATGCGGGAAGCCCAGACAACAATGCCAATGCCAAGATTCCACGTTTGACGCTCAACTATGCTGACCTAACCAATTATTACAACTCATCGCTTTGGATCAGGGATGCCTCTTATTTGCGTTTACGCAATGTTCAGGTAGCATATAATTTGACTGGTTCGTTCCTTAAGAGAATAGGAGCAAACTCAATGCGATTGTTCGTTAGCGGACAAAACCTGCTCACATTTGATACCTTGAAATTCATTGATCCTGAAAATGTGGCAAGCGGATCCATGACTTACCCCCAATTGAAGGTCTTCAACTTTGGACTTAACCTTCAATTCTAAATTAAATCAACATGAAATTAAAAATACCTTTTTATATCATCATATTCCTGACATCTTGCATGACAGGTCTCAACTCCTGCAAGAAGTATTTGGAAATGCCCGCGCAAACATCGTTCAATACGGATTCAGTATTTTCAAAATACCAAAATGCCGAACGACTTCTTTTTGATCTTTACCAATTCCAGGGAAGGGCACTGGCGACAGCATTGAATGGAAAGTTGGGTTCAAGTTCTGTAGCCACAATTACTGATGAGGCGATTTGTTTTACCGCACAAAATGGTTATACCTCCAACAATGTTTATGCAGGAAGTGTGAACTCCACCTGGTTTACCGTAAACGGGGCCAATGGGGAGGATGTGTATGACAACCACTGGAAGACCATCAGAAAGGCCTTGATCCTGAAAGACAATATTGACAGGGTTCCTGATGCAACTGCAGACGTAAAAGGAAGAATAAAGGGCGAATGTACCGCAGTAATAGCGCTTGAATATTTTGAAATGTTCAAACGCTATGGCGGTGTTCCGATTGTTAAGAAAGCATTGAACGATGCTGAAGATTTTGTCATTCCACGTGCATCTCTGGATTCGGTATACAACCACATCATCAACCTTTGTGATGAGGCTATCGCCAACCCTTATTTTCCTGCAAAAGTTCCGGATGAAAAAGAGTTCGGCAGATTGACCAAGGCATTTGTCTATGGCCTCAAGTCAAGAACCATGCTGTATGCTGCAAGTCCTCTTTTCAATAGCGATAAGCCATATCAGGATTTTGGCGCCAACAACAAGTTGATCAGCTTCATGAAATACGATAAAAACCTTTGGACATTGGCGGCCAAGTCAGCACGTGAGGCGATTGCCTATGCAGAACAAAATGGATATGCTATTGTGAAAAATTTTGGGGTCACCAGAAACTACAAGGTTGCATGTGAAGATGTGCCAAAAGCAGGCAATACAGAAGTGTTGTATGGTACTTTCCAAGGAATCAACCAGTCTAAATTGTATTGGTTGGGGAGAGGTACCAATGTTGGAGGATATGCTGCCACTGAGCCAACGCAAAACCACATTGAGAAATATCAAAACACTGATGGAACTACAGTGAATTGGAATTCAACCATTACCACTCCAGTCAATGATCCTACAGCTCCATACAAAAAACTCGATCCCCGATTTCATATTTCTGTGGCATACAATGGTTGTTTATGGGTAACCACAAACCCAACGTATAGCCTTGAAATTTACGATGGAGTGGACGCAAGTGTGGCCAATGGAAGGAACGGCCCAATTTCAGCAAAAACACAGTTTGCTTATTTCACCCGCAAATGGTTGAATGGATTTGAAGCAAGTGGGGTATGGACACCCATGAGCCCATACATGCGCCTCGCTGAAATGTACCTCAATTTGGCGGAAGCCATTAATGAGGCAAGTGGTCCCACCGCTGAAGCTTTTTCCGCTATCGATGTGATCAGAACCCGCTCAGGAATGCCAACTGTTTCACGAACACTTGATCAGGCAGGCCTCAGAAAATTCATTGAAAACGAACGCAGTATTGAATTGTATTTGGAGAATCACCGTTATTTTGACGTTAAACGCATGATGATGGGAGATGTTTTCAAGGGTCCCATCAATGATGTAAGAGTCATTAGACAAAAGAATGGCGCTTATACTTATACCAAATACAAGTACCATGATCGTGCATGGTTTACCCATTGGTACCTTCATCCTTTTCCTTACAATGAAGTGAACAAGGGATATGGGCTTATTCAAAATCCGGGGTGGTAAACCGATTTCAAGTAATATAATTAATGCATGTAAACATGAAAATTCCCTTTAAACAATATTGCACCTGTTTGACTTTCATTACAGTTTTGCTGATGTCAATGTCAATTCAGGCGCAAAAAAAATCAACACAAAAAGACTCCATCATTCATATGTCCGCAGACCTGCAGGCCATTGCATATGGAAAAGTACCCAAGCGAGAGGTTACTGCCTCCATCGTTACATTAACAGGAAAGGATATCGAAAAAAATACGGTTTTTTCACTGGGCAATGCATTGTATGGAAAAGTGCCCGGTTTGATTGTAGACCAAAACAGTGGTGAACCAGGAAATGATCTGCCTGGGTTTTCAACCAGAGGAGTAACTACATTTGGTTATGCTCGTGCTCCTTTGGTTTTGGTCGATGGGTTCATACGGGACCTGAATTCAGTGTCTGTTTTTGATATTGAAAATATTTCTGTACTGAAAGATGCATCTGCTACGGCCATGTATGGTATTCAGGCTGCCAATGGCGTGGTATTGGTTACCACAAAGGGAGGAACTGAAGGAAAGACAAAGCTGACAGTAGACTTTTCAAATGGTGTGCAATCTCCTACAAGGCTCCCCCAGTTTTACAACTCTGCCAACTTTGCCAAATTTTACAACCAGGCCTTGTCCAATGACAAGTTGCCATCTTTGTTCAGTGATGCAGATATTGCTGGATATACAGATGGTAATCGGGTCCTGTACCCGGATGTAGACTGGATAAAGGAAATGGTAAAGCAAAATGCGCCAATAACATCCTTGAACATCAGTGCTTCCGGTGGAAATAAAATAGCACACTACTATGTTTCGCTTGGATATTTAAACAACACAGGTATTTATAAGAATACAGAAATCAATGATGGTTACAGCACCAATTCCAATTTAAACCGTTTGAATTTCAGGTCAAACATTGATGTCAATGTGTTGAGCGATCTTACTTTGAAACTCAATCTGGGTGGACAAATCAATGATATCAATGCGCCACGCATGGCAACCTCTGATATTTGGAACAGGCTGTATGACTATCCTACCCATCTTTTTCCTGTTTATGCGCTTCCTGGATTGTTGGGCGGTACCGCGGCATTTGCAGACAATCCTATGGGATACATCAACAATCGGGGGTATAGGGAAATCCACAACAGGTTTTTCCAATCAGATCTTGATTTGAAATACGACGCAGGAAAACATGTCAAAGGTTTGGAATTGGGTGCCCGTGTAGGATTTGACAATTATTATACAGTAACGGATGGTTGGTCTAAAACCTTTGCGGTTTACCAGACAACTAAAGATCCAATCTCTGGTAAACCAGTGGTTGGTGCACCTATTGGCGCCAATACCAACCTTGCATACAATTCTCCTTACAATGATGCACAAAATCGAAGGGGAACAGCTGAATTGTACTTGAACTATATCAGAAAATATGGCAACAGTCATACCATCAATTTTCTGGCATTGTACAACCAAACACGTCAGATTGTAGGACGAGAAAACCCCTACAACATGCAATCTGTCAATGCAAAGCTGCACTACGATTTCAAAAACCGCTTCTTCGCTGATCTTACAACATCATATGGAGGAACAGAGACATTTGCGAAAGGAAATCGCTTTGGATTTTTTCCTGCTGTTTCTGCCGGATATGTATTGTTTGACCAACAGCAGGCGAAGTCATCCAATGCCATCAATTATCTCAAGTTGCGCGCATCCGGTGGAATGGTGGGCAGCAGCAATGTAGGAACCCGCTTTGGATACAGGGAACTTTATGTAGGTGGTGGGTCTTATGCGTTTGGAAACACAAATGCGGGAGCATCCACGATTACTGAAGGAACCATTGCGAATCCAGATTTGAGTTTTGAAAAATCCTACCAATACGATTTGGGAATTGATGCCCGTGTGTTCAATCAGGTGGACCTTAGCTTGGCCTTATTTCAGCAAGACCGCAAGAACATCCTCACTTCTCAATCCACTACTGTACCAGCACTTTTTGGTGGTTCATTGCCAAGTGTCAACAAAGGTGAGGTCAGGAATCGTGGAATTGAATTGTCATTGCTTTGGCAAAAGCAATTCAAGCACAGTGGTTTTTTTGCTCGTCTCAACATGAGCATTATCAAAGATAGGGTGGTTGAAATGGCAGAAGAAGTTGTACCTCAGGGAAGTGAATATTTTTATAGGAAGGGTAGTCCCATCTATTATACATATGGCTTGGATGCCATTGGTTTTTTTGCCTCCGAGAAAGATATCGCCAACAGTCCCGTTCAGATTTTTGGCCCAGTTCAACCCGGAGATCTTAAGTATAGGGACAGGAACAACGATGGTATCATCAACAACTATGATGTAGGTCCTATTGGCAATGGGAGTGTTCCTACCAAGGAGTTTGGCCTTGAGCTTGGATTCAATCTGGGCGGCTTTGATGTGCAGGTGATGATGCAGGCGCAATTGGACAGGAACGTCAATTTGGCAAGCTATGGAAACATCTTTTTTCCTTTTCGTACCAACCAGAAAATTTCAACCTTTGTACAAGAGCCCTGGACGGTTCAAAACAGTGCCACAGCAAAATATCCCAGGCTATCCACATTGGAAAATGCCAACAACTACCGCACATCATCTTTTTGGTTGAGAAATGGGGATTTTTTGAAAGTTCGCTCCCTTGAATTTGGTTATAATTTTTCATCCTTGTTCCTAAAGAAAACGGGGCTTTCCATGAGCCGTGTATTTGTTCGTGGCATGAACCTTTTCACTTTCGATAAATTCAAGTATTCCGATCCTGAAAACATTGCCGGTTATCCAACCATGCGTTCAGTGAACATGGGCTTCAAGATTCAACTTTAAAATTCATCAACATGAAAATCATATTAACATCAATCATAGGAATGATGCTTCTGTTCCAAGTAAGTTGCTCTTATTTGGAACCTGAAGCATTGTCGTTGACCACGCGGTTGGACGTGATAACAAATTTTAGCAACCTGACCAGGCTTCGCAACAACATGTTTACTTCCATGCCCGAAGGCTACAATTCAATTGGAAATTCATGGAGAGCATCTGCCGTTGATGAATCTGAGGATGTCAATGAAACAGAAGCGGTGCAAGATTTCAATTCCGGCAATTGGAGTATATATTCCAATCCCGACGATGCCTGGGCCAGGAACTATCAAGGCATCAGGAAAACATTTGACTTTAGTGAAGGTACAGACACCATTACGTTCATCGAATACAAAATTCCGGATCCCGTAACCTATGTTGCAAGGGTGAGCAACATGAAGATGTGGAGGGCTGAGGCCCAGTTCCTTCGTGCATTTTATTATTTTGAATTGGTGAAGCGGTACGGTGGTGTTCCAATCGTAGACCACAAAATCAGTATTGCGGCAGAAACAGCATACCTGACGACCATCAAGCGCAATAGTTTTGAAGATTGTATTAAATACATTGTCAGACTTTGTGATTCATCAACACTGGGTCTTCCATTAAAGCTTGCTGACATTGCAAATGCTGACTGGGGGAGGCCTACTGTGGGTGCTGCTTTGGCCTTGAAAGCAAGGGCGCTAACTTACGCTGCAAGTGATCTTTTCAACCGACCCGCCAACAACAATCCGCTGGTAGGCTATACCGATAGCAAGCGGCTTGAGCGTTGGAAAATTGCTGCAGCTGCCAACAAGGCTGTATTGGATCTTATGCCAGTCGCTCCCTACAGCTTCCAATCTACCTATCCTGCACTGTTTCAGCTGAAGACACTGCGCAGCAACGAGGTTATTTTTGAAAGAAGGTATGGGGCCAGCAATACTTTTGAAACCTTGAACTATCCAATAGGTTATCAGAATGGCAGGTCTGGAACCTGCCCCACTCAAAATTTTGTTGATGCACATGAAATGAAAACTGGCGTACCCTTTGATTGGAAAAACCCTGCACATGCAGCTGATCCCTATGCCAACAGGGATCCAAGGTTGCTCATGAATGTAATTGTCAACAATTCAGCTTGGAAAGGTACCAATGTTCAACTTTGGGAGGGAGGGATCAATGCAAAGCCCCTTTTCAGGGCTTCAAAGACAGGATATTACCTAAAAAAATATGTTGATGAAACCTTGAACCTGGCAACCGGACAAACCAGTGCAAAGCAATGGGTTTATTTCAGATTGGCTGAAACCTATCTAAACTATGCTGAAGCAATGAATGAGGCCTTCGGCCCCAATGTTCCAGATACCCTTAAGGTTACGGCATTACAGGCTGTAAATGCAGTCAGGACAAGAACCGGTGTTGCTATGCCTGCCATAGCTGCAGTAGTAACCAAGGATGAATTGCGGGAGAAAATCCGCAATGAACGACTGGTGGAGCTTGCTTTCGAAGACCATCGTTTCTGGGATGTCAGACGATGGATGATTGGCAGCGGAACACTTGGGGCTTCAATTCGTGCAGTTAAAATTACGAAAGAGGCGAATGGGAGTTTCAAATATGTGCCATATGATTTGGAAAAAAGGGTATTCCTGGATAAGATGTATTTGTATCCCATACCGCAGTCCGAAATTGTCAAAACAAATGGTAACATCCTTCAGAATCCTGGTTGGAATTGATACATTTTAACCGTTATTTTTTTTAAATGATTACAGCATCTTCGGTAAGCAAACGAGATTTTATCACAACCAAAATCAAAAGCGACCTTGTTGTGGTTGGAGGAGGATTGTCTGGTTTCTGTGCAGCCATTGCTGCTTCCAGGCTTGGCATGAAAGTGACATTGGTGCAGGATAGACCTGTTTTGGGTGGGAATGCATCCAGTGAAGTCAGGTTGTGGATCTTGGGAGCCACTTCACACATGGGCAATAACAACCGTTGGGCCAGGGAAGGTGGCATCATGGATGAATTGCTTGTAGAGAACATGTACAGGAATCCTGAGGGTAATCCTTTGATCTTTGATACTGTATTGCTCGAAAAAGTGAAAGAGGAAGAAAATATCACACTTCTCTTGAATACTGCGGCATTTGAAGTAAGTAAGTCTACTGAAGATTGCATATCATCCGTAAGGGCATTTTGCAGTCAAAATCAGCAAATGTATCAGCTGATTGCACCATATTTTGTGGATGCATCAGGGGATGGCATATTGGGTTTTCTCTCTGGTGCTGCATTTAGAATGGGAGCAGAGTCTGCAGAAGAATTTGGTGAAAAATTTGCTCCTTCCAAGGAATACGGTGAGCTGCTTGGTCACTCACTTTACTTTTATTCCAAGGACATGGGCAAACCCGTTAGGTATGTTGCTCCTTCATTTGCTTTGAAAGATATCACTAAGATTCCAAGGTTTAAATCCTTTAACGCAAAAGATTTCGGATGCAGGTTATGGTGGGTTGAATATGGTGGAAGATTGGATACGATTACAGAAACCGAAACCATCAAATGGGAATTATGGAAGGTAATCTATGGTGTTTGGGATTATATTAAGAATTCAGGACAATTTCCGGAAGCGGAAAACCTTACCCTGGAATGGGTGGGTACCATACCCGGCAAGCGAGAGAGCAGAAGATTTGAAGGCGATTATATGTTGATTCAGCAGGATATTGTTGAACAAAGAAAACATGATGATGCAGTCGCTTTTGGTGGCTGGAGCATAGACCTTCATCCCGCAGACGGTGTGTTCAGCGAAAAGCCTGGATGCAACCAGTGGCATAGCAAAGGAATTTATCAAATTCCATACCGTTGCTTATACAGCAGAAATATTTCGAACCTTTTTCTTGCAGGTAGAATCATCAGTGCAAGCCATGTTGCTTTTGGCTCAACAAGGGTAATGGCAACAAGTGGTTTGATTGGACAGGTGGTTGGCACTGCTGCATTTTTGGCAAAATCTGCAGATGTTGGTCCAAGGGAGTTGCTTGAAAAGAACAAGCTGCAGTCACTACAGCAAATGTTGATCAAAGATGGTGCATATATTCCCGGTATTAGCAGGATTTCGGAAGATCTTTCAATATTTGCACACATCAGTGCTTCCTCTCACCTGAAATTCAGTTCATTTGGCAGTACAGATCTGATCAAACCGCTTTCTGTTTCTGTTGCACAAATGGTGCCTTTGTCGGAAGGAGCAATACCGGTCTGCAAAATTAATTGTCATGCCGCAACCGCAGTTCAACTGGAAGTTCAGTTGAGGTTGAGTGAAGATAAAAATAACCATACCCCGGAATGCATCCTTGAAACAAAATCAATTTTGCTACAGGAAGGACTGAATGAAGTGGAACTGGAGTTCGAAAGCAAAATGCCTTATGCAGGATATGCATACATCACGTTCATGAAAAATGATCATGTTTCATTGCATTATACCCGTCAACGGATTACCGGTATATTGACTGTTTTCAACAATATTAATCCTGCCGTTTCCAATTTTGGAAAGCAGGAGCCGAAGGAAGACATTGGGGTTGATGCATTTGAGTTCTGGTGCCCTGCAAGAAGACCAGGCGGACAAAACCTCTGCATTCATATGGAATTGAATGAGGATGTGTTCAGCGTCACTAACCTCAGCAATGGGATTGACAGACCAACCTCACATCCCAATGCATGGGTTGCTGATTTCACGGACAAGCGTCCGGAGGTGGTGTTAGATTGGAAAACGGAAGTTGAAGTCAACGAGATTGAGTTGTGTTTCGATGCTGACTTTGATCATCCCATGGAGTCGGTTTTAATGGGACATCCTGAAAATGAAATGCCTTTCTGTGTACCCGCGTTCAGTGTTTATGATGACAAGGGAAATCTAATCTGTGAAGTACATGACAATCACAATACCATAAGAAAATTGAAACTTTCCAATCCTGTAAAAACCAGAAAGTTGTCATTTCAATTCTCACATCCCTCTGTGGATGTTCCTGCTGCTGTTTTTGCAATCCGTTGTTATAACAATTAATCGCTTACCATGGTTCAGTTGGATTTTATTGTATTGGTCATTTTTGCTTTTTTGATTTTTGGCATTGGCCTTGCATTTACAAGAATTGGAAGTAAGAGCAGCCAGGCTTTTTTTGAAGCAGGTGGTGCTACCCCCTGGTGGATCAATGGTTTGTCATTGTTTATCAGTTATTTTTCTGCAGGTACATTTGTTGTCTGGGGTTCCATTGCATACAAGTCAGGAATTGTAGCCAATACCATTCAGTTGACCATGGCCATCAGTGGCCTGTTGGTAGCTGTTTTTATTGCCAAAAGGTGGAAGAAAACCGGGGTGAAAACTGCAGCTGAATACATTGGTAAACGCTTTAACCTTAAAACACAGCAATTTTATACATACATGGTACTGATGTTGAGTTTGTTCACAACTGCATCTGTACTTTATCCTGTTGGAAAGATGGTGCAGGTGGCCACACCATACTCATTGAATACTTGCATCATGATCATTGGATTGATCATTGTGCTGTATACAGCTGCGGGAGGCCTGTGGGCAGTTTTGGTTACAGATGTTGTTCAGTTCGTTATCCTTACGGCTTCAGTATTGATTGTTATTCCCATTGCCTTTGACCAGATTGGTGGTCCAGCTAACTTGGTTACCCAGGCACCGGTTGATTTTTTTAAACCTTTCAATGCAGAATATACCTTTCCATTCATGCTGGCATTCATCGTTTACCAAACCGCATACATTGGTGGAAACTGGAGTTATGTTCAGCGGTATACGAGTGTAAAAGATGAGAAAAGTTCCCGCAAGGTGGCCTATCTTTTTACGATCCTTTACCTGGTTAGCCCATTCATTTGGATGATCCCACCAATGGTATACAGGATCATGAATCCTGACCTGGCCGGTTTGGGAGCCGAAGGAGCCTACATGATGCTCTGCCAAAAAATTCTTCCAGCAGGACTCATTGGATTGGTCCTAGCCGGTATGATTTCAGCAACCTCCAGTAAAGCCAATACCACGATCAATCTTGCTGCAACAGTATTTGCAACAGATTTATATAAAAACCTCATCAGGAAATCAGCCAGTGAAAAAGAGCAAATATTGGTTGCCAGAATTTTTACCATTCTCTTTGGTGCTGGTACTGTATTTATTGCTCTGCTTGTTCCCAGAATTGGAGGAATTGTTGATTTTGTTTTGAGCATTGCTTCTATTGCTGGTGGCGCACTGTTTGCTCCCATCATCTGGAGTCTTTTCTCAAAACGTCAAACACCAATCTCTGTTGTAACGGTAACGGTATTGACACTTAGCATCAACTTGTTTTTGAAAATGTTGGCACCTTCATTGCTGGGTTTTAAACTTTCGAGAACCATGGAAACTGTCATAGGGCAATCTATTCCATTGATTTCCCTTTTTGCATTTGAGCTCTATTACCGTTTTAAAGGGAGCATTGCAGAAAACCCGGTAGTTGTGGCAGAAATTTCATCTGATGACCGTAATTCCTTAGAGGTGGAGGATGCTACGGCACAAAATAACTTTGGCATAAAAGTTATAGCTGTTGCAATGTCAGTAGTTGGCATAGGTATAGCAATCCTGGGCATGCTGTCTGTACAGTCAGCAGGAATTGTCATCGCTGTTGGTCTTGTCATAGTATTCATTTCATTCTTCATTTGGCGGGCTGGAAAACCTTCAAAAGTATTGACCATCTTGCTGATGGGTATTTCAATTGGTGCTCTGGCACAACCAAATGCGATCAAACGAGTATTGGTCAATCAGGCAGGATACAACTTGAATGAATCTAAAAGATTGGTAGCATGGGGTGTCAAGGATGGTGAAAAATTTACATTGCGATCCGTTAAGACCGGTAAGCCAGTATTTACTGGAAAAATCAGCAAGTTTGCTGGTGATTTCACAGCATTCAATCCTATAGCATCCAAAGATGAATACTTTGCTGAGGTACAGGGTTTGGATAAATCGGTTCCATTCAAGATCCGGTCTTACTACCAGGAACTGGCTTCTTCCAAATTTGCATATGATTTCTTTATAGACGTTAGAGGTTCAACAGACCCCCTTCATTCTAATGAGGCAAAAGTATATGGGGGCGGACCATCCAGGGATGTAGGGGCATACGGGCTTGAAACTGTTTTTGAAACCATGTTTTATGCCAGCAACCCTGCCTTGTTTGACAATTGGAAAAACGAAATGGGAGATGGAAAGATCCCTGATCTGATTGCATTGATTCTTTGGCATGCAGAATTCGCCTACAATCATCATGCATTCAATGGTCCCATCGGAAACCGTCATGGATGGCTGGGTTATGAAGGCAAAGAAAAAATGAATTATGATTATTGGAACACGCTTGATCAACTTGCAGCTGTTTGCGCAGCCTATCATTCTTTTCTAAAACCATATTTGCCTGAGGAAAAATACCGCAAATACAGAAAGGTTTGTCTGGAAAAGTGGACGGAATACGACAGACATAAGGTGGTCAGGTATTGGACCTATAGCAACAAATGGGTTGATTCAGGCTACCAGGAATTCAATGAGATGGGAAATGCATTTGGCCAGTCCGTGTTCAGCAATCTTTTCATGTACCTGACTGAGAAAAATGAAAAGGATGGTCAACCTGAAAAGTTTTTACAATGGGCAAATGAAGGTGTAACTGATATTGTCAGGAACTGGGATTTTAACAATATCCGTCACATGTGGTGGATCAGAAATGCCGAACACATTACGCCACAGGCACTTTCTTTTTATCTGATGACCGTGCCTGAAAAAGCACCTGCAGGTGCTAAAGAAAAGCTCAATGCGTGGATGGACCATATCATTTCCAAGTCTGATAATCCCTGGCACTACAGGGTGCACAGCGATACTGAGTGGGCACATCCCAAAACAAAAGAATTGGGTGGTGCTCCCGCGCTTGGCGGAAGCTTGTTCGCTGCTGCACATGTATTGAACAGGCCCGAGGCCAGGCCCTTTGCATGGTCTCAAGTGAATTTCACTTTTGGACTGAATCCCCTGGGAGCACATTTCAGCCACAAGAGCAAGGAGCGCATAGCAATCAAAGGGTATTGGGAAGATGTTGAAAATGGTTGGCCTCAATCGCATCCAAACGGGTATGGCATGCTTGGACTTGTTCGTGGAACCCTTGATGGCACGCCATTGGACAAGGATTTCCCCCGTAATCAATCAACCGATATCAAAACAAGCTCCGATGGCGTAACAGATAAAATTGGATTGAATGCTTACGCTACGGAAGGATGGGCTACCTCGAACAGGGGATGGTTATCGACGCTTATATTTTCATCTTTGCACAGCATTGGTTTGAGGATTGTCAACGCTTCCGGTCGTACAGTTAAAACTGCATCATCAAATAAATCAATTCAGGTCGAGTTGCAGGCTCCACTCAATGTTGATCCTTATAAAAAGGATATTGCCTGGGTTGAGCAGACGCTTGAAGGTGGTAAAACTGAACGGATAATGTTGACCGAAACAGATACTGATTCTGGTATTTTTCGCGGTGTGCTACCTCCCGCCAAAAGCAAAAAGGTAGTCGTGGGATATGGATATTGGGGATTTAGAAAAGAAGCTGTATTTACTTGGAATTGATTAAACACATCAATTGAAAAAAATGAAGTTATACGGTCTTCAATTTTCCATTTTTGCCAGTATTTTCTTTTTCAATACTGCTTCACAAAGTCAGACTGCAGCACTCTCTCTTAAGTTTAGTACAGACAGCAGTTATCGATTACAATTCATTGAGCCGTGGTTTAATCCAGCAGAGACAAATGTGCGGGCCGGACTGGGGAATTTCAAGCAAAAATTGCAACGAAAAAATAGCGAATTATGTGTTGCATTCCTTGGTGGAAGCATTACCCGAGCACATGATCAATACCGTCAGCAGACCATTAATTTTATCCAGTCACTGCATCCATCCCTGAAAATAACAGGGGTGAATGCCGGGGTTTCAGGAACCGGTACTGACCTTGGAGCCTGTCGTTTGGAAGACCAGGTCTTGAAGTACAGGCCAGATCTCTTGTTTATTGAATTTGCCGTCAATGGAGGTGATTTTGCTGCTATGGAAGGAATTGTCAGGCAGGTGAAAAAGGCATCACCAACAACGGCCATTTGTTTTATTTATGCGATTTCCGGTGAACAGCACAAGGTCTATACTGCCGGGAATATTCCCGATTATATCATGGGTCTGGAAAAAATCGCTGAGCATTATCAACTGCCTTCCATACACATGGGACTGAGGGCAGCACAACTTGAAAGTCTCGGAAAGCTTGTATGGAAATCCAAGGATAATGCAGAAGGGAAAATAGTTTTTTCAAAAGACGGTGTTCATCCTACTAGGGAAGGTGGCGACCTTTACGCATCAGCCATTGCGCGTGGATTGAGAAAGCTCCTGGATGCCAAAGTATTCGAACATGCATCAATACCGAATGCCATTTATGGAAACGAATGGGAAAAAGCTACCATGTTGGATCCTGTACAATATTCAATCTTGACAGGTCAATGGCAGCAGATGACCACGGCAGATAGCAAGGATCTTTCTACCTATGCAACATGGTTCCCATACATACTGAAAACAGAAACTCCTAATTCAAGTTTTTGCTTCAGTTTTTCTGGTACAGGATTTGGATTTTTTGATATTGGCGGACCTGAGGTAGGACAAGTTTTGATAACAGTGGATGAACTGCCTGCCTCGCTTGTTCGTGCGCCTGGATCAAGAAACTGGATCTTGAGTGATGATCCTGCGAGCACAGCGAAAAATACCTTGAACCGGTTCAATGAATATTGTTTTGGAAGATACAGAGGGCAATTTGAATTGGTGAGAATAAAAGATGGCGTTCATAACGTTTGTTATGTTTTGTCAAACGACAAAATTGACAAGTCAACATTTGTTTCAAAAACGACAGACGAGGATTTTAAAATCAATCCCCTTAAATACGAAAAGCAGACATTTTATCTTGGTAAAATATTGTTATTGGGTACACCAATAAATAAAAAATGATGATATGAAAAAAATTATCTATTCAGTTCTTCCACTTGTTATTTTTTGTTTTACATCGACTGCCCAGGACATTGATGTTGCCAAATGGATTCAACCAGTAGACGTCCATGCAAAATTCAGGTTGGACAGCTTCATGGTTTGGTGTGGATCTGCAGTCAAGGGTGATGATAATAAATATTATTTGTTTTACAGCCGCTGGCCCAGAAAACTTGGGCACCTCGCTTGGGCAACGCACAGTGAAGTTGCTGTTGCGGTTGCAGACCAACCCACAGGTCCCTTTACCCATGTGAAAGTGGTATTGCCAAAAAGAGACAAAAAGTTTTGGGATGCTGATGTGACGCACAATCCAACCGTGCACAAGTTTGGAAAAACATATTACCTGTACTATATGGGTAATTATGGTAACGGTGAATGGTGGGATCACCGCAACCACCAGAGAATCGGGTTGGCAACATCAAAGAGTCCATTGGGCCCATGGAAGCGTGTTCAAAAACCCTTGGTGGATACCACAACCAATGGATTTGACCATGTTATCGCTTCCAACCCTTCCATCATGAAAAGACTTGATGGCAAATACCAGATGATATACAAAGGCGTCAGCAAAGGGCCCATGCCATTTGGGGGAGTGGTTACACATGGTGCTGCTTTGGCCGATAAACCAGAGGGACCTTTTGTAAAAACTCCGTACAAAATATTCATCAAGGATACCGTAAAATTTGCTGCTGAAGATCCATACATATGGGCGCAGGATGGCAAATACTGGGCTATTGTTAAAGACATGAAAGGAGTTTTCACCAATGCAGGAACCAGTCTTGCCCTGTTTGAATCAGCCGATGGTTTTGATTGGATACTTTCAAAGCATGCATTGGTTTCTACAACAATGATACCCTGGAAATCCGGTTCAAAAAGGGTTGAAAAGTTGGAACGCCCGCAGTTGTTGATGGAGAATGGAAAGCCAATTGTTTTGTACTGTGCAGTGTATGATGGCAATGATAATTATAATGTTGCTATTCCACTTGACTCAGCACCAACTACTTCAACTACATCTAATCTTCCGGGAAAAGGCTTTCAGTTGTTGTATGAAGATCATTTTGTCGGAAACGCTTTGAATGAACGTGATTGGCAGTTCAGATCGGGTCGTCGCACGGGGATGGGATACATGGATGGTCTCAATTTGAAAGAAAATGTTTTTGTCAAGGACAGTGCATTGCATATTGCGGTGAGGCATGAGTTGATTGATGGGAAATGGGAAAATACAGGTGGTGGCATCATCAGCAAACACAATTTTGGTTATGGCTATTATGAATCATTGTCAAAACCATTCATGGAAGGACATGGTGTTCATACCTCTTTTTGGCAGCGTGGTGGCGCCAATCCTAATAATAATATTTTTGAAATTGATTCATATGAGATTGATTCCAAGACCTGGGTGGCCACCAACAACTTATATGTAGACATCCCTTACAACGGACATAGATACACACCATGGCCGCATAGGGCACAGGTGCCCTTCAAGTTTCAGCAAGATGGATGGTTCCATGATGCTTATGAATTCAGCCCTGAAGGAGTCACTTTCTACGACAATGGGAAAATCGTTGCAAAGGCCGAATACAAGGACTTGAATGCACACCAGGTTGTTTGGTTGACGGCGTTGAATGGGGTTGGAAAGGTTGATTCAACACAATTGCCTGGTGAATCAATATTCAAGTACTTCAGGTACTATGGCAAGGATTATCCAGGACATTCCATTCTTCCCAATGGCAATTTTGAGTTCAATCAGCAAAAAACAGACCCTTATAAACCGCTTTGCTGGGAAGTGGAGGGAACAACTGGCGCTGTAAAACTCACCATGGGAAATGCTGCACGTGGTGACTACAAATTGTCTGTTGGTGAAGGGAAAAAGCATGATGTCAAATTGGTTCAGTCACTTGAATACATCATGAATGGAGACTATGTATTCACGGCAATGGTCAGGTCTTCTTCCGGACACAAAGGGGCGTCCATTCTTATTGAAGGCTTGGGTGATAAAAATATTTTCTATCCATTAAAACCCAATGAAGGTTGGAAAAAGATAAGTATACCCAAGGTTCATGTTAATCAAAATAAAATCACGATTTCCGTTGTGTCAAAAGGGAATGAATCGGATTGGTTAGAAGTCGATGATCTTCAACTCATGAAACCATTGGGGAAGGGCGAAGCCATTAAAGAAGACCAACCCCAGGCAAAAATTTTGCCCATGTGGCATTTGGCAAAAAAAGAGCCTATCCAATTTACTGGCGATCAGAAGTTTTATTTTTTTGACCGCAATGTTGGATATGGAGACAGCATTTCCATACTGTTTGATCTTACCGCTGACATCTCTGCAAACATGACACCCATCGCAAGAATTCCCAAGAAGGGGAATTCCGGTTGGTCTGTGCAGACGACCATTTCTGGTGGATTGATTTTCCGGATAGGAAGTATGGAACAGCACCATGATGTTTTTGTGGACCATGTATACGAGCCCGAAAAACCTGTTTCGATTGCATTGGTATTTGAAAACGGAAATGCTTCAGTTTACAAAAACGGATTGTTGTTGAAAAAAGAGTTTGTTGGTCCATTCAATACCAAGGATGCCACTGCTGCAGGAAGGGTCGGAACTGTCGGAAAGGAGTTTGAAGCGGTAGGAGAAGTGGTGATGCAGGTTGGAAAAGAAGACAAAGAATCGTTGGCAATGAAAAACTTCAGGGGCAGTTTGCAACATCTCAGGATTTACAATTCGATAGTTAATCAATAACATTCTTGCCATGATCAGCAAGCAATTAATTTTCAAGCCTGCATTGCTCGGAAGCATCTTTTCATTGATGTCAATTGTTGCTATCGCACAGCTGCCAAAGTTGGATGCAAAAGGCAAATTGGTGGACATGAACGAGGTGGATATCAGCCGCATGGTACAACCTGTTCCCGCAGTAAACCAGTTTATTGATTCAGTCTACAACATCTGGTGTGGTTCAGTGATAAAGGCAGAAAATGGTAAGTATTATATGTTCTACAGCCGCTGGCCAAAGTCTGAGGGGCATGGTGCCTGGATTACGCATTCTGAAATTGCACTCGCAAAAGCTGATCGTCCGGAAGGTCCATATAAACACTTGAAGGTGGTTTTCAAAGCAAGGGGCAATCAATTCTGGGATGGGGTATGCACCCATAATCCTGCCGCCATCGTGCACAAGGGAAAATATTATCTCTACTACATGGGTGCTACAGGCACTGCTGAAATCAAGAAGGGTTTTAATTATACTCCTGCATGGTACAACTACAGAAACAACCAGCGCATTGGTGTTGCCGTAGCTGATCATCCTGAAGGAGAATGGAAGCGGTTTGACAAACCTGTACTGGATGTCAGCAAGGATTCTGCGGCATATGATGCCATGATGGTTTCCAATCCCGCCATAACGGTAGACCAGAATGGACGCGCGATATTGGTCTATAAACAAGTTGAAAAGAATGGTACTTTTCGTGGCGGAAGGGTCCGGTATGGTGTGGCATTTTCCAATTCCATCATGGGGCCGTTTACAAAGCATCCCAATCCAATTTTTGAGGACAAGCAGAATCCCAATGCAAAGGAATGGATGATTGCTGAAGACCCATTCATCTGGAATTACAGAGGAACAAACTATGCCATTGTAAGGGATGTTGTGGGAAAATTTACAGGAAGTGAGGGAGGGCTGGCATTGTTCTCTTCAAAAGATGCCATCCAATGGAATCCTGTTAAATATCCAAAGGTAATTTCAAAGGATGTATTTGGAGAGAATGGAAAGAAGTTTGATGACAAACTTGAACGACCATGTCTTTTGATGGAGAATGGTTTGCCCATTTACCTTTATGGTGCCATGGGCATTGACAAGAGAAAACATTCGATGAACATTGCTGTGCCGCTGAAGACAAATGCTTTGTCGGCAAATCTGAAAGACCAAACCCTGGAGGATCTTTTTCTGCATCCACCTGCATCCAGTCGCCCCTATGTCTGGTGGCACTGGATGGGCCCAAATTTTTCAAAATATGGCATCACCAAAGACCTGGAAGCCATGAAAGCCATGGGCATTGGTGGGGCAACGATTTTCAATATTGCATCAGCAGTACAGGAAACCCATAGGCCTATCTTGAACAACCCCTGGCCAAATCAGGTATACCGTGGGGAAGCGTATTGGGATGCCATGCAGCATGCTGCTGCAGAGGCCAAACGCCTCGGACTGGAATTGGGATTGCACAATACCGCAGGATATTCTACCACTGGTGGGCCCTGGGTGGATCAACCCAAGGCCATGCAAACCCTGGTATGGACCGTACAGGAAGTAGTGGGTGGTGAGGATAAATCCCTGCAACTTGCAAAGCCGGAATTGCCTGTTTACAAAGGCTGGGGTGCCAACAATGCACAGGCGACTTATTACAAGGACATTGCTGTCATTGCCTATCCTCAGGCATCTTTACTGCAATCCAGTCAAGCCATTGAACTTACCAACCAGATGGACAGTTCAGGCCATTTAAACTGGAAAGCACCTGCCGGCAAATGGTATATTTATCGGATGGGGCATGCACCCACCATGGCCAACCCGCATCCCTTGCCTGATGATATCATCGGCAAGTCTTTGGAGGTCGATAAGATGGATGCAGACCTCAACAGGTTTCATTGGAATACTGTATTTGATCCCATGAAAAAACACCTGCAGCCTTATTTAGGCAATACATTCAAACATGTGTTGATTGATTCTTACGAGGCCGGAGGGCAAAATTGGACAGAGGGTTTCAGGGATGCATTCAGGAAAATCAAGGGCTATGATCCAATTCCTTTCTTGTTTACATTAGGAGCCAAGTCCAGTCAAAATCCTGTTGTTCTGTTGAATTCAGAAAATGAAACCAAACGTTTCAAATGGGATTTCAATGACGTTGTCAACCGTTTGTTTTTTGACAATGGTTGGAAAGTAGGCAAGTCGATGATCAATGGGTTTGGCATGGAATTGCAATTTGAAGCCTATGGCGGGCCTTTTGATGAAGTAGAAGGTGCTGCATTGGCCGATCTCCCCATGGGGGAATTCTGGACCAGCAGGGGAGGGATCAATGCCAATATCGGGTCTACTGCAAGGGCAGCAGGTAAGCATCTTGTTGGAGCTGAGGCGTTTACTGGAGCTCCTGGATTGAGCCAGTACACTGAGGATCCTGCATTTTTGATGCAGACGGTTAATTCTGCATTTGCTGCTGGTGTAAACCGATTGGTTTTGCATACCTGGGTGCATCAGCCCTTTGATGACAAATACCAGCCTGGCATGGGAATGGGCTGGTGGGGAACACATTTCAGCCGTTTCCAAACCTGGTTTGAGCCGGGAAAAGCTTTTTTTAATTATTTGACAAGAACCCAAGCCCTCTTGCAATATGGTCAGCAAGCAGCAGATTATCTCTGTCTTGGAAAATCAAATGGTTATAATACTGATGCCATTTCCGTTAGGGATTTTATCAGTCAGGATATAAAGGTGGTCAATGGAAAAATTCAATTGACTTCAGGAAGGATCTATCCATTTTTAAAATTGCCAGCCCAGGATAATATTGAAGTCGAAGTATTGGAAAAAGTTGCGGCATTGGTCAATCAGGGTGCAGTGGTTGTTGGAAAGGCACCCACGGCTTCCTTGGGGCTGCACAACTGGGTCGAAAACGATCTCAGGGTAAAGTCTTTGTCTCGAATGATGTGGAGAGAAGAAGGGGTTTCAGCATTTGGGAAAGGGAAAATCTATGTTGATTTAAAAAAGGCGGAGAAAGATTTTTACCCCATCAAAGATTACGAAATCACCAATGCAGATTCAGCGGCTGCCATCAAAGTGGTTCACAGGGTTGGTGCGATGGGCGATGTTTATCATGTGTCGAACAATCAAAACCGGACAGCATATTTTGATTTATTCATTCGCCAGATAGGTCTACAGCCTGAGTTTTGGCAAGCGGAAGATGGGAGCATGATGCATGCTGCTCATTGGTCGGATGATGAGAAGGGAACAACAGTTCCAATCAAGCTCAATCCCTATCAATCCATTTTTGTTGTTTTCAGGAAAAAGACAAATGGCTTGGTATCAAAGCAACCACTGCCATCCAGCCAATTAGAGGCTTGGGATGTTGAAGCGCCTAAAACTTTGCAGCCACTTAAAGGCGCCTGGAACCTGCTGATGAAACCAAAGTTGGACAGCAGTTTTAATGTATCATTTGATTCACTTTATACTTTTGGTGCACATACCAGCAACAGGGTCAGGTATTTTGCCGGTACAGCTACCTATAGCAAAAAATTCATTTTCGAAAATGTTGACAAGCAAAAAGGAAAATCAGTGTTACTGGATCTAGGTGAATTGCATGATATTGTTCAGGTAAGCCTGGATGGAAAGGACCTGGGTGTGAAATGGTATCCTCCTTATCAGTATGATATTTCATCAGTGGTTGCATCAGGTGAACATGAATTGAAAATTTCAGTCACCAACAATTGGGCAAACCGCCTGATTGGTGATGAGCAGGAACCTGCAGATTTTGAATGGGGCGCTGACCGAAAAGATTTTGGCAATGCAGGAAGGCCCATGAAATCTTTTCCTGACTGGTTCATCAAGAACGAGCCAAGGCCCTCACAAGGCAGGAAAGCATTTACACTTTGGTATTATTACAAACAGGATAGTCCATTGAAACCCGCAGGATTGCTGGGGCCGGTTAACATCATTTACAAGGAAAACAAATAAATTGAACAATGAAGCATTTTTTCAGACGAATAAACAGTTTTTTTGGATTCATCGCATTGCTGGTATTTTCAAGCAGTTCCCTGCAGGCACAGTTGGGTGAAGCAGCATTAAAAAAACATTTGTCTCCAAACGAAATTTGGTTCACACAAGCAGCATCGACATGGCTTGAAGCCCTCCCACTGGGCAATGGGACATTGGGTGCTATGGTGTATGGCCAAACAGAGAAGGAAAAGATTCAGTTCAATGAGAATTCTCTTGTCACCGGTACAACAGATTTGGTTGGATTTTACCAGCCATTTGGTAACATTTTTTTGAATCATGGTCATGCAAATGCAACAGATTACAAAAGAAGCCTTGAGTTGAGCAATGGCATACATGCCATCACCTATCAGCACAATTCAATCCATTACAAAAGGGAATATTTTGTAAGCCAGCCTGATCAATCCATGGTCATGATGATGACCGCCGATAAAAAAGCGGCGCTGAACATGGATATTGCCCTTAAAGATTCCCGTCCGGGCCAATCAACCATTGCATCAAATTCAATTGTGTTCAGTGGAAAATTGCAGGAGAATGGAATGGAATACATGGCGAAAGCAATTGTCAGCACAAGAGGAGGGAAAATTTTGAAAAACGATAGCTCGCTTGCAGTAACCAACGCCGACACGGTTTTCGTTTACATGTCTGCCATTACTTCTTTCAAAAAATTCAATGTGCGGGATGCGTTTGGTGAATTACCCATTGAAATGCTGAATACAAGATTAGGAGCCATTTCAAAGCAACCTTACAGAACCCTGCGTGCAAGACATACTGATGATTTTGGCCATCTCTTCAACCGTGTGAATCTAGATTTAGGCCCCGTTGTTTCCCTTCCAACAGATCAACGTTTGATGGCATACAACAATGCATCGAAGGACCATGGAATGGAGGCCTTGTTGTTTCAATATGGCAGATACCTGTTGATCAGTTCCTCAAGAAAAGGAGGGTTACCAGCCAATCTGCAAGGCTTATGGAACAATGAAGTAAAGCCTGCATGGTATTCCCAGTACACCACCAACATCAATATTCAAATGAACTATTGGTCTGCTGAAGTGACCAATATCCCTGAAACACATTTTCCCATGTTTGACTGGGTGGAAAACCTGGGTAAAGTGCAAAAAACAAGTACAGATTCAGTTTTAAAAACCAATGTAGGTTGGGTAGCATACAGTACAAATAATACCATGGGTGGGTCCAGCAAATGGCGTTTGCACCGACCCGGTAGTGCTTGGTTAAGTCAGCATTTTTGGGAACATTACGCATTTACTTTGGATACGGTTTTTCTCAGAAATAGGGCATATCCTTTCTTGAAAGAAATCGTAAAGTATTGGGAGGGTCATTTGGTAGAAGGTAAAAATGGACAATTGATCACTCCCGATGGATGGTCTCCAGAGCATGGTCCAGGGAAAAATGAAGGAGATAAAAGTCCCTATCCGGGTGCTTCGTATGACCAACAGATCATTTATGATTTGCTGACCAATTACATTGCTGCATCAAAAGTGCTGAATGTAGACCAAGACTATCGGAAAAAAGTGGAATCCATGCAGCAAAGACTGCTTAAGCCCCAGATTGGTCGATGGGGTCAACTGCAAGAGTGGATGGAAGATTGGGATGATTCAACCGATCACCACCGTCACAATTCGCACATGTTTGCGGTTCATCCAGGGAAACAAATTGATCCAATTCATACGCCGGAATTGACTGCCGCTGTGCGCAGATCCTTGAAAGCAAGGGGGAATGTCAGCACAGGCTGGAGTTCTGCGTGGAAAATCAATATTTGGGCACGTTTATTTGATGGTGATAAAGCACATGTATTGGTCAGGGAATTGCTGAAGCCTGTTCTTCCAAATTCAAAAAGTGGCGAAAAGAGTGGTGTTCATCCTAACCTGTTTGGATCTCATCCACCTTTTCAAATGGATGCAAACTTCGGATTTACTGCCGGGGTAGCAGAGATGTTGCTGCAAAGCCATAATGATATCATTCACATTTTACCGGCATTGCCATCTGTTTGGGATAAAGGTGAAGTGGAAGGGTTAAAAGCGCGCGGCAATGTAATTGTGGGCATCAAATGGTCAGAAGGTAAACTTGCCAATTTTACGCTGAAAGCATCTAGAACTGGAAACTATATAATTCGCTATGCAGGAAATGAGCGGACTTTGCGTTTAATCGCGGGCAAGACAGTTTCATTTGAAAGTAGTATTTTGAACAGTAAGAAAGAGGCGCCATTATCACATCCTGTTTCTGTCAATGGCATTTATCCTTCCCTGGCCATGTACAATCAGGAGGGAGAATGTGGAACTGGAGCAGTCGTTCCTTGGGCAGGAAAGCTTTGGGCGATCAGTTATGGCCCGCATTTGCCCTTCGGATCTTCCGATAAACTCTATGAGATATCTTCAGCAAAACAACAAACCATACGCCCCGAAAGCGTTGGAGGTACTCCTGCCAACAGGATGATACACAAGGAAAGCAATCAGCTTTTCATCGGTCATTATGCCATTGATGCGAAAGGAAATGTGCGTGTCATTTCTATTGCAGAAATGCCAGGCAGGCTCACTGGTATTGCAAGGAGCACCACCGACCCTGCCAATAAACTTGTTTTTGCCACCATGGAAGAAGGATTTTATGAGGTGGATGTGCATACCCTTGCAGTAAAGTTATTGTTCAAAGACGGAAATGTCATGCGTCGGGAAGGAGCAAAAAGCCATGAAAGTGAATTGTTGCTGGGTGTACATGGTAAAGGGTTTTATTCTGGACAGGGGGTGTATGTTTATTCAAACAATGGTGAAGCTGGTGAAAGGGCCAGGATTGATCCAAAGATTGAAGCGGGATCATTGTCTGAGTGGGATGGAAAGACATGGAAATTGATCAGAAGGAATCAGTTTGTTGAGGTGACAGGCCCTGGAGGTATTGAAGGAAATTCAAACCCTGCTTCCGATCCTATCTGGTCAACCGGTTGGGACCATAAGTCTGTTATACTCGCTTGCAGGGATAATGGTAAATGGTCATTTTATCGCTTGCCCAAGGCTTCCAATTCCTATGATGGGGCACATGGTTGGAATACCGAATGGCCCAGGATCAGGAACATAGGCACTGATCAAAACAAAGACTTCATGATGACCATGCATGGCATGTTTTGGCATTTTCCCGCTACTTTCAAATCAACCAATACAGTGGGCATAAGACCAAGATCTTCTTACTTGAAAGTCATTGGCGACTTTACCCGCTGGAACAACCAATTGGTCTTTGGTTGTGATGATGCTGCCAAAAGTGAGTTTCTCAACAAAAGAAAAGAAAAGGGCGGCATACTCGGTCCAGGACAATCCAACTCCAATCTTTGGTTCACTTCCCTGGAAACCCCCGATAGCCTTGGATCAACGGGAGCACAGGGGTCAGTTTGGTACAATGAAAAAGTAAATGCCGGTGCGATATCAGAACCTTTTCTTTTTGCAGGATGGGTCAAGAGATCAGCGTTGTTGAAAAACCATGGTGATGCAGCGGTTTCTTTGGTGTTGGAAGTGGACAGGATTGGGAATGGGAAATGGCAACAGCTTCAGCAATTGAATCTTTCAGCAGGTGCCTCGGTTGTAGTTCCTTTTGCAAAGGAGACCAAGGGCGAATGGATCAGGGTCAAATCATTGCAATCTTCATCTCTCTCTGCATCTTTTGTTTACGGTGACAATAAAAATCAGCTTCAAAAGGCTTCTGCCATGTTCAATGGTCTAAGTAAGTCTACAGACCAAAATGTGCTGGGTGGGTTGTTGCTTTCTTTGGGTGATGAAAAGCGAAAACTGGGAATACTCTCCAATGCAATTGAGGGCAATGCCACCACTGAAACAGGTTATTATGAAATGGACAGCGCGATGAACATTGTCTTGAAAAAAGACCTTGTAGGCGCAGCCATGATCAGGGATAAAGTAGCGATTCCTTCTCAGGTTGTACAGGTAGAGCCATCCTCCATCCTTTTGGTGGATGGTGCAGGAAGGCGTTGGAGGTTGCCCCATGGCAATGAAGCCTATAAAGGCCTGATGGAACAACAGGCCATTCGCATTTGCAGGGAAGTGGCAACAGAACGCGACCTTTTCAATTGTGCGGGTACCTTTTATGAACTGCCATCCGAGAATGCAGATGGGTTTGCCAAGATCAGGCCCATCGCCACCCATGGATTGCGCATCAATGATTATGCGTCTTTCAGGGGCATGCTGATCATGACAGGTATCGATCTGAAGGCCCTGGGAAACAATAAAAATATTTTTGCATCAGCCGATAAAAAAGCGGCTGTTTGGGCTGGTGTGATTGATGATCTTTGGAAGATGGGAAAGCCAACAGGTCAGGGTGGCCCATGGTTGAACAGTCCCACCAATGCTGGTGTGGCATCTGACCCCTATCTTTTTGGAGGTTATGATGCACGCAGTGTTCAACTTTCCCACCAGAATACGACTGCAGTAGAATTCACCTTGCAACTTGATGCAACAGGAGATGGCGTTTGGTATGATTATAAAACTATCACTGTGCCAACTGGGAAAACCATCTCCCTGGTATTTGAGTCATCACTGCAATCCAAGTGGATCCGTGTGGTGGCCAACAAGGACGCTGTGGCGACTGCACAGTTTGGGTACAAATAAAACCTGCAGGATTCAGTATCTTGCTTTTTTATAAAAGTGATGAAATGACTGTGAATAGCGTTTTTATCGAACATTTCGGGTATGCTCCTGCATTGATGGCCAAGTCTCCAGGTAGGATCAACCTGATTGGTGAGCATACCGATTATAACCTGGGTTTTGTTTTGCCTGCGGCGATAGATTTATCTGCGTATGTTGCTGTAGCCAAACGGGAAGATGGCACAATCAGGTTGTTTGCCAAAGATCTCGAAGAAAAATACACAATTGATCTGCATTCCCTGGGGCCTGTTGAAAACCATTGGTCTGCCTATGTTTTAGGGGTTGTAGACCAATTGCTCAAGTCAGGAAAATCATTGACAGGATTTGATCTTGTGCTTACCTGCGATGTTCCCATTGGTGCAGGCATGTCATCCTCTGCAGCAGTGGAATGTGCCACCGCTTTTGCGCTGAATGAACTGTTTGGATTTAACCTCGATCGCCTGGATTTGGTTCGATTGGCACAGAAAGCAGAAAATGAATTTGTAGGAGTGAAGTGTGGTATCATGGACATGTTTGCCAGTGTGATGGGCAAAGAAGCACAGGCCATACAATTGGATTGCAGAGACCTTTCCTTTCAATATTTTCCATTGAATTTAGAGGACTACAAAATTGTGCTGTTCGACACAGGGGTCAAACATTCATTGGCAGGAGGCGAATACAATTTGCGCCGACAGCAGTGCGAGCAGGGTGTAGCTGAGCTTCAGCAGCGCTTTCCTGCAGTGCAAAGCCTAAGGGATGTTCAATTGTCGATGTTGGACGATGCATTCAAGGCTTCAGTGAATGATGTGGTCTACAAGCGTTGTCAATACGTGGTTGAAGAAAATATGCGTTTGGAGCAAGGATGTACTTTGTTGATTCAAAATGATATCAAAGGATTTGGTGAAAAAATGTACGGATCGCACAAGGGCCTGAGTGAGCTGTATGAAGTCAGTTGTAAGGAGCTTGACTTTTTGGTGTCTTTGGCGAAAGACGAGGAATCGATTGCAGGAGCCAGAATGATGGGCGGTGGATTTGGTGGATGCACCATCAACCTGGTCAAGGCTGATGCTGTGCAGGATCTTTATGATCGATTCAGCCAGGCCTATCAGTCCGCAATGGGAAAAGAACTGAAGATGTATGTTACTGTACCGTCTGCAGGATCAGCTTTGGTCAACCTGGTTTAAATGAAAAATATGGGATTGAAAAACGTGCTAATGACTTTTTTGCTTGTATTGGCCTGTCATGGATTCGTACAGGCCCAGGTAATCTATGTTTCCCCTAAAGGAAACGACAAGGCCTCTGGCACCAGAAAAAATCCCATTGCAACTTTTGCTGCTGCACAGGAACGGGTGAGAATTTCAAAAGAAAAGAATGCAAAAGTTATTTTTTTAGCAGGTACATTTTATCTCCCTGAAACGGTTCGTTTTACATCCAAAGACAGCAAGTCTTCAGTGGTGTATATGGCCGAAAAAGAAGGAACGGTAGTGGTCAGTGGAGGTAAAAAGTTGAAACTGGATTGGCAGAAAACTGATAAGGCATGGTATACAGCAAAGGTTCCAGTTGGATCTGAAATCGATCAATTGTATATCAATGGCGTGCGACAAAGAATGGCGCGTTTCCCCAATGCAATAGGTGGAAAAAATGTATTTGATACCTGGGACCTCAGTCACAGCATGAAAACTGATTCTCTTCGTGATCCATTGAGGGCTGAAAGAATTGCAACATGGAAAAACCCTGGAGGAGGATACATCCATGCCATGCATACTGCGCTCTGGGGAGACATGCATTGGCGAATCAACGGGAAGTCAGCCAATGGTGAATTGTTGGAAGAAGGTGGATGGCAGAACAATCGCCCATCACCCAAACATCCAGCTTACCGCATGGTGGAAAATATTTTCGAAGAGTTGGATGCACCGGGCGAGTGGTTCTACGACGCAAAAGCATCGCTCTTGTATTATATCCCCGAGACAGGCCTGGACCTGAGCAAGGCGTTTGTTGAAATTGTCCGGCTCAAACACCTGATAG
>Ga0222712_10001201_pt1 | contig 32996 bp, 57 predicted proteins | sample C33_657DmetaG_FD_165043 | JGI IMG/M metagenome (GOLD analysis project Ga0222712, IMG submission 165043) | Estuarine water microbial communities from San Francisco Bay, California, United States - C33_657D | ecosystem: Environmental > Aquatic > Marine > Unclassified | place: USA: California...
CAAAACCTAGCAGAATATGAATTAAACCCATCCACAGGTGAAGTGGAAAAGCGTTTTATAGATGGCGTATCTAAACCTAATGGAGAACAATTTGGCAACGAGTCCGACTCAACTGAGTCTTAAAAAGTTACGAGATGAAGGTTGGTTTTGTTGGATAACTGAACATTGGAATAATTGGAGTAAAACTCGTCAAGATTTATGGGGTTTTGCAGACATCATAGCTTTAAAGCCTGGACAAATATTAGCAATACAAACAACAACAGCTACAAACATGAGTGCTAGAATTAATAAAATAGCAGACCATGAAAATGTTGGCTATGTTCGTGAAGCTGGTATTATGATTCATGTTCATGGCTGGCATCAAGATGATAAACGCAAATGGCATTGTAAAGTGAAAGACGTAAGTTGAAACATACAACAGAGCAATATTATTACCAATACAAAGATGCAGTTATGGAAGCTATTGGTGATGACAAAATGACATGCCAAGAAATGTCTAAAAAATTAGATGTGCATTACAACAGAATTAAATGGGTAATGTTTAGACTTAGGAATGAAGAACATCTATCATCACATAAAGTTAATGATGTTGCATATTACTACAAACCTAAACCACCATTGCTACAAGATATATTTGGTCACAAAGTAAACTTTACGGAAGATCAGATAAAAGGCTCACAAGTTTATAACGAAAAAGACGCTAAACATAATTTAAGATTTAACACAGATCAAGATTCATTTGGCCATTCTACATTAGGTGGCGAAGGAGTAAAAATAGGAACATGACACAGGAAGAAATTATTGCTATTTACAGAAAAGTGTATCCAACTGGATACGAACCCATTACCATAGAACGCATGATTAGATTTGCTAGGCTAATAGAGGAAAAAGTTAAAAATGCTTAGTATGGATCGTCTATTATGTATATGTGAAGATTGGGCTTTATACATGAAGTCACATGATAGCCATAAGCTGGGCTATCCTAAAAAGTCTATAGGTATGTCATCAGGCGGTGAATCTACAGCAGATGCGTTTGAAGATATGGTATCAGCACAAGACTTAAAAAATGTACACACAATAGATTCAATCATACATAGTTTACCTAAAGAACAGCAAGATGCTATTTATTGTAGGTTTCTCAAGACTAGAAAACCTTTTGCTTATGAATATAAACTAGAACTTGCATTTGATAATTTACTTACTATTGGTGGTAAACGTATAAATGCTTAAAAAATAATACACAAGCATGTCAAAATTTAGTATAATCGCAGTTGTGGGATAATTGTATCTATATGTTCCGCAAAAGCTCACTTAAAACGTGGGCTTTTTTTATTTGTATCGCAAAAATCATTAAAATTGCAACACAAACTAATTTGTGTAGCATATATTACACAAAAAACAGGGAAATAATACACACTAACATGAAAATTAGCGTATGCGAGAGCTGCGGAGATGCCTTTGATTATACTGGCTACCCTACTTGCCCTGAATGTATAAGAGATGGTGATACCACCAAAACAGATAAAGAGATACCCAAATTACTCCAGAAAGCCCAAGATGCCTTACAATTTACAGCAACATAAACTATTTGAAGCTGCCGCCCATGATCCAAAAGTTGCAAAAAGAGTTGGCATACCACAGGAAACTGCTCAAAAGATGGCATCAGAAGGTGTAAAGAAAGATCCACACAAATTAGCTAAGGTTTTGATGACAAAATGATAGGCTCACCACAAAACAATTTCATAACTATGCAAAATCCTAAACCTAAAGGTCAAATGTTAGGTGATGCTTTGCGTAACACACAAGATACACAAAATTACAATCAGCCTATGTTATCAGCTAATCAATATGGTAGCCCAACACCACAGATGAGCAACATGCAAATGCCACAATCCAATGCTGGATACAATTTACAACCTATGATTCCTAACGATCAACAAATGCCACAAGGCCCTATTGGCATGAATCAAACAGGTCAAAACAGATTCGGTGTAGGTCTAGCAAGACCAATGCCACAAAACACACAGGTAAGCTAACATGAATGAATTTATAGCTACATTATTTTTAGCAAGAGAATTAGCTCACAGATATCATTTATCTACTAAAAGCTATTCACAACATAAAGCCTTAGAGCATTTCTATGAGCATTTACTAGACTTAACAGATGATCTAGCAGAGATGACACAAGGCGCACATGGTATGTTAGATATACCAATCCTTACAGAAAAGAAACAATACAAAGAGCCTTTATACTGTATTGCAGACAAACTACAATATGTAGAAAACAATCGCTATAAAGCATTTAGCAAAGACGATACAGCATTACAAAACAAAATAGATGAGATTGTAGAAACATTCTTACGCACTATCTACAAGCTAGAAAACTTAAAGTAAGGCTATAAAATGACAAACAAACCTGGTTTATGGGCTAATATCCACGCTAAACAAGAAAGAATAGCACATGGATCAGGTGAACACATGCGTAAACCTGGAAGTAAAGGCGCACCAACAAAGCAAGACTTTAAAAACTCACAAGCTGATCCTAAAAAGATGGCTAAAGCACTTACAACATACAAATAATCACGAGGAACTGGGCTACCCTAGTTATTAGTAAATGACAGATGAAGAACGTAAACAATTAGCTGCAGAACGCAGTTCAGAAATAAATAAAGGAAATACAAACTCTAATAGAAACAATAGATTATGGGCAGATACACTTAAACGTGCATTAATCCAAGCTGATGGTAATAAGATTAGAGCTATTGCAGAAGCACTTATAGAAAAAGCAGCATCAGGTGATGTTTCAGCTATAAGAGAATTAGGCGATAGAGTTGATGGCAAACCTACGCAACAAATAGACCAAACTACAGAGCATAGTGGTGAGGTTACATATACATGGAAGAAGTAGTAATACCCTACGCACCACGAGAAGCATTTTATCCATTACACGATAGTGATAAGCGGTGGGCTGTAGTAGTTGCACATAGACGAGCAGGTAAAACTGTAGCGTGTGTTAATCATCTTATACGAGATGCCATGACTACGCACAGAACTGACTTTAGAGGTGCATATATTGCTCCGTTCTACCGCCAGGCAAAAAGTGTTGCATGGGATTACTTTAAATACTTCACAAGAGTTATACAAGGCACTACAATTAACGAGTCTGAAATGCGAATAGACTTTGCTAACGGTGCAAGAATACAATTATTTGGTGCAGATAATGCAGATACATTACGAGGTCTGTTCTTTGATTGCATCATAGCTGACGAGTATGGTGACTGGAAACCGTCAGTATGGAATTATGTTATACGCCCAGCATTAGCCGATAGACAAGGTAAAGCTATTATTATTGGCACGCCTAAAGGTCGCAATCAATTCTGGGAAGTGTATAACAGGGCTACTACCAGTAGCGAATGGCTGGCACTCAAGATCACAGCATCAGAAAGTAATATACTTCTGCCAAGCGAATATGATTCTCTAAAAAACGAGATGACTGAAGATGCTTGGCGACAAGAGATGGAATGTGATTTTGACGCTGCTATACCTGGTGCTATATGGGGTAGAGAGTTATACATGGCAGAGCAAGAAGGCCGTATCACAGAAGTTAAATATGACAAAGAAGTTCCTGTACACACAGTATGGGATCTAGGTTATAGTGATGATACTGCTATTTGGTTCTACCAAGTCATTCATGGTGAAGTCCATGTAATTGACTATTACGCTTCAAGTGGTAAAGAAATAGCTCACTATGCTGCGCAAGTGCTTACCAAACCTTATAAGTTTGGATTACATCATTTACCGCATGACGCTAAAGCTAAAACTCTAGCATCTGGTGGTAAATCTATTGTAGAGCAATTAGCTACTCACTTTGAGTGGAAGAATATGCGTATCACTACAAATCTATCTATGATGGATGGTATTCAAGCTGCAAGACTTATGTTTCCGAGAGTATGGATAGATAAGGAAAACTGTGCAGACGGATTAGAAGCTCTAAAACAATATCAACGTGAATGGGATGAGGATCGTAAGATATTCAAAGATAAACCTAAACACGATTGGACATCTCACGCTGCTGACGCATTTAGATACCTAGCTGTATGTTGGCAAGAAGAAGCAAAGGTTGAACATAAGGATACTGCAATACGAGGTATTCATGTGGGCAAAACAGAAGTAACACTAAACGAATTATGGGAATCAGTCCCTAAAACACAAGTTGGAAGGATATAAAATGGCAGGAACAGCACAAAACGTAGGTGGTTATAAACAAATTTCAGCAACAGGTAACGTATCACCATTTGGTGCTAGTTTACTAGGCATTTTTGTTTCATCATCATCTTCAGGTACTATCACAGTTTATGATAGTGCTACTACCACTACAACAGCTAAAGTGATTGACACAGTTTCAGTATCAGCAGGCACATGGTATCCAATGCCTATCGGTACAACTGCTGGCATCTATGTTGTTGTTGGCGGTACTCTTAGTGCTACTGTGGTATTTGCATAAGCATGACTAAAGTAGAACTTTACCTAAACGTTGTCACGCAATATGACAAAGAGTTCTCCAAATGGATGAACCGTACTGACAAGATATTGCGTAGATACAGGGATGAACGTCAAACCAATTCAACCCAAACACGATACAACATGTTATGGGCTAATGTAAACACGCTAAAAGCTGCTACATTCTCACGCATGCCTAAGGCAGATGTATCACGCAGATTTAAAGACAATGATCCTGTAGGTAGAGTAGCATCACTAATCTTAGAAAGAGCAATGGATTTTGAGATTACTCACTATGGTGATCTTAAACATTGTTTAGAAGCATCTGTATATGACAGATTTTTAGGTGGTCGTGGATCAGCATGGGTTCGTTATGAGCCTAAGATTGAATCACAAGACTATTCAGTATCTGAGCAAGATGAAGAATCAGATGAAGCAGCAGAATATTTAGATTCAGAAGCAGCTCCAGTAGATTATGTACATTGGAAAGACTTTGGACATGAGCCTGCAAGAACATGGGATGAAGTAAACAAAGTATGGCGTAAAGTCTATATGACACGCAAGGCTTTAGTTGAACGCTTTGGTGAAGAACTAGGTAACAAAGTACCATTAGACTCATCACCAGATGACCAAAAATATAAAGATTCAGATGGCATTGGTAAGAAAGGTCTTATCATTGAGCTATGGGATCGTGAAACAGAAAAAGTATTATGGATTTCTAAGTCACTTAATGAAATCCTAGATGAAAGAGATGATCCATTAGAGCTAGAGGAATTTTTCCCATGCCCTAAACCACTCTATTCAACAATCACTAATGAAACATTAGTACCAATCCCAGATTTCACATTATATCAAGACCAAGCTAATGCTTTAGATATACTCTCTACACGCATTTCTGGGCTTATAGACGCATTAAAAGTGCGTGGTGTATATGACGCATCAGAACCAACATTACAAAGGTTATTTACAGAAGGTGAAAACAACACTCTTATTCCTGTTAAAAACTGGCCTGCGTTCTCTGAAAAAGCTGGACTTAAAGGTGCGATTGACATTGTTGATATCACACCTATCGCTATGGCTCTTAAAAATGCTTATGAAGCTATGGCACAAGTTAAGCAAGAAATCTACGATATTACTGGTATATCTGACATTATTCGTGGTCAATCTAATGTTATAGAAACAGCCACATCTGCTCAAATCAAGAGCCAATTTGCATCATTACGCTTAAAAGAATATCAAGATGGCGTAGCTTTCTATGCTTCTAACATTCTCAAGATTAAAGCACAAATTATTTGCCAACACTTCCAACCAGAAACATTGGTTAAGATTGGTGGCGTAAATCAGTTAAGCCCAGAAGATCAGCAATTAGTACCACAAGCTATTGCAATGCTTAAATCTAATCCTATGCGTACATTCCGTATAGAAGTAGCTACAGACTCTATGTTGTATCAAGACGAGCAACAAGAAAAAGAAGATCGTGTAGCTTTCTTAGGTGCAGTCGGTGCATATTTAGAAAAAGCTGTGCAAGCTGCTCAAACAATGCCACCAGAAGCCACACCTTTACTCATGGACATGTTAAAATTTGGTGTTACAGGTTACAGAGTGGGTAGAGTGCTTGAAGGTGAATTTGATAACGTGGTAGATGCAATTAAAGAACAAGCTAAGATACCTAAACAGCCACAACCTGATCCAGAAGTTATGAAGATCCAGATGGAAGCTCAAGCTAGACAAGCTGAGTTACAAGCTGAACTACAAGCTCGTGACCATGAGATTCAATTAGAAGCTCAAAAACAAGAAGCACAAGCTAGAAACGACATGTTAGAACGTCAGCATAAAGCAGAACTAGATCAAGCATTAGCTAAACAACAATTAGAGTTTGATACATGGAAAACTCAATTAGATAATGAAACTAAGATTTTAGTTGCAGAGCTAGACGCTAAAACAAAACTTAAACAACAATATATGCAAGCTAATCCATCAGCAGATCCATTAGTTGATATGGACATGAATGGTAACTTACATCTTACAGACGAAATTCAAGGTGTATTGCATACTGTAAACCAAAACGTAGCTGAACTTATCCAAGCTAACCACATGCACAATCAAGAGTTAGCTATGAAACAAGATATAGCACATCAAGCTCTTGTTGAACAGTTAAGCAAGCCTAAAACAGTTATTCGTGACGCTAACGGTAAAATTGTAGGGGTTAAATAATGGCAGTAACCATTAAGCATGCCAAGACGGACACCATAGCGGATTGGACACAATCGGATTTAGATGCACAGATTGCTGCAGGTAATTATCCTGTTGGCACAGTATTAGCTGACATTGTTTTACCATCTGATTGGAATAATGACCATACTATTTCAGGTACATTACCGATTGCTAATGGTGGTACAGGACAAACTACAGCTAATGCTGCGTTTAATGCTTTAGCACCATCACAAACAGGTAACAACGGTAAATATCTTACTACTGACGGTACAAATACATCATGGGCTAGTAATCCATTAGGTGATGTAACAGGCCCATCATTAGCTACAGATAATGCTATTGCTAGATTTGATACTACTACAGGTAAATTAATTCAAAACTCTGTAGTAACAGTTAGCGATACAGGTGACATTGCTGGTGCTACTACAATTACTGATATTAATTATGTTGATTTTAATACAGGATATACAACTACATTAGCTGCTGGTCAGCTTGGTTGGGATGGTAACAATACACTTGGCTTAGGTATGTCAGGTGGTAATGTTGTACAAGAAATTGGCTTACAATCATACATCTACGGTAAAGCATCATCTGCTATTACTAAAGGCCAGTTAATTAAAAAATCAGGTGTTAATGGCACATCTGGAGTAATTACTTTTGCTCCTACAACTGCCAACATGACTAATGCAGATGATATTATTGGTATTGCTGCAGAAACTATAGCTTTAAATGGCTTTGGTTACATTATTTCCACAGGTAACATCAGAGGATTTAATACTACAGGCTCAAGCTCTGGTGAAACATGGGCTGACGGAGACGCTTTGTATTACAATCCAACAGGTAGTGGATTAATGACTAATGTCAAACCATCTGCACCTAACCTTAAAGTACAAATTGGTATTATTACTAACGCAAGTTCAGGTGGATCAGGTTCATTTGTTGTTGAAATTAATCATGGATCAGTATTAGGTGGCACAGATAGTAACGTACAACTTACTTCACCTACAAATGGTCAAATACTTACATACGATACATATAATACATATTGGAAAAATACTAGCTTAACTGCTGGCACAGGTATTTCTATATCTGCTGCAACAGGTGGCACATTAACAGTTACAAACTCTGCTCCAGATCAAACTGTATCTATTGCAGGAACAAGCCCTGTAAGCGTCACAGGAACATATCCTAGCTTTACAGTAAGCATGACGCAAGCTAACACATCTACAAACGGATGGTTAAGCTCAACAGACTGGAATACATTTAATAATAAACAACCAGCAGGCACTTATGTTACATCTGTAGGTGCAACTAGCCCTGTTACAAGCACAGGTGGAACAACACCTACAATTGCTATGCCAGCAGCTACTACAAGCGTATCTGGCTACCTTACAAGTACAGATTGGAACACATTTAACAATAAAGGTTCTGGTTCAGTTACTAATGTTTCAGGCGTAGCTCCAGTAACAGTTGCAACAGGAACAACAACTCCTGTTATATCTATGGCAGCAGCTACAGGTTCTGTAAATGGATATTTAACATCTACAGACTGGACAACATTTAATGGTAAACAAACTGCTTATACAAATTTAAGCACTTTTGGTACATTAGCTAATAGTGCTGGATGGTTATATAACAATGGCACAGGTACACTAAGTTATTCAACACCTACAGCTTCAGATGTTGGCGCAGTTCCTACATCAAGAACATTAACAATTAATGGCACAGCTTACGATTTAACTGCAAATAGAACATGGTCAGTAGGCACAGTAACATCCGTAGCAGCTTTAACATTAGGCACATCTGGAACAGATTTATCATCTACTGTAGCTACAGGAACAACTACGCCTGTAATCACGCTAAACGTACCTACAGCTTCAGCTACAAATCGTGGTGCATTATCTGCAGCAGACTGGACAACATTTAACAATAAAGGCTCTGGTACTGTAACATCCACTTCAGTAGTTTCTGCTAATGGATTTGCAGGTACAGTAGCTACAGCTACAACAACACCAGCTATTACTATTTCAACATCTATTACAGGAATGTTAAAAGGTAATGGTACTGCAATTAGCGCAGGTACAGCAGGAACAGATTATGTAGCACCAGCAACTGCTACTAACTTTACTGCTCAACAATACTTTGGTAATGCTACATTAACAGACGGTGCAACAATTGCATGGGCTGCTAACACACAACAAGTAGCTACATTTACATTTGTTACATCTAATAGAACTATGGGCGCACCTACAGGATTAGTGAATGGTGCTTATTATGGCTTAGCTGTTATTCAAAATAGCGGTAGCAATACATTAACATGGAACTCTGTATTTAAGTGGACTGGTGGATCTGCACCTACACTTTCTACAGCAGCAGGTGCTAAAGATTACTTTGTATTCCGTAGTGACGGTACAAACTTATACGAACAAGGTCGCAGTCTGGGTGTAGCGTAATTTATCATGGCATTTGGTGCTTTTCAGACAAGTGGCTTTCAGCGTAATGCCTTTCAGATATTAACTGGATCATCACCTACACCAACGGTATTATTACCTAAAGGCGGACTAAAGAAAGAACGTACACATAATAGATCATTTAAACAGACTGTAAAAGAGTCTTTAGAAGAACTATTAGGCGAACCAAAAGTAGTAGAGCAAGTTAAGGAAATTGTTTCAGAGTATTCTAACTCTAACAAACCTACATTAAGCTCTATAGACTTAAAACTGTTATCTCAAAATGTAGCTGCAGCACAACGCATCATTATGATGGCTGAAAAACTACAATTAGAGAGATTAGAATTACAACGTGAAATGGATGATGAGGAAGCATTACTGCTTTTAATTTAATGGCTAGATATATTCAAGATCCTAAAACTCATAAACTTATACCTGCTGAAGAATATTATACAGATCAGGTAGATTCACATTACATTATGACTGACTATCAACCTTATCAATCTATGGTAACAGGTGAAATGATAGAAGGTCGTAAAGCACATAGAGAACATTTAAAGCGTCACAATTTAGTAGTGGCGGAACAGAGTTCAGCAAGACCACAGAAGCCTGACGGTGGTCGGTTGAAAGAGCAATTGGCACGTCAGGTTTACGAAAAACTTAGATATAAATAGGAGAAATACTATGGCATTAGTAAAAACAATCTTAGGTAGTGGTAATGCTGGTCAATCAGCTCAAGCTATCGTGGGTTTCGTGTCTTTAGCACAAACAGCTTCAGGTTCTGCTCAAGGTTCACAATCATTACCAACATCAATCGTTGAATACACAGCATCAACAAGCAACTATGGCCCAACATTGCCAGCAGATGCAGCACCTGGTGACATGTACACAGTATTTAACAACACAGCTAATACAATTAAAGTATGGCCAGCAAGTGGTTACTCATTAAATGGTGGTACAGCAGATGCTGCTCTATCAGTAGCTACTAAAAAAGTTGCAACATTTACTTCATTAGGAAATGGTAACTGGGCTTATAACTTAACAGCTTAATAACAATTAGGAGATAAAATGGATAACCAGACTACTCTGGAATCACCATCTTTGCGTGACCAATTAGAAAGTGCAATAGAAACAGTTGTAGAAACACCAGAAGTTGTAGAAACAGAAGTAACAGAAGCTAAATCAGACAAACCAAGAGATGAATCTGGTAAGTTTAAAAGCACAAAAGAAGTTACAGAAGAAGCACCTATAGAAGAAGTCCAAGAAGAAGTCGTAGCAGAAGCTAAACCTGCTAAACCAAGACCATCTTCATGGAAAAAAGACTATGAAGAATCATGGGGTAAATTAGATCCTACATTACAGGATTATATTGCTCAACGTGAAGCAGACTTTGCTAAAGGTGTTTCTACTTACAAGAGTCAATGGGAACAAGCTCAACCTATCCTAAATACAATGGAAAAGTTTGCTCCTACTTTACAACAAAATGGTATTGATCCAGCACAATGGATTAACAGCTTAGGTACTGCACATCAAACATTGGTGTTTGGCAATCCTGAACAAAAATTACAAATGTTTGCGCAATTAGCAAACGATTATGGCGTAGATCTAAATGGATTAACAGGTGGACAAAGTATTAGCCCACAGTTTTCTATGATCGCCAATGAATTGAGCCAAATTAAGAATCAATGGCAACAATTCCAATCGCAACAAGAACAAATGGAACAAACCCAATTAAAGGGTGAAATAGAATCTTTTAGTAAGGACAAACCTTACTTTGATGACGTCAGAGAAACTATGGCTGGATTACTCCAGAACAATATGGCATCTGACTTGAATACTGCTTATGACAAAGCAATACGTTTACATGATGACATTTGGCAAAAGATACAATCCGAACAGGTAAAATCTAGTCAAACAGAGCAGAAAAGTAAAATTGCCGCAGTCAAAGCTAAGGCTATATCTCCTAAGTCAAGCTCGCCTACAGCGAATGTGAGTTTAGGTGGTAAGGGCAATAATCTTCGTGACCAATTAGCATCTATTGTAGATACTTTTTCTAGCGAAAATATTTAATTAAACTAACAAAGGAGTTTTATTATGGCATTTGCCAATTCTTCAGTTAGTGACATTATCGCTACCACCATTCAATCACGTTCTGGTGAATTAGCTGACAACGTAACTAACAACAATCCGCTTCTATTAAAATTGAAGTCAAAAGGTAACGTACGCCCATTTTCAGGCGGTAACGTAATTTTAGAAGAAATCATGTACAATGATACTTCAACAAACAACACTAACTCATATAGTGGCTTTGAAACATTAAACATTTCACCAAATAGCCCAATTTCTGCAGCTCAATTCAGCATTGCTCAATACGCTTCAGCAGTTACTATTTCTGGTCTTGAAATGTTACAAAACTCTGGTAAAGAAGCAATCATTGACTTACTAGAAGGTCGTATCAAAGTAGCAGAAGCACAATTAGCTAACCGTATCAACCTTGACTTATATGGCAATGGTACTGGTAACGGTGGTAAGAACCTTACTGGTTTAGCAGCAGCAGTTGCTGACAGCCCAGCTTCAGGTACTTACGGTGGTATCAATCGTGCAACATGGTCTTTCTGGCAAAACCAAGCGTTTTCTGGCGTGACTAACGGTGGTGCAGCAGTTTCAGCAGCTAACATTCAATCTTACATGACTCAATTAGCTATCAAGCTAGTTCGTGGTACTGATAAGGCTGACTTAATCGTAGCTGACAATAACTACTACAACCTATATGTAAACAGCTTACAAGCTATCCAACGTGTAACTGATCCAGAAATGGCTGGTTCAGGTTTCGCTTCACTCAAATTCTACGGTGGTGGTACATCTGCTGACGTAGTATTAGGTGGCGGTATTGGTAATCAAGAACCTGCAAACCATATGTATTTCTTAAACACAGACTACATTTTCTTCCGCCCACACAAAGACAGAAACTTTGTGCCAATCGGTGGTGAACGTCAATCTGTAAACCAAGACGCTATTGTTAAATTAATCGGTTGGGCAGGTAATCTTACTAGCTCTGGCGCACAATTTAACGGCGTTTTAACAGCTTAATTAAGGAGATAATACTATGGCTTATTCAGTAACCCCTATCTCTGGCGTAGATTTAACATCAGCAGCACAAACACAAACAGCATCTGACGGTACAACACTAATCCCTAACATGGGCCCATTAGGTAACGAAGTATTCGGTTCAGACGGTCTACGTTATGTTTTTGCTAAAGCTGGTAATGCATTTACAGCTGGAGAAACATCATGCTCTATTAACACAACTACATTTGTTGCAACTTCTACAGGTGGTGCATACATTGCTCCATCTACAGCACTTGCTTCAGGTCAATACGGTTGGTTTGGTAAGGCTTCAGTATAGTGACAAGTACTCCCCTAGCAATAGGGGGGTTTCTCAAGTCTATTCATGGTGAGTAGGCTTGACAAACCAAACTACTTTGGAGAATTAAATGTCAGACACAGGCGCATTAGCAGTAAGATTTTATAGTAAAGAACTACAAAACGATTTTCTAACCAATAAAGAAGGCAGACCAATTAGCTACATGGCTGACTTTGTTAGAATTGAAATACCAGGTAATCAACTAAGCATTATTGATACCTTTGTGAATAACTCACATAAACAACAATTCCCTACACAATGGGCAATGTATTTAAATGAAAAAGCAGATGGCAACCACAATCCTGATAACGTACAAGGTACATTATTAAGAGATTGGCCAATTCTCAATGCTGCACAAGCTACAGAATTAAAACACTTTAAGTTCTACACAGTAGAGCAAGTGGCAAATGCTTCAGATCAACAACTTATGGCAATCGGTATGACAGCAGGCATGTCACCATTAGCATTAAGAGATAAAGCTCAAGCGTTTTTAGAAAACGCTAAAGATTCATCCTTTGCACAGAAACAAGCTGAGGAATTAAATTTAAGAGATCAACAAATTGCTGATCTTAAAGCTCAGATGGAAAGAATGGCAAAAATGATAGAGGAAAAATCTAAATCTGATAAAACTGAAGCAAAATCAGAAACGAAAGAACCTAAAAAGGACTAATAAATGGCATCAACTCTATTGCAACTCGTTCAACAGGCTACAGGTGAAATGGGTTTAACCCAACCTACGCAAGTCGTAGGTAATACTGCAGCAGACGTTGTACAGATTTATGCTCTTATGAACTCTATTGGTTATGAGATTCAAAGAGATCATAATTGGGAAGCATTAGACAAAGAATACCGTTTTTATACAGTCTATGAAACACTTACTTGTACCCTTGTGGAAAACTCTGTCAATGTATTAACGGTAGAGCCTACCACAGGGCTAAGTAATTTATGGATCGTTACAGGTACAGGTATCAATCAAGATACTTATGTTAATACTGTAACAGGCACTAATTCACTTACATTATCACAAGCCGCCACACAATCTGGCGTGTTTACACTTTACTTTTCACAAGCTAAATACCCATTACCAAGCGATTGGGATAGGCAAATAGATCGTACACATTACGATAAGTCTAAACGCTGGGAAATGTTAGGCCCTACAGATGCGCAACAATGGCAATTCTTAAAGTCTAGCTATATTTCAACAGGCCCTAGAATCCGTTACAGAATTTTAGGTGGATACTTCCAAGTATGGCCTGCTATGAATACAGATGAGTATTTAGGCTTTGAATACATGAGTAACCAATGGGCTACAAGTGCAGCAGGAGTGACACAATCATCATTTTTAGCTGATACAGATACTTGTGTATTCCCTGATCGTTTAATGGTTACAGCTTTGAAAAAGAAATACTTTGAAATTAAAGGTTTTGACGCAACAGCATTTACAAGAGATTATTTACAACAATTATCATTCGCTAAAGCAAACGATTCTGGTTCAGCTACATTGAGCTTTGCTCCAGTACCTGGATCAATCTTAATCGGATTTGAAAATATACCTGACGCTAATTACGGACAGTAGTAATGGATAACTACACTCTTAAATTAGCAAAATTATTACAAGGCGCATCACCAAAACAAGGTGGTTTAAGCGTAGGTGATTATCCTAATCCTTATGGGCTAAGAGCATATCAAAATCCTAATGGTACTTATGGCGGTCAAATGATGCCTAAATATACAGGATGGATGGGAGTGCAAACTAATCCAAAAGGTCAAAGCGTAACAGAATTATCTATTGGAGATAGCATTGGTGATTTTCCATCTATTGTACCTACATTAAACAAAAAAGAACTTACTGAGATTGTGCAACATGAAAATATAATGCCGTCTGCTAGATCAAAAGCAGAACAATGGGCTATACAAAGACGATCACAAGGATTAAATCCTTTTAAAGATATTTGGGATAAATAATGTTTCCAGTAAAACAAAAATCAGCAGGAAGCGTATCGTTACCAGCACCAGTAGGCGGATGGAACGCAAGAGATAGTTTAGGTGACATGCCTGTAACAGATGCAGTTTATCTTACTAACTGGTTTCCTGCGACAACAGAATTACAATTAAGAAGTGGTTATACAAAGTGGGCTACAGGATTGCCTGCTGAAGTAGATACACTTATGAACTATGAAAGTGGCACTACAGGTAAGCTATTAGCTATATCTAATGGCGGTGTTTATGATGTTACATCACAAGGTGCAGTAGGTTCTGCATTATTAACAGGGTTAGGTAATTCACGTTGGCAATATTGTAATATTACAACTGCTGGCGGATCATTTTTAATGATGGCTAATGGTGTTTCTACACCTTATGTTTATAATGGCACTACATGGACAAGCATTACAGGCGCATCTACACCAGCAATTACAGGCGTTACTACTACTACATTAAATAACCCAATCGTATTTAAAAGTAGAGTATTTTTTACGCAAACAGATACATTAAAAGTATGGTATTTACCTGTGTTATCTATAGGTGGAGCAGCTAAATCATTAGATTTAAGCTCATTTGCTTATAAAGGCGGTAAGATTATTCAGCATGCAACATGGACAATAGATGCTGGTTACGGTGTTGATGACTACTATGTAGCTTATACATCTAAAGGCCAAGTAATTGTCTATAAAGGATCTGATCCTGATACAGATTTTGCATTAGCAGGCGTATGGGATTTAGGAACTCCTGTAGGCACTCGTTGTTTATACAAATATGGTGGTGATTTACTTGTTTTAGGTAAAGATGGTATTACTCCATTAGCTTCAGAATTACAATCATCAAGACTTGATCCAAGAGTAGCTATTACAGACAAAATTCAATGGGCTGTATCAGAAGCTATTACACAATATGGCGATCAATTTGGTTGGCAAATGTTGTTTTATCCACAAGAAAACCAATTATGGTTAAATGTACCTAATCCAATACAAATTAACCAATTTGCTATGAATAGCATTACAACTAATTGGTGTAATTACACAGGTTGGAACGCATATTGCTGGGAATTGTTTAACGATCAACCTTATTTTGGTGGATCTAATTATGTAGGTCGTGCATGGTACACAAACGCTGATAACGGTGCTAATATTACAGGAGTAGCATTACAAGCGTTCTCTGCTTTTGGTAGTCCAGGTGAACTTAAACGCTTCACAATGGCTAAACCAATATTTAGAACATCTGGTAATCCTTCTATCTACACAAATATTAATGTAGATTTTAATACAAGTTTACCTACTACAATCCTAAACTATACACCTTCAGCTATTGGCTATTGGGATACTGGAATATGGGATTCTGCATTATGGGGTGGTGGTTTATCAGTCTTGCAACAATGGCAAGGTGTTAATGGCGTAGGTTATTATGGTGCGCCAATCGTATCCACTACATCTCAAGGCATTGACGTAAGATGGGTTTCAACAGATATAGTAATTGAAAAGGGTGCAGTACTATAATAGTTCAAGGACAAGAAGTAGGAGAATGGGTTTGTCAGAAAGCTGGCGGATCATGGACTCCTATTTGCCAAGCAATAGGTCAAGTTTATAAAGGTCAGTTAATTGCTGGTCTTATGTATGATGGTTATACAGGATCATGTATAGCAAGTCATTCAAGATGTGATGATCCACGTCATGTATCTAGGGAATTTTATTTTGCAATATTTAATTACCCTTTCAATGTATTAAAAGTAAAACAGTTAAAAGGATTAGTCTCTACAGCTAATCTAAAAGCTCAAAAAGTAAATGTTCACTTAGGATTTAAGCAAGAAGCATTGCTTAAAGATTATTTCCCAGATGGTGATGGCATTGTTTATACAATGTCACCTGAAGATTGTCGTTGGTTAAAACTTAAAGATAGATATATAAAGGAAAAAGTATGAAATTGTTAGATTTTAAATGGTTATTACCAGCATTAGGTGATTACTTTACATTCTATGGCGGTGGTAAAGGTTCTGCTCCACCACCACCAGATTACACAGGTGCTGCACAAGCAACTGCTGCTGGTAACTTAGAAGCTGCTAGAGCAACTGCTGCTGCAAACCGTACAAATCAAATTACACCATACGGTAATTTAATTTATACAGCTAATCCTGGTACTGATCCATACGGTAATACTTTATATACTGCTACACAAACATTAGCACCTGCTCAACAAGAGCTATTAAATAAAACCAATGTATTAAATACAGGTTTAATGGATACAGCTAATAGAGGTTTAAATTATGCTAATACTGTATTATCACAACCTGGTGTAGATACATCTCAATTACCTACTACAGGAATCAATCCTGGTCAATCATATCAAGATGCTATTATGAGCAGACTTGGCCCACAAATTGATCGTGAAAATGCTGCATTAGATCAACAATTAGCTAATAGAGGTATTGCTGCAGGTACAGAAGCATACAAACAAGCTAAAATGTTACAAACTCAAAAACAAAATGATTTACTTAATAGTGCAGTTGTTCAAGGTATGGGAATGGGACTTAATGCTAATCAACAAGCATTTCAACAACAAGCATACAATCAAATGCAACCTATTAACGTCATTAATGCACTACGCACAGGTTCTCAAGTTCAAAATCCTAACTTTGTAAATACACCTAATCAGGCTTACACAGCAGGCCCAGATTTACTTGGTGCTGCTAATGCAAGTTATCAAAATCAACTTAATGCTTACAATGCTCAACAAGCTGCAAGCGGTGGATTTATGGGTGGTTTAATGAATCTTGGTGGTGCATTAGGAAGTGCATATATTAAATCTGATAAACGCCTTAAAAAATATATTAAGAAAATTGGTACATTATCTAATGGTCTTAATGTTTATAAATATCATTACAAAAAAGGCTTTGGCTTACCAGAAGGTCAGCAAATTGGTGTTATGGCTCAAGAAGTTGAAAAAGTTATACCAGAAGCAGTTATTACAATGGCTGATGGATATAAAGCTGTTAATTACGCATTAATCTAGGAGCAAATATGGCAATTATGGATTTTTTCCCACAGTTTGGGGATAACACAGATCAAACATCTGATGATGCTAATTTAGCTGCGATTAATCTTAAACGCAAACTTGCTTTAGCTGATTCTTTAAGAAATGCACCTATGCCACAAGGTCAAATGGTGGGCAATAGATATGTAGCTCCATCATGGACTCAATATCTTGCTGGTGCAGTTAGTCAAGGTTTGGCTGGCATGAAAGAAAAAGAAGCTATGAAAGAGTATGGAGATATTCTGAAATCTCAAGAAGCTAAAAAGCAAACAGGATTAGCTAGATTATTAAGTGACTTAAATCCTAAACCTACAGAACAAATTACAATGCAACCTACTACAGTAGATTTGCAACAAGGAATGAATGTTCCTACATCACCTTATGGTACTGCTGAACAAGTTGGCATGACTTCACCATATAATACACAAAATATGCAAGGTCAAACTAATGTAATGCAACCTGTAACAACACAAATACCTGCACAACCATTATCAAAACAAGATATTTTAGGTGCTGTAACTAGATATGGTCAAACTATTGGTGATAATAAAATAGGTGAAGGTGCTATTTTAGATTATGTTAAACAAATGTACACACCTAAAAAAGCTACATGGATTAATGCAGGCGGTAATTTAGTTCAAGTTGATGAAACAGGTCAGCCAACAGGCGCAACAATGCCTATAGGTATTTCTGCAAATACAGCTGCTACATTAGAGCAATCTGGTAAACAACATGATATTACAAATAAATTTAAAGAAAGAGAATTGGAAATAGAAAAGAAAAAACTTAATCCATTAAATCTTCCTGATTTATCTACATCATCAAAACCAATGACAAATAAAAAAGGATGGACTTTACATACAGATGCTAATGGTAATCAAGCATACGTTAGTCCAGATGGAAAAAATTATGAGGAGGCTAACTAATGCCATTTGATTTATCTACTGCTACTCCAGCTACAGCACAAAGTGTGCAAAGTCTTACAGGCGAAGATTATTTAAAAACATTACCTGTTGGTACTGCAAACTTAATTAAAAAATATGCAAATGGTGAGCTTGCTGTAACTCCACAAATTACTAGAACTCCTGCTGGACAACAATTACTTGGTGCTATTACACAATACGATCCTACATTTGATGCTACTAATTTTCAAAAAAGACAGCAAACTGCAACAGCTTTTGCTAAAGGCAAGCAATCAGATGCAATTCGTGCAGCTAATCAAACTTTATATCACATGGGTAATTTGTATCAAAGAGCAGAAGATTTAAATAATTTTGATATTTTACCTGGACTTTTAAATGCACCAATTAATTATATTGAGCAAAAAGGATTTGGCGATACAAGACAAGGAAATTATGAAGCATCTAAAAAAGCTGTTGCATCTGAATTGCGCAAAGTATTTGCTGCATCTGGTGGTGGAAGTTTAAAGGAATTAGAAGATTGGGAAAACGCATTTGATCCAAATGCAGGAGAAAAACAACAAAAATCATATATTCAAAATGGTGTTGATTTATTGCGTGGAGCTTTGAAATCTTTAGAATCACAATATCAAGCTGGTATGGGATTAAATAAAAATATAAACGATTTATTAACACCTGAAGCTAGAAATGTATATGAAAAATTAGAATTAGGTCAAAATCCTAAAGTTAAAAAAACTACAGCTCAAAAACAAGGTGATATTTTAGCTCAACCTAAAAAAATTACTAATGATGCTGAATATAATTTACTTCCATCTGGCACTACATTTGTAGATCCAAATGGTGTTACTAGAGTTAAACCATAAGGAATAAATAATGGGATGGCAAGACGCACCAGTTAAAAACGCATGGGAAGTAGCTCCTGCAATTAAACCAGGATTTGATCCACAAACTAATGCACCTTATGATCCTTCTATTCCTACTAATATGACATTAGCAAGTGGTAGAAATGCTGCACCATATAAACCAAGCGTCATGGAAAGAATTGGTAATGCTTGGGAAGCAAGTAAATTAGAAGGATTAGCACCAGAAATATATCCTATTGGCGGTCTTACTAAAACACCAATGGTAGAAAAAGGTAAAGTAGCTGCAGAAACAATAGCTAATGAAATTAAAACTTCAGATACTGCACAAAAATTAGCTAATTTATTAAGCAAATCTAGTGGCTTTGTAAAATCTATTCCTAATAGAGTATTGGCATTTGAATCAGGTAAAGATCCTGAAGCATTTAACACTATTTATCAAGCATACAAACAAGATATTCCTGAATTAAAGCAAGCTATCAATGAAGCTACGCCATTAGGTAAGCAATTATACAATGACATGGTTTATAACTACACACGCAAACTACAAGTTCCGCATGATGTAGCTATACTTGCAGAAGATTATACAAAAGGACATCCTGAAGGATTAGGAGCTTGGGATTTATTAGCTCAACATTATAAAGAATTACCAAAAGATATGCCTGCAGCATTAAAAAGAACCACCATGCCAGCATATAACCCATTTGAAGGATTAAGTGAAGCTGAAAGATTAAAACAAGCTACACAAGCTGGCGTAGATACTGCTACATGGAGTCCAATACCAGCAAGAACAGGTAGCAATGATTTAGCAAATATGGCATTAAGTCTTGGTAAAAAAGCTATATTACCTAGTATATTTCATGTAACAGCACCTTTAACATCACCTAGAATTGCTCGTTTAGCGACTATGTTAGCAGGTAAAACTGCAAATGTTGCAGGAAAAGCAGGTGAAAAGGTTACAGAATTAGTCAATATGTTGCCTGAAGCATCATTAGAAAACATAATTAATACAGCAATTTTAACGAATAAAGCAAACAAGGAGCAACAATAATGGCAAGAAATGGATCAGGCGTATATTCGCTTCCAGCAGGAAATCCAGTCGTAACAGGAACGGTCATATCATCTACATGGGCTAACACAACCCTAAATGATCTTGGAAATGCTATGACAGCATCTCTTGCGTATGACGGACAAACTACTCCTGTTGCTAATTTGCCTATGGGCGGTTATATACACACAGGTGTAGGTAATGCTCTATTAAGAACAAGCTATCCTGCTGCAGGTCAAGTTCAAGACGGTACTTTAACATACTTAACAAGCGTATCTGGCACAGACACTATTACTGCTACTGCACCACTTTCCATGACTGCTTATGTTGCTGGTCAATCATTTACATTTATTGCTGCAAGTGCTAATACAACTACAGGCGTTACTATTAATATTAACGGTATCGGTGCTAAAAATATTACTAAAAATGGTGCTACTGCATTAGCTATTGGTGACATTATTTCAGGATCTGTAGTTACAATTAATTATGATGGCACACAATTTCAAGTATCTAGCATAGCTGCAGCATCACTTTTAGGCTCTAATAATACTTGGACAGGTACAAACGCATTTAGTGCAGCTTTATCATATACAAGCACACTTACAGGCGGAACTGGTATAATTGCTATTGGTACTAACCAAATCTATAAAGATTCATCTGGTAAAGTAGGTTTAGGAACTGCTAGCCCATCTGCAAAATTATCTGTAGTAGGCACAGGATACTCACCTAATATTACACTTACAGACGCATCTACAATAGCTTGGGATACATCTACAGGACAAACAGCAACATTTACTTTTGTGTCTAGCAATAGAACAATGGGTGCGCCAACAAACTTAGTAAACGGTGCATTTTATGCTTTAGCAGTTATACAAAACGCAGGATCTAATACACTCACATGGGATACTGTGTTTAAATGGACAGGTGGTTCAGCACCAACACTATCAACTGCTGCAAGTGCAAAAGACTATTTTGTTTTCCGTAGTGATGGTACTAATTTATATGAACAAGGCAGATCACTAGGAGTTTCTTAATGCTTAATTTAGTAGCAAATGGCCCATCAGGATATAACTTAACTAATTCTTTAAGGTTTAGAAGTAGTGCTAGTGCAAAACTATCTAGAACACCTACTTTAGCATCTAATAGAACTACATGGACATGGAGTGGTTGGGTTAAAAGAGGTGCATTAAGTTCACTTCAAGTATTATGGGGAGCTTCTATACCAAGTAACCCTGCAGGTTTGACAATGCTTCAATTTCAAGCTGATGATACTGTAAGGTTTTATTTAGATGATGGTTCTACTTCTTATGGTTTTATTACAACACAAGTATTTAGAGACCCTAGTGCTTGGTATCACTTTGCTTTAGCATTTGATACAACTCAAGCTACTGCAGCTAACAGAATTAAGTTTTATGTGAATGGTACTCAAGTAACTGCATTTTCAAGTTCATCATATCCATCACAAAACTCTGCTTTCTCACAAGTAAATAATACTCAATTACATAATTTTGGTGTATATCCTTATGATGGCTCAAGACCATTTGACGGCTACATGACTGACATTAACTTCATTGACGGACAAGCCCTAACACCATCATCATTTGGCTCTACAAACGCAACCACAGGCGTATGGCAACCAGCTAAATACACAGGCACTTATGGCACTAACGGATTCTACCTAAACTTTAACAGTATAGCACTTACATCAGGTTCTAACACAGGACTAGGTAAAGACAATTCAGGCAACGGAAACTATTGGAATACTAATAATATATCTGTAACAAGTGGCACAACTTATGATGCTATGACAGATGTTCCTACATTGACATCAACAACGACTGCTAATTATGCTGTATTAAATCCTTTAGGATATACAGGCGTATTTACTTTTGCAGATGGTAATTTAAAAGTTACAGGCACAAGCGGTGGTAACAATGTTCAAGCCCAAGGCACTATATTTGTTAATAGTGGTAAATGGTATTGGGAAATTACAGATTTAAATGGTGGTGCTGGTTCTTGTATTGGTATATCTGATGTATCAGTATCCACTACAACCGCAGTAGGAACATCTGCATTATCTTATGGATATTTAGCAAATAGTGGTAACAAAATTAATAATGGTTCAAGTGTAGCTTATGGCGCAACATTTGGTGCTAATGATGTTATTGGTGTTGCATTAGATTTAACTGCTGGAACACTTGTATTTTATAAAAATGGTGTATCACAAGGAACTGCATATTCAAGTTTAACAGGAACATTTAGTGCGGCAGTAGGCGATAATTCAGGCGCATCAACACCAGCTTATACTGCTAATTTTGGACAACGCCCATTCTCATACACACCTCCTACAGGCTATGTAGCTCTTAATACTTACAATTTACCTACTCCTACTATATTACAGGGTAATAAGTATATGGATGCTACTACATTTACAGGTAATGCAACTACACAAGTAATAGTTAATCAAGGTCAAATTAAACCTGACTTGGTTTGGTTAAAGTCAAGAACAAATGCAAATAACCACACAATTTATGACTCAATTCGTGGTGCAGATAATATTTTATATCCAAACTTAACAAATGCTGCTGTTGCAGGTTCTGGAAATTTAACTGCATTTAATAGTAATGGCTTTACTCTAGGTGCTAGTGAAAATTCAAATGATAGTTCTGGTGAGTCATCTGTAGGTTGGCAATGGCAAGCTGGTCAAGGTTCAACATCATCTAACACTTCAGGCTCTATTACATCTACTGTATCTGTAAACACAACTGCTGGGTTTAGTATTGTGACTTATACAGGTAGTGGTTCATCAAGTGGAACTTTTGGACACGGACTTGGCGTAGCACCTGCTATGTTTATAATTAAGTCTAGGTCACAAACAGGTGAAAATTGGGTTACATGGCACAAGTCATTTTCAAACACAGCACAAGGAAATATGTCTTTAAATACTACTGGTGCAGTAAGTAATTCAGCTTCAGTTTGGGGTAACACAGCACCTACATCCACATTAATTACAGTAGGAAATTCAGCAGTTAATAATAATACATCTACTTATGTAGCCTATTGCTGGGCAGATGTATCAGGGTTCTCTAAAGCGTTTAGTTATACAGGAAATGGTAGTACTGACGGTAGCTTTGTATATGTTGGCTTTCTCCCTCGCTTTGTGATGATTAAACGAACAGATACTACAGGCGATTGGTATATGTGGGATACTGCTAGAAATACTTATGATGTGATAACCAATACTTTATTAGCTAATAGTAGTGCAGCAGAAACATCTGCAACATCTATAGATGCTTTATCTAATGGCTTTAAGTTAAGAAATACTACAGCAGGCTTTAATGCCAATGGTGGAACTTACATTGGTATGGCATGGGCTTCAAGTCCCTTTAAGAACAGCAACGCCTTCTGATGCCTAAAAAACTAAATATTATTGGTAAGAAGTTTAATAGACTTACCATTGTTTCTAGAGCCGCTAATGAAGATACTAGAGCAGCATGGAATTGTATATGTGACTGTGGTAATACCATAACTCTTAATGGAAAACAAATAAGAAGTGGTCATACCAAGTCTTGTGGATGTATTAGAAAAGAAACTTCTGCATTACAAGGCAAAGCTAATACTAAACATGGTTTATCAAGAACAAAAGGATATGCAAGATTTCATAGTCGTTTAAGGGAAATTGCAGAAATTAGACAAAGACCTAAATGGGCTAATTTAAAAAAAATTATGGAAATATATGTGAATAGACCTGAAGGTTATCATGTAGACCATATCATACCTCTACGAGGAAAAACAGTATCAGGACTCCATGTTGAAAGTAATTTACAATACTTGCCAGCATTAGAGAATATGAAGAAACACAACACTTTTAAAGGACTATAATATGTTTTACAGCACCGCAGACGGACAATATATACAAGAAGGACAAGCCTTTACTATAAATGATGTGCAGTATCCATCAAATTGGCTTAACCTTTCAACACCAGAAGAAAAGTCAGAAATTGGTTTAGAGGAAGTAATTGCTACTAACTCACCAGCTAATGACCAATATTACTGGGTATCATCAACATTAGACAAAGCTACATTAACTTATGTAAATACACCTAAAGATTTAACATCTGTGAAATCTGGTGCATTATCACAAATCAACAACACAGCTTACACAATCCTACAACCTAGTGACTGGATGGTAGTAAAAGCTACAGAAACATCAACACCAATCAACCCAGACTGGAATACTTACAGAGCTAGTGTAAGATCAACTGCTGACCAAACTAGAACAGCAATTACAGCAGCACAAGACGTAGATGCAGTAGCAACTATTATGGGTTCTATCGCATGGCCTAAATCACCTAGCCAAGTAGCTGCTGAAGCTCCTGTGAGTGAATAATGAACGACATTAATCCTGTATCTTATGGTAAGCTCATAGGCAAAGTAGAATCTTTAGAGGGTAAAGTAGAAAGCCTTGAAAAAGATATTAAAGAACTATTAGAGCTTGCCAACAAATCTAAAGGCGGTTTGTGGACTGGCATGATGATCGCATCATCTGTCGGTGGTTTTATAGGTTACTTCATGCATTTATTCTCTGGAAAATAATGTGGATTACCGAAGATACGTTGGCAGCTTTGTACACCGCATTTACACAAATAGAGCCATTCGCATCTATGCAATTTCCACCTGCCAAGCGTGTAGAATTTGTGGTTTGCAATAACCCTGATCTATACGGAGAATACTCACCAGAACCGCACACTATAACAATATCTACAGGCAAATGTAGCCATTTAGATACTGTTATAAAAACCCTACTTCACGAGATGATACACCAAGTCATATACATAAAGTATCCAAATTCCGAAAAATACCTATCCCACAAAGGTGAATTTAAACAAATGCAAAAGAAAGTAGCCAAGCAATTTGGCTTTGATCCATTGGAGCTATAATGAAAATATTAGAAACATTACAAAAGGTTTTTGCTAAAGGCCCTAAAGAATTAAAAGAAGATCCTATTAAAAAAGATTTTCCATATAATATTTTAAGACAAAAAAAGCAAGATCAACCTGAAATTCATCATCATAATCATGGAAGTTCAACAACATAATGGCACTCATTGATACCATATTTGGCACTATTAGTTCTGTTTTAGATAAAGTCATTCCAGATGCTAATGCTAGAGCAAAAGCTAAAGAAGAATTACAAAGGAGTTTAAATGACCAAGACTTTCAAATTGCACTTGAACAAATTAAAGTTAATCTTGCAGAAGCTCAATCAGAAAGTTTTTTTAAGTCAGGTTGGAGGCCTAGCGTTGGCTGGATATGTTCCATTGCCTTTGGACTCCACTTCGTTATTCTCCCCTTATTCAACTACTTTATCATGCTCTGGGGACAACAGCCTATTCTTGTGCCTTTTCAAATGGACACTCTTTTAACAGTTTTACTAGGTCTTTTAGGTATGGGTACTTTAAGGACTGTGGAGAAAATGAAACTTAAATGAAATTAAGACTTGAACGATTTGAATATGGTACTACATATACTATCGGTAAGTTTTATATAGATGGTGTATTTCATAGTTTTTCTTTAGAAGATGTAGTTCGTAAAGGAGAAAAGGTAGATGGAAAAACAGCTATTCCTACTGGCACTTACTCTGTCATTATTGATGTTTCTACTCGTTTTGGTAAGCAACTTCCCCATATATTAGATGTACCTAATTTTACAGGTATTCGTATTCATCCTGGCAATACATCTAAAGACACAGATGGATGTATCTTATTAGGATACACATGGACAGGTGGAGATTTCATAGGTAAATCTAAAGACGCATTTAATGACTTCTTTGCAAAACTACAAGAAGCTAAAACAGCGACTATTGTAGTATGTTAGATTACGCAATTTGCTACACGCTTTGTGCTATAGAAGATATTAAGTATATTCTTGCAATTATATTATTACTTATAGTGTATAATGAGGCAACACAACACTAGGAGAGTTACTTGAAGATACTACTTTTAGATATAGAAACAAGTCCTAATACAGCGTATGTTTGGGGATTATGGAACGAAAATATACCATTAGCAAGATTAATAGATTCATCTCAAGTTTTATGTTGGGCTGCAAAATGGCATGGTGAATCTAAAATTATGTTTGATTCAATTCATAAATCTAAACATAAAAATATGATTAAAGGTATTCATTCCCTTATGGATGAAGCCGATGCAATCGTACATTATAATGGCTCAAGATTTGATATTCCAACTATTAATAAAGAATTTTTATTGCATAAATTTTCTCCTCCAGCACCATATAAACAAATTGATTTATTACAAGTAGCTAGAAAACAATTTAGATTTACTTCTAATAAATTAGATTATGTAGCTCAAAAATTAGGTTTTGGAAATAAAAATGAAACTAATTTTCAGCTATGGGTTGATTGTATGAATAAAAATTCAGCAGCATGGAAAATAATGGAAGCATATAACAAACAAGATGTATTATTGTTAGAAAAAGTATATGACCATTTAAAAGGATGGATTAAATCACATCCTAATCATAATGTATATTCTGCAAATATTTGTTGTCCAAATTGCGGATCACGCAAATTAAACAAACGTGGTACAGTAAGATCAAGAGTATCAGTATTCCAACGCTATCAATGTCAATCTTGCGGTGCGTGGGCAAGATCAGCTACTAAAGAAAAAATTAGCACAGAATCACTTATTAATATTTAAGGATAAATATGTCTGCTACAGCACAACAAATTTGCGATCATCTTGTAGGTAAAACTGTTGTGTCTGCCGAATTAGATTATGCTGAAAGCACAATCATCCTAGAAATATCTGACGGAAGTTATATAGAAATATCAGGCGAGGAACTATCTATTTATGCTGAATTACAGCATGATGATGACATTATTCACTAAATAAAAGAAAAGGGCTAAAACAGCCCTTTCTGTGCGAAACAAAGGTATTGTTAAGCCAACATCAGAGGATGTAGTAAGTTTAGTATTTTTTGGCTTTCTGCTAAACGTGTAATAACTACCAAATTTGGATACCTAATCTCCACAAAAGCAAGGGATCGCTTCTTCAGTTTTATCAAACATATCAGATTGATTTAAAGCGTAGTCATACATTTGCTGGTAGCTTGGGCGATCTTTTCTAAACCTTCCACCGTCACCAAAAGTTTTGTTAGAAGTCTGGACAGACTTCTCAGCATTTATCCACCATATAGCCCTAGATGGTTTTTCTTGTATTAAGCTCATAATTTGATGTGCTGGTTTTAAAAAGCATAAATCACAATTACCATGCATAGTTACACCATTATTATTTGGTAATTTAAGGTCAAAAGATTGTTCTTGCCAAAATTTACCTACATCTTGTTTTGTTACTCCTGCTGTAACTAATGGAGTTCTTTCACGATCTATTTTAGCAGCTCTACGCATTTCATCTGCTCTAATTCCTACCCAATCCATATTTTCATTATGTTTCCATCCTAAAGACTTTAAATACTTATCAATAGTGCGAATCTTTAATGTTACGGTGCATATTCTAGCTACTGGATTAGGTAAATAACCTGTGGATTCATGAATCATAGCCATAAAAGGCTCACCATTACGACTTGCAGTATTAAAATCTACTTTTTTAAATCTTAATTTTGAATCTTCATTCCATTGATATTCAAGCCAATGAATAGGGACATTCCAATTTACTTCACAATCTCTTACAAATTCAAGCGTTTCTTCTTCTTCTTTGCCTGTATTGGCAAAACATACAATAGCGTCATTAGGAAGTTTACCATTATTAGATTGCAATATACGCCAAAGCATATATGCAGAAGTACGACCACCGCTAAAACTAATAACGGTGGGTTCTATAATCTTAAATGGATCAGTCATCTACCATTTCAAGACGTTGTAATTGAGCAGCAATCTCTGGTGGATTTACAGCATCAGCTTTAGATTCTCGTAATTGTTTTTTCTTTTCTTGTAGCCAAAAAATACATTTATCAATATCTAATTCTTCATCACCTTTTCTACCAGCTCTTAAACAATACTGAGCAGCAGTAAACATTATTGGATCATTTGGAAAATAAGCCAATAAAATATCTTTTGTTTCATACCCATTCACCAAATAATGTGGCGGTTTATTTACCATATCTACCATATACATCCCCTTATAAAAAACATATCAATTAAACGAAAAATACCCATTGCCAACCCAAAAATACTAAATCCAATTAATAAATAAATACACCATTCAACTGCTTTTTCTAGCATATCCATTGCGTTCTCCAAAAGGCGTAGGTAATGGCAATTTAATTTGCCCTGTTCTATATAAATAATCTAATCTATATCGTGTTACGCCACAATCTTGAATGATAGATTTTAAATTAGAATTAGGATGAGATCTTATATATTCTCTTACTTTTAGAGCTTGTTGTTCTTCCCTAGCTATTGAATAATTGGTTCTCATTATAATCCATTATTAGCTTCAGTTAATCTTTTACTATCGTATTTAGATAAACCTTTATATTCTTCTACAGGTTCACCTGCAAATAAAGGTGTTATTTTAATGTGATGTGTTGTATTTTTAAGGTCGTTAAGATATGACAATTGATTAGGATGAAATGACCATAAGTAAGACTTTTTAAGATCACCTGACTTAACGTCATATTCTTCATATAAATAAGCTAGTGGAGTTTTCATTAGTAAAATATCATCCTTCCAATTTTTGCTTTACGCTTTTGACCAAACCAGTAATTTTTTGTTTGCATAGAATCATCATGGAAAAACAACGCATCTGCAACTGGGTTAGCATATTTATGAAATACAATTGTGTCAAGAACCAATAGCTTGGTTTCCAAGTAGGTTTTCTCATCAACTTTTTCATGTGTGTCATCCCATACTCCGACAAACTGATTATCAGCATAAACAACAGAGCATACGCTAGAACCCCAACGCCCAGTATTAAGCCGATTACGAATAACATTGATGATGGCGATTCGTTCATATTTATTTGATCCTTCGTGATAAGCTGCGGTAGCATAACATACTACATCCATTTCTAAAGATTGTATATCCATATATTACATACCCCTAGTTAATGATTTTACTGTTACGCCAAAATCTGTAGAAGCGTATAATTCACATATAAATCTAAAAGAAAGGAGATCTGCTATGTGGACTAAACCTACTGCTACAGAAATGCGTTTTGGCTTTGAAGTAACCATGTATATAATGAATAAATAGTTATAAAGTGTTTGGGGATGATCCTAGAAAGGAACAGAATCATCCTCAACCACAACATCTGCACCCTTAGCAGATTCTTGATCTCTTGGCACAAACTGATTACCAAAAGCTACTTTTACATAATTCTTACCTTGTGCATTTACTTTATTAGTTACATAAAACCAATAATTAGTATTTGGCTGTAAATCTTCAGGTGTGATAATTGTACCTTTAAAGTCAGCTTGCCAATCTTCAACTTTTTTAGGGTTAGGAAATAGATAAGCAGTTCCTGGTTTTGGGATAAATGGTTCAACCATGTGTTACTCCTTTGTGTAAATAGGTTTACGTTTCCAGCGTGTAGGTTCAGTATCTGTTTCTACAAACTGCATGAATTCTAGCAGTAAAGGCTTATACCAGTCAAGCCATTTTTCATCTTTCTTAACTAACTCAACTGTAATGCCATTAGGTGTCCATACGCTAAACCATCCTTGCTCACGTTTGCAACAATGTATTTGCATTTGAACTTGCCAATAATAGCGTTCTGGTATGTCACCATAAAACTCCATGCTAAATGGACATTTAAACTCACATGGATCACCGTTTAAATAGGCATCAGCACTAGCACCCATAGGCAAACTATCATGCACTATAAGTTTATTGCCAGGCTCACATATTTCACCCATCTCTTTTTCAAAAGCTGACAAAGCATCCTTTTCGTGAAGATTACCCCACGCAGTCGCTTCATTACCTTCAAAAGGTGGTTCACGCATAGTCATCTGACGCCAGAGCTTTTGTCTTTCATTGACAGAAGCCCAAGCATTAGATGCTGTTACTATGTTATGCCTACGATTGTCGGTTAAATGACTCATGCAGACTTTTTAAGCTCATTAGCATATTCACGCAATAACTCTTGAACTGCTGGTTTTAATCCAAAAAATGTTTCTTTAAGATTGCCTTTTTTGTTAGCTTCTAAAAGATTGTTTTTAGCAGATGTTAATTCAGCTTCAGATACTTGCTCTTTAACTGGATTATTTTGTTGATAAATAGCATTAACAACTTCATTAGCTGAAGCAAACTCAGTACCGCCAATACCAAGACAAGCCAAAGCCCTACCGATAGCAGAAGTTTCACAATTTTCCACATAAGATGTACCATTGATTTGACTTGCTTTACGGAACTCTTGAGCATGGCCTGTAGCAAATGTTTGAACTGAGCCATCATCTTTGTGTTGGCCGACATAAGCCTTAATAATACATTGGTCATCATCAATCTTCACAATCTCTGTTGTTAAATAATAATTAGGATACTTTTCTCTAAACTCTGCTACACGCAAAGCTACTGTTTTGTATTCTTTACCCCTAATATTTACGATACCGTTACTCATTATTATTTCCTTTATGTAAATTAATTTCTATATATTCATATTTTTGTTTTTCTTCATTCCAAAAATATCCTAATTTTGCTAATTCTATTGGATTTGGTGCGCCCATATAACTTCTCCAAACATGTGATTTGTTACCAAGAATAAGCAATGGCAAACAAAAAACAATACCTAATATAAGTAAACATACCATAATAACTAAAAATATTGTATCATTCACTCACATTCTCCTTTACATTTTCCGCAGCAGATTCTAGCATCTCCAGTTCTTGCATCACTTGTTGGTAAAACATCAGTTGATCCATATTTAATATCCATCCTATCGTTATGATCTTTTAAATCTTGATTGATTAATTGTAATTCTTTCAGTATTTCTGATAATGGCCTTAACATATAATTCTCCAAGCAAAGTATGCTACAAACACGATCATAAAGCAAACAATAAATTTAGTCATCATGTTTCTCCTGTTGATCTAGTTTATGTTGAGCTTCTTGTTCTTGTTGGTCAAGACGATCCATTTCGTTTAAATAAGCATCAGGATCTAAATGTCTTTCCATTATATTGCTCCTGCCAATTTACCCATTACATAAAGGCACAATCCTACATAAGCCCAAAACGCTACTGCTGTTACAATCATTGTTTTAATACTCATATTATTCTCCTAAGGGTTAAATGTTGCATTTCCTATATTAGACCTATTCAAAACCATGTCAAGCATTATTTAGTAAAATGTTAGTAATAAAATAGTTTGCTTCTAGTAATTCTTTGTGTTAGTGTTTTGGCTATGGAAATCTTACGCTTTATTATATTAGACGAATTTGATGGAAAACCGCTTAGAGCCTTTAGTAACAAGGCATCTGCTTTATGGTTTCTTGAAAATAGGCCTAATTGTAAGCTCCATATTTTGGCTAGGCAGCCTAAAGCAAAAGTCGTGCCAATGTCAGAAATTTATGAAGAATGTTTATTTTAGGAGATATTATGTTATCAGCAAGAGAAGCGTTATTACAAATTAGAGCAGTTTTAGATGTATGTTCAGGTGATTTAACAGAAGGTGGAGTTGAATTAAATGAAACTGAATTAAATTTTATTACTATGACTATTGCTAAAGGATTGGATGCTACAGATGCTAAAAATTAAGAACTGGGAAAAATTTAATTTATATAATGCCAAGAATCCACGCTATCAAAAAAAGATGACTTGGTTCAAATTTTATGGCACAGATTATATAAATAATATTGAAATTCACAAGTTGAGTTTTGAGCAAAAAGCTATTTTAGTTGAATTATGGTGTTTAGGATCTGAAAGTGATGGTGTATTACCTGATAACTTTGAAATATCTTTTAGATTACATTACCCTGTTGATTTTATTGAAAAAATAGTAGGTGAGTTACTTACTAGAGGTTGGCTAGAGGATTACCAGCAGTCTGTTAGCATAGAGAAGAGAAGAGAAGATAAGATAAGAGAAGATATAGTGTTGGATAAATTTCAAGAATTTTGGAAATCGTATCCAAGCAGTAATCGTAAAGTAAATAAAACTGGTTGCATGAAATTATGGCAATCTCAAAATCTTGAACCATTAGGTGACAAAATTATTAATCATGTTAAAATGATGTCAGAAACAGATTGGAAAAAAGATAACGGACAATGGATACCTATGCCAGCTACATATTTACGTCAAGAAAGATTTAATGCAGATGTTGCTCCTAAGCGTAAAGCATGGGAAGGTGGAATATGAATCTAGGCGAAGTCATTGATAAGCTCACAGTAACTCAAGAAAAAGTACAAGAGTTTTACAATGGTGGATATGCAGAATCCGAGTTTAAGGTAAAAGACACTTCATTGTTTACAGAAGATGTTGTAAAGTATTTTAACGAGGAAATACATTCAGGGAAGTCTTTAGGATGGATAAAGACAGAAGATAAATTTAGAGTTCGTCATGCAGAATTTACTGTAATCACAG
>Ga0222712_10001202_pt1 | contig 32995 bp, 35 predicted proteins | sample C33_657DmetaG_FD_165043 | JGI IMG/M metagenome (GOLD analysis project Ga0222712, IMG submission 165043) | Estuarine water microbial communities from San Francisco Bay, California, United States - C33_657D | ecosystem: Environmental > Aquatic > Marine > Unclassified | place: USA: California...
CTCTTCCCCGTCGACGAAGAAACTCTTGGTCTCGAGGCGCAGCGAACAACCGAGGGCGGTGACGAAGGTGAGGTCGTTGCCGGTGGCGGTGATCCGGCGACACCAGGATGGATCTTTCGATCCGTAGTGCGTCGAGTGCCACCCTTCCCCGCCGGCGGGCAAGGCAGTGACGTATTCTTCCTGCGAGGCGGCGGAACAGGCGACGGTGAGCTGCTCGAGCCCGGCGCGAGAACGGCCATGCCACCGCAAGGTACAGCGGCCGGGCTGCTTTAAGAGCCCGGTCAGACGATCGATGATCACGAAGCCGTTGGGAACCTTGATGACCCGACGACGCACCTGGAAACCAGGGAAGCCGAGATGAGCGGCGGTGAAATCGTCATGCGTGGCACGCAGGTCGCAAGTCGTCCAAGGCAGCCAGAGGAAGCGGCGAAAGCGGCGCATGACATCCTGATCGCCGACGGTCGCGACGTTGTGGAAACGCGAACCGGCGAACCCATCCCAACCGCCCGGGGCATTATAAGAATACGAACCCGGATCTTCGGCGACCCACTCGCCATCCCAACGCAGCGAGACATGGAGCTGGTCGGCCTGTGACGGACGCGTCCGGAAGACGGTCGGGGCGCGGAAGAAAAGCGTGCCGCGGGGGTGACGGAGCTCGACGACGCCGGCATCGCGGCAAACCACGGGCGCGCGCACCGAAGGGGCGGCGCTCGCCGGCAACGGGCCGAGCAGGAGCAAGGCCGTCTCATCCCAAGGGCCGGCGGGCAGGCGCTCGCCCTTGAAGAGAGCCAAGGCGGCGCCGACGGTCGGCCGGAAATCTTCGAACCCGCAGCCGCTGAGAGGAAAGAGGTTGGCGCCGTCATCCGCGCCGTAGCGCGGCACGGTGCCGTCGGCTTCGAGCAGCGCGGCCAGGAAATCCGTGGCGGCGATCGCCTTGCGCCGCACCGCCAGGGGAAGCGTCGAGCCGGCGGCCCGGCAGACGAGTTCCGCCCAGACGAGGAGGTCCAGCAGCAGCCGATGATAGTTGGTGGAGTGCTGGCTGAAGCCGCCATCGGGACCGACCAATGCTTCGACCTGCCGCCAAAGGGCGCTGCGTCCACGGCGACGCCAATCGCCGGCGCCCGGCAAGGTCGGCCAGAACACGCCGGCGGTCATCAGGCCGACGGCTTCGGCGATGCCATGATTGTTCTGTTGGGAGAGCGCGTAATCGATATGGCCTTCGATGCGGCGAGCGGTCGCATCAGCCATCCGCGAAGCCAGCACCAGCCGGGCGTCGGTCGTGGCCGGATGGTGCCGGAAGGCCTGCACCCCGAAGGTCAGCGCGATGAGCCGGAGCGAAGCTTCCTGGCCGCACATCCATTGCGGCCCGCGGTTCGGCGGATTCTGCCTCTTCCAGTCTTCGACGTTGATCCAGAAACGTTCGACGTGGCGGGCGTCGCCATCGATGACCCACGCGCGGACGAGCGGGAAGACCCAGGCGAAGCGGGAGAGCTCCCAGATGCCCTTGATGTCCTCCGCACCGGCATCGGAGCAGCGCGACCAGTGCGACGAAGGGTCGACGGAGCCGCCGGTGAGGACGTTCTGCGTCCAGCGCGGCGGCCGGCCGACCTCGACGAGACGACCGGAGAAGACGCGGCAGAAACCTCGGCCGAAAGCCTCCGCTTCCGCCACCGGCGAATAACCGGAGGCCAAGGCCCAAGACTCGAGCTGGCGCGAAAGGTCGGCGCGATCCAAGCGTGCGAGCGGAAGGTCAGGCGCCCGCATGCGCCAGGTCGCGGCCGCTTCTTCCGTGAAGCCGAAAGCGGACCACGGCTCGCGAGGCATCCGATATTCCAGCAATCCCAGCCGACGCTCCGCGGACCACAGCAAGCGCTTGGCAAGCCAGGTCGGACCGAGGTGATGGAGGAGAGGAAGGAGCACTGGTCAGGGGGCACGCTGGCAAGCGGGCACGTGGACAAGGGGCAGAAAGAAGAGGCCTGCTGGCTTAACTCAAGGGGAGACCGGAAACCGGAAAGTGTGCTCCGGTCTTTAGCAATATCCCCAGCTCATCATCCGGTCTCCGGTTTCCCTTTGAGTGCTGGGTCGCTCTGGTCAACCGAGCCTCTGGGCCTCTAGTTTCTCACCATCCCCCGCGTATCAAGCAGCTTCTTGCCCTTGAGCTGCGCAAGGGTGAGGCCGGCGAAGGCGCGGTGATCGACGAGGAGGACGACGACGGTGGCACGAGCGAGCGCATCGGCGAGCGGGACGAGCTCCGCCCTGCCCTGCAGCGCCTTCGGTAAGGCGGTCACGTGCGGTTCGACGGCGAGGACCTTCAGGCCCGCTTCGGCGAGGTGCGACGCGATCTCGACCGCGGGCGATTCGCGGAGGTCGTCGACGTTCGCCTTGAAGGCGAGGCCGAGGCAGGCGACGACGGCATCCTTGCCGGCGGCGGCGCGGACCTGGGCGACGACATGATGCGGCTTGGAGTCGTTGACCTCGCGGGCGGCGCGCAGCAGGCGCGCTTCGGCCGGAGCGGCGTCGACGATGAACCACGGGTCGACCGCGATGCAGTGGCCGCCGACGCCGGGCCCGGGCTGGAGAATCTTCACGCGCGGGTGTCGGTTCGCCAAGCGGATGAGTTCCCAGACATCGACGCCGAGCTTGTCGCAGATCAGCGAGAGCTCGTTGGCGAAGGCGATGTTCACGTCGCGGTAGGCGTTCTCGGTCAGCTTGGCCAATTCCGCGGTGCGGGCGTCGGTCAGGAAAATCTGCGCCGTGCAGAACGTCGCGTAGAGGTCGCGGGCCTTCTCGGCCGCGAGCGGCGTCAGCCCGCCGCAGATGCGGTCGTTGGAGACGAGTTCCTTGAGCATCTGGCCCGGCAGGATGCGTTCGGGGCAATGGGCATAGAGCAGGCCGTCGACCTTACGGCCGAGCTTCGCGAGCTCGGCTTCGAGCCAGCCCTTGACCTTCTCCGTCGTGCCGACCGGCGAGGTCGACTCAAGGATGATCAGGTTGCCGGCGGCCACGAACGGCGCGAGGGAGCGGGCGGCGGCTTCGACGAACGAAAGGTCCGGCTTGCGCGCGCCATCGGCGGCCACATGGAAAGGCGTCGGCACGGCGAGGATGAACACGTCGGCCGGCGCCGGCTGGGTCGCGGCCTTGAGGTTGCCTGACTGCACCGCGGCGCGGACGAGCACGTCGAGATCCGGCTCCTGGATATGGATGCGTCCGCTGTTGATCGTCTCGACGACCGAAGCGAAGACATCGACGCCGAGGACGCGACGTCCCTTCGTCGCGAAGATGGACGCGGTCGGGAGGCCGATGTAGCCGAGGCCGAGGACGCAGAGGGAGGGCATGGTAATTAAAAAGGACTGAACGGAGGGCTGAATTGAGGGGTGCGTTGAGGGCTGAATAAATCGGGGAGAACAGGCGGCTTAGCTCAAGGGGAGACCGGAAACCGGAAAGTGTGCTTCGGTCATAAGCCGCAGCAAATTATCCGGTCTCCGGTTTCCCTTAGAGTGAGACGTCGCTCTACTCCGCCGGGCCTCTTCGGTCAGGCCTTCATCCCCTGCATCCGAATACTCCAGCGGGAGACTTCTTCGAGTTCGTCGAGAGGAATGGGAGGGAGGCCGAAGAAAAAAGCGGAGAGGGCTTCGCGATGTCCTTTGCCGTGAGCGGGTCCGCCGAGCCAGGCAGGCAAAGCAGAAGCGCCAGGCAGATGCTGGGAGCGGAGGCGCTGCCAGTTATCGATCTCGGCAGACCAACCGTCGCCGGCGACCGCGATCCGTTCCTTCGGCAAGTGGGCCGGGAGGTCGGTGCGGTAGTTGAGCGTGGCGACGTCGCCGTTCGCGAAGTTCAGTTCGAAGCGGCCGCCGTCCTGGCCATCGAGATCACGCGACAGGCAACGGACCGCGACGATCGCGCTGCCGGACAAGGAACGTAGCAGATCGACGAAGTGGCAGGCCTCGCCGACGATGCGTCCCCCGCCCTGCTGAGGGTCGAGCGTCCAATGGTCGGAGGGCAGGCGGCCCGCGTTGACGTCGATCGTGAAACGCCGTGGGTCCGACTTCGCGGCGAGCGCCGCACGCAGATGAACGGCGAGCGGAGCGGAGCGGCGGTTGAAGCCGACGGCGAGGCGGCCGGAGGAAGAACGCGCGACCGCCATCGTGGCGTCGAGGTCGGCCTCGGTGAGCGCGAGCGGTTTCTCGACCCAGACGTGCTTATCAGCCCGGAGCGCCGCGCGGGCGAGTGCGCCGTGTTCGTCATGACGGGTCGCGATGAAGACCGTCTCGACCCCGGCGTGGTCGAGCACCGCGGTCACGTCGGTGGTCGCCGTCGCGGCGGAGCCGGCGAGCAGCTTCGCGGAAAGCCCGTTGGCGGAAGCGAAGACGGAAGGCGACGAACCTTGGTGACGGAGTTCCGGCACCAAGACACGGGAAGCAAAATTGCCGCAACCGATGACGCCGATGCCGCCGGCGGTACGGGCATCCCAATCCGCACCCGGGAGCGTCCGGGCCAGCGACTCGTTCGGAACGGCGTATTCGATGAGCAGTCCGTAGGCGCCGGGGCGGCGAAGGTCGTCGTAGATCTGTGGCGCGGCGGAGAACGGGTGGCGCGAGGTGAGCAGCGGCGACACATCCAGCGCGCCGGAAGCCATCAAGGTCAGGACCTCTTCGAAGTTGGCGCGGGCGGAAGAAGGATCGGCCGGATCAGCCGAACCGTAGGAGCGAGAGACCTGGAAGGTCACCTCGTTCTCGTAGAAGTCGGCGCGATTGAGCGAAAGGCCCGTGACGCCCACGAGGACGACGCGGCCGCGGCGACGGCAGAGGCGGGCGGCCTGGTTGACCGGTTCGTCCGAGGAAGTGCTGGCCGTGATGAGCACGCCGGCCGCGCCGCCGGATACCAAGGAGGCGAGCGTGGCGCCCTGGGAAGGGACGCGCGCGCCGGCCTGCCGCGCATCGGCGAGCTTCGCGGAGTCAGGGTCCACGCCGATGACATCGACCCCGCGGGCGCGGAGGAGACGCACGGCGAGCTGGCCGATCAGGCCGAGCCCCATGACCACGACGGTCTCGCCGGGTCGGGCGGCGATCAGGCGGAGACCCTGCAAGGCGACCGAGGCGAGCGGCGTGAAGGCCGCGTGCTCGTCGGAGACGGCGTCGGGGAGGCGGGCGGCGAAGACGGGCGAAGCCGAGACCACCTCGGCGTGCGGCGCATTGGAGACGACGCGGTCACCCGCGGCGAAGCCGGGGACTTCCCCGGCGTCAAGCACCCGACCCACATGGCAATAGCCCAGCGAGATCGGCTGCGCGAGCTTGCTGCGGACCGCTTCGACGGTGGCGAGCAGGCCTTCGGAACGGATCTTCGCAAGGACCGCGCGGAATTTCTCGGGCTGCTGGCGGGCCTTGCTCAACCAGCCGCCGCGACCGAACTCGACCAGCATGCGTTCCGTGCCCAGCGAGACCAACGAGCGCGTCGCGCGGACGAGCAGGCGGCCGCGACGCGGTCCGGGGGCGGGGACGTCGAGGAGTTCGGTGCGACCCGAACCCAGGTGTTGGACGATCTGACGCAAGCCTAGGAAAGTTCGCGGACCTGCTCGGCGGAAGACTGATCGGTCAGGCACGTCATCGCGGAAGCCACGAAGGCCGCCGTGAACATCAGCGGCGTGAACCAGAAGAGGAGGTCGACCCAGGCATGAGCCAGCAACAACAGGAGCCCTAGGGCGAGCGGCACCGTCTCCGGGTGACCAGCATGGAAGGCGCGCACGAGCCGGCGACCTAACCAAAGCAACGCGGCGAAGACCGGCAGGAGCCCGATGACGCCCCAGTCGGCGAGCATCTCGAGCCAGTCGTTGTGCGCATGGATGGCGCGGTAGAAAAGCTTCCCGTCCCGCTGCAGTTCCTTCTGCTGCGCCTGGTAAGGCGGCGAGATCCAGCGGTAGGAGCCGGCGCCGAAGCCAAGCCAGGCCCGCCCGGTCCAGCCGCCGTCGCTGATGAGCGCCCAGGTCGCTCGGCGCAGCGGGGCGCGGTCGTCGGTCCCGGTCTGCTGATAGGATTCCGCCTTCTTGCGGAAACGCTCCACGACCGGCTTCAGGTCGGCGGTCGCGAGGATCGCGGCCGCGGACAGCAGCATCGCGATCCCGGTGATGACGATGATCTGACGGCGTGATCCGCGCGAGCCCGGGAAGCCGAAGTAATAGGCCAGCGGAATGGAGATGAGCAGGAGGGCCAGCACGACCGCCACGCCGGCGGTGCTGCCGGTGAGGGCGACGATGAGCGCGAGCGCGAAGGCGAGGAACGCGGCGACGAGATGCGGGCCGCCCTTCAGCGTGTTCTCGCCCGCGCGGCGGATGTGCCAGAACGTCAGAGCCAGCGCCACCGCCGCATGCAGGTAGAGATAGACCCCCGCATGGTTGCGGCTCATGAACGTGCCGAAGCTGCGCGTGTTATACGGCACGGGATAGCCGAGGATCGTGCCGGACGAATACTGGTTCAAGAAGCCGAAGGCCCCGATCGCGACGGCCACCAGGATGGAGAGCCAGGCGAGGACGACATAGCCACGCCGACGCTTGAGGCCCACGTGCAGGGCGCAGAACAGCAGCCAAGGGGCGCCGAGGACCATCATCTGCCGCCAGGCGTTCATCGGCGGCTGCGTGGTGTCGGCGGCGGAGAACGGGGCGTTGAGACCGGAAGGCAGCCACGCGAGGTACGGCTGCGTACGGATGTCGAACTTGCCGACATCGACGCCCGGCAGGCCTTGCTTCGCCCAGAACGCCTCGCGGTCGACGACGACGCCCCAGGCGTTGAGGTCCTGGATGACGAAGTAAGCGAACAACGCGACGCCGGCCCAGAACGGCACCGAGCGGAGCAGCTCGCGGCGGAGCTCGGCGGCCGGCCGGGCCGTAAGGTCGCGCGAAAGGAGGAAGGCCGCGAGCGACGAACCAAGGAAGGCGCAGGCCGGGAAGCAGACGTAATCGAGCCAGCGATAGGTCCACGGCGCGGCGCCTTCGGACGAAGCGCCGACGAGGGCGAACACGAGGACGGCGAACCAGACCGCCAGCGCATACCGCTGCGTGCGGGCTTCCGCGAAGACCCCGACGAACGCGGCGGCGGCGAAACCCAGCGCGGCGGCGACCGTCCAGAGCACCACCCCGCCCCAGCCCCACGGAGCCAGCGCCAGGATGAGACCGGCGAGGATCATCACGGTCAGTTCACGGGAGGTGAATTTGGGTTGGGAGGACATTAATAATTAGGGGTAGGGATAGGGGTAGGGATAGGGGTAGGAAAACTTCTCAGGCGTCGGGTCCCAGCCGTCGGGAACCGGGCAGGGCTGACCATCCTTGGTCGGCCGCGGTCGAGCAGGGATGCTCGACCCTACCTAAGGCCATCACTACCCCGATACTCCATACTCAATACTCGATACTTTTTCGCCACGTTTGCACTCTTGCACCCTCAGCTCACACGATCCCTGCCTGATAAATATCATGGATGCGGATCAGGCCGAGGCAGCGGTGGGTGGCGGCGTCGGTGACGGGGAGCACGGAGATCTGCGAAGGGCGGTCTTCCATGATGCGCGCGGCTTCGCCGAGCGACATCGGCGCGTGGGCGCGGACGGGATTGACCGTCATGATGTCGGCGGCGCGGGCGGTGTTGATGTCGACGCCGCGGCCGAGCGCACGCCGGAGGTCGCCGTCGGTGATGAGACCGGCGAGCGTGCCGTCGGCCGCGAGGACGCAGGCGGCGCCATGCGGATGGCGGGTCATCGCGATGACCGTATCGCGCAGGGAGTCGGTCGGCTTGGCGCAGGCGCAACGGTCGAGCGGCTGGAGCGCTTCGCCGACCGTGAGCGAGAGATTGCGGCCGAGCTGGCCGGCGGGATGGAAGCGCGCGAAGTCGTTCGGACCGAAGCCGCGCTTCGTCATCAGGGCGGCGGCGAGCGCGTCGCCGAGCGCGAGCGTGAGGAGCGCGCTCGTCGTCGGCACGAGGCCGAGCGGATCGGCTTCCGGGCGGGCGCCGATGTCGAGGACCACGTCGGACTGGGTCGCCAGCGGCGACTGCGTGTTGCCGACGATCGCGACGATGGGCGATTTGAAGGAGCGCAGCACCGGGATGAGGCGGACGAGCTCGGCCGTCGTGCCCGAGCGCGAGAGCAGGATGACCGGGTCGCCGGCCTGCAGGATGCCGAGGTCGCCATGCACCGCGTCGGCGGCGTGGAGGAAGATGGCGGGCGTGCCCGTGCTGCAGAGCGTCGCGGCGATCTTCTGGCCGATGAGGCCGGACTTGCCGACGCCGCAGAGCACGACCTTGCCCCGATGGGCGGCGAGCAGGTCGACGGCCTTCGTGAAGGAACCGTCGAGGCGCGTGGCGAGTTCGGCGAGCGCGGAGGCTTCGGCCTGGAGGAGAGCACGGGCGGAATCGAGGGGGGTGGTCATGGGCTATGAATAAAAGGGGTAGGGGTAGTTGAGGCAGGGAGCTTAACTCAAAGGGAAACCGGAGACCGGATGATTGGCCGGGGTTATTACTAATGACCGAAGCAAGCTTTCCGGTCTCCCCTTGAGTGCTTCGTCTCTCTGGCCAACCGGCCAACGGATCAACTCACGTCGCCTCTTTACGCCATGAGGCGACGCGCGGCTTCGAGATCCTCGGGGGTATCGATGGCGACGGGATGATAATCGGTGACGACGGTCTGGAAGGTGAGGCCGTGGGCGAGGAAGCGGAGCTGTTCGAGGGATTCGACGGCTTCGAGTTCGGTCGCCTTGAGCTGGGCGTAACCGGCGAGCGTGGCGCGGTCGTAACCGTAGACACCGATATGCACCCAGTAGTCGCGGCGCTTCACCCATTCGGACGGCTCGACGCCGCGCAGGTGCGGGATCGGGCTGCGGGAGAAATAGATCGCCTCGCCGTTCTCAGCGCGGACCACCTTGACCACGCTGGCGGCGAGGAGGCGTTCAGTCGCCTGGATCTTCGAGACCGCGGTGACCAGCGGGCACTTCGTCTCCTTCCAGCGCGTGATAAGCCCGTCGAGCAGGTCGGGCTGGATGAACGGCTCGTCGCCTTGGACGTTGAGGAAGAATTCGCCCGGCAGCTTGTCGATGACGCTCGCCATGCGGGCGGTGCCGGAAGGACAGGCCGGATCGGTCATCAGCACCTCGGCGCCGAAACCGCGGGCGACGGCCGCGACCTCCTCGGAGTCGGTGAGCAGCACGACGCGGCCCGCCTGGCGGACCTGCTTCGCGCGTTCCCAGACATGCCGCACGACCGGCTTGCCGCCGAGGTCGAGGAGGACCTTGCGCGGCAGGCGCGTGGATGCGATGCGAGCGGGGATGCAGAGGGTGACGGAGGACATGGGATTAAAATAGGGGCGAGCTGGCACGTGGGCACGTGGGCAAGGGGGATCCGAGAGTATCGAGTATGGAGTATTGGGTATGGTGAGAGACAACTAGCCTATAGGCTCAAAGGGGAACCGGAGACCGGATGATTGGCGGGGGAATTATATTACAGGTGACGGGTGACGGGCACAGGCGTCGGCGACTCAGGGTTCAGCATCTCAGCCATCAGCCGCGGGAACCTGGAGCCGGCTGCCGAAGGCCGAACGGCCGACACCCGAAAGGCCGATGCCCCGGCGGCCGTCACCTGTCACCCTAAAGAATAATGACCGAAGCAAACTTCCCGGTTCCCGGTCTCCCCTTGAGTGAAAGTTACCCTGCCACCTGGGACCCGAGGCAGCCACCGGCCACCATAAGCGATCTTTTACTTCCGCGCTTCGGCGGCGTTCGCGAGATACCAGGCGTAGGCCCCGCGGATACCGTCGGGGAGGGTCTGGCGCGGCTTCCAGCCGAGCGCGCGGATGCGCGAGACGTCCATCAGCTTGCGCGGCGTGCCATCGGGCATGGACGGATCGAATTCGAGCCGCCCGGTGAAGCCGACCACCTGGGCGGTGAGCTCGGCGAGCTGGCGGATGGAAAGCTCCTCGCCGGAGCCCACGTTGATATGGCCGGCCTGCGAGTAACGTTCGAGCAGGAGCAGGCAGGCCTCGGCAAGGTCGTCGGCGTGCAGGAATTCGCGGAGCGGCGTGCCCGTACCCCAGAGCCGCAAGGAAGCGTCGCCGCGGAGCTTGGCCTCGTGCATCTTCCGGATGAGGGCCGGCAGCACGTGGGAGTTCTCCAGCGAGAAGTTGTCGCCCGGTCCGTAGAGGTTGCAGGGCATCGCGCTGATGAAGTCGCAGCCATGCTGGGCGCGCGCATGGTCGCAGAGCTTGATGCCGGCGATCTTGGCGACCGCGTAGGCCTCGTTGGTGACCTCGAGCGGACCGGTCAGCAGCGACTCCTCGCGGAGCGGCTGCGGGGCCAGCTTCGGGTAGATGCAGCTCGAGCCGAGGAAGAGCAGCTTGCGGACGCCGGCGCGGCGGGAACCGTCAATGACGTTGGCCGCCATCGCCAGGTTGTCGTAGAGGAAATCGTAAGGCTCGGAGGAGTTGGCCTTGATGCCGCCGACGCGGGCGGCGGCCATGACGACGTAGGCGGGCTGCTCGGCGGCCAGGAAAGCGCGCGTGGCGGCGCCGTCGCGGAGATCGAGTTCGGCGGACGGACGCGTGACCACGGCCGTATGGCCCGCGGCGCGGAGCGCGCGGACGATGGCGGAGCCGACCATCCCGCGGTGGCCGGCGACGTAGATCTTCGCGGCGCGATCCATCAGCGGTTCGCGTGGGCGACGGCCTTCAGGTCATGGTCGACCATCTTCTGCACCAGCTGCTCGAAGGAAGTCTGCTGCGGATTCCAGCCCAGCTCGCGGACGGCCTTGGCCGGGTTGCCGAGCAGCTGCTCGACCTCAGTCGGGCGGAAGTAGCGCGGGTCGACGGCGACGAGCGTCTTGCCGGACTTGCGGTCGACGCCCTTCTCGTCGACGCCCGAGCCCTGCCAGTCGAGCTCGATGCCGGCGCGGCGGAAGGCATGGGTGCAGAATTCGCGGACGGTATACATCTTGCCCGTGGCGATGACGAAATCGTCCGGCTGCTTGTGCTGCAGGATGAGCCACATGCACTGCACGAAGTCGGGGGCGTAGCCCCAGTCGCGCTGCGCGGAGAGATTGCCGAGGAAGAGGCAGTCCTGCCGGCCGTGGACGATGTTGGCGACGGCGAGGGAGATCTTGCGGGTGACGAACGTCTCGCCGCGGCGTTCAGACTCGTGGTTGAAGAGGATGCCGTTGGAGGCGAACATCCCGTAGGCCTCGCGGTAGTTGCGGGTGATCCAGTAGGCGTAGATCTTGGCGACGCCGTAAGGGCTGCGGGGGTAGAAAGGCGTGGTCTCGGATTGCGGGACTTCGACCACCTTGCCGTAAAGCTCGGAGGTGGAGGCCTGGTAGATGCGGACCTTTTTCTCCATCTTCAGGATGCGGACGGCCTCGAGGAGACGGAGCGTGCCGACGCCGTCGGTGTCGGCGGTGTATTCCGGGATGTCGAACGAGACCTTCACGTGGGACATCGCGCCGAGGTTGTAGATCTCGTCCGGCTGGATGTCGCCGATGAGGCGGATGAGCCCGGTGGCGTCGCCGAGGTCGCCGTAGTGGAGCTGGATCTTCTTCGTGTGGATGTCACGGACGAGGTCCTCCATGTAGAGGTGCTCGATGCGCGAGGTGTTAAAGGAAGAGGAGCGGCGGATGACGCCATGGACCTCGTAGCCCTTGCCGAGGAGGAATTCGGCGAGGTAGGAGCCGTCCTGGCCGGTGATGCCGGTGATGAGCGCGCGCTTTTTCATGTGGGGGATGAGTTAGAGGGGGAAAGGTTCAAGCGGAAGGTTTTTTCGCGCCGGCGATGATGCGGGAGCTGCTGTCGATCTTGGCGCCGAGGCCGTCGATGAGCTTCGCGCCGTGCTTGTTCAGCACCGTCATCTCCGGGATGTTGCCGGCGTTGCGGTCGCCGCCCTTGCAGAAGACGGCTTCATGGCCTTGGGCCTTGGCCTCGCCGATGAGCCAGTCGAGCGTGGCGCAGACCGAGCCGTCGGCATCGGTCGAGAGCACCGCGCGGTCGACGACGCGGAGGGCGGAGGTCACCGCCAGACGGGTGTCCTGGTCGATGAACGCCTTGCCCTTCTTGAGCGCCGCCTGGGCGTCGGTGTTGACGATGACCCAGAGCACGTCGCCCTGGGCGCGGGAGAGCTCGAGCAGCTCGAGGTGACCGCGGTGCATCGGGTCGAAGTAGCCGGAGGTGATGGCGATACGCATGGAGAGGGAGGCAGAAGAGAGGTTTAAGCGGTGAGCGGTTGGCGGATGGGGAGATAACAAAGCGGTTGGCGGCAAGCGGCGTGCGGTGAGCGGTTAGGAAGATGCAACCGAGGCGGGCTTGGGGTACGGTATTCGGCTTTCGGTTATTTTGCCTAACCGCCAACCGCTAACCGCTATCCGCGTCTACCCATTTTGGGGTTCGGCTGATTTGCCTTACCGCCATCCGCTTACCGCTAACCGCCACCGCCTATTTTTACTTACGCGGGCAGGCTACCGCACGTGGAGGCGAATTTCGCGTGCACGTACGGGAAGAAGGACTGTCACCGGCCAGGCCGGCAGAAAGGATCAGGCTCCCGGGGGAGGTAGCAGGAGGGGTGCGAGCTCGAGGGCTCGGCTGTTCCAGCGGTTGAGGCGGCTGAGACGCTCGATGACTTCGGGCTGAGCGCCGCGTTGCTGGGCGTCGGCGAGGACGCGTTGCAGGCCAGGCTGGGCTTGTTCGAGGGCGGGAAGGACTTGGCTGCGGAGGAGCGCGACCAAGGAAGCCGCCAAGGAAGGGGTGGGCTGCCAGCGTTCACGGCGGGCGCCCTGCTCTTTGACCGACAAGATCATCTCATGGTCACGGAGGAACTTAAGTCCTTGACTGACAGAGCCTTTGCTTATTCCGAGACGACCCTGAATATGGTCGAAATCCAGGGGGCCGGAGGACACGTAAAGGAGCGCGTAGATCTCGGCGACGGAGCGAGGAACCCCCAGAATGCCGGCCATGCGGACGAAGAAATCGGCCAACTCGAGCTCGTGGGGCTGAAGGGGTTCGAACGAAGGTCGGCTTTTGCGTCGGCCGGCGGATTTATCTGAAGGGGGCTTCATCAGGTTCAGGCCCTGTGGTCGGGGGCTTCCTGATGTTTCAATATTTTTTGAACTTAGGCAAGGGGCAATGTGAGTAACCCGGAATAAGGGTCCGCCCTCCCCTTACGGAGAAGTCGGATCTTAAAAGCTTCCACCTGGCGCCCCCTTGGGGATTCGAACCCCAGTTACCTCAGTGAAAACGAGGTGTCCTGGACCGGGCTAGACGAAGGAGGCGGTCGGTGGAAGTGAGGAACTTAGGAACGAAGTCCCACTGGTCAAGATTTTTGAAAAGCCCCCTGCCAGGGCTTGCCCAGGGAGGGTCAGCGGCCGAAAAGGCTGCGATCCTCGTAGGGGTCCTTGGCCTTGCCGTCGGACTTCGGGCCATGCAGGCGCTGCTGCTTCACCCCGAACCAGGACATGAAGAGCGCGGAGGCCACGAACAGGATCAGGAAGATCCGCACGGCCAGCTTGCGGCGCGAAGACGGCTCAGGGACATCGCTCATTCCCGGCACGGTAGGTCGGTTAATGGGGCTTGGCAACCCTCCGGAGTTTTTTACATATGTGCTTACCCCCTAGTCTTACCCCCTCCCTGATTCTGCATGAGCCCCAAGCAGAAGCCACTGGTGGTCATCATTGAAGACGATCGCAGCCTCGCCGCCGCGCTCGCCGATCAACTCCTGAACGCCGGCCTCTCCACCCAAGTCTTCCACAAAGGCGCCACCGCCTTGAAGTTCGTGGGGGAGTCGTACGTCCATCTCGTGCTCCTGGATCCCAACCTGCCGGACCTGGACGGCCTCGCGGTGCTCGACAAGATCCGCCGGCTGAGCCACTCGCCCGCGGTCATCTTCCTGTCGGCGCAGCGCGAAGGGCATCATGTCGCGCAGGCGCTCGAGGCGGGCGCGGACGACTTCGTCGGCAAGCCGCATCATCCGGACGAGCTCGTCGCGCGCATCCGCGCCGTCCTGCGTCGCAGCGAGACCGCGGGCGACAGCCGGCTCACCGGCAACGCCGCGCTCGGGACGGACGTGTTCCTCTTCAACGGCGCGGAGGTGCATCCCGAACGGCTCGAGATCGTCTTCGCCGGCGGCAAGAAGCGGAAGCTCGGCCGCAAGGAGCTCGGCATCCTCTACCACCTCCACGCGAATCCCGGGGTCATCATCAGCCGCCACAGCCTGATCCACGCCGTCTGGGGCGTGCACGCCGACATCCGCAGCCGCTCGCTCGACCAGTATATCGCCAAGATCCGCGACGCCTACGCCGACCACGGCCGGGCGCTCGACTGCCTGCGCACCATCCACGGCATCGGCTACTGGTACGAGCCGTCCTCCGCCGTCGGCGGGGAGAAGTCGGGGAAAAAGCCTCGCCGGGCTTGATTCCTCGCCGCCGGGCGGCATTGGTATCGGCATGAACATCCGTTGTTACCTGAAACCCAGCTGCGGCTGGAGCAACGGCGTCCGCGCCATCATGGCGAAGTACGCCCTCACCTATCAGGACGTGGACATCATCAACAACCCGGCGAACTACGCCGAGATGGTGGAAAAGAGCGGCCAGCGCCTCTCCCCGTGCGTCGAGATCGACGGCGTGATGCTGCCCGACATCTCCGGCGCCGAAGTGGAACAGTATCTCCTCGCGAACCAGCTCGTGGTCCCGAACGACAAGGCTCCGGCCGTGCCGATCGACGCCCCGTGCACCGACGCCGAGCACGAGAAGATGCGGGTGAAGACGATCCGGTTCTTCTGAACACGGCGCGAAGCCGCGCGAGTTGATTAGTTGATCCGTTGGACGGTTGGCCGGACTTGAGGCAGTGCAAAGGTGCAAACCGGAGAGGTACTCCTGTGCAAAAGTGCAAAGGTGTGTTCAGGGGCAGGGGTAGGATAATACTTTCAGGTCACGGGTCTCAGCAGTCGGGAGCCAGGTTCGGGCACAGGTTCAGGACTTGAATTTCCCCGCACCCGCACCTGTACCTGATCACCCGCACCTGAGACCTGAGGGCCGAGACCTGTGACCCGAAGTTGTCTTCACGCTTGCGCCTTTGCACAGGCCGATTTGCACTTTTGCACCTTCGGCGCTCGGCTTACCGCCAACCGCTATCCGCCAACCGCTGAAACCTCTTACTCACTCTTCCCTGCCGCGAAATCGGCGAGCGAAGCGGCGACCCACTGGCGCTGCTCGTCCGTGAGCTCGGGGAAGATCGGGATGCTGAGCACTTCGGCGGCGAGCTGTTCGGAGACCTTGGCGCTGTCGCCGCCGCGGTAGCCTTGGCCGGCGAAGCACTCCTGGCGGTGCAGCGGGATCGGGTAGTAGATCTCGCAGCCGATCTTGCGCGCGGTGAGGAAGGCCTTGAGCGCGTCGCGGCGACCGCCGGTGACGCGGAGCGTGAACTGGTTCCAGATGCCTTGGCCGGAGAAGTCGACCGGCAGCAGGATCTTCGCGGCCTTGTCGGCGCCGGGTCGGTTCTCGGCGATGCCCGGGACGCCCTTGAGCGCGGCGTGGTAGAAGTTCGCGTTGCCCGCGCGGGCGCAATTGTACCCCGGCAGGTGCGGGAGCTTGAGGTGCAGCAGCGCCGCCTGCAGCGGATCCATGCGGAAATTCGCGCCGACCTCGCGGTGGTAGTATTTGGGCTGCATGCCGTGGACGCGCAGGATGCGCGCGCGCTCGGCCAGGGCGTCGTCCTGCGTGGTCACGAGGCCGGAGTCGCCCATGCCGCCGAGGTTCTTGGACGGGAAGAAGCTCGTGGCGCCGAAATCGCCGGACGACATCGTGCTGCGACCTTTCCAGCGGGCGCCCATCGACTGGGCGGCGTCCTCGATCACGCGGACCTTATGGGCCGCGGCGAACGCCTGCAGCGCGTCGAGGTCGGCGGACTGGCCGAAGAGGTGCACCGGCATGATGGCGGCGGTGCGGGACGAGACCTTCCGTGCGGCGTCCTCGAGGTCGATGTTGAAATGGTGCGGGTTGACGTCGACCCAGACCGGGGTCGCGCCGAGGCGGGCGACCGAGCCGGCCGTCGCGAAGAAGGTGAAGGACGGCAGGAGGACCTCGTCGCCTTCGCCGATGCCGAGCGCCATGAGCGCAAGCAGGAGGGCGTCGGTGCCGGAGGACACGCCGAAGGCGTGCTTGACGCCGAGGAACGCGGCGCAGTCCTTCTCGAACGCCTCGAGGCGAGGGCCCATGATGAACATGTTCGAACGGAGCACGTCGCGGAAGGCGGTCTCGAACTGGGCCTCGAGGGCGCGGTTCTGCGGGCCGAGATCAAGGAGCGGGACGTTCGTCATGGCGCGGAAGGGTTTTCCCACCGTCGGCCCGCACGGGCAACATCATTCAGCCGGACGGCGCGAGCGCCAGACCAGGAACAGGCCGAGCGCGGCGAGCGGCAACGTCCAGAACTGCCCGGCGGTGAGGCCGAGCACATGGCCGTCTTCCGCGGAGCGGAAGCATTCGCCGACGAGGCGGCCGGCGGAGTAGAGGAGCAGGAATTCGCCGGCGAGGCGGCCGGGCGGGAGTCGCCGCGGGTAACGCAGCAGCACCCAGGCCAGCGGCAGCAGGCCTTCGCCGAAGGCTTCGTACAGCTGCGAAGGGTGGCGAGGCTGCTGGCCTTCGCGCGGGAAGATCACCGCCCAGGCGACCGACGACGGGTTGCCGACGAGCTCGGCGTTCACGAAGTTGGCCAGCCGGCCGAAGAAAAGCCCCGCGGGCGCGAGGGCGCAGAGCAGGTCGCCGACGGCGAAGAAATCGGCCTGCGCGCGGCGCGCGAACCAGAGGCCCGCGAGCAGCACGCCGAGGAAGCCGCCGTGGCTGGCCATGCCGCCCTGCCAGATACGGAAGACCATCAGCGGATCCGCGACGAACTCGGCGCGCGCGTAGAGGAAGACGTGGCCGAGGCGGCCGCCGACGATGACGCCGACCATCACCGCGGTGATCAGCGCCGATTCGTCGAGGGCCGAGCGCAGCGGCGTGAGCCCGGCGCGGCGCCAGCGGCCGAGGAGATAGGCCGCGACGAGGAAGCCCGCCGCGTAGGCGAGGCCGTACCAGTGGATGCCGCGCAGGCCCCAGCTTTCGGGGAAGCGGACCGCGACCGGGTCGAGGTCGTGCGTCCAATACGCGAGCGCGGCGGCGATCATGTGCCGGCCTTGGGCGGGTGGTCGGCGCCGGCGCGACGCGCGACGCGGTGGCCGCGCTGGCGGGCGAGCTCGCGCATGTCCGGATGCGGATCGTCCTTCTCGTAGATCTCGACGCCGAGGAGCGACTCGAAGACGTCCTCGAGGGTGATCACGCCCGCGAACGCGCCGAACTCGTCGACCACCACCGCGAGGTGCTGGTGGGCGCGGACGAGGTCATGCAGCGCGTCGGAAAGCGTGGCGTTCTCGGGCACGACGTGGGCCTTGCCCATCAGTTCGCGGATGCGGACCTCGCGGCGGTTCTCGCCGGCGGCCTTGAGGATGTCGCGGCGACGCACCACGCCCACGATGCGGTCGGGGTTCTGCTCCCAGACCGGCATCCGGCCATGGGGGACGTTCGGATAGAGGCGGAGCACGTCGGCCACCGTCAGGTCGGCTTCGATGGCCGTCACCACCGGGCGGGGCGTGAGCACGTGCGAGACCGGGATGTCGTCGAGGCGGACGGCGTTGGCGACGAGGTTGCTCTCGGCCTGGGTGATCTTGCCTTCGCGGGCGGCGGCCTGCGCGAGGCTGCCGATGTCGGCGTCGGCGCGGTCGACGCCGGGCTCCTCGGGCGGCGCCAGCGAGTCATGCAGCTTGCCGAAGGTGCGGAGGATCTTGGCGGCCCCGCGGACGAGCTTGAGCGACGAGGCGATGCGCGGGGCGAGACCTGCGCGGAAGTGCATGCCCACCTTGCGGGGAAGCATGATCGTCAGCCAGGCCATGATGAAGGAGACCGCGATGAAGGCCAGCGCCGTGAGCAACCCGACCTGCCAGCTGACATGATCCAGCCGGCTCAGCAGACGCGCATCGATGAGGAAACCGCCGAGCAAGGCGCTCATCCCGACGAAGGCGGCGGAAAGGACCTCGAAGGCCGCGAGCGTGTTGCCTTGGTCGCTGCGGGAGCGCTCGATCGAGACCGCGGCCTTGGCGTCCTGGCGGCGAAGCTCCTCGAGTTCGGCGTGGGAAAGGGCGGAAACGACCCCGGCCACGAGCGAGATGCCCGCCGCGCTGCCATTGAGGAGGAGGAAGACCGGCCAGAGATACCAAGCGGGATCCATGTCCTTCCTGCATAGGGCGGACCCCGGAGTTTGGCGAGGGAGAATCCCGGCGTTGACCCTGCGGAAACGCCTCGGAATACTGCCCGCATGACCCCTCGCGAGCTCCGGATCGTCTCCGCCCTGGCCGTGTTCCTGTCGGCCGCCCTGCCCGCCGCCGCCGGCGCGATCGCCTTCCGCGCCCAGCCCATCCTCGCCGCGACGCTGCGCGGCGACGTCGGCGCGCTGCCCGGGCTCACCGGTCTCTACTTCAACCATTTCACCGGCATGCTCGTCGCGCTCCTCGTGGCCGGCCTCGGCGTGACCGCGTACGCCGCGCGGGCGCACCTGCGCGCCGACGAAGAACCGGTCGTACGGATGGCCAAGCTGCTCGTCGCGACCTGTTTCTCGGCGCTCGTGAGCGTCGTCTTCCTGGGCCTGCTCGTGCTGGCGACGGCCTTGCCGGTCTACGCCAAGCTGATGCAGCGCTGAGCCCGCCACGCGGCCAATGCCGCGAGCAACGGCCGCGCCGCGGCCGGATCGCCCGACCAGAGCGGCCGACCGTCGGCGTCATCCCAACGCGAGACCGCGGCCGCGCCGCCCGGCAGGGTCGAGCGCAGGACGAGGATCGCTTCGGCGCCGGCGGGAACGCCTGACTCGACCGAGCGCACAGGCAAGCCCGCGCAACGGACGAGCTGACCGAGCGCCGTGCCCGGCAGGCGGCCGGTGGACTCCGCCGGGACATGGAGCACGCCGCGCTCAAGCCAAGCCAGGCTCGACCGTGAACCCTCGCTGACGAAACCACGGGCATCGAACTGCGCGCCCTCGACGCCGGCGCCTTCGCCCATGGAACGCAGCTCGATGGACGCCGCGAGCGAGTTCGCCCACGGCGTCGATTTCGGCCGCGGCAGCCATTCCGCGGCATCGCGAGTCGTCCGGAGCGAACGCAACCGGAAGACTTCCGGCGAAGGAAGCAACGCGCGCAGGCCGAGTTCCTCAAAGTCCGGGCCGACGACGAGGCGCAGCACGCCTTCCTGTCCGCCGAGGAGCCGGAGCGCCGCGCGCCAGGCCGCGAGGTCGCCGGCGGCGAGCGGGCCGGAAGCGAGGCCGGCCCGGGACATCCCCGCGCGCAGGCGCGCGAGATGATCGTCCAGGCACTCGGTGACGCCGGCGCGCAGGGCGATCGTCTCGAAGAAGGCGGCGCCGTCGGGAAAGCTGCCCGGCGAGGCGTCGCCCACGGCGAGGACGCCGTTGCGACAGACGCGGCTCATGGGAGCGCCGCGCGCGCGGCGGCGAGCAAAGGAGCCTGGGCCTTGCGCAGGCTCTCGGCGTATTCGCGGGCGGGCACCGAGTCGGCGACGATGCCGGCGCCGGCCTGGACGAACGTGCGCCCTTCGGCGGACCAGAGGGAGCGGATGACGATGTTGAGGCAGAGGTCCCCCGAGGCCCCGATCCAACCGAGCGAACCCGTGTAGTAACCGCGGGCCACCGGCTCGAGTTCGGCGATGACCTGCATCGTGCGGACCTTCGGGGCTCCCGTGATCGTGCCGCCGGGGAACAGCGCGCGGATGACGTCGGCCGGCCCGGCGGAGGCCTGCAGCCGGCCTTCGACCTGCGAAACCAGGTGCATCACGTGCGAGTAACGTTCGACCGCCATGAACTCCGGCACATGGACCGTGCCGGGACGCGAGACGCGGCCGACGTCGTTCCGGAGCAGGTCCACCAGCATCAGGTGTTCGGCCTTCTCCTTCGTGTCGCCGGCAAGTTCCTGGGCCCACGCGAGATCGGCGGACTCGTCGGCGCCACGCGGGCGGGTGCCGGCGATCGGCCGGGAGGCGATGCGCCCCGCGGAAACTTCGACCAGCAGCTCGGGCGAACCGCAGACGAGCGTCGCGCCCGGCAGGCGCACCAGCCCCATGTAGGGAGAAGGATTGGCGGAGCGAAGGGCTTCGTAGGCGCGGAGCGAATCGACGGGCGCGACTTCGAGGCGCGTGGAGAGATTGACCTGATACGTGTCGCCGGCGGCGACGTATTCCTGGCAACGCCGCACCGCGCGGACGAAAGCCGGCTCGTCGAAGGACTGCGCGAGCGGGACGGCGGGCGCGGCGACCGGCGGCGACGCCGGCGCGGGCTGGGCGCAGGCCGCGTCCCAGCGGGCCGCGAGGTCGAGCGCGCGGGCGCGGGCGGCGCGGAGCGCGGAGTTCGGGGAACCGACCGGACAGAGCACGACGACCGTCAGCTCGCGTTGCGCGGCGTCGAAGACGCACGCCTCATGCGCCTCCAGGAAGGCCGCGAGCGGGGCACGGACGTCGGGCGGGACGGACTTCACCGGCTCGAACTGCGTGGCGAGCTCATAGCCCAGGAGCGCGATGAGACCGCCCTGGAAGGCCGGCCAGCCCTCGAGTCGCGGGGCGCGGACTTCGCGCGACCAGCGGCGGAGATGGTCGAGCGGACGCTCATTAGCCTCCTCGTGCGCGCCGTCGGCGGCGTGCAGCACCACGCGGCCGTCGGCGAAGAAGACCGTCGCGCGGGCGGCGGCGGGCACGGCGATCGTGAAGCTGCCCGAACGGCCGCTCTCCAGCACCGCGTGGTGGCGGCCCGTGAAGAAGCCTTCCCAGGAAAGCGGCAGACGCTCGGCGCGGAAGCGGGCGAGGTAAGGCAGGTGCGTCCAGCCCGGACCGGCGGCGACCCAGTCGGCGGCCGTGACCTCGGCGACGATGACCGGAACCTCACTCATCGGCGAAGTTGAGCTTGTAGCCGGCGAAGTCCGGACCGGAGAGGATCTCGCCGACGCGTTCGGCCGTGAGCCCGTAGACGTGGAGTTCCTGGCGCGAGCCCTTGGAGACGACCGTGACGCGGAGGCCGCCGCCGAGCTTCATCACCTTGATCGAAAGCGTCTTCGCGCCGACGCGCGCGGCGATCACGCCGCGGGAGACGCGGCCATGGCGCTCGAGGGCTTCGGCCACGGGACGGGCGGCGTCGGTCAGCGACGTATGCGTGCCCGCCCTGCCCCGACCCTTGGCCATGCTCAGGCGATCTCCCAGTCGTAGGGATGGGAGGAGAGGAATTCGCAGCCCTTCTTCGTGACCACCACGCAATCCTCGAAGCGGCAGCCGCCGATGCCCGGATAATACAGGCCCGGTTCGACCGTGACCGCGTTGCCCGCGACGAGCGGATGCGGGTTGCGCGTCGAGAGAGCCGGGTCCTCGTGGATGTCGTAGCCCAGCCCGTGGCCCGTGCCATGGAAGAAGCCCACGTAGACGCCCTTCACCAGGCCCGTCTTGTAGCCGAGCGACTTGAAATATTCCTGCACCACCGTGTGCACCTTCGCGCCGGTGACGCCGGCGCGGATCGCCTTGATCGCGCGCCGCTGGGCCTCGAGGACGGCATGGACCATCTTGCGCTGCTTCGCGTTGGCCTTCCCCTTGAGGTAGGTGCGGGTCATGTCGCCGTAGTGATGCGAGGCGATGTGGCGCGGGTAGATGTCGCAGACGATGAGTTCGTTGGCGCGGACCGGGCCGAAGCCGGAGCAGTGGCAGTCCACGGCCTGGTCGCCCGGAGCGATGATCAGGCCGATGTCGCAGAGGCCGCCCTGGCGGAGGATCGCGACCTGCGCTTCCTCCTTGAGGATCTCGGCCGTGAGGGTCTCGCCCTGCCAGCGCAGGACGCCCTTCTTGTCGGCTTTGGATTCCGCGAGCACCTTCTCCACGGCCTTGAAGCCGGCGACCGCGGCGGCGTTGCCGGCGCGGATGCCAGCGAGCTCCGCCTTCGACTTCACCAGGCGCGCGGGGAAAAGCTCGGGGGCGCCGCGTTCGTTCTGCTGGGCGCCGACGGGATGGAGGGCGAGGCCGAGCTCGCGGAGGCGCTCGTAGAGCCCGACGGGGAAATCGGCCGGCACGCGGAAGCGATGGACACCGCGTTCGAGGGCCGCGAAGACGATCGCATCGGCCACGCCGGCCTTCGGGTTGGTCTTGCGAAGGTCGCCGATGAGCGCGGTCAGGTTGAGCACCTCGTCGAAGGCCGATTCGTCCCGGGCGCGGCCGACTTCCATGCCGGGGAGGAGGCCGATGCGACGGCCGCCGACGGAGAAGGCCGGGAACGGATCCGAGGCATGGAAGCCCCCGAACCAACGCAGGTCGGCGTTCTTGGAAGGAGTCGCCATCATCAGCACGTCGCGGACGGCGGAGGCGGAGGTGGGGGCGGTGCGGGCCATGGGCGCAGGATGACGGAAGTCGGCCCTGCGTGAAGCGCAAACGCTATCGCCCTGCGCGCGGCGCGGGCCTAGGTTGGACGCATGCTCGCCCAAACCGTCCGCCAGCCCTTCGACCTCGCGACCATGCTCATCCCGGTCCTGCCTTGGTGGGAGCTGCTGCTCCGCGGCATCATCGTGTACGTCTTCCTGCTCTGCCTGATCCGCCTGACGGGCCGACGGCAGACCGGCATGCTGACCCCGTTCGACTTCATCCTGCTGCTCATCCTCAGCAACACGGTGCAGAACGCGATGAACGGCGGGGACAACAGCCTCGGCGGCGGACTCTTCCTGGCCGGCACGCTGATCACCATCAACTGGTGCATGCTCCTGCTCTCGCGGCATTACCGGCTCGTCCATTGGGCCCTCGTCGGGCGGCCGGTCTTCCTGGTCCGCGACGGCGCCGTGCAGGAGAAGGTCATGCATCGCGAGCGCATCACGCACCACGAGCTGATGTCGGCGCTCCGCTCGGCCGGCCTCGCCAACATCGAGCAGGCGAAGGACGTCATCCTCGAGACCAACGGCACCATCAGCGTCATCCATCGCAGCGCGGCTTGACCGGCGGGCGGCGGTCTGGCAAATCAGGGGTGCGCCGGCGAGCGCGGGTATCGTTCAGTGGTAGGACCCCACTTTCCCATAGTGGTGACACCAGTTCGAGTCTGGTTACCCGCTCCCGGAGCGGCCCCGGGGCGCGGGGCGAGGCTTGACCCCGGGCGGGGGGCCGGGAATAGTGGGCTTCCTTGGCCACGCGGGTATCGTTCAGTGGTAGGACACCACTCTTCCAAAGTGGATACACCAGTTCGAATCTGGTTACCCGCACCAAGGAAAACGCCGGGGCTCAGTTCCGCCAGGGCAGCTGGCCGGCGGGGGTGACCTCGAGGAACTCCTTCCAGCACTCGACCTCGTCGGCGGACAGCGACGACGCGACGACCAGGCGCCACTTCGGCTTGGTGGGCGCGTGCCGGAGGGTCATGCCGGCCTGCTCGGGCAGGCGGTTGGCCTTGCGCGAGTTGCAGCGCACGCAGGCCGTCACGATGTTCTCCCAGTTCGTCTTGCCGCCGATGTCGCGGGGCACGACGTGGTCGAGGTTGAGCTCCTCGTCGCGGAACTGGCGGCCGCAGTACTGGCAGGTGTTGCCGTCGCGGAGGTAGACGTTGCGGCGCGAGAAGCGGATCTCGCGCCGGGGCACGCGGTCGTATTCGCCGAGCAGGAGCACGCGGGGGACGCGGAGCACGATGCAGGGCGAACGGACGGACTGGCCGGCGGGCGGCGGCGTCTCCACGGAGAAGCGCATCCACTCCTCGGCGCTCATCACGCGATGGCCGGAAGGATCGGCATGGATGGCCGAGGCGCGGCCGCGGAAGAGCAGGCTCATCGCGCGCAGGACGCCCACGATGTTAACCGGCTGCCAGAGACGGTTAAGGACGAGGACACGTTGTTCGAGGCGCGGGGGCACTGGCCTGAGTGATAAGCCCGGGCGGGCGGACGGTCAACCCCCTCGGCTCAGCGAGACTTCTTGGCCGCCGGGACGACGGCCTTCGGGGCGGGCGCCGGGGCGGCCGCGTGCGTCGGCGGGGTCGTGAAGGTGTCCGGCAAGGCCACGAACATCGCGCCCGTCACGGTGGCGGGGATGGGGAACGGGATGCCGTCGATCTTGACGCGCAGGTGCTCCACGGCCGAGGAGCGGAGTTCGCTCGGTCCCTTGACGTTGATGACCACCGGTTTGTCGCGCGGCGAAAGCATGCCGAAACCAGGGGTTTCGCCCGTGTTGAGCTCGATGACCTGGTAACGGATCCCGGCCTTGACCGAGGTCAGCGTGATCTGGTGAGGGCGGCTCGCCGGCGGCGCCGCGACCACCGCGGCCGGCTTGGGCTGCGGCGGCTTCGCCGGCGACGAGCTCAGATAAAAAACGCCAGGAGGATCGCGATGACCGCGATGCCGATGATCGCGTAGATCAGCGTGTCGCGGCTGAGCGTGAGCGGGCTGCCGGCGGCTTCCGGCTCGAAGGCCGCGTCCTCGTCGACGGCCGCTTCGAGCGGGCGGCGCGAAGCCTTGGCGGAGTGGTGCGTGTTGAAATCGGCGCCGGCCTTCTCGTCGTCGAGGCGGAGATACTTCGCGTAGACCTTCACGAAACCGCGCTTGTAGACATCGGCGAGCGGGATGGACTCGAATTGGTTGGCCTCCATCGACTGGAGGTAATCGGTGCGGATCTTGGTGAACTCCGCGGCTTCGCGGAGGGTCACGCCCAGTCGCTGACGGGCTTCTTGGAGACGTTCGCCGAGGGTTTGCATGGCCTGACTTTCGCCCGCGGGCGGGAAATAGGCAAGCCTCTCGTGGGACTCAGAGGAAGCGGCCGAAGTAAGGCCAGACCAGCGCGGAGCCTTCAAGCAAGGGCGTCATGACCGACTTCATCAATCGCCCGAACCCGGGGAGGTTGATGAGGATGATCAGGATGACGAAACCCCAGCGGGCGAGGGTCAGGAAGAACTCCTCGGAGAAGAGGCCGAGCCGAAGCGCCAGGCGGGAACCGTCGAGGGGCGGGACGGGGATCAAGTTGAAGACCACCAAGCTCGCGTTGAGGAAGATGCCTTGGGCCAGGAAGACGATGATGACCGCCTGAGACTCGGGGTTGAAATCGCCGATGGTGCCGATGAGGGCCAAGATGAGGCACAGCGCCACGTTCATCGCCGGGCCGGCCAGGGTGATATAGATGTCATCCATCCGGCGGGTCAGCGGGTTGGGCAGGGAGATCTGCACCGGCTTGCCCCAGCCGATGAGCCCGAAACCGGGGCTCAGGAAGATCATGACGGCCGGGAGGGCGATGGTGCCGATGGGGTCGGTGTGGGCGAAGGGATTGAGCGTCACGCGTCCCTGCAGGCGGGGCAGCGGGTCGCCCCGCAGGTCCGCCATCCAGGCGTGACCGAACTCATGCAAGCCGATCGAGATGATCAGCAGGATGAGCTGGAGCAGGCCGTCGCGAAGCGTCTGGGCGTCCATCTCAGTTGCCTCCGCAGCCGCCACGGGGCTGGCCGCAGCCGCAGGAGTTGGAATGGACGTGGTCGGACTTCAGGCCCTTGACGGCGACCATCGGGAGCTGCTTCTCGAGCTTGGCCGAGCCGCAGTGCGGGCAGGCCGGCTTGTCCTGGGAACTGCGGACGAGCAGCTCGCTCGTCTTGCCGCAATCGGCGCAGGTGTAATCGAAGATCGGCATGGCGGACGAGGGAGAGCAAACGCAGGCCGCCCCGTTAGCCAATCCGAAAGCGGGGGCGCACTCGCTCCTTGAGGAATCGGCCGGGGCGGCTAGACCAGTGGGGATGTCGCTCGCCGCCCGGATCCGACTCGCGCAGCAGCGCGGCCTCAGCCTGTCGGCGGCGCGCACGCTGGCCCGCCTCTCCACGCCGCAGGCCATCCAGGACTTCCTCGTCGGTTTCCCGCAGAACTTCGAGCCCGAGGGCGACACCGCCCGGTCCGTCGAACAGACGCTCAGGCATCGGCGCGCCCATTGCATCGAAGGCGCCATGGTCGCCGCCTTCGCGCTGTGGCTCCAGGGCCACCCTCCCCTGCTCCTCGATTTCAGCGCGCATCAGGACATGGACCATGTCATCGCACCCTTCCGCGTGAACGGCAAATGGGGCGCCATCTCGAAGACCAACTACGTCTGCCTGCGCTGGCGCGACCCGGTCTATCGCAGCGTCCGCGAGCTCGCGATGTCGTACTTCCACGAATACGCCAAGGGCCCGCGCAAGACGCTCCGCAGCTATTCCAAGCCGTGCGACCTGAGCCGGCTGCCGCCGGAGAAGTGGATCAACAATCCCAAGGACTGCTGGGAGATCGCCGACCTCATCACCGCCGCGCCCCACTACGAGATCGTCACCGCCGCCGAGGCCAAGGCCTTGCGCCATCGGGATGACGTCGAGGTGCGTTCGGACAAGATCACCGTCTTCCCGATCCCGAAGTGGAAACGGCGGCGCCTGTGAGCGCTCAGCGACGGCCGTCGTACCAGATCTCGCAGTGCTCCGGCCGCTTCGCCGCGCGGCCGGCGGTGAAGAGCATGCGCAGGAAGAAACGCGCCGCTTCGGTCAACGTGTAGAGCTTCAGCTTCCGCGAAGAAGTCAGCAAGGGGCTGCGCGCCAGGATGACGAACTTGCGGCCGGAAAGGCGCGCCAGCGACTTCAGCCGGCGGCTGAGGAAGACCTCCTCGCCGGCGTAGTACTCGGTGCCGAAGCCGCCGGCCGCGCGGAAGGCCGCGGCCTCGACCCAGACGCAGGACCCTGCGGCCCAGCCGGCGAGGCGGCTGCAGAGATTCCAGACTCCGCAGACGAAGCGCGCGTAGCGGGGCGTGCCGGGCTCGAGCTCCACGATGCTGCCGCCGCCGAGCGCGCGCCCCTCGGCGATCTGCTCGGCGATGGCCGCGAAGAGCGCGACGGAGGGCGTGGAATCGGCGTCGATGAACACCAGCCACTCGCCGGTGGCGACCCGCGCGCCGGCGTCGCGGGCGCGGCCGATCTGGTTGACCGGCTCGAAGACGACCGTCGCGCCGGCGGCGCGGGCGCAAGCCGCCGTGCCGTCGGTCGAGTTGTTGTCGCAGACCACGCACTCCCAGGTCCACCCGCGGAACTCGAAGGCCGCGGCCGCGGCCCGGATGGCCGCGAGCGACGCCGGGAGGAGCTTCTCCTCGTTGAACGCCGGGATGACGACGGAGACGCGCATCACCGGCGCGAGGTCAGCTGACGTGCTCGAAGGCGCAGGCCGCCGCGCCGACGACGCCGACGTTGCCGCCGAGCCCGGCCGGGACGATGGAGCAGACGGCGGAGAGGCGCGGGAAGGCGTAGCTGTTGGCGCTCTTGCGCATCGGGACGAAGAGCGCGTCGCCGGCCGCGGTGACGCCGCCGCCGACCACGATCACGTCGGGATTGAAGGTGTTGATCACGGCCCCGAGGCCGCGGCCGAGGAAGTTGATGGACTCCGCCCAGATCTCGTTGGCGAGCGCATCGCCTTCGGCCATCGCCTGGAAGAGGTGGTGCGTCGTGACCTGGTCGACGGCGCCGGCGAACTTGACGATGCTCGAGGCGCGGCCGGAGGCGAGGGCTTCGCGGGTACGACGGGCGATGGCGGTGCCGGAGGCGTAGACTTCCCAGCAGCCGGGGTTGCCGCAGCCGCAGCGAGGTCCGTCCATCGTGAGGGGGATGTGACCGAGCTCGGCCGCGTTGCCGTTGGAGCCGCGCATCAGGCGCCCGTCGATGACGGCGCCGCCGCCGATGCCGGTGGAGACCGTGATGTAGACGACGTTCTTCTTGCCCTTGCCGGCGCCGAAGCGGTATTCGCCGAGCGCGGCCGCGTTGCAGTCGTTGTCGATGCGGGCGGGCAGGCCGCCGAAGGAATTGCTCAGGAAGTCGGTGATCGAGAAGCCGGTCCAGCCGGGGAGGTTGGGCGAACCGTCGACGCAGCCGCGGGCGATGTCCAGCGGACCGGGCGAGGCGACGCCGAGGGCGACGAAGTCGACCGGCTTGAGCTTCAGTTCGGCGAGGAGCTGATGGGCGGCCGCCGCGACGCGTTCGCAGGCCTGCTGCGGGCCCTTCTCGGCGAAGGTCTCGACGCGTCCGGAACCGAGGACGGTGCCGTCTTCGTTGACGACCCCGAAGGCGAACTTCGTGCCGCCGAGGTCAAAGGCCAAAACTTTGCGCATAAGGAGAGAAAGGGTCAGTCGCGGGCGGGACGCGAGAAGTCATCCTGCAGGCGGACGACGTCGGTCAGGTCGGGCGTGGAGACTTCGAGCAGGACGCTGTCCTCGAGGGCCTCGAAGCGGTGGATCGTGCGGACCGGGATGTGGACGGACCGGCCGGGCAGCCAGACGGACTGGTCGGCGGGGGTGACGAGCGCGGCCGCGGGCGTCTCGCCGGGCGCGAGCGCGCGGAGGGTCAGGAGCACCTTGCCGGAAAGCAGGTGAAGCGTCTCCGTCTTGCGCTCATGGTACTGGAGGCTCAGTCGGCGACCCTTCTTCACTTCCAGCACCTTGCCGGCGTAAGCGGACTGATCGGCATACCAGATTTCGCGGCCCCACGGCTTCTCCACGATCTTCGGGCTATGCGACGGCTCGGCCATGCCAGAGGTCTGTCGAAAAACCGCCTGTTAGCCAAGCAAATCCCCGAAGAAGTCCGGCTGATCCATCGCGCCGACCAACGGTTGCACGAGCCGCTCGGCGTCGATCGCGACCCGGTTGACGTCGGGTGACACGCGATGCATCGACAGCGCCCGGTCGGGCGCGGTCGCGGCGAGGCGGCGGAAATCTTCGGGGGCGAACGCCTTCTCCGAGAGCCAGGCCTGGCGATCGGCGCCGACGAGCAGGACCGGCATGCGCGAGTGGACTTCGCCGGCTTCGCGGTTCGGCGCGACCGTCACGAGGCAAAGCGTCCGGCGGGGCATGCCGTCGGCGGCGAGATGAAGCGACCAAAGACCGCCTACCGCGAGCGGGCCGCCGTCCGCCGAGCGGAAATAATACGGGGACTTCAGCTTCCCTTCCGTCTTCCATTCGTAATAACCGTCGATCGGGATGACGCAGCGGCGGTGGCGGGCCGAGTCGCGGAAGGTCGGTCGCTCGAAGATGCCCTCCGCGCGGGCGTTGGCGTGGCCTTCCTGTTCGTCGGCCGGCGCCCAGGCGGGCACGAAACCCCAGGGCAACGCCTCGGTCCGGAGCACGCCCTGCTCACGCCGGACGGAGACCAGGGGCGTGCCCGGCGAGATGTTATAGCGCGGCGCCACCGCGGCCGGCGGCGCGCCGAGGCTTTTCACGATCTCTTCCCAGCGCGAGAACTGGGTGACGCGGCCGCACATGCTGAAGGGGAGACTCAGGCCTTCGGCGGCAGCGCGGGCGGGCGACCGGCGTTGGCGCCGGTGCGGAGGGCGTTGAGGACGACGAGGTTGATGAAGTGCATCACGCCGAGGACCACGACGACCACGCCGACGGACTTGCTGAGGTGCTCGACGACGTCGATGCCGGTCTTGGGATGTTCCTTGGATGAGAGGAAAAGGAGCATGAAGCCGGCGTTCACGAGGTAGAAGCCGATGATCAGGAGGTTGTTGACCGAGTCGGCCATCGTGTCGTTGCCATGGAAGGCCTCGACGAGGAACGGGCGACCGCTGCGGAAGAGCGTGCGACCGACCCAGATGGTCACCGAAAGGGAGACCAGGAAGTAGAGGCCGTATTCAAGGAAGGTCAGCGAGTCGTTTTCCATGACCGGACCCTAAGAATCCCCCGACGGACCTCAAATGCTAAAAGCGCCGCATTACCAATGCGGAGGCCGTTCGTCGGCGGGCGGAGCCTGCTCGCCTGCGTCGGCGGACTGCGTCAGCTTGGCCTCGGCCCGCGCGAGACGCTCGACCAGCTTGGAAACCTCACGGGAAAGCTCGAGCATGGCCCGGTCCTGCTGCTCGACATGGCGCTGCAGGAAGGTGAGACGCTCTTCGAGGTCGTGAAGCCGGGAATCCATGGCCAGGAGGATGGGCCGGACGGACCCGGGGGCAAGACTCCGCGGTTATGACGATTACGACAGGCTGTCCGTAGCGCCTCCTTTTGGCGGTTGTCAGGGCGGCGGTTTTTTATGGAATGATCGTATGTCCTCGCCCCAGGACGAATCCGCGGAAGCGTCGGCCTCGCCGGCGCTCCACCGACCTAACCGCACGCTCTGGCAGCGGCTGGGAGGAGAAGGCTTGGCGCTGTCGATCCTCCTGCACGCGGTGCTCGTCGTGATCGCCGTCATCTGGGTCGTCTCGACGATCACGGACACCTCCGCGAAAAAGGACCCGAACACCTTCGCGACGGGGTCCGGCGGCGGCAACGGCGGACCGAAGGCCAAGGAATATAAGACGAAGCTCCAGCCCAAGAACGTCAAGGCGCTGACCAAGACGAACTCCCGCATCACCAGCAAGAACGCCAACGCCTCGATGGCGATCAGCAGCCTGCCGAGCATGACGAACCCCCTCGCGACCGCCGGGGCGATCGGCGGCGGCAGCTCCAAGGGCTTCGGCGGCGGCTCCGGCGGCGGCATCGGCAGCGGCAAAGGCGCGGGCGTCGGCGGCGGACGAAACTTCGTCTCGCTGTTCGGGATGAAGAGCAACGGCATGACGGCGGGCGGCCTGCTCGGCACCCTCTACGACCTCAAGCAGACCTCGGGCCGCCAACCCACCGCCATGATGGACGGCAAGACGGGCATCCCGCCGTACCGTGCGGCGGTGCGTGACTTCCTCGAGAGCGGATGGAGTCCGGGCAAGCTGCAGAAATTCTTCAAGTCGCCGGACACGCTCGTATCGGGCCAGTTGTTCATCACCGGACGTTCGGCCGACGATGCCCCCAAGGCCTTCGAGGTCGAGAAGCTGATGAAGCCTTCGCGCTGGGTCGTGCATTATCGCTGCTACGTCGAGGTGCCTAATTCCCTGCCCTTCCGCTTCGTCGGCTCAGGCGACGACTTCCTGATCGTGCGCTGGAACCGCAAGATCGCCCTGGATGACGGCTATGAGACCTACTTCGCGGGGCGGGACGGAAATTACCGGGATTTCGGCGTCAAGGTCAGCAAGGAGTACAAGGTCGACCGACGGCCGGGCGGCCTCCATCGCCTCAAGGCCGGCCCGTGGATCCAGGTGACCAAAGGCACCAAGGTGCCGGTCGAAGTGCTGATGGGCGAGACCCCCGGCGGCGTCTTCGACTGCTACCTCGCGATCGAGGTCGCGAAGTCGAACAAGGCGGTCAACGGCCAGTACGAAGGCGAAGGCAGCCTGAAGCTTTTCCGCTGCAGCGCCGATCCGCTGCCGGCCGGAATCGCGAAAGACACGCGCGGGCTCGATATCGACATGGAAGCCAACGGCTGGATCTTCAAGGTCACCAAGGACGCCAACACGACGATCCGCTAACGCTTGCCGGCGAAGTAGAAGCGGGCGCAGTTGCCGCCGAAGAGGCCGGCGCGCTCGACGTCCGTAAGGACGCGGGCGTAATCGTCGACGAGGCGGAAGGCTTGCTCGTAGCTCCCGGCGAAAAGGCAGACCGGCCAATCGGAACCATACATCAGGCGCGACGGGCCGAATGCTTCGAAGACGGCGTCAAGATACGGACGGAACTGCTCAGCCTGCCACGCCTTATGGTCGGCCTCGGTGAGCATGCCGGACACCTTGCAATGGACGTTCGGGAGCCTGGCCAGGCGCCGGAGCTGGGACTTCCAAGGTTCGATCGTGCCGTCCTTGATGTGCGGCTTGGCGATGTGATCGAGGACGAAGGGCTGTTCGGGGAAATGCTCGGCGAGGCGGATGGCCGCCTCCAACTGCTTCGGGTAGATCAGGATGTCGTAGGTCAGGCCGTAGCCGTGCAACTTCGAGATGCCACGCTGGAAATCCTTCCCCAGCATGAAGTCGTCGTCAGGCTCTTCCTGGACGACGTGACGCACGCCGACGAATTTCGGGTGCGCGGCGAGGCGCACGAGGTCGGCCTCGACGCGGTCGGAGCGGAGCTCGACCCAGCCGACCACGCCCTTCACGTTCGCATGCTTGTCGGCGAGGCCGAGGAGCCAGTCGGATTCGCCGACGACCTGACGCGCCTGCACGGCGATCGAACCGTCGAAGCCGAGCGGCTCCTGCAACGCGGCGAGATCGTCGGGCAGCCAGCTGCGGTGCAGCGGCGAGCCCGGCGGGATCCACGGGTATTGCGCCGCGTCGTACGACCAGAAGTGCTGGTGGGCGTCGAGGCGCATGACGTCAGACCACGTCGACGATCGCCTTGATCACGCCGGACTCCGGCTTGAGCCAGGTCGGGAAGGTCGCGATCAGGTCGTCGAACTTCGCGTGGTGCGTGATCCAGGGCTTCGTGTCGATGACGCCGTCCTCGATCAGCCGGATGATGCGGGCGAAGTCCTTCGAGTGGGCGTTACGGCTGGCCATGATGGTCAGCTCGCGACGGTGCAGGTGCGGGGCGTGCGGGAAGGTCAGGTCCTGCTGCGTGATGCCCACGTAGACCACGCGGGCCGCGAAGGCCGCGTAAGCGAAGCAGGCGACCATCGACTTGTTGCTGCCCGTGGCGTCGATGACCACGTCGGCCAGCTGGCCGTCGGTCAGGGCGGCAAGCGCGGCGACTTCGGAGCCATCGCCCTTGGCCAGGATGACGCCGTCCACCTTCATCACGTCCGTGCAGAACTTCAGGCGGTCCGCGTTCATGTCCATCACCACGCACTTCGCGCCGGAGACCTTCACGAACTCCACGGCCGAAAGGCCGATCGGGCCGGAGCCGATGACGAGGACGGTCTCGCCGGCCTTGGGCGCGGCGCGGTCGACGGCATGGCAGCCGATGGCGAGGGTCTCGACGAGCGCGAGCTGGTCGTAGGAAAGCTTCGTGGAGATGTGGAGCTTGCGGGCCGGCAGCAGGAACTTCTCGGCCATGCCGCCGTCGCACATCACGCCGAGCGTCTTATGGTTCTCGCAGCAGTTGGTGAAGCCGCGGCGGCAGCTGTAGCACGTCTGGCAGTTGATGTAGGG
>Ga0222712_10001203_pt1 | contig 32969 bp, 57 predicted proteins | sample C33_657DmetaG_FD_165043 | JGI IMG/M metagenome (GOLD analysis project Ga0222712, IMG submission 165043) | Estuarine water microbial communities from San Francisco Bay, California, United States - C33_657D | ecosystem: Environmental > Aquatic > Marine > Unclassified | place: USA: California...
TCAGCATATGGTCGTACACAAGAAAAAGTAGCAGGGGCAGCTAATGTCTCAACCAGTTTACCAACAAGCGGGGTTCCAACACCTAGCCTATCTTCAGCAGTACCGTCCTTCTCAGGAGGCGGGTTTAATACCCCATCTCCAACACCAAGCTTTGGTGCACCCCAGGCTCAATCATTCGGGTCATCCCAGTCCTATAATACTACAGAAACCACAACTGAATTTAGCATGAGTCCTGCTCCTACATCGACACCTGGTGGAAGAAGACCCGTTACTCCTAACTTCAACGTATAATGCAAAACCCATCAGCGTCAGATCCTAGCTTTAAAGCGTTCCTGGAAAAACTTCAGGAACAAAATAGTCGTGGCTTTCTTACTCAATTAGCCCAGCTTAAGAGTGAAAGAGAAACCGCTGGAGAAGATGCTGATAAGAGAGAAGAGCAATTAGATCAGGCTAATGAAAATTTAAAAGACCTAAAGGATGAAACTTCTTCCACTAGAGATTCTTTAAGAGAAGGTCTACATGATCTAAGTGATGATACTATTGAGGTACAAGACCAGCTTGATGCAGCAAATGATTCTCTTTCTGAAATTGCAACAGCAATTATAGGTGCAAAAGAATCTATTGAAGTTGAGATGCTGGTTGCGTTAGAGGCAGTTAGAGAAGCTGTTACTGGTATCAAACTAGATGTTGATTTTTCTGAATTAAAAGATGCTATAACTGAAGTTAGTTCTATACTTGAAAACGGACATCAAGTATCTGTTATGTCTGCCATTGGAGCAAACACTACTAAGCTACTCGACGAGCAGATTAAAGAACTTTCTTTAATAAGAAAATTATCCGAAGGTAGTGTTGAGTATGACAAGGAAGCGGCTCAATATAGAAATACCAGCGGGCGAGATATTGAAAGTAAAGTATCTGGTAAGACATCTAAGAGTGGCGGGTTTATAGATTTTGAAACTGCTAGAGATACATTATCAGGTCAAGGGGAGCGCGCTAAAAGAGATAATAAGGTTAACTTAGTTACAAGTATTACAACTACAAGACCAGGTAAAGCCGCATCAGAAGCTTTAGGTGCAAATTTAGGATCTTCAACCCCTGTTAGTGCTGCTGAACCAGCATCTAATATACCAGAAGTAACTCCTAGTGAATCCAAAGAAAATATATCAGAAGTAGCCCCCAGTAGAAATACTTCTATTAAAAGAGCTCGAAGAGAAAGAGGCAGTGTTACCGGTAACGTAGAAACTAAGTCAGAAAAATCTGCAGAAGATAAGTCTGAATGGCAAGGTCTCTTTAAAGAAATAGAAACAGGCTTTAAGTTCTTTATGACCGATGGGTTATCTGAGAAACCCGGCTCTGGTATATTTCAAACTCCTTCTAAAGAAGTTGAAAAGAAAGATAGAGAAGCTAAAGTATCTAGCCCTAGACAAGAAAATCCTGAAGCAGATAACGTTACCTCTACAGGTGAAGTCCAAGCGGATGCAGCCAAGAGTGATCTAGAGTTATCCAAGCAAATGTTGGATACAACTAAAGCCCAGCTTATTGAACTTAAAGCCATCAGGGAAGCATTGGCTCCTTCTACACCAAAAGAATTAACCGAACAAAAAGGTGCTCCATCTTCTACTACTGAAAAAGAAAAAGAAGGCGGTGGTTCCTTACTAGGTGACCTTGCTTCTGGTGCTGTTGATATGCTCGGTAAGGGTAAAGGTGTTGCAGGTAAGGCGGCTGGTATGGGTGGTAAGATACTCGGGGGTCTAGGTAAAGCTGCTAAGTTTCTAGGCCCTGCAGCCGCAGTTGCTGGTGCTGCTTATAGCGGTTTTCAAGGATATCAAAATACTGAATCTAACTTTGATCTTAAAGAAGGTGAAGAGGCTACTACAGGTCAAAAAATATCTTCTACCCTCGGTGGTGTGGTTTCGGGTGCTACGTTTGGATTAGTAGATGAAAAGTCCGCATCTCAAGGTATTAATAAAGCCGGTTCTGCAGTTAAAGACTTTTTTGGCTTTGGAGATAAAAAGAAACCTGAAACTACTGTTCCTGCTTCTATAACCTCTAGTGAATCTAAGACTCGTATAGCAGGTGAAGAAGTAGGAGAGAAGTTATCTGACAAGCAAATAGCTGTTATGGAGATGAGTAAGGCTTCAGGCAATAAGTACAGCCCGGAAATTGAAGCTAAGTATGCTGATCAGCGTAAATCTGCAGGTTCAGAAGTTGCTCAAACATCTACTGAAAATGCTGATATGTCTAGAGAAGCAAATAAGGGTGGTGCTAATAATACCGTTGTATCTAATAACGTTAGTAGCAACAATACTACTAAGATTGTTCCTATGAAAGCAAATCCTAGACCTGAATATACTGGGTCTGCATTAGATCGCTATACAAGCCGTATAGCGGTATACTAATAAAAAAGGGGCATTTTAAGCCCCTTTTCTTTACTTCTTCTCAGCTGGCTTATCTGCCGGCTTTACTGCAGGCTTCTCAGCCGCTTTCACCTCTACTGGTTTAGTTTCGGCTTTCTTATCGGCAGGCTTAGCTTCTACTTTTTTCTCAGTAGGCTTAGCTTCTGCTTTCTTTTCTACAGGCTTCTTCTCCGCCTTCTTTACAACGTGGCAACCATCTGCCTCCGTCTGACCTTCTTTACAAGGCTTCTTAGGACCTGGTGCGTCAGCGGCAAAGGCAGTCAAAGCAAGCGTAGAGATAACAATTGCAAAAATATTCTTCATAAAAATCTCCAAAAAATTAAATTAAAGTTACACTAAAATCTAATTAGCTCGTCACCCTACCTGGACCTAAGTTACTATGGTAACGAGTATTCAGGATCGGGCTAGGACTACCTAATTAATCGTCATTCGCCAACTTGGCGAAATAAGATAGGGAATCATCTGCATCGTCGAAATCAGCCTTAGGCTTGGCGGCAGGTTTAGCTGCAACTGGCTTAGGCATATCTTCATCAAGGCTTGTAGCTTCAGCACGGGGTGCAGCAGCACCTGTAGCAGCCAGAACCATTTGAAGCTTTGCTTTCAACTCGTCATATGACTTAAAGTTTTTAGGATCAACAAACTCAGCTAATGAGTGTTGCTTCTTCCAGATCGACTCCATTTGATCGTCGTCTGCCAAAGGTGTAGCTGAATCAAATTCAGACTTATCGTAGTTACGATAACCTTCAACATTACGAATCTTCAACTTGAAGTTAGCACCCTTCCAGAAGTCGAAAGGATTAACTGGATCCTCGTCCTCAAATTGAGGTTGCATTACATCCTTAATCTTATCAAAGATCTTCTTACCAAACTTATACAGCTTGACAGTACCTTCGTTCTCAGGGTGTGCAGGATCTTTAACTACGTAAATATTAGCAACATAGGTCAGGCGACGTTTTTGTTTACGTACCAGATCTTTGTTAGCCTCAATACCAGAATTCCACAACTCAGTATTGAGTTCAGAAACGGGATCGGCTTTACCTAGGGTTGTGAGTGAATTCTCGATGTACCATTTACCAGTCGGACCTTGAAAGCCATGGTTCCAAATACGAACCCAGGGAAGCTCTTCGCCTGCTGATGGTGGTAGGAATCGAATGACTGCGTAGCCGTTACCAGCTTTATCTACCTCTGGTTGCCAGAAGCGGTCATCTTTTGCGTTGTCTTGAGTCTGGGGTGTTGCAATCTTTTCGACTTCTTTCATCAATTTGTCGAAACCACCTGAACTCTTTTTCATAGAACTAAAATCTAATGCCATAATTATCTCCTTGTATGCGTTGTATAAGCGAAGTATTGTGTTGTATTTTATTATTTACTATCATCAAGATCATCATAATCATCTACATCACCGTTAATAAGATCAAGATCTTCATCTTCCTCTTCTAACATATTATATATGCTCTTCCGATATTTGCCACTTTTATCGACACCTTTAGTAATTTTACGAGCTTTTTTCTCGTAGTCGATTTCAAAATTTTTACGTTTCATCTCTGTTACTATCAACTGCAATAAACGGCCAAGCAGAAATACGTTTTGTAATTTCCGATTGGTGATGTGCAAGTTTAATCAAATATCGTTGAGTTTCTCTAATATGTTCCGACAGTTCTGTCATACTGTCTTGCATGATGCAAATAGACTTCTCTATCTCCGTGATACGGGATTCAGAAAGGTCCAATTGCTCTTCGGTAAATTTCATTGTATTTGTCTTTTTTAATTTCTAGAAAAGGTGAATACTTCTTGATTATTCTCGATGTATCCGGCCAAACTAAATCATCTTTTAAGTCCTGATCTAATTGATCAGTAAAATTATTTAGCTTATTCAAGATTACAAGAGTCTCAATTGAGATATCATTCCGAAGATACATCTTTACAATAAACGGATGCTGTCCGTTATTGCAACTGAAGAGTTGATCAATGGTAATACCATTTTTATCTGCGTATGTAACCGCTTTATCAATCTCTTTTTTAAACGTATATGAGATAGATTCTATACGTTTCTTCCATCCTTGGTAGCGGTCTTTTGATTCAACATCAAATACACCGCCCCATCTATCACCGGACACAAAATTGGCTACCAAGAAGTCTACTATATCTTTATCCGAATAGGTTTCAGCAACACGGCGAATAGCTAAAAGATCTTTACGTTTAAAGAAAGAGTTCTTGGTAGCACGAACACGACCCTTCTGTTCAATCACATCATAACTGTCTGTCGTAAAATGTAGGCGTAAAGCCAAATAATAACGATAAACTTCAAATGGTTCCATAATCATACAGGCAAGTGACCTCGGGGTTTAATCATGTTAGCCATTTCAGCCTCCATTTGAATCTTCTCTCGAAGCTTCTGATTAATCAATGATCCAATACTATCAATATCGATATCTTTTTCATGACAATAACTAATAACAGCATCCATATAGGTTGTGTTAAAGTTAGCTACTATCTCATCAATATACAAACTAAACTCGGTAGGAGACCTAAATCGTTTAGTTATTACAAGAGCATCAGTTAATTGTTCGTTTTCGTCTGTCATACAAAGTAAATAAGGCCAAGCATTACTGCTTGAATGGCGAAACCAAATCCAATCGTTACCACCATCAGCATATCTTTAATTATAGCTGACTTTACAAAATAAAGCAACAGACCCGTCCACAACATTAATGCTACATCCAGAGGAGGCATCTTATCGGTGGCTCCAGCCATAACAGCGATAAAGCCAGGAATAGTTGCACATATTAACGTTACAACACTTATCCATGCAAACGTGTCTGCAGTTGCTTTTGTAAAGCCCTCGAAATATGAAAATACTTTATTTTTAAATTCGTTAAATTTTTCCATTTTTCTCACCGTAAAATATATGACGACCAATTTGACTGATCTTAGGAAGATTCCAATTAGGGTTTACATAATCTGCATGATAGTACATTGCTTTATGTAACGAAGGTAATCTAAAGTTTTCTAGTAGTACTTTCTTAGCTACCTCCATAGACTCTTTGTACATTGTATTAGACCTCACCTTAGGTCCGCTTTCACAGTACCAAGAGAACTGGCAGATTACTTTGCCGTATACAACGTTCTTTTGATAAACTACGTTACAAATATCTGAAGGAAACTTACCTGACTCTGCCCGGTTAATAGTAACTTGTGCTACCGCTACTTTACCTTCAAAGGGCTCAGAGGCTGCTTCGTGATAAATGTTCTTTGCAAGACAGGTTAACTGTCTATCTCTTTCTTCCATTGTAATAGGGGTACTATTATATGGATTAGTTTTATGATACTCGATCTTATTATTTGTAAATTTTGCAATTAAAAATGCAGTCAATACAATTAAACCTATTCTTAAAAATAGATTAATAGTTTTTACCATTGGTTTTCCTTATTAAGGAGGCTCTCGAGTTAACAAGAGCCTCTACCTTCAGATTACTTCTTACTAATAGTCTTAATATTATCTTGAGGGATGTTAGAAACGAAACCATTCAAGACATGAGCCTTTGCAATGATATCTGTTTCTGAGGGATAGGCTGGGTAGCCTGGATGCTCTGGAGGTGTCTGACCGGCGTGTTTAGCCGTTTCTACCTTTGTGGCCCAGTCGTTAGATATTACTTCGCGCTTACCGTAGTAATCGTCACCAAGCATATCTTTGGCCATTTTGAGAAGTTCGAGACGAATCTCGAAGGGGGTCATGTTACTCATAATAATCTCCTTTGTGTGTATGAGTGTTAAAAAAAGTAGGTTATTCTGTTACGAGGAAACCTACCGAAACCCTAAGCAGAGTTTAGGCTGCTAATGCGAACTGTGAGTCGTTTGCGTTTACTTTTGTTTAGTGTTTACGACAACTCTGTCGGATCGTCCATCTTTGTACTTATTGCCCTGTCGAATCTAGAACAGGCCCATCATAAAGACTCTTCCATGAATTATGTGCTTCGAAATAACTTAACCAAACACAATGTTCACATCCTCTACCACAACATGTCGTTGGTGGTATTGGCTCTAAGACCTTATGGTGGACCTGAGGGGATTTGCACCCCTGTCCAGAACTACTTTCGATTAACTTCATACGATCGTTTATTATTTAGGCGACCTAATTCTCAACCGCCCACCTATGGATTATACAGCAGAAGCCACTACTAATCCACTCTTCTTTTCGTAAAGGTCCCGAAAGTACATCAGTCTCTTTACATGAGTGTTTCTTCGCTCAACAAACACCTGAGGCTCTTCGTCATCTACAGCAATTGCAACAACGGTTTGAGCAACAGGTATCTTAAACTGTTCTTCAAACATAATAGCATAGGCAGAGCATTGCATGAAATAATTCTCGATATCTTCTTTATTTTTAAGGCGCTTTGCTGTTTTAAAGTCAATAACTGATAGAACTCCATCAAATTCAGCTACACAATCCACTGTACCAGCAATACGCAGATGATCGGAGTACATTCGTAGCTCTTGAGCATATACGTTGTTAATACGATGAAGTGTAGGTTTAAATTTATTAAACAGCTCCTGATCTAAAGGACTCTTAAATGAAGGTACCTTGTTATCAATATATTGCTCACACAAGGTATGAATTCTTGTACCGCGACCGGAAGCCGTTTGTGATATTTTATTAGCTACCTCTTCCCCGACACGCTTGCGCCACTCCATAATATAACCTATGTTGTAAGCGGCAAGCACTGTAGTGATGGAAGGATACTTATTACCTTCCGGTGTAACGTAATATCGGGTACCGTTTTCGTTTAGTTGTTGTAGTTTGGGGACTTCACGGTCAAGCTTTACATGATTAAACATATGTTATTTTAATGGTTTCCTGATAGAACTTCAACTGCATGAGCGTAATGTTTCTTACGGTCCTCTAATCCAATTGTACCACCGTTAATCTTTTTAGTCATCGTAACAAAATCGTTAGAATCGGCATACTGGTTAAGATTGTTCTTATGCCAGAACCAACATGCAGAGTGAATGGCGTAATATGCATCTAAAAGAATATCGGGATTCTCAAGTAACGTTTCATCTTGAAACATAAACTTAGAACAATTACGGTAGTTATCCTTACCGGTCAATTGAAGTAGTCCACGGCCTCTAAACTTCCAACCATCACCAGAAGCCTCAGGTCCATTACCCATCCTTCCACCGTAAGACTTGTTAGCAATAGCTTGTGGTTTACCTGCAAACTGCTCTGCAACTCCTGCAGGGTATCGCTGGGGCCATATTCTTGTCAATGTAGCTGCTTTGTAGTTAAGGTTCTCTTCTAGAGTAGAAAAGCCACCCGACTCATGCGCACACTGGGCAATGAATGCAGATACTCTTTCTACAGAAGTAATACCGTACTGGGGTAGAGCCTCGCACATACTTTCATACCAGTCATCAGGTCCCCCTAATGCGCGTGGTAGTAGTTCTCTTACTTGCTCGACTGTAAAGTCAAAATCAAAACTCATTTATGTCTCCAAATCTTCGTATCTAATCTTAGCCAATATATAGTCTTTTACTAAAGAGCTTCTTACAATATCATCGGCTTCGAATTCTATTTTTGTAAAGGCTGCCATGTGGTATGCAATATCGAAAAACTTCAATATACCACTTACGTCGTTCTTCTTCTTATTCAGGTCTGTTTGTCTATAGTCTCCGCACCAAATAATTTTTGATCTATAACCAACGCGTGTCATAACGGTATCGATTTCTTCAAACGTCATATTTTGCATCTCATCAACTATAATAATAGCATCATCAAAGGACATACCGCGAATGAAAGATGTTGAAATAAACTCAATATGACCTTGCTCAGCTAACCTATCGTATGCATCTTTACGATCGAATAATGTATGACAAATTTGGCGATAGGGCTGTTGATATATATCTAACTTTTCATCAATATCACCAGGTAAATGACCCATCTCTCTAGACTGTACTGCTGACCTTACGATGATAATTTTATTGAATGGGTTATTTCTATCTAATACTTCCTCTAGCGCTTTGTATACTGCAATAAACGTTTTACCTGTTCCGGCAACTCCATGGAGTGCCATAAAGTAATCGCCTCTTTTGTATGCATCGTAAAATAGTTTTTGATTATTAGTTAGTGGTGTAAATGTTTTAAGGTGATCAATTTTTAATCTAAGCGTATTTGTTTGTTGGGCTTTTGAACTTGTTGCTCTTGGTTGCTCAGTGTCGTGAACGATTGCAAGTTTGGCAGCTCTTTTTGTAGACATGTTTCCCCTTTAGAAATAAAAAAAAGGACTACAGTATTACCTGTAATCCTTACACTAGTTTATATAACGAAGATACCCAGAATCATTTTCTGGATAGTTTATCCGCCAAGTTACTTTTATAATTTGCGGCATGAATTTTAGATAAAACTTCATTAAACCCTTGATCTGGTTTTCTAATTCCTAATCTAACAGCATCACCCATGGCAGGGGCACCAAGGATAGTCTCAAGATTAGGATTTTCTTTTAGATATTCCTCACGAGAATTCCATGACATAATCTTATCATAAACTTCTTCAGTATCTTTATTTCGAAATGTATATGTTGGCATATTTTTATTTATATAAACCAGGATGGCGTATCCCGGTTTTTCCACGATGCAAAAGATTTTTTATCACCAACATAATAGTTACGATAACTTTGAATAGCATTAGATGCTTTATACTCATCTGGCATAGCTGGGGTTGGATCAGATAACCAACCTTTATACGGGATATTTTTAGGCAATTGACTAAAGACATCTTTCATTCTTTCTGCAGCATGCTTTTTACTGTAACGGTAAGTATACTCAGATAACATCTCAAGCCATAGGTTAAACAACCATTTGTAATGATCAGAAGACTGTCTCACCCATATACCAGAAGGATGGTTAAAATGAGATGCTTTCCATACTACTTCTTCTCTAGAATCCGGTAGCAACCACCTTTGAATATTACGATTGTTTTTAGTCTTACCGTAATAAGGTTGCCCGTCCAGTACTCGGTGAGCAGTAGACATTAGCTGACCGTACTCTAGAATCATTTTAACAACATGCTTATCAACATGTTGTCGAGCGCATTCAGTCGGGTTGTTGCTCAAATAAAATATGTTCACAAGGATACACCTCAAAAGTTACATTAGGATTATCTGCTAATACTTTATTTTTAGCAACTTCTATTTCTTCTAACGTACTATATACACCTACATGGGATGTCTTTTTAATACGGTTCATTTTATCGCGAACCTGCATTTCTAAATTATAAACTGTATGCATTTATTTAATATCACCTAGACTGGTTTCACCAGTTAGCTGCTCATACATAGTTTCAAATTCTTCGTTTTCAGCAACTTCTTTAGAGAAGTTTTGCTTATGATAAACCTTAGCAAGTTTACGAAACGTTTTTTTACTCATTTCATATTCATCGCAGATATTATTAATAGCTTCTTTAATAAATTCACGCTCACCTTCAGTACGTGCCATGGACGCTGAAAGCTCATCCATACACTTCTTAATAGCTTTACGGGCGGCGGGGTCGGAAGGCAGACTCATTATATACTCCTTAGTTTCAATTCTTCTTCAAAAGATTTTTTATATGCAGGGTGCATTCTTGGTACATTTTCGAGACATGCACCTATATGTGCACTGTTCATATCTTTTAGTAAAATATATGTAAGCTTTTCATTACCGTCTTTACCATATGTACCCCATTTCATAACTTCACGTACTTTGTCGTGACCGTCTTCAAGGTATATACTCAGTTCTTCATACGGAGCGTCATCATGAGTGTTACGTCTGATATAATCTAGACCACCGTCTACCATATACTCTTTACCATTTTTATCCTGATAGACATTATAGTCATGTCTGTGCCTAGATTCAAGTACAGTACCGTCAGGGGTACGAATTGCATTATATACCAGCGTATTCATTTAGCGTCTCATTTGCGATACTTCGACCGCATTATCATCACTAAAAATAGGAACAAGATTAGATTTATGCATCGTAGCAACGCCTAACATTTTATCACCAGTATATCGCATAGTAGTTCTACCAGTATTAACAGCACCTTTATGACCGGTATCTAAGCTAGGATAACGAACCGTCTCTCGTATAAACGGCTTATATACAGTACCAGGTAGATTAGTATTATAGACTACTTCTCTTTTCTTAACCTTACCCTCAGGTTTAATATCGTATTTCGCACACCACTTAGCATACGCCTCGCGCTCGGCTTTAGGCATAGTCTTAGGTTTAACTTTAGATTTAGTATTAGAATAGATCATAATATATTATAACATAACTAGAAAATAAATCAACTCTTACGGGGCTGACGTATCCTTACCTGCTTCACATTATAAAATCTCTCTGGTTCAGGTAAGTCATCACTTACTGACCAAGGACTTGGTTTAGGTTTTTCGAAACGTTTAAGAAACGACACCCAAAGAGATTTTATTCTAAAGGGATAGATTCTACCTTCTTCTCTGCTTTTTCTTTAACCGGTTTCGGTGTTAGAGCAAGCGGGAATGCCTCTCTCACAATATCTTCTTTTAAGGTCTTATACTTTGTATGTAACTTACGGTCTTTAGCTAAACATAAAGCTTCTGCCTCCGTCCAATGAATACCTTCTAACATATTTACAAACAAGGATTCTTTTTTGAGTTTAGGCAGAGTAGTCCTAGGGTCTAACCAAACGTAAAACCGTCTAAGTTCTAACTGAAGTGAAGACTCACTATAGCCGACAGGCTTGTCAGTATCTTTCCTGAATGGTGGTTCACCCTCCGGTAAGTCCATCTTAAGCATGTGATCGTAGTTCAAGCGAAGCAAGACTAACAACGGATCAGTTACGTTGTTCTGCAATACTGCAATCTTCTCTTCACGAGTTTTAGCAGTTTCAAATTTATCTAAAATTTCGGATACTAGTAGGTGCATTAGAATTCCTCTATATGTTCAATCATCTGTTTCATTCTATTAGCCATAAAATAGTCAAGTAACAGGCTTCTATCCTTAACGGGATATGTCGTAAAGGTATTTATAATCTCATCTTGAATATGTTTAGGAATCATAGCAAGATCTACCAACGTAGCATTACGATGGTAGTTACGTCTCTCTTCTTCGGTATTACAAGCAATAAAACCGTTATCGAAGAATTCCTGAAGACGTTTAGATGTAATAGACTTCTGTCTCTCTCCACTCACAATTGCATCGTCAGCAGTCAGGATATTAGGTACCCCATCACCTTTATCACCCTTAACAATATGCTCCATCAATACCTCATGGATACTATTCTCAGGCTTAATAAACTTCTTGAGCGTAGGAGAGAATTGCTTTACGTGCTGGTATTTCTGTAACTGATTAAAGTCATGATCACCGGAGATAATCAAAAACGGTTTAGGTTCAGATACCAAAGTACCCTCTTTAACATCGTTCTCTAACGACCAGTAGACAAGAGATGCAATTACATCATCCGCCTCTGCACCTTCTATTTCAATAACTTTATACGGGAAGATTTCTTTAAGTTCAGTTTTAATAAGATTAATAGAATCAAAGATTAATGGCCAGTTGAACCCGGAGTCTTCTCTAACCTTCTTACGGTTGGCTTTATAGTAAGGAAACACCTCCTTACGCCAGTACTTACGGCTATCACAAGCAATAACTACCTCCCCGTATTCTTTACCAAACTTAACCTTATGACTTCTAATGGTATTGATTACCATATGACGAAGTAAGTTTACGTCAAGTTCTACATCGGTTCTATTACCAATCTCAGCCATTAGGTTAGAAATAATGGTCTGAGAATAGTCTATAACAATCATTTAATAACTCTCACAATAATACATTCATCATTAATACGACCTGTAACATCGTACCCCTTGGTTGTGAGATCGGAGAGAAGCTTACGCAACTTCACCTTACTGGCATCTAGTAATACTTTAAGGAACGCTTCCGGGCGACGAATAGAACGACACTCACTCATATCCGGATCATAGTTCTGTAAGGTAGAACCTTTTACCTGAATGCCTTGTACAGAATCTGAACGATAGGCAGCCAATCTCTTATACTTAACATTATATACCCATACCTGGGAGGCTCCAACCATCTCTGAAGGATTAACTGACTTAATACCCAGTTCTGTATCTTCTTTCTTAAACTTAACTCTAGCTACTTGAACCGCAGGAGGCTTAGCCTTAGTAACTCTAGGTTTACGATTAGCTTTCTTGAACTGTGTATATCTATCTAGATCAACGATGAATGCGCCAAACATCTTTACAAGATTGGCTTGTTTACGACGACTGATATTTGAATATCCTTCCTTAATATCATCATCAGTAGTCTTATAGACTTCCGTAAACTCTATACCGTGTTTACGAGCCCAATCTTCGATATCCTTACAGTAAGGTTTAGGAATAGAATTAGCCTGAAGATAATTATAAAGATCAAACTCTTTATCTTCTTTAAGAAAAGCATCTACATGACCTTCTAGTTCCCCGATTACCTCTGCAATTTTATCTTGCATATAATCACGTACGGAAGGACGTGGTGCTTTATCTACTACTACTTTAATTACTTCTTTTGTAGTAATAAGATTATTAATGTAGTTATCTAAATCTTCATTATGACGGTCTAATAGTGTATTACCGTTCAACACCATTCGTGATAACCAGCCATAGGTTAAAATAATATTACTATCAGATACCCCGTCAATATCGACTGCCATACCTTTATGCTTAATATAGGTCTTTAAATATACTCGCGCATCTTTCTTATCTTTATCTTGATTATAAAAATTAAAAGCACGAGATAATGCAGACTTATAATTAGTTAAGTCCGGGGTAATACCATAAGGTTCATTTACAATAACCCTACTCATAGACCTTCCCCGAGGTTAAATCTAATCTCAGTAATAGCATCATAGCGGAACGATCGCCATTCTTTTTTATCGATATCATAAACTGGGCAAGTATCTTCACTTACAGTTTTAACTCTATCAGTCTTCTTCTCATAATCTAACGTCTTACCTTCTTGTAAGGTACAATTCATAATACGAATAGATCCATCCTTCTTACGAAAGTGAACATTAACATAATGCATACGCAAGACACCGCTCAACCATTCACGAAAGATCTTTTTGTCATCTTCGGATGCATTGGAATAATAGGTAGGCTCGTAAGCACGGGTTTCAACTTGATTCATAATTAACTTCCAGTTCTCAAAAATAATGTCTTACCGTCAGGAGACTTTTGAAAGTCTTCGATAAAGACATGATGTTTATCTTCAGATTCAATTATAGCTTTATCCGCGGCAGACCACAAGTCCCACCACTTAAGGTTACCGCCGGGTAAGGGGATCGATACTGCTCGCTCATGACCCCAATGGTCCTTATAAACGAGAGTCTCAGCAGTAAAGCCAGAAAGATCGTACATACTACTTATTTCGTATATAGACCAGATAGATTTAAAGCTTGCGTCTTCTTTAATCTTATCAAAGTAATTAAACTTATCGTCAAAATCATCACTCATATAATCTCCTTAACATACGTTATTATATGCTAAATTCGAGTTACGGTCAAGCGTTACGTAACGGTCTAAGATGTGACTTATTTACTTTACATTGAATCCAGGAATTATACCAGGCGTTACTGTCTTCGAGAACAGCATGTAACATTTGCTCCTTGGCTTCCAAGTAGTTAGTTACGCCTTTAGATGGGCACAGATGAATTATTGTGCGCTTGAAATTATGCTCACCGATGTTTGCGATATCTGTTTTGAGCTCATCAGAAGACGACCAATACGTCTTCCAGTCTGATTCGACTTTGTACGATTTACGTTTCTTATTAACTTGCTTTCGCTTGATAGACCAGAAAAATTTCTTCCCGATGTACTTCCTACCAGATAGCAAGTTTTCGATGATGTAGACAAATCCATAATATTCTCCAGGTTCATAATAAGGTTCACCATTGTATAGCCAATCGCTCATTCGTAATCGTCCGATTCCTCTTCTTCTTCGTTATCAATTTCACCACCACAGAATGGGCAGAAATTTACTTCATAAAAAGAGGAATCTAGAGAATGTTTAATTTTAAAATCTGCGTCACAACTACCGCAGTTATAATGGTTATTTGCCATTTAATTTTTTTAATCTTTCTGTTTCAGCAGTATACACGCGCTTACGTAATGCTGAGCTGCTATAGGGATGATCTCTTAAATGGTAGTGTAGTTCAATACCGTTATCAAGACACCATTGCTTACCAGTAAAATCTTTTGACTTATACTCATCACCTAAGAACCTAATATCAATATGCTGGGTCTTAATCATATTCAATAGCTCTTCTTCAGTTGAATATACAAGTACCTCGTCTACGTATTTACATGCAGATACCTGACAATACCTTTCATACATAGACTGGACCGGTTTATTTTTAGTATCCGGTCTATCAATTGTCGGGTCTGTTTGAAGGGCTACAATTAAATAATCACAAAAACGTTTCTCTTCTTTTAGCATGGTAACGTGACCGGCGTGGAAGAGATCAAACGTACTACAATTAAAACCTACTTTAGATTTGTTCAACATCAATATTACTCTTTTCAAGAAATTCAATACCAAAAGATTCACGGTATGTATTACGATAATATACCTTACTTATACCTGACTGGAAAATAAGCTTGGCGCAATCTAAACAAGGTGCATGAGTAACGAAGATTGCAGCTCCTAATCCAGATTCATTAGAACTGGCTAACTTTGCAATTGCATTTGTTTCAGCATGCAAGACTTCAGGTTTTGATTTATAGTTTTCATCTTCACAAACATTATCCCAACCTGAAGGCATACCATTGTAGCCAATACTTATCACCCTATTATCTTTGACAACGATAGCGCCTACTTGAAGTCGCTTGGCACTGGACAGAGACGCATAGGTCTCTGCCACTTTCATATGTGCCTCAATATACTTTTGCTTCAAGCCGCTCTACCCCAAACATCGTCCCAAGTACCACTGTATGCTGCTTTTGCATAATCGGTAGCTCTATTCTCAAAGAAGTTAGTATGAGTAGGAGCATTAATCATCTCTTCTACCCATGGTAAAGGATTACGTTTAACCTTCATAATACCTTTAAGCCCCAGACTAATTAATCGACGATCGGTAATGTAACGAATATACTTCTTAACATCAGCAGCGTCCAAGCCATCCATACCACCTATGCTAAATGCTAGGTCGATAAATTTATCTTCGAGCTCAACCATTCGTTCAGCAATAGTGTAAAGCTGACCTTTGAGTTCATCGTTCCATATCTCTGGATTTTCTTGAATGTAAGTTCTGAATAGTTTTATCATTCCTTCACAATGCTGGGTCTCATCAACGATAGACCAGGTAACAATTTGACCCATGCCTTTCATTTTACCATGACGTGGGAAGTTCAACAACATTATGAAAGACGAAAACAACTGCATACCTTCTGTGAAGGCTGAAAATACTGCAATGTGTTTAGCTGTATTTTCTTTTGTAGAGTTTTGATGTGAGATGTCCATAACATAGTCATGCTTCTCTTTCATCTCAGAGTATTCCATGAATTCGTTGTACATCGTTTCTGGAAGACCGATAGTCTCGATCAAGTGTGAGTACGCAGCAATATGAAGTGCTTCGCGCGCTGCAAAGCCCAGCAACATCATTCGAACTTCCGGCTGTGGAAAGTAAGGTAGATAATTATTTACATAACCACCGGCTACATCGATATCCCCTTGCGTAAAAAATCTAAAGATGTGTGTAAGAAACATCTTTTCTTCTTTAGATAACTTACTCTTCCAATCTTTAACGTCTTCCACCATCGGTACCTCGGTATGAAGCCAATGGCTCTGTTCATGCTTCAACCAGGCATCATATGCCCATGGGTAGTTAAATGGCTTGAAGGAGTTTCTCTCGTCTGTTAGTCTACTGCTTAATTTTTTTGTCATTTTATCCTTCGCATGCTAAGCATACGTCTCCGTCTATAATTGCTTTCATATCTAGCTCCTTAATTACTTCGCGCTCGATACGCCTTGAAACTTTATCCGCTTTACCAATCTTTTCACTACGGCAATAGTATAGAGTCTTAAGACCAGACTTCCAAGCCAAGAAATGTACTGCATGTAGATACTTAATATTAACATCTGGTCTAAAGAATAAGTTTAATGATTGAGCCTGATCAATATACTCTTGGCGATCGGCAGCATGTTGTACTAACCAACGTTGGTCAATCTCCATAGAGGTCTTAAATACGTCTTTAGTCCAATCATCCATCCATGTAAGGTGCTGTACTGAACCATCGTTTGCAATGATTGAAGACCAGATATCATTATAATCATTTTGCGATACCGTACCCCCATCACTGGAAAGATGTTTCTCAATAACACTATTTAACCATTTATTCTTTGTTAAATGAGACCCTGAAAGAGTGTCTTGGCGATAGGCATTAGCGCGGTAAGGCTCAATACTAGGACTAGTGTTACCCATGATAATTGAACTACTAGCATTAGGAGCAATAGCCATAAGGTGGCTAAAGCGCTGCCCACTCCCCACTGCATCAGGTGCTTCTCCGCGAAGTCTTCCAAGCTGTTGATTAGCTTCATCTAGTTGCCCTCTTATGTGTTTGAAAATTTGTTTATTTCTTCCGACGGCCATAGGTGATTCAAAAGGGATTCCGCATCGTTGTAGATAAGCATGAAAGCCCAGAGCACCGACACCAATAGAGCGCTCACGTGTGGCAGAGAACCTTGCACGCTCAACGGTGGTAGGAGCATTATCGATAAAATACTGAAGTACATTGTCAAGCATTTCAGCAACATCACGAAGGAACAAAGTATTATTTTTCCACTCATCATAGTACTCCAAGTTCAAAGACGATAAACAACAAACTGCAGTTCTTTCTTTATCTGTAGGTAGAATAATTTCTGAACATAGATTAGATTGACGAATCTTTAAACCAAGTTTCTTTTGAAACTCTGGCATCTTTCTATTACTTGTATCGATAAAGTGAAGATAGGGTTCACCCGTTTGCATACGCATATCTAAAACACGTTGCCAAAGTTCACGAGCTGAAACTACTTCTCTTACTTCGTTATTATGCGGGTCAACTAAGTTCCAAGAATCGTCAGCATCTTTATCAATCATGCTACGTTCGACCAGCTGCATGAACTCATCGGTAATATTGATACCGTGATGCAGGTTCTGAGTCCTCATGTTAGGATCACCGGTTGGCTTTCTCATTTCTAAAAATAAGAGAATATCCGGGTGACTAATATCCAGATAAGCGGCATAACTACCACGACGAGTCCTACCTTGTCGATAAGCGAGAGATGATGCGTCATATGTGCGAAGATGGGGCATGACTCCAACCGATTTATCATCCGATGCGCGAATTCCAATACCAATTCCAACTCCTCCACCCAGCATGCTGAGCCAATTTACTTCAGATAATGTATTTACCAACCCTGCTGAAGAGTCATCCAGATAAGGAAGAAAACAACTGATAGGTAGACCCCGGGCAGAACGTCCGAACGAAAGAATCGGGGTGCTATAACTAAGCCAATGCTTAGAAGAATAATCGTATAGACGTTGTGCATGTGCTTCATCCGTTCCAAATGCTTTTGATACAAACGCAAATCTTTCTTGCGGGGATACTTCATCATCACGCATATAAGATTCTTTAAGACGCAATACTCCTAGTGTATCGAACAAAGCGTCGCGAGAATAGTCTACCGTAATACCATGTACTTTGCTCATAGTTTTTATTTTACCTAATTGTTATTTTACGTTATCAAAAATTTCTTTTTGTTGTTGATACCAGTCTAACCAGGCATCATGCTTGATCACACATTCATAATATAATGTATAGTTCTGTGTAACTGTCTTTGCTACATCACTGAGTTTTGAATCTTCAGGTAATGTAATTAGTGGAGGACATTTTGTTAATAATGCAGTAGGTGCTTCTGGGAACTTAGGTACTATTGGAACTACTTTAGTTGCACACCCAGATAATAAAATTATTAACGATAATATAATATATTTCATTTTATATCTTCAGCTGCTTTATTATGTACGGTGATAAATTCTTTAGGAATCTCACATTGACCACCCGGAGCAAACTTTACATCGTATTTAATAATTTCTTTATCAACATACTTAATAATTTCTTCGCCACGCTCTTTTACAACCTTCTGCTTAGTGACCACCTTCTCAACTATCTTTGTATTTACTACAGCACTCTTAGCTTCAGCTGCAACAACTTTAGCTTCTAACTCTTTAACTTTTGATTCGAGTTCTTTACCACTAAACATCACACCTTCGAAAAAAATACCAAATACAAAGATAACAAAACCAATGATTCGAAGGGGGAGGTAATAAGTGCTTATAAACGGTATCATCTTTAGGAACATGCTGATTAATATAATCGCAATTCCTAGAATAGGTACAGCGTGAGTGTACCATGAAGGTAGAATATAAAGTATCCACATAGAAGTTTATTTATTGTTCTTCAGGCAGGAATTCTGTAGCCATTGGAAATATTTTTGCAATGGCTTTAGCACACTCATTAGCAACTAATATATGTTCTTTTTGTGTACCATTAGCTGCCCGTAATTGAATATAATGTATCCATGATCTAATAGTACCATTCATATAAAGTCTTGAAACAGTATTACCCTCAGGTAGAACTGCTCGAGCCTGTTCTTTAGCAATCCCATGTTCGACAGCCCAGGTGTAAGCATCTTTTGCTTTTTCAATAACACCTTTTTGCATCTGCTCCCACTGGTAGGCGAGGCGTCTACCATCGTCGGTTTTAAGATCAATATCTATGCTATTCTGTCTATTTTTGGTATCTTGTAATCTTGCATCTCTAAGTACAAAAGCAAGGTCCTCAACCGGGTTGGCATACCTTTGGCTAAATTCTTGAAATGAGAATGAGCGATGGCGTAAGATTTGTCTTGCAATGTCTCGGGTGGTTGTAATTTCAAGACAGGCAGAGACCATTTCAAGGGGGCTCCAGTGAGCATGCTTAATGAGGTATCGTATAAGCTTTTCTGATGTTCCGGAGTTAAGTTGGTTGGCTGGATTGGAGACACGGGCACAATATGCTGCAAGGTCTTGTATATTTTCAACTTCGAATAGATCTGCTGGTTTTGAGTAGGATACGAGCCTAACATTTGTAATTTCGTCTTCAGTTAACATCTTTTCCATCCAATAAATTTCATCTTTGCCGTCAGTCCGTTAAAGGTATTATCTTTAATAATCTTCTTAACGTTATGACCCACCATAACCATTTCATTAATATCTTTCTCGATGATTGTTTGAGGCCATAGAACTACATTATAACCTAGTTCTATATTCTTTTCAATCAACTTGCAAACTTCTTTATTGCGAGGCTGGTTATCAAAAATAACTATTAATTTATCTTTATCTAATCCTGTTTGATCTAGTTTACCAAACGATGTACCGCCTACGGCAATTGCATTATCTAAGAACAAGCTATCGATAGGCCCCTCTACAACATATATAGGTTTGTTCTTATCTACAGTATCTATACCGAATAAGAGCGGTACACCGTCTTTAACTTTGACAGTGATGTAACGAAGCGCTTCACCGCGTAAGGCTCTACAGGTAACCCCAGATAGCTGATTGTTGTTATCGTAAAAAGGGAGCACCAATCTGGGTTCCTCACCTTGAATACTTTCTTTATATTTGTCATTTAATTGTACTATATTCTTTATGTTATCAATAAAGTAAAGCTGTTTCTGCTTTTCTTTAGGTATTTTTCTACTGTTACAAAACAAAACCACTTCATGGTCTGCTGGGAGTGTGTCTACTCTATCTAGAAGCTTGTCAAGTAGCTTCTCGTTATCATTTTTAAAGACTGGGGTTTCAAACTTAAACTCCGGAACAACGTTTGCAGACTTGTTATGACCCTCACTGTACTTCTCTAAAGAGTACTGAGAATACATCATGGAATCTTGTGATTTAAGAAAGTTACCAAAACTTAATGATATGTCACAATTGTAACATTTATATCGTAAGTCGGTTTTATATGCGAAGAAGTACCCTCGCATTTTGCGTCTATTCTTTTGAGAGTCACCGCATATTACGCATCTGCAGTTATAGGTATTGTCCTTCTTCTTCTTAAACAGAGGAAGACGGTTACTTATTAACATAAGATATTTTTGATCAAGGAATACGGACATAATAAAAAAAAGGCCTCTTAGAGAGACCTTATTATAATATAAAACTCTTAAAAAGGCAAGTTAAATAAGTTTCTCTATCTTAATGTGGGCTAAAATATAACCCATTACGATAGATGCACCAACCATCATGTAACGCCATTTTTCAATAGAGCTAATCTTATCAGCGATAGCTTTATGTTGTTCGGTACTAGCTTTAGCTTGTCCGTCCAATTTATCAATAATTTTTTCGTGCTTAGTATCAATGTCATTACGTAGATCATCTCTTAAATCACTGATTCTATGATGAAGGGTGGCGTAATTAGAATCAATTTTTTGTTCTAACTTATTTACACTACCAGCGATAGTGTCGACTTGAGTTTCAAGAACCGATACTCTGGTCTCTGTCTCCAGATCTGCTTTTGACATTGCTTCCGCCATTTACTTCTTTTTTCGTGGTTTATTCTTACTTACCTTAATGGCAGGAGTTGGCTTCTTTTCGGTAGCTGGCTCTTGACGCTTAACAAAGGTACGTTTCTTTTTAACTTCTGGTTCAGCAGGTGGTGTGTTAGGAAAAGGCCATGCACCGGGAACTGATGTTGTAATTGTATCTGGTTCTAAATTTACACTGACGTTTTCAGTTACTGAAATACTAACTGTATCTGGTACAGTCGTAGGTTGGCCACCACCTGTTTCAGGCAACGAGTTTACAGTTGCAGATTCAGATACGATAACTTCTGATTCAACTTTAACCGGTTCTTCAACCGTAATAGTTTCAGTTTTAGGTTTACCTACAAAAAATTCTTTGATCGATTTAAACATCTTTAATTACCTTCTTTCGCTTCATTAATGGTGGTTGTTTACCTTTAGGTACACCTAGGGTATCAGGTGTAAATCCAGCTACACCAGGTGAGCCGGCATTGTTCGCAATAGGAGCTGCTGCATCCTCTGAGTATTGCTTAAATGTATATATCTTTTTCGTATTAAGATTCTCTTGAACGTATTTAATTTCTTCAGTAAGATCTGTGTCTAGTCTATTAAGGTATTGTAGCTCTAAGTTTATAGGTTCGCAACTGTTATGGTAATTTTCTTTTATTAGTGATAATGCAGCAGCAAATGTAATAATCTTTTTATTATCAACTGGGACCTTCTCAATAATTCTCTTAATACGGTATACCATTCTATGTAAAATAGTATATGCGTTAAGTTCATCGGCGGTATGTAGCTGACTCATCCTTTTCAGTTCTTTACCTTTGGCATCTATAATGCCGAGTTTATACGCATCCGTTTCTTCAAACGGAATTGTAAGCATTCTTAAAATGCGATAAGCAATAACTGAATCTACTAAACGTCCCATTAAATCTTTCCCAGTGCCTCGGATACTCTTTCGTCTAAGGGTATCTCATACCCCTCAACCACTATACCTTGTGCCGCAATAGGACCAATAGGCATATAGTTTAAAAATACTAAAAACGTTTTAAGTTGCGGCCAGAACTCTCTTTCTACTTTAAAGAAGAGCATCTTGGTAGCAGCCTCGGCACCAAATAAATTATAAATGACCACCAGGTGATTAAGTATTAATCTTTCCTTGAGATCTTTACCTGCAGTATACTTATTAAAAAGCCTCTTAAGGTATCTAAATCTTTTTAAATCATCATTAAACTCTGCTATGCCCTTGCATGCGGGGTTATCATAATGTTTAATTGCATATAATGTAAAGTTCTCTTCAGTCAGATCAAGATTCATAATTAGGCGATGGTAGCGGTACCTCCGACCATGTGCCACTTACCATTTGTATATAATAGTTGTGCTGTCTTACCGACAGCACTGAATGTAATTGTTAGACTGTTTGCAATGTTTGCACTAATAGCAAATGAACCCCCTGATGTCGAGATCATTGTAATATATTTAATCTGGTTAACTGTACCGGCAGGGATAGCAATAGAGCCCCCCGAAGCGTCAGCAGCCAGGTGGGTCACCGGTTTAGTCAAATCAACCGTGGTACCAGCAGAGTTAATAGTCTGGATAGAAGAGTCCAGATTGATATTACCTTTTAATGTAACGTTGGCGGCATTTGCAAACATTACTGCCGCTGTCACCTTCTTACTGGTATCAGATTGTACAAGATATAGAAAATCAGCTACCCCAACAGAGGTAGCCGATGTTAGTTCACTTACTTTACTATCAGCCATAATTAATCAGGGAAGATTGTTTCTTCGTCGTCGCTTGTAATACCGTTCTTAGACAACGCAACTAATACTTCTTTCTTCTCACGAATCTGTCCATGAGCATCAGTATAGGTAATGTAACTTACCCAACCGGTGTGGGCTGCGTTAGATGTGGAACCAGAACTAAAGTTAATAGTTGCTGTCGCGTTGGTAGTTGGCTGTGATAGACCAGTCGTAGCAATTGTAGCTGTTGTATTAGCTTGTGCAGCTGCTGTATAACCCTTACCAGGATTAGTAACCGTGATAGCTGTCAACACGTTGCTTGTGAATGTCAGAGTAGCGGTTGCATTAGACTGGGGCTGTGAAAGTCCAGTAGTAGCAATTGCAATGGTAGTGTTAGCAGTAATTGCAGTTGTATTTGCCAATCTCTGATAACCTGCACCAGTAGCATTAACTGAAATAGTACCAATTGAAGCTGTGATTATTTCTGCAGCATCTACACCGTAGATATTTTCTATAGAAACAAGGTTACTCTGTCTATCGACAGGAGCTATATTGCTAGAAAATTCATATTTTGGACCTTGCTGAACAAATACTTTCTTTGTAGTACCAGCTGTTCGTGGTATTGTAGTCAATGAAAGAGCAGTATTAGAAGTAATATCAGCTACCTGATACTTACCCGAAACACCAGAAATAGTTAGATAATCTCCAGCGTTAAGATTTTGTAAAAAGTACGTTGATGCACCAACTAGGTTGGTATTTGCAATGTAATGTGTAACAGTACCTGCAATAGTAGTATTGTCTGATAGACCCCATGCGGACATTTATGTCTCCTTGTTTTTCTTTTATTCCATGCCACCGTATAGGTGGCGCCTGTAATATATTTAGGCTTCAGGACTTTGTGATTGGTCGGTAAACAGTGTAATATCTTTGTTTTTAAATGCTTCGTTAGCAACTAAAACTGCATCTTCATCAACGTATTGTTTACGTGCAGCATCTAGATATTCAGCAAAAGTATATTCTTTTTGTTCAGTTTCTTCGTTTCTTTGGATATTGCCTTTGAGAGTTTTAACATCTTGCTTGTTAGCTTTTCCAGTGCTAGTTACACGAGCTGGCTTTCTGTGTGAAAGTTTATCATAGCTTCCAAGTGTATGTCCCGGTCTTACATAATGTCCTTTTGCATCAGCAGCACCTTGAACGGCAGCTGCTGATTTTGCATCTTTAGTCTTTTTAGCATGATCAGCAAATTTTTGAGGATCGTGAAACTTCTCATCGTCATCATAGTGCTTCATTGGATCAGATGCAGAATGAGCAGCTTTTGCTAAAAGTTTTGTTGAAATTTCATCAATCTGTTCAACATCTTCCTTAACACCACCAGCTTTGAGCATGGCAATGCGATCTCTAAAACCAGCAATGCCTGGCTTGATATCCTTAGCAGCCTTCTTCAAAGCTGGAGAAGCGTTAGGAATGTGCTTCATTGTTGACTTAGCTTGATGAGACATTGCCTCTTTAACTGGCTTTTTTGTATAGACAGTACCGGTAGAAATCTTCTTAGAATCGTGACCAGTCAGTTCGCCTGGCTTTTTAGGTATTTCACTTTTATAATTTTTATAGTCAAAAGGGCTGACAGGCTTCTTCTTTTCTTCTTCCTCTACTTGTTCTGACTCATGCATATGAGCCTCTGACATAGTGATTATCAAGTCCTTAGTATCAACTTTCTTGATACCAGAATCAAATTGAACTGTGTACCATGCAATATTACCTTCTTCATCAGGTTCAGCGTGCTGTTCAGAGATCGTAGTACCAGCACCAAGCAAGGCATGCTCAACGTGGGTAGCACAATTATGAACCTTACCGTCTTTAGTCTTCTTCATTGCACGAAGCTTTTTAAAGTCATGAGCAGTAATCTCATCCTTCTCTGGCTCATGCACATCAATTTTTTGTTGATTGGGGTGAAGACCAGCCTCCATGATAGCACGAATGTCATCTTGTAATTTTTGTGAAATAGATTTCATGTCCATTTTATTTTCCTTTTAGTTCGAATACTTATAAGTTAATTAGCAGTTCCATTTTCTAAGAGCTTTATTAATCCTAGAATCTGGATCTCTTGCAGTCTTAGCAGATGTTAGTCTTTTCTTCATACCACCCATGCGAGCACAAAAAGATTTTCTTCTATTAGCCGCTTTACTACCTGGTTTTAACTTAGATGGTTTGGTTGTTACAGCCATTTGTAATTTAGAGCCTGGATTCTCTCTACGATAGGCGGCAATGCCTTTTGCATTTAAACCACCTTCAGGGTTCTTACCTTCTTTACGCTGCCAGGCTGCAACTTCTACTAACTCTTCATCTGGTATTGATTCAAGATCTTCCCAGATAATTTCTGAATCTATATTATTTTTTTTTGCGATATCTTCTATTACATCTTCAATAAGATCGAATAGTTCTTCTGCTTCTACATCTTCAGACATAGAATCTTTAAAATCTTGTTTAGTAGGAGCACCCTTGCTACCGGGTTTACGCATACGTTCACCTGAACCAGCTTTAATTCGTTTGCGTTTGGCATGGATGTTATCCCATAACCCACGTTCACCTTCCGTTACGGATTGAACTTCTTCTCTTAGTTGCTTAAATGTTTTTAAAGTCATTTCTCTATCTTTATCCATTTTTTGCAATAATATTCAGGTCGTACTTTAGCATCCCAAACTTTACAATATTTAGTACCTGGTACATAAGCGCCACAATTTGCACAATTCTTATCACCTTTTGCTTTTTCATATGCAGGTGGTAACTTAGCTGATATTAACGAACCATCAGCATAATTTCTGGGTGCAGTAATCTCTTTAAATGTCTTCATAGACTAGCCACCAGTGTTGCAGCTGATACTGCCCATCTCCACATCACCTCTTCTTTTGCAAGCTCGGAGGCTTGATAGGAAGCCATAACTTCATGGAGTAGTTCGGATTTATCTTCTGCACTGATAGAGCCAGTTTCATAATCACTAACAATACCCATAAGCTCTCGAGCAAGATCTCCACGAATGGACTGCTCGTTTACATATTGTACAATTGTATCGTTCATCTGCCACTCCAGGATTCTTTAATAATTTTCATTCTAGTCTTGCTTAATGTTACCCATCTATCGCAAACTAGCTCAGGTGCTTTCTTAGCTTTTTCTAAGTTCTCTAAAATAGCTTTTGTAGATATTCTTTGAGGGTCATTTCTAAACTCAGCATATCTATTTAGCCAGTCAGCTTTTAGCATAGCTGGGTCGATGCTTTCCTTTGACTTACAACTTACAACTTCTAGTTGTTTTTCTAAGTCAATATACGTACTAACCATTACAGGGTCATGGGCTCTTGGCCACATTTCCTTAACCTTATCTACCGTTGAACAACCAGATAATAATAAAACCGAAATAAGGATTAATGCTCTCATCTTTTTGCACCGCCTCTGTAATTGGCAAGACGCTTCTGTTCAATAGAGCGCATCTTAGGTACCATTCTGGTCGCAATACTAACTTGTATATTCTTCATACTCTTAACTTGTTGCTCTACGCGGTCTTTTTCAGATGCAGATAAAGAAGACTTATCTCTGCCTCTTAATAGGCGTTGATAGATAGCGCGACGTGCTGCTAATTGAGCTCTCTTCTGAAGTATTGCTGGTGTGGAGGCTCTTCTTAATTTAATACCTTTTGAAGTATTTCTTTTAGTTCTACCTCTTGCAAAACCTTGACGTCTTTTAAGTCTAGATTGTGCAGAAATTTTTTCATCTAATTGTTCTGTTTCTTCTTCAATAAGATCTTCTTCTGGATAAAGATCAACAATGTCTTCCCATGTTAATGAGTCAACCATTTCGTTGATATCATTCTCGCTAAACATTTCTCTTTTTTCTGCAATAAAGTTTGCAAAAGAAGCTACAACGGATTCCTGTTTACTTGATACTTTTTTAGATTCATCCATGCCACTAAAGTCTGCAGCAGGCAGATGGGCGTAAGGCATGTCTCCTAAATTTTTATCATCATCACCAAAAAGTTTACTCATTGTTTCTACATGACTGGTCATATACTCTTGGTGAATATTTAGAACACCTAGTGACTGTAATGCATCATGGGTACGCGACATATGATACGTAAAATCATGTATCATCATCGGTGTAGCTTTTTTAGCGGCAAGCGCTTGCTTCTCAATACCCAAATAGGCATCAGTAGATTCTAATGCTGTCTTTAATAATTCGTGCTGTATATTTAAATCGTTTATCATTTTAGTATTGACCTTAACATCCATGCATGCTTTTCGTGAGCCTGTATTCTATCTTGAAGAAAATTAGAAATGCCTACTTCACCTGTCGATTCAGCAGTTCTATATGCCGTTAGAAGAGATGCTCTTAAAATATTATTCTCTTGAAGTAATCTGGACATCATAGTTTTTGCATCAGGTACATCATCAGTTTCTTCTATTGATGTTAACTCTTTTAATCTTGTAAGTGTACCAGGTGTATAAGAATCTAATGTTCTAATTAGTTCTGCAATTGAATCAACCGAGGCAAAAACCTCTTGATAAAGATTTTGAAGAAAATCGTGGTACTGTGGAAAGTTAGGACCCTCAACATTCCAATGGTAAAAATGTGCTTTTAGGTAAAAAGTAAATGCATCAGCATGCACTTTTTTTAATTCATCTATTAACATTAAAGTCCTGTATATTGTCTAAATTGCATTTTGCGGAGCGTAGAAGGCTTAGAGGCAATACCTGCCTCTACATCTTGAACAGCCTTTGAAGGTGCATTATGACCAGTAGGCTCTCCAATGCGCTCTCCTGCTCTAGCAGTTTCAATTAATTTTTTGAATTCTTTATAAGCACTTGGACATATATCTAAGTTTTTAGTCTGAATTCCGTCAAATTCTAATTGATCCACTTCCTCAAATAATGCACGCTTTTGATCTGCGTTCATTAAAAGATATGGGATTCTTATTGCTTCAAATTGCATAGGTTCTACCTCTACAGACTCTTTTACCTTATTTACAGGGACTACTTTATAAACACCACCAGTACCATACTTTGCAGGGACAAAAACTGTCTTTTTAGGTCCCTGTTGGGCTTTAACTTTGACTCTTTTTACCATGTCTTGAAAAGCTGCACCATAATCTGCTTCTTTAGCTTCTGACTTAACTTTACTTTCCCCAGGGGTAATGCGCTTCATCTCTTTAGTGCTTTCTGGGGTACCCCATTCGTATTTAGAAATCTTAACTTCACCTTGTGAACCTGGTGCTACTGCCTCTTGAATACCCATGTGATGTCTTACATCGTGGTACAAAGCATCCTTGTGTTCTGGCTTCATCTTAGAAGGTAACGCGGCATGAAATTTATTCTTTCTACCTGCCGCCGCATGCTCTCGCAACTTAGTAGCTGAAATACCAGAAGTACCTTCTGCATCAGGATCTCTTTCACCCGATGAATGTACTTTGATAGATTTAAAATTATAGCTACCGTGGGCGCTCTTTACGCCATTATACTTATGAAGTAACTTATGATACTCTTCTACTCTATCAGAGCCAGCAACGATGTGTAGATGCTTAACACCTTGACTAGCCATTGCAGCTGCATGATGCAAAATGGTAGGATGCTCTTTAGAGGCTGCTTCAATATTGGTACCCGGGAATGCATGTTGTGCATGCTTTACCTTAACATCGACCGGTAATGGGTTCCTACCATCTTTGGTACCGCTTGTATGAGATAGAACTACCTTATGAACAGCATTGTGCTCTTTAGCAACTTCATGAACTTTATTAATGACCTGCTCATGCCCGCCATGAGGTGGGTTCATACGGGCATACGCAAGTACGCCGTGTTTTTCCGGTGCTTCTGTTAAGTAGTCTATAAAGTCCATATGAATTAGTTAGTTTAACCGTTTATTTATCTTTCTTTTTACCTAGTGACATATTAATTCGCCAATGCGCCAATTGCTTCTCTCTAGGTGTAGCAGAACTAGAAGATCTAACTTTTTTTAATTGCGTAATAGATTTACCCTTGAGACCATGTCTTGCCATATCCCCTTTATCCTGCGGGTTACGGCCGTCTTGAAAGTTCTCTCTAATGTCTTTGAATGTTTTCATAACTTACCTTGGTCTAGCAGCAAAATTTGCTCTACTAAACTCTGCTCTATCCACAAACTTAGTCGGTCTGTTATTCCTGATGACGACAAATCCTTCAGGTTTAGCTGGCTTACCCCCGGTGATCTTAGTAGCACCAGGCTCAGGTATCGAATGTTCAAACTTAGGTTTAGCAGATAACGAATGTACTAATTGATCTTTGGCCGCCTGTAGGTGGTGATGCATATCTAAGATATTCTGAAACTTATCAGAATGCTTATCTACATGGGCCATATCTGTATTCATTCTCTCTACCTTTGAATCAACCGCTTTTGCTGTCTTAACTTTAGCAATCTCTTTAAGATGTTTTTCTTTAAGGTGTTCAGTATAACCTTCTACCGATGGTTTGGTGCCATCTCGTACAGTCTTATTAATGTAGGTCTTTAAGTGGTCAACATGGTGTTCGTGTTCGTACTTAGGTGTTCCATCAGCCTTGGTACCAATTGCTTTACCCTTTAAAGCAATATCGTAATGTTTTTTATCAGTAGCTAGGAAGACCTTCTTAGCTTCAGCCATATGATGTTCATACGTGTGTGACTGATTCGTATTAAGATCGGCCTTATGAACATCGTCAACGGTACTTACGACATGGACATCTGGGTGCTTAGGGAAGTGAGATAGATCGGCACCGTATTGTGCTTTCATTCCTTCTAACGTATTACCTTCGTAAGCAGTATGTACGGCTACACCGAACTTAGAACCGGCAAGCTTCTTACCTTCTGCCGAACTATGAGGTGTAGAGTATGTTAAGGTATTAGGTTTGAAATGATACTTGCCCCCTTCATCTACAACATCACCATGAGGGTTAGTTTTAGATTGGATACCTGAATGCATTACATCACCCTGGTATACCCCGGTCTTAGGTGTTACTTTAGGTAGATGTTCTAATGCTTGTTTTAACTTCTGAACCAGCCCAGGAGCATGCCCGTGGTTCTTTTCAATATCTTCTGGTGTATAGTTTAACTTAGGATCTTTATTAAACGCCGATTTTGTAGAGACAAAGAAAGCACCTGTCTCTGGATGATGTCCAAATACTATAGAAGGTGCACCATCGTACTTAGTAGCAATCTTAGTCTTGTTCTTCTTACCGTTAATTTGCTCTTTAACGTCTTCTAAGTTATGATAGGCATGAGCAAAGCCTTCCATACCACCATGAATGACATGGTCTTCTGCATGCTCTAAGTGAGTTAGTTTTTCTTCTGAAGCTGCCGCCTCTGTTAAATACGATTGAAATTTAATCATTAGTTTATTTCATTGAGAATTTTATACCAGTATTATCAGCATTTTTTGCGTTACCACCATATTCAAATTTGAATTCAGCTTCTTTAAAAACTTTTTTTGTAAATACTAAACTAGAAGGCGTAAGATTTAAATATATCTGTTCAGTCTTAAGAGACTGACTTACATTATTAAGTACACTTATAAAGGAAGGTAAAGAATTCATATATCCAACTAACCAGTATCCTAAAGGTGCAATTACAGAAGAAGAATATTTTGGAAAACTATCTGTTGTAAATATTACTCCTAGTGATTCATCCTTTACCCCCTTTTGGAGTATTTTAAAATAAGGATCAAATATTTTTCTAAATTCTTTTATCCTTACTGGTGCGGTATCATAATTTTTAGCAATATTATGAACAAACCCATCTATATCTTTAACTGTTATTTCTGGTTTTTCAATAACTTTAATTAAATACTTATATCCTTCGAAATCCAGATTTTTAGCAATTTTTAAAATTTTATCTGAAGTAGTTTCCCCGGAGGTTTGAGTACCTAAAATTTTTAAAGTATTAATAACTTTTTTTTCTTCAGCGCTAGGGCTCTTATAAACATTGTCAATTTCTTTTACAATTGCTTTAATAGATGGAGCACCACCAGCTTCAAACTTAGCAGATATTTCAACTTTAATTTCGTTAGCCATTACTTTACTTCTTTAATTACATAATAATCAACTAAAGCCGCATTACTACCAGTCTCAAAACCAAACTTTTTCCACCCCTTACTAAGAGACTGGGATAGATACCACCTAAGGGAAAGTACTTCACCAAAATCTTTACCGATAGCTTGCTTGTCTTGAGTTTTAATTGTATTAAATACAGTCCTAGTACTTGTAGACTGAGCTACTGTGCCAGTCTCTTTACTTGTATTTTTAACATCATTATATAATTCCATAATTGCCATTTGTACGTCAGACGGTACTTTTAACTTTGATATCCCCTCAAATACGGCTTTATCAAAAGTAGCTAAACTTGTATACTCAACTGTGTCTAAACCTAATGCATTTGGTGCTAAGGCTTTTGATTTAACACTTCCTTTTTCCGTATGTACGTTTAATATAAAAAACTGATCTCCTTTACTTAGCCCGGCACTCGGTACTGGCTTATTTACTGTAACTAACTTAGCTTTGTAGGTACCTGATATAGATCTTTCTTCTGCAGGTTGTAAGTCAGATACAGATCCCGGAAAAGATATAGACTTTAAAAAATTCTCAATATTAATAATAATATCATCTATTTCTACTACTTTAATAGTACTGTTATATCTTGATGTTTTTATTTTAGCATTTTTACTTTTAGATGCAAAATACGTAGATACTTTTTTAGCGATATTAGCTAATGATTGATAATTATACGCCATACTCCTACCCTAAGATTAAAGTTATTCGTATATTTATACAATAAAAAACCCCCTGCGCGAGGGGGTTAATCAATGGTGAATATTAATTAATTACCATGAAAATCTTTATGTATCGCAGTAGCTAATGCTTTATGAGTTTCTGCACTAAGATGAGGATTCTGTTTTCTTATTTCTCTATGCATAGCACTTTTTGTTGTAGAATCAGAATCAATCATTGTATGTGAATGACCTTCGGGGTGCTTACCGGAATATCGTTGTTCACCAGTATCTTGTTGCTCTTCCCCATATTCAGCATGGTGAATTAAGTGATGATTTGCAGGCATGCTAACATGCTCATGTTCATACCCTTCATCATTAGTATGACCGGCCTTAAGCTCTGAACTTACTTTATTATAAGCACTTTTTGCTTCGGTATTCTCATTAATTACCGTAGATGATGTTGGAAGATGAAGAAATGCAGCTGCAGCTTCGATAAGTTTGTTTTTTTGTTCCATGATAACTCCGATTGAATATTATGGATTATTTATACAAGAAAGAACCGCAATAACGGGTTAGATATGCAGGGTGTGCCTGGTTATTCGATCCTTAATCATATCCGGTACCGTAAGGTGAGGCCAGTCTAAGAGAAAGGGACAAATATTATTCTTCCATTTGCCGTTAAGTAAGAAATATTTAAAATCCTCACGGTCTGCCTTGACTGAGGGATCAAAGATTCTTTTAGCGGATTTATGTCTTTCAATTATATTCATAACAATTAATATACCACCTTATGAATCATCTTCTCACCCATCCAAGGTGATCCAGATTCAGCTTGATAAGGAGTCCCATCACCGTGACCATTTTCCATATCTTTATTCATCTTACGAAACTCTTCGTAAGTAATCTCTTTAGTAGTTAGAATGCGTTCACCTAGATCCATTTGACTGTACTGATCAGCCTCGTTCATAGTAACCGTATCAGCGGCGTGCTCAGCTTCATTGCACTCTATAATGTATCTGGTGCGAAACATTTGAATAGCATCTACAACAAATAAAGGCATAATGTCTCCATAATAAATTAATACCGGTTACGATATCCGGCGTCCCTTAGGAGAGACCGTTCAAATCACATCAGTTAAAAACTGTGCTACCCATTGCAGCGTAAGCGGCTGCTACCATCGCGCGTGATGGACGACCCAGGCGATAGGCCGTTTTTCCATTCTTAGCAGTATTGCTATAGATGGAATAACCCTGAGCGCGGAGCTCAGTGATTCGTGCTGCAACTGAGCCTTCAGTTGAGCGGAACAAACCAGCCATTTGACCGGCGGTAAATTGTTTACCAGACTGAAGAGTCTTAAGTACAGAAGTTTGCAATGACATAATATTTCCTTAATATAGAAATGCCCCACCATTTAAAAAAAGTTACGAGAGCGGTG
>Ga0222712_10001204_pt1 | contig 32966 bp, 30 predicted proteins | sample C33_657DmetaG_FD_165043 | JGI IMG/M metagenome (GOLD analysis project Ga0222712, IMG submission 165043) | Estuarine water microbial communities from San Francisco Bay, California, United States - C33_657D | ecosystem: Environmental > Aquatic > Marine > Unclassified | place: USA: California...
GCTCTGATAATTGGAATTTTGATATTTTTACCAAAGATCGTCGATGCTGCATAAAACCAGGGGTATAGTTTTTAAAATCACTGATTACTCTGAAAGCAGTGTGGTTGTGCAGGTTTTTACGGAGACATTCGGTCTGCAGTCTTACCTAATCAACGGGATCAAGAGGCCCAAATCAAAGATCAGGCTAAATAGTTTGCAGCCTTTGCATTTGCTTGATATGGTGGTGTATCATAAAACTTCCGGAAATATTCAACGCGTTTCGGAACTCAGGCATCAGCCAGTATTTTTAAGCATTCCTTATGATATTGTAAAAAGTTCAATCACCATGTTTTTGAATGAGGTTCTTTACAAATCATTGAAGCAGCATGAAGCCGATGAGGTTTTGTTTGAATTTTTGTTTCATGCCATCGAGATTCTTGATAGTATCAGCAATGGATTAGCAAATTTCCATCTCTATTTTTTATTACGCCTGACTCGTTTTTTGGGGTTTTATCCGGATATGACCCTGGCCGATACAGGCACTTATTTCGACCTTAGGGATGGAGGCTATACTAGGATGCAGCCACCGCATGCTCAAATTTTGGAACCTCAATTTGCAGCCGTGTGGACAAGTATTCTGAATTCAAATTTTGATGATCTGGATAACTTAAAGATTTCGTCGTCAGACAGAAAATTCTTGCTCGAGAAGATTCTGGATTATTACCGGAACCATATTGAAGGGTTCGGTCAGATTAGGTCGCATGAGGTGTTGGAGGAGGTGTTGAGCTAGCAGAGAGGATTGGTTCTGGCAACGGTGGATAGCATAATTGATAAAAATTGCAATCAATGCTGAAATTTTCAGTTTACCGCAAATTCCTATCCACCCAGTGTCCACCGCTGGCGGGGGAATAAAAGGGGGTGGTTTTAACATTCAAACAATCTTTAATAATTATAACCCGCTAGTTTATAGCTAATTAAATATATTTTGAAATTAATTTTGTGAAAGTAAACGATAGGTCTATATTTGCAATCCCAATCAGGGAGATTAGCTCAGCTGGTTCAGAGCACCTGCCTTACAAGCAGGGGGTCACTGGTTCGAACCCAGTATCTCCCACGAATCCCGAAACAAATTTCGGGATTTTTTTATTTTAGAGAAATGCATTTTGTCTGTATCATTTATTCTAAAATCAGAAATCGATATGATATCGGTTTTACCTCCAATATAACCTACCTTTATAGAAACATAATTTCTAACATTCCAGATTCAAGGGCAAAATAGGTGCCTGGGTATTAATATTTCACTAATCTTTTCATATAAAATAGTATCCCCAAAATAAACATGAAAAAATTATACCTCGTACTGTTGTTGCTTTTATTCAGTATTTGTTCTTTTGCCCAGAGCCGTTATATTTCAGTTACCACAAAAAAGATAGTTTATGCCAGAGATGGTGGCGCATGCCGTTGTTGTGGAAGTTCCTTAAACTTAGAATATGATCATATTACCCCATTTTCTTGCGGTGGTGGTAATGATGTTTCAAATATTCAGTTGCTTTGTCAAAAATGTAATCGAAGTAAATCAAATAGTTGTACTTGCAAAATACATAATAGAATTGTGGGGGTTAATTGTTGTGATAGAAGCGTATCTAGAAATAGATCATCTGCATCAACAAGCAGGAAATCAACAAGCACTTCATCGCAATGCACTGGAACAACAAAAAAGGGTGCCAGATGTAGAAATAGAACAAGCAGTACTAATGGCCGTTGTTATTTACATTAATAATTTATAAACAAATAAAGAAAAAATAGATATGGATTTATTGTTTGCAATAGATATCGATAAAGAAGAAATTATCGTTTCAGAATCTCCTAAAGGCACTAATCGTATTGATTTTATTGAAAGAATAAAAACGCAAGAAAATAAGATGCTATACCAAGCTGTACTAACTTTAACAAGTATTTCGCAATCACCTGATTTTGATATTAAGATTTTTAAAGCAATGGATAAAGTTTGCCAAATGCTCTATAGCAAGCATAAAGGGAATTAATTCCCCATTTATTTCCGTACCATTGATGCGATAGAATATAAAAAAGCAATGCTGGTTTTTTATGAACAGAATACGATTAGCGTTTTTAAAAAGCTATTCATCGAGCAGTTTAGGTTTGCTGTCAAAACTTATTTTTAGCACATTCTACTTCAATAGTGTATATAGATTAGCTGTTTTAGCCAATCAGTAATTAGACTGATTGTGCTGGTATATGGTATAGCGAGAATACCGAACATAGCAAAGAGCACTAATTTTCTTTAGTTTAGATATGCCTTCTATCAATCGTTTTTTTTAGCTTTAAAAAAACAAACAGATTATGTCAAAAACAAAACTTACCATCAACAATAACGGTTCTGTAAAGATAGAGGGCGATTTTGAGATCGTAGACAGGAACGGAAGCGCATACGGACTTCAGGGAAGGACAGTACTTTCAATTTGCCGCTGCGGATTATCAAAGAATAAGCCATTTTGCGATGGTGCTCATAATGGTCACTTTGAGCATGAAGCAATCGCATTTGATCTTCCTCCAAAGAAAGTTTAATACGCTAGACCCTATATTATAGCATATTAACATTTGATTGTATATTCGTTTCCTATACTAATACCTTAACTATGTCTGCTGAAGTAAATATTCCCCGTCTTGATTTAAATGATTATATAAAGGGCACCACTGAACAGAAAAAGAGATTTTCTGATGATATTGGCAGAGCGTTTAATGAAACAGGTTTTGTAACTATAGCTAATCATGGAATGACTGGAGAGCTCATGGATGAGCTTTATGCTGAGGTTAAGCGGTTTTTTAGCATGACTGAAGATCAAAAATTAAAATATGAAATAGCCGGTCTTGCCGGTCAGCGTGGATATACAAGTAAGGGAAGAGAGAAGGCAAAAGATTCTAAAACTCCTGATCTTAAGGAATTCTGGCAAAGCGGACAAGTAGTTACTGATGGTGATCCGGTAAAAAGTCAATATCCTGATAATATCCTGGTAGATGAGTTACCAGCATTCAATCAAATAACCCGTGAAGCTTATCAGCGTTTAGAGGATGCGGGTAAACATTTATTGCATGCTATTTCAATATATCTTAATCTACCTGAAAACTATTTCGATGATAAAGTGCACAACGGTAATTCTATTTTACGTGCGATACATTATTTCCCAATTGTAGATCCAGATAGCCTGCCTGATGATGCAGTTCGTGCAGGTGCACATGAGGATATCAATCTCATTACCCTGTTGATTGGTGCTAGTGCCGACGGGCTCGAAGTTTTAACGCGCGAAGGTAAATGGTATGCAGTTAAACCGAACGCAGAAGATATTGTTGTGAATGTGGGCGATATGCTGCAACGTTTAACCAATAATAAACTTAAGTCTACTACACATCGAGTGGTAAACCCACCTCGTGAACTCATGAAAAATTCCCGTTTCTCTGTTCCATTCTTTTTGCACCCTAAAGGTGAAATGGATCTGACTACCTTAGACTCATGTATTGACGAAAAACACCCTAAATCATATACAAACATCACTGCAGGTGAATATCTGGATGAGCGTTTAAGGGAAATTGGGCTGAAAATATAAAAGGTATGAGTGCTTGGTGAATAACACTAATTACAGGAAAATTTATTTCAATCTTAAACAAATCGTCCATCGCTAGCGCGCGTGTCGCGCATGCTCATCTAGTTCTATTTTACCTTGATGAAAAAGATAGATTTTTGTTTCATTTGGCTTTCAATAGAAAGAAATATTAGCGCATACGCAGAATTGTTTTTTTATGCTTGATGATTCTCAATACTAATTTAAATACCACCCCCTTTTATTCCCCCGCCAGCGGTGGACACAGGGCGCCTAAAGAAAATTTGATTTTAATATCAAACTTCTATCTCTTTTTGAAAAATATTTTTCCATTATGCTGTCCCCCGCGGCTATGAGTAGAGTGAAATTATGAATGGCAGGTAACTAAATTCAGGCACAGGAGAATTTATATCAATCTTAAACAAATCGTCCATTCACTGAACCTCCGTTCACCTCTCTTCCGCATTGACTGGTGCGACAATTACTGTCCTAGCCCTCGCAGAACCTTTCATAGTAGCAGGCGCAGCGGTAGCGTTTATTCGGTGTAGTTTATTGTTTTTTAAAGGCTCTCATGGTCTCGTCGTACCGCCTCGGCATGGTTCTTTTTTGCTACAGAAAAAGGACTAAGCCCCCGCGGCTATGAGCGGAATGAAATTATAAATGCTTGGTGAGTAACACCAAGCAAAAGGAAAAATCAACTACTAGATTGCTAACGTAACCTTGTCATAGCGAGAGTAGCGCGGCAATCTCAATAGTCAATTGGATTCAAGTTTTGAGATTGCTTCGTCGTGCCTCTTCGCAATGACAAATCACTTATATTTTCGAAATACCGTTAATATCATTTCTTCATTTCAGCCTTAATACTCTGCTCCAATTCAATCGGGCGCTGAGTGCCAATGATATAAAGTAAACCATCTCTGTCTGTCAGCTTTACGGCATCTTTGCCATCTGCATAGAAACGAACAGTGCCTTTTTGGTGAAGGTTGTAAACTGGATTATTGATTATAAATGAACTGTATGGAGTGCGTTCAACCTTGACAATGCTATTCAAATCAATCTTGACCATTTTGGTGGTCCATAAACCATCTAGAACAATGCTTTTATTATTAACTGTGGTTTTATAATGTAGTAGGAACATCATAATTACTGATGTAATAAGGATGCCGCATCCAACTACCAGGAACAACTCTGTATTCTGCTCACTTCGTTCCGTAATATAATAAGCTGCAAAACAGAATAATGCAAGTACCAAGCGGATACTGATACGGCCATGATCGCGGCCTAGGTATTGTTTTTCTAAAAAAGCTGGTTCAATTTCTTGCATATCATAAGGATTGCTCTAAGATAAATACTTTTTTTGTGTTCGGACTAATTTTATAGCGTTCGCTGATACGGAATCCCACGATCCAAACGATATCTCCGTTGCCATTTTCAAGTATTCCGATATCTTTCTTATGGTTCAGCCTGATCTTTTGCGCTATAAAAAAATCGCTAAGTTTTTTGTTGCTTTTTAAACCTAATGGCTGAAACTGATCTCCATTTTTCCAGGGTCTTAACTTCATTGGAAATTGAAGCAGATCATAGTCTAACTGTGCCATTTTTCCAGCATTATTTAATTGAAATTTACTAATTGATTCTACCCGGCTACTAAATTTTTGTCTGTTCCAGATACATTCTGTAGGTTCTTTACTGATGTAGATATCTAAAGGAGTGCTTTGATGTATTTGGCAAAGTATCAGGCGATCACGATCTAAGATTAATTGATGTGATTCTGATCTGAATACTTTTCCCGGAGATCCTTCCCAGGCTTTGGTCAGATCATTTAATACGGTTTCAGTAAATCCAAATGGGTGAAACAGTTCATATAAGAGCGTATTTAAAGGAATTAAATTCTTTAATGACATGAGGTCTATCTCAAATTCAAGATCGTCCAGTTTTTTGAAGAGCTGCTCCCTGAGTTCATTAACACGCTGTTGCAACAGAATTTCAAGATCTGCAAAACGTTTTCTATTGGCTTCAAATGTTTGTTCTAGACTAGGATTTAGTTCCTTTAAAACAGGAATTACTTCCAGCCTAATCTTATTGCGAGCGTATTTAACCGATACATTTGAACTATCTTCCCGGTAGTCAAATGGAGGCATTTGATCAATCTCTTCCCTACTTAAAAACAAAAGTGGCCTGATCAATTTATCCTTTTTTGCCAATATCCCATGTAAACCTGCAATACCTGTGCCACGGGTAAGATTCAAGAGCATGGTCTCAATTACATCATTCTGGTGATGAGCAAGTGCGATATAGTGGTATCCAAATTCCTTCCTGATTTTTTCTAGCCATTGGTAGCGAAGGTCTCTTGCAGCCATTTGAATAGAGATATGATTTTCTTTGGCATATTCTACAGTTTCAAATCTAGTAACAAAAAATTTGACCCCAAGTTCTGAGGCAAGTTGCGATGTAAATTGCTCATCCTGATCGGCTTCTTCATTCCTCAATTGGAAATTACAGTGCGCAATACCGAAATTAAATCCTGCTAATTTAAACAGCCTAGCCATCAGCACAGAGTCGCGACCACCGCTTACAGCTAGCAATACACACTCTTTTTCCTGAAAAAGGGCATGCTCTTTGATAAAAATTTGCAGGCGGTTTAGGGCTATCATGGTGTCAAAATTATTTAATTAAAAATCTTTAGCCAAAAAACTATTTTTGTATGGTGAGAATATTCCTTTTTTCAGTTCTACTTACATTAGTATCGATCGCAGCTTTTTCACAGGGGCGACAGATCGAGATCAGGTCTTCTGAGTTGATCAAGGGCTTTCAGGCTTCGGGTTTTGCCAGGATAATTCGTCCTGTTTTTGCTCAAGAAGGCTCAACTCTTGCCGCAGATAGTGCTGATTTTAATCAGGCGGCCAATACTTTTGATGCTTTTGGGCATGTAGTAATTACTCAGCCCTCAGGCACCACCATTTATTCTGATCTTTTAAACTATGATGGAAATACCAAACTTGCAATTTTAACCAACAATGTAAGGTTTATTGATGGAGATGCTACATTAACCACCAATAATTTAACCTATAATATGAATACTCGCATTGGTATCTATACAGGAGGTGGGAAGATCGTTAACGGAAAAAATGTGCTGACCAGTAAGAATGGGTATTATTTTGCCGCTACCCGCGATGCTTATTTCAGAAATAATGTGATTCTAACTACACCCGATGCCCTCATCAAAAACGATACCTTGCGCTATAATTCAAATTCGAAAATTGCTTATTTCTACGGCCCGAGCAATATTTACGGAAAAGATGATACGCTGTATACCGAGAATGGAACGTATAATACAAACAACGATCAGGCTCGCTTTGGAAAGAATAATTTATATACTCAGGGAAGTAAATCTTTGACAGGAGATAGCTTGTTTTATGATCGTAAGGTTGGATATGGAAAGGCGATAGGGCATGTTACTTTTATTGATACTGCCGAAAAAGCAATCTTGAAAGGTGGTCTTGGGGAGTACAAAAAATCGGATGAGAGTATTCTGGTTACAAAAAATCCATATGTAGTTATTATCTCTGAAACGGATTCTTCGAAGGTTGATTCAATTTGGATGACCGCAGATACACTTTTGAGTAAGGTGGTCTTTACTAGAGATCTTATTCCATATAAACAGGATGAGATCATTCCAGATGACCAGATTTCAATAAATGATACTCCAGAAATAAATACTCAGGATGCGATTAATCCTGTAATGCCAGATCAAAAGGATAATAACCCTGCGTTAAGGAAAGATTCAAAGAAACCTGAAATGAATGTTACAGCAGATAGGGCAGAAATTCCTGCTGAAGTCAAGATACCACCTCCCGTAAAGATCGCTCCGCCTAAACTTGACAAGAAGAAAGACAAATCTGTGAAGGATACCTTGAATAAAAAAGCCTTGTCTGACACTCTAAAAGTGGTTTCTTCAATTAAGGATACGGTCAGTTTAGATACATCACGTACCAGGATGATCATGGCTTATCATAATGCCAAGATATTCAAGTCTGATTTGCAGGCAAGGGCAGATTCTATGTTTTTCAGCTACTCTGATTCTACAGTTAGATGTTATGTTAGCCCGATGGTTTGGGCACAGGGATCTCAGCTTTCTGGGGATACAATATACCTTCAAATGAGGAATAAAAAGCTCGATAATATGCTATTGCATCATAATAGTTTTATAGTTAATACCGAAGATGCAGATTCTACTAATTTTAATCAGATCAAGGGGAAGGTGATTACAGGTTATTTCAAGGAAAACAAGCTGAATAATATGTTTGTAGATGGCAATGCAGAAAGTGTGTATTATTTGAAGGAAGATTCCACCTATAGCGGATTGAATCATATGGTCAGCAGCCGTTTAAGGATCCTGCTCAAGGATAATAAGCTAAACAATATCAGTGCCATTCGTACTATTGAAGCATCTATTACTCCGATGGCAGATTTGCAGGAAGAGGACAGAGTTTTAAAAGGCTTTATTTGGAAACCTCGCGACCGGCCAAAATCAAAGGAGGAGATCATTCCTCAACTGGCTAAGGCCGAGCAAAAGCCTGCCGCAGCAAAGAAATTAGATAAAAAAAGTACTCCGGCAAAGAGTGCTCCAGCAAAAAGTACCTCATCCAAGGCCAATCCTGCAAAAAGAACGGAGCCAAATGCACCTGCTAACGTGGTGCCCAAGAAGGCAATAAAAACGGCAGCTAAGAATATTCAGAATTAAGAAATCTGATCAGCTTCTCCATGGCTTTTGCCCGGTGACTGATTCTATTTTTTTCGTCTGCAGACATTTCTGCAAAGCTAATATCATACCCTTCAGGAACAAATATAGGATCATAGCCAAAGCCCTTACTTCCTGATCGCTGCTGGCTGATGAAACCTTCAATACTCCCTTCAAAGAGATGCTCTTTACCTCCTTTAATCAGGGATATCACTGTTTTGAATCGGGCTCTGCGGTCTGTTTTTCCAGCCAAACGCTCCAAAACAAGACTCATATTATCCTCAAAGTCTCGACTTCCTGAATAATGAGCTGAATTAACGCCTGGATCACCACTTAATGCATCTATTTCAAGACCCGAATCATCTGCAAAGCAATCCATGTGGAATTGGGAGTAAACATATCGACTTTTCTGTCCTGCATTTTCGGCAAAGGTATCTCCAGTTTCAGGGATTTCGTCAAGGCATTCTATATCCCTCAGGCTTTTAAGAGTTATATTTGTCCCGATCATTGCCTGAACCTCGTCAACCTTATGTTGGTTATTACTCGCAAAAACAAGTTCCACCTTAAAACTCCTTCATTACTGCCCAGAAATCTTTTTTCTTAGTCACATCATTGATCATCTCATCGATATTGTAGGTGCTAAAAAGCATGACATTGGCATGGTTTTCTACTTTATTTGAACTGATAGGAGGAAGCTCGATTCGTTGAGGGTTGATTCCAAAAAGCACCATCTTACTGCAGCTGAAAAACTCCTTCAGTTCAGTAATATTTGTGCCTGGGAACTGATCTAAATTTAAAATGGCAAGGTCTCTTAGCTCTAGCCCTTTTGCAAACATGATTTTAAGGAGCGTTTCCTTTTTTAGGTTATTGAGTTCCTTGTTTTTTGCATCATCAATCAGGATTAGGAAATACTTGTTATTTTCGCCGAGATACGAAAATTCTTTTGGCTTTTTTATTACTGCAGAATCTGGAACCGGTATTGCGACTGGTATCTCGGACATTGCAGTTTTTTCTGCTATAAAAACTTTTTCGGCGGCTGTAGGTTTTTCAATCTTGATCTCATTTTCAGAAGACACTGGCTGTTGTTCAAGAATATAAATATCCTCGGTCATAAAAAGCCTCAGCGCATTGGTTTCATTGGTATGCAGGGTAGACATGAATTCGATTTTTTAACCGTTAAGCGAATACAAACTTAATAAAGCATCTGTTAAAATTAGTTAAATGGGTGCAGCTTCTTTTTCAAAAGCTTAACTTAGCGTTCTGAATGTACGCGTTAAATTTAAAATAATGCTTGCATTGAACATTGAATGAATGCTTGCTTGATCTAAAGGTGGCAATTATCTTAATTTTACCTTAAATTAAACCCTATTCATTTAAATAATTGAATTGTGAATTATAACTGATAATTTTGCATAATTCAGTTAATTTAGAAGCTCTTTCAGGGGCTTATGTTTTTTATAGTGAATACAATGAATTTTGCAGTTTTTATACTGCTTAAAATAAGAGAAATACAAAAAATGAAAAAGACCTTAGGGATATTAACCGGATTATTAATTTTTACCCTTGTCCAGGTAAGTGCACAAACAAAATCTAAATCCCTTGACAAAGTAGCAGCGGTTGTTGGAAGTTCTATCATTTTGCAATCAGAAATTGAAATGCAATACTCGCAGTATCTGGCCCAGGGAAACCCTGCCGATCCGTCGATTAAATGCAATATTTTGCAAAGTCAGCTGTCGCAGAAAATTCTTGGACAGCAGGCAATTATTGACTCCGTTACGGTTACAGATGATCAGGTTGATAGTGAGATTGAAAGACGTTTACGTGCCATGACCGGAAGGGCAGGAGGGCAGGATCGTCTGGAAACCTTTCTTGGCCGCTCATTGATCCAATACAAAGATGAAATCAGGCCAGATATTAAGGAGATGCTAGTAGCTCAAAAGATGCAAGCTAAAATCACTGAAAATATTGCAGTTACTCCGCTTGAAATTAAACGATATTTTGAAGCTATCCCAAAAGATAGTTTGCCTTTTTTTAATACTGAAGTAGAAATTGCAGAGATCATAGCTTATCCAAAGCTTAACAAGGAAGAAAAGGAAATTTTTCATGATAAAGCTGAAGTATTGAGGTTGAGAATAAAAGGAGGAGAAGATTTTGCAACTCTTGCAAGCTTATATTCGCAAGATCCGGGTTCAGCACGTGAAGGTGGTGATCTTGGTTTTATGGACAGAAGCAGTTTGGTTAAAGAATTTGCAGCTACGGCCTTTAAACTTAAGCAGGGCGAGTTATCACCTGTTATTGAAACTGAATTTGGATTCCACGTTTTGCAGGTTATTGAACGACGCGGTGAGCAGGTTAATGTGAAACATATCCTGATTAAAACAGAACCCACACCGGCAAGTCTGGTTCGTGCCAAAGCTCATATTGATAGTATTCATGCAGTATTAGCTGATAAAAAAATGGATTTTGGTGCAGCAGCTTCTCTCTATTCTGATAATAATGAAACCAAGTATAATGGTGGGATGATGCTGAATGCTGAGAATGTTCAGAGTCGTACAACCTTTATTCCAACTGATAAACTGGATCCACAGATTTTTTTAACTGTTGACACCATGAAGGTTGGAAGTATCTCTAAACCATCTCTATTTACAGCTGCTGACGGAAAAAAGGGCTATCGTATCTTGAGTCTTAAATCAAAGACCGGTCCGCATCAGGCAAGTCTTGCTCAGGATTTTCCAAAGATCAAGGAAGTAGCTTTTGAGGATAAGAATAACCGTACTATTAGTGAGTGGTTTGAAAAACGTAGAAAAATTACGTACATCAAAATAGACGCAGAATTTCAGACATGCCCTGAGTTGGCAGGTTGGACAACTGCAAAAAATTAAGAAATGAATAGCTATAGTTCTGATGTAGAAGCCGTAGATGCATTGCACCTGTCATATAATAAGATCAGGGAAGAAATTGCACAGGTTATCGTGGGTCAGGATGAAGTGGTAAAATCAGTACTTATTTCTATCTTCAGTAATGGACATTGTTTATTAGTTGGTGTTCCAGGACTTGCAAAGACTCTTCTTGTTCAAACCGTTGCAGAGGTTCTTGATCTGAGTTATAATAGGATACAGTTCACACCCGATTTGATGCCCTCTGATATTTTAGGATCAGAGATCTTGGGCGAGGATCGTACTTTTAAATTTATACGTGGACCGATCTTCTCAAATATTATTCTAGCCGATGAGATCAATAGAACACCACCAAAAACTCAAGCAGCCTTGCTGGAAGCTATGCAGGAGAAAGTTGTAACCATTGGTGGTTATACACATAAGCTACCTCAACCATTTTTTGTGTTGGCTACGCAAAATCCTATTGAACAGGAAGGTACTTATCCCTTGCCTGAAGCACAGCTAGACCGTTTTATGTTCAATGTTTTTCTTAACTATCCATCTTTTGAAGAAGAACTTCAGGTAGTTAGAAATACTACAGCAAATCGAAAAGTAGAACTTAAAAAAATACTGAATGCTTCCGAGATTAGTTTCTTTCAACAGTTAGTTAGAAATATTCCTATTGCAGACAATGTACTTGAATATGCGGTATCAATTGCCGCAAAAACTCGTCCTGGTACTACTACTGCTACTGATGAGGTGAATAAATTTTTAAGCTGGGGCGCAGGACCGAGGGCATCTCAGTTTTTGGTGCTGGGCGCAAAATGCCACGCAGCTATTTCTGGCAAATATTCTCCTGATCAGGAAGATGTCCGGGCGGTTGCAGAATCGATTCTTAGACACCGTATTGTTCGAAATTATAAAGCAGAAGCCGAAGGTGTAAGTACAGAAATGATTATCAGCAATTTACTTTAATCTATACCCTACCTGAAAAACTACCCCCATTTATTGAACTGCTAGCGGTGGATACTGGGTGATTAGGTTATTACCATCGATTAAAAATCACTATTAAAGGTATGTATCGTTCTAAAAATTTGACAGATTTTGGTTTAATCAGGTGTTCAAGACTTATTCCAGGTAGTACCTTCTTTATTGTCTTTTAGTTGAATACCTAAAGAATTTAAGCCAATTCTGATCTTATCAGAGGTAGCATAATCTTTATTTGTTTTTGCTTCGGTACGTAATCTGATGATGAAATCAAGTAGCTTACCCATATCATCGGTTTGGTTACTTTCTTCTTTAAGTCCCAATACCGCAAAAACGAAATTGTTCATTAGCTTTTTCAGAGCATCAATATCTGCCATTGTTGCTGCAGTTTTACCATCATGAATACTATTGATGAGGTGAACGGCTTCGAATAGTTCGGCAATAAGCACAGGACTGTTAAAATCATCGTTCATGGCTGCATAGCATCTGTCTGAAAGGCTTTTCAGATCGATATCGGATTGCTCTGCAGGGCTTAACTTTTCAAGCAATGCATAGGCATTCATAAGTCGCTTAAAGCCCTTGTCGGAAGCTTCTAAAGCCTCATTAGAAAAATCCAGTGTGCTTCTGTAATGTGCTTGGAGCATAAAGAACCGTACAGACATAGGAGAAAAGCCACGTGATAGCAGTTCATGTTCTCCTGTAAATAGTTCGTAAGGTAAAAAACCATTGCCTTTTGATTTTGACATCCGTGTGCCATTCACTGTAAGCATATTGGTATGCATCCAGTATTTAGCCGGAGTGACGTGATTGCAGGCTTGTGATTGAGCAATCTCATTGGTATGATGTGTTGCTGCAAGATCCATGCCTCCTCCATGGATATCGAAATTATCACCAAGGTATTTACTGCTCATTGCAGAGCATTCAATATGCCAGCCAGGAAAACCCACACCCCAAGGTGATGGCCAGCGCATAATGTGCTCAGGCTTTGCTTTGATCCATAGTGCAAAATCAAGACGTCCTCGCTTTTCATTTTGTCCGCCAAGCTCTCTGGTATTTTCAAGCAGTTCATCTAACTGCCTGTTAGTTAGTATAGTATAATTGAATTCTTTACAATATTTTTCAACGTCAAAATAAACAGTGCCATTTACTTGGTACGCATATCCATTCTCAAGTATCTGCTTTACCATTTCAATCTGCTCGATGATATGACCCGTTGCAGTAGGCTCGATATTGGGAGGAAGAGTATTAAAAAGCTTCATTACATCATGGAAACCCAGTGTATACTTTTGAACGATCTCCATCGGTTCGAGTTGCTCCAGTCTGGCTTTTTTGGCAAACTTATCATCGCCTTCATCCATATCACCCTCGAGGTGGCCTGCATCGGTGATATTTCGTACATACCTAACCTTATATCCCGAATGCAATAGATAGCGGTAAATTAAGTCAAACGAGACAAAAGTGCGGCAATTTCCTAAATGAACATCGCTATAAACAGTGGGGCCGCAAACATATAATCCAACCATTGGTGGATGAAGAGGCTCGAATTTTTCTTTTGTTCTTGAAAGGGTATTATAAATAACCAGATTACTATCCATAGTGCAAATTTAAAAATTGGAAATCGATTTTTCGGGGATATTGACTGCTTTTATTTTAATTCCAGGTCGGTCCGAACTGGATAGTGATCTGATAGTTTTTTATTGATGATGAGGTAATTTTTTACAGTAAACTCAGGCGAAGTGAAAATGTAATCTATCTGAAAGTTCGGGAATGCTCCGTTATAGGTTACTCCAAATCCGGCACCCATCTCTCTGAAACTATTATTCATACCCCTTGAAATTGTTTTTACAGTATAAGAGATCGGTGTATCATTAAAATCGCCAGCAACGATGTATGGAAAAGGACTCTTTTCAGTTTCTTCTTTCAATAATCTTGCCTGATCTCCCCGCTTAATAAATGCCCTTTTTAATCTGGATCCAATCTTTTTAGAGGATTCTACATCGGTCTCTATTTCACTTTTTACCTTGTTGAGGTATCGGTAATCTTCAGGCTGGAAACTTATAGACTGGAAATGTACATTATAAACTCTGAAAGTTTTATCGCCTTTCTGTATGTCTGCATACACAGCTTCATTCAAGTTCATTTTTTTTGCAAATTGAATATTCCCTTTATTAACAATAGGAAATTTTGAAAATATGGCCATGCCGATAGCCTCATAGCCATTGTCTTTGGAAGGTTTGAAGTAATAGTGTTCAGTTTCCAGGATCTGAAGAATTAGTTTTCTGAAATTATATTCGCCTCTTTTTCTACTGAAGAATTCCTGAAAACAAATCACATCGGGTTGTTCATTTCTAATGATATTAAGAATCTGCTCCTTGGTGAATTTATCATTCTTATCTCCAAATTGCTTGAAATTATGCACGTTATAGGTCATCACCCTTATGAAACTATCCGATGATTTAGGTACCGTGATCGCTGTGCTTTCCCTGAATCCTATGTAATTCTGGATGATGCTTAAGCCTGCAAGTATCGTTATACCCGATAGGAGAGCTAATTTAGGCATGCGGATAAGCCAATAGATTATGAAAAGAATATTTATCGCTAATATGGCTGGGTAAGCAAGGCCAAAAAAGGAAAAGATCCAGAATTTTTCAGGGTCAATAAAAGATGCCAAATAGCTTAATAAAAGCGCGCATACAGCAAAAATATTCATTGTAAGAATGAATTTGCTGAAGAGGTGGATACCTGGTCGTTTTATTTTGCGGCGGTTCATTATTTTTTACTCGCTTTGAAAAGTTGTTCCTTTTCTGTTTTACTTAGGCTGTCATAACCTGATTGTGAGATCTTATCTAGGATGCTGTCTATCGTATCCTGATCTGTGAAATTATTCTTTGCGGTTGTATTTTCAGTACGTTTAACAACTTTTAATTTTGATCGTTTAGTCAAAATTTTACTGAAATCATTCCCGTTTTGCAACTGCTTTATAAAAATAAAGCCCATTATAGCACCACCAATATGGGCAATACTTCCACCCGGGTTTCCGCCGCCCATACCAATTATGTCAAGTACAAAATAGGCTAATGCCAGATATTTTAAGCGAACAGTGCCGAAAAGCATCAACCGTATAGTGAAATCAGGAACTAGTGTTGCAGTAGATACCACAATGGCCATCACACTTGCTGAAGATCCAAGAAGTATGGACTTCAATGCATTATTCTCAAACACAGGGATAGTGCTGTATGCTAAAACGTATAGTAGAGCACCAATCAGGCCTCCTGAAAAATAAATGAAGATGAACTGACGTTTATTCAGAAAATCCATGAAAATTTGTCCCATCCAATACATCCAAAGCATGTTAAACAAAAGATGAAAAAAATCGCGATGCGCAAACATATAGGTGAGGATGCTCCAGAATTTAAGGGGTAGATCAGCATAGTAGGCCGGTACCGATATCTGCCTTGTAAGCCAGTCGGCGCCAGATGTATGTCCGCCGAACAAGTACTCGCCAAGCGCAAAAAGATTAATGGCAAGATAAACCAGAATATTGATACCCATGAAGAGAAACAGCGGATTCCCTGATCGGAACGCTTTATTGAATAATTCGCTGAATATTGATCTATTCATAAAAATTGTCGCGGCGTTTTAAATGCCATATTCTTACTAAAATAAAACCAAATAATGCTCCTCCCAGATGTGCAAAGTGTGCAACAGAATCGCCCGAAAATTGTTTTACGCCCAGGAATAATTCAAGTATAACATAAATTGGTATAATATATTTTGCTTTTATTGGCACCGGGATAAACATGATGAACAATTCTGCATTCGGAAACAGCATTCCAAAGGCAATCAATAAGCCAAAAATCGCTCCCGATGCACCCACCATTGGCGTAAGATAAATACCCAAAAGAGTAGATGCTTGATCCTGACTCATCAGCTCGGGATTAAAGGAGATGGTTCTTTTAAAGGAATCGATCATAAACGAACCATTATTTATGGCGCTTCCTGTGATGTTATAAACTTCAAAGCCCTGTACCAATAGCTGCAGTGCCAATGCTCCAAGCCCGGTAATCAGATAAAAGTTAAGGAAGCGTTTCGATCCCATAATGTACTCCAATGACGATCCAAAAGTATACAGGGCAAACATGTTGAACATGATATGAAACAGTGAAGAATAATCATGCATGAACATATAGGTGATCACTTGCCAGATCCTGAAATCAGGGCCATCAAAGTAATGCACTCCCAATACCTGAGTCATCATTGGCCCTCCAAACATTAGCGTTGCCACATAGAAAATGATATTGATGATGAGCAGATTCTTTACTACTGTCGGAACATTTGCGAATGGGTTCATAGCTAAAGGTCGATGGTATTATTTTTCAAATCGTTGTAGTAATTCTTCTAAAGTAAATGTACTGATTACTGGCTTTCCACTAAGCGATGTATTTGGCATTTCACAGGCAAATAATTCATCGATTAGCAAATTCATTTCTTCTGATGAGAGTATTTGCCCTGATTTAATCGAAGTATTACGTGCAAGTGCCCGTGCCAGGCTATCTCGCTTATTGAGTTTTAATGCACTTTGGTTATTTTTAAATCCTTCTAAAAGATGTTCCAGGATTTCAAGCTCGCTGATATTTTTTCCAATATCTGCCGGTACTCCTTCAATGATCATCGTATTTTTTCCAAATTCACGTATTTGAAATCCAAGAGATTGAATGTCTGTAAGAAGTTCTTTGACCAGCTCAAAATCTACCGTATTTAGGGTAACTGTTTGTGGAAATAAACTCTGCTGACTGGCACCCTGTCTGCTTTCAAGGTGCTCCAGGAAACGCTCAAACAGAATTCGTTCATGGGCTGCTTGCTGGTCGATTAGCATAAAGCCAGACTTGATCTGCGAAATAATGAACCGATTATGCAGCTGAAATAGCTGTTTCCCAATACTCTTGAATACCTGTTTTCCAATCTCAACCTGTTGATTCCCGTCAAGCTCAAGCCCACTTTGTTGTGCATCGGGCTGAACAATTTCGTATAGTGAACCCCAGTTTTTTGTAAGGGTCTTTCTTTCTTGCAGACTATTTCTTAGAAAGGGGATCTCTCGTTCCTTTTTTTCTGAGCTGAAAGGATTAAAATCAGGATTAAAGGCAATAGCAGGAGGCACAATGTCTTCAAATGCTTTTGGACTGATCATTTGGCTGAAGCCGGTCTCCTGATTAAAATCTAGTGTCGGACTAATGTTATACCTTCCCAGAGATCGTTTTACCGCTGATCGTATAATGGCATAAATTGATTTTTCGTCTTGGTATTTGATCTCCGTTTTTGTTGGATGCACATTGATATCGATCTTGGATGGATCAATCTCAATAAATAGAACATAAAGCGGGTAGCTGTCGGCGCTTAATACCTCTTCAAAGGCATTCATAACCGCATGGTTAAGGTAAGGGTCTTTTATAAAGCGATTATTGACAAAGAAGAACTGTTCGCCCCGAGTTTTTTTTGCGAACTCAGGCTTGCCAATATATCCTTTCAGTTCAATGATGGAAGTTGTTTCTTCAACAGGCACTAATTTTTGGTTATAGGCATTGCCAAAAAGATGGGTAATGCGCTGCCTCAAACTTCCCTTTGGCAAATGGAATACTTCAATCGCATCCTGGTGCAGGGTAAAAAATATATCCGGATTGGCCAGTGCAACACGCTGAAACTCATCATTGAGGTGACGTATCTCAACCGGATTCCCTTTCAGGAAATTACGGCGTGCTGGAGTATTATAAAATAGATTTTTTACACTTATGCTGGTCCCGGGCATGGTAGAAACGGGCTCTTGACTGATAATCTCTGATCCTTCGATGCGGACATAGGTTCCCAATTCATCTTCAAGGCGCTGTGTTTTTAACTCAACCTGTGCAATGGCAGCGATTGATGCCATTGCTTCTCCCCTAAAACCCATGGTACGTATAGCAAATAGGTCTTCGGCTTTACGAATTTTAGAAGTAGCATGACGTTCAAAGCACATGCGTGCATCTGTCGGGCTCATCCCACAGCCATTATCAATAACCTGAATAAGAGATTTTCCGGCATCCTTGATCAATATCTGGATCTTATCAGCACCTGAATCAATGGCATTTTCAATAAGTTCTTTTAGTGCCGAGGCTGGCCTTTGCACCACTTCACCTGCTGCAATCTGATTGGCGACCGAATCGGGTAAAAGCTTGATGATATCAGTCAAAATAGTTCAGTTTAATTCATTCTTGAATACACCCTCTGGTGATTCGTAACATAATAAAATTCTACTGAAAACACTTAGGAAATTGTCAGATTTCTGATCTCTTGTTTTCAATCTTCAAAGATAAGTTCTTTTACTCTTATGGAATGTATAATGTGGATAATGCGATGCTTTAAAAAAAAGGTTTTTTATTCTATTTCTACTTTCATGCTTGCGCCGACTGATTATTTAAATTGATTATTTAAAGGTCATATTCTCTACACATGATTTATATTTGCCAATCAATTGATCAACTGATTTCAAAACTATATGGCAAGGACTATTTTTTGGTTATTAATCTCTATTTTTTTGTTTTCATGCAAGTCTAAAAAGGAGGCTGATCTTATTGTTCATAACGCGCTTGTTTATACGGTTGATGAACAGTTTTCTACGGTTGAGGCTTTCGCCGTTAAAGGTGGAAAGATACTTGAACTGGGAACTTCTGAAAATATTTTGAAAAAATATCAGGGAAAAAAAATTGATGCTGAAGGCAAAACGATCTTTCCTGGATTTATTGATGGGCATGCTCATTTTTATGGTTATGGCAAAGGATTGCAAGACGCAGACCTAGTGGGTACAAAAAGTTGGGAAGAGATCCTTGAAAAGCTAAAAACATTTAGTATTGAAAATAAGGATGGCTGGATCATTGGCCGAGGCTGGGATCAAAATGACTGGGCCCTGAAAGAGTTTCCTAATAACCAAAAGCTTAATGAACTGTTTCCAAACAGACCGGTAATACTTACTCGGGTTGATGGTCATGCAGCCATTGCTAATTCATTTGCCTTAAATCTTGCCAGGCTAAAACCTGGGCAGAAGATTTTAGGAGGTGAAATTGAGACTATCAATGGAAAATTAACCGGAATATTAGTAGATAATGCAGAGGGGCTGGTTTTTTCGAAGGTTCCACCTCCATCAGCAAAGCAGATTAGCGAATCGCTTTTAGATGCACAAAAGAATTGTTTTGCTGTGGGGCTAACCACCGTAACTGACTGTGGTATCAGCCATGAACTTATACCGGTGATAACAGATTTACAAAAAAGTGACCAGCTTAAAATGCGGATTTATGCAATGCTTTCTGACCAGGAGGCCAATTATGACTATCTGTTCAGAACAGGTGCGATAAAAACGGATCGATTAAATGTAAGGTCTTTCAAAGTTTATATGGACGGCGCTTTGGGTTCTCGTGGCGCTAGTCTTTTACAGCCGTATTCCGATAAACCAAGTACTTCAGGCTTTCTTTTGAGTGATAAAAAACATTTTGAGGAGGTGGCAATTAAAATAGCTGCAAAGGGCTTTCAGATGAATACTCATGCTATTGGGGATTCTGCAAATCGTGAGATTTTACATGTATACGAACGAGTTTTAAAGGGCAAGAACGATGCTCGATGGCGTATAGAGCATGCCCAGGTAGTAAATGAGGCCGATTTTAAATTATTTGGCGATAATAATGTAATACCTTCTGTTCAAAGCACTCATGCTACTTCAGATATGTATTGGGCTGCCGATAGGCTTGGCCCTAATCGGGTAATAGGTGCGTATGCTTTTAAACAATTGCTTGATCAAAATGGCTGGCTAATTTTGGGTACTGATTTTCCTGTCGAAGATATTAATCCGATGTTAACCTTTTATGCTGCAGTTGTAAGAAAGGATTCGAAGAGTTACCCTGAAAAAGGATATCAGATGGAAAATGCACTTAGCCGCGAAGAGGCCATCAGAGGCATGACTATTTGGGCAGCAAAAGGAAATTTTGAAGAAAAAGAAAAGGGTAGTCTGGAAGCTGGTAAGTTTGCAGATTTTGTGATCCTGGATCAGGATTTGATGAAAGCCGATGCGGCCTCACTCTTTAAGGCTAAAGTTTTAAAAACCTATTTAAATGGTGAAAATGTTTATTCTAAATAAATTATTGAGGTTAGGGCCTGGATTTGCACCATTGTGGCTTTTAGTTTTATTTTCTGTAAGCACCTGTGCGCAACCTGCTGAGCATCTTCAAAATGAAGCTTTCTTGAAAGAAGAAAAAAATATTGAAAGGTCTACAGTATTACTAAATAATGAAGGTAATCTGATTCCGCTAAAAGGTTTACAGGATCTAGATATAGCCAGTGTCAATATCGGTTCGGCATATTCATCAGAGTTTGATAGTATCTTGAATAAATATACTCAGATCAAGCGATTTGAGTCTTCAGCATATAATTATGATATGCTTACCTTCAATGAACTGAATGATGACCTTAAGTTTTACAATACAGTCATTATTCAGGTTACAGATCAGTCTTTAAATGATCCGCGAACCATTCCTTTATTGCTTGATCTTCAATTAAATAAACAAATTGTAGTTTGCCTTTCTGGCGATGTTCAAAGTTTGAAATTATTGAATTTTTTAAAATCACCTCTGATCTGGTCAGAAAAGAAATCTTCTGGATATGCCAATTTTGCTGCTCAGCTTATTTTTGGTGGAGTAAGAGCAACAGCAAAACTTAAAGAGGATATTTCTCCAAAATATATGTCGGGATTGGGTTTTGAAAGTAGCATAACTAGATTAAAATATACCGTTCCGGAGGAAGTAGGGATCAACAGTGCAGCCCTCAAGAAAATAGATGATATTGCTGCCGAAGCCATCCGATCAAAGGCGGCCCCCGGTGCAGTGGTGATGGTGGTACTTGACGGTAAGGTGATCTACAATAAGGCCTTTGGTACCAGAACTTATACAGACAACACACCTACGCGTATCAATGATATCTATGATCTGGCATCGGTTACAAAAACATCAGCTACAACAATGGCAGTAATGCGGCTTTTTGAGCAGGAAAAATTAAAGCTTGATACCAATGTAGGAGCCTATATTCCAAAGGCTCGCAATACGAATAAAACGGATATCTCTGTACGTGAGGTGATGCTTCATCAGGCAGGTTTTATTCCGTTCATTCCCTTTTACAGGAACCTATTGGAAAGTGATTATAGTCGCGATTCAACAGCAGCCTTTCCAACTAAGGTGGCTGATAATTATTTTATCAGAAAAGGATACTTTGCTCAGGTAATGTGGCCTCAGATGCTGAATTCAACGCTGGCTAACCGTGGAAAATATGTTTATAGTGATTTGAGCATGTATTTCATGAAAGAAATGGTTGAAAGACAATCAGGTGAGCGTATGGAAAATTATGTCATGGATCAGTTTTATAAGCCTCTTGGGATGACCAGAGCTGGGTTTAATCCACGTCTTCGCTATTCAAAGGAAGAGATTATTCCAACTGAAGATGATCGTACGTTTAGAAAAACATTATTGGAAGGTTATGTGCATGATCAGGGAGCTGCAATGGTTGGAGGAGTATCAGGGCATGCGGGATTATTTTCAAGCACGAATGACCTCGCTATTTTATACCAAATGTTATTGAACAGAGGCTCTTATGGTGGCACTGAATACTTTAAACCTGCAACGGTTGATATGTTTACTGCCAAGCAGTCGGATGTGAGCCGTCGCGGGCTTGGCTTTGATCGCTGGGATCCTGAAAGTACCAAAGGATATCCTTCTAGACTAGCCTCGCCTCAAACATTTGGTCATACCGGATATACAGGGACCTGCGTTTGGGTTGATCCAAAGTATAACCTGGTCTATATTTTTCTGTCGAACAGGGTAAACCCCGGAGTTAGTGCCAAACTGATTGAGTTGAATATCCGCGGAAGAATTCAAGATGTGATTTATGAAGCCATAGAAAACTAATCAGTGTCTGCGGATTTCAGGATAGTTTTTTTAGCATATTAAACATTACGCTTTCTTTTGATCTATTTATTGGTGTTAATGCCTCGTTGTCAAGTTTATCTGTTAAAAGAGACTGTTAGCTTCATTTTTATTAAATTTGCCTGTAGGTAAGAAACCATTATGAAAATTGGAATTGTATGTTATCCTACCTTTGGGGGTAGTGGGGTGGTAGCCACCGAATTAGGTAAGGCCCTGGCTGATAATGGGCATCAAGTGCATTTTATAACGTACAGGCAGCCGGCGCGTCTCGATTTTTTTTCTGAAAACCTATTCTATCATGAAGTTTCAGTTTCTAACTATCCATTGTTTGATTATCCACCTTATGAACTTGCACTAGCAAGCAAGCTGGTAGATGTTGTCAGGTTTGAGAAACTTGATCTTTTGCATGTTCATTATGCTATTCCTCATGCATCGGCAGCATTTATGGCTAAACAAATTCTGGCAACCTTCGGTATTCATATTCCGGTTGTGACTACGCTTCACGGAACAGATATTACCCTTGTTGGGAAAGATCCTACGTATAATCCAGTTGTAACTTTTTCTATTAACCAATCTGATGGTGTTACTGCAGTTTCAGAAAACCTTAAGGCAGATACCTATAAACACTTTGATGTCAATAAAGATATCAAAGTGATACCTAATTTTATTGATCTGGAGCGTTTTAGCTTAAAGGTTAAAGATCAATTTAAGCTTGCTATAGCACCCAATAATGAACGTATAGTAGTACATACCTCAAATTTCAGAAAGGTTAAAAGAACTCAGGATGTGGTCCATATTTTTGAAAAAATTCAAAAGGAAATACCGTCCAAGCTATTAATGGTTGGTGACGGTCCTGAGCGTGTATATTGCGAACAGCTTTGTCGTGATCTTGATATTTGTGAAAATGTCCGTTTTTTAGGAAAGCAGGATGCCGTAGAAGAAATACTTTCAGTTTCTGATCTGTTCATTATGCCATCTGAATCAGAAAGTTTCGGATTGGCAGCTCTTGAGGCTATGGCCTGTAAAGTTCCTGTCATCACCTCAAATGCGGGTGGTTTGCCAGAGTTAGTTATTAATGGTGTTACTGGCTTTATGGATAATGTTGGTGATATTGAAGCTATGGCCGCTCATGCAATTTATATTTTACAGGATGATCAGCAATTGGAAGCATTTAAAGAGGGTGCTCTTAATCGTGCAAAAGAATTTGAATTGAGCCTTATTCTCCCTGTTTACGAACAGTATTACATGGATGTAATGGCTAGTGCATCAAGGATCTGATGCCTTGAATTTAAAGGAAAAAAAAAATAACTAGTTGAAATAAAAAAGGCTTTCCAGATATCTGGGAAGCCTTTTTTTATAGAGTTTAAATTCTGATTACTTTAAAGCAGGTGCTGCAGGAGCTAGTGCAGATCCAGCTTTTGCAGGAATGATATTTACTACATCTACTTCAAAAATAAGAGGGGTAAATGGAGGAATTCCCTGATTTCCTTGCTCACCGTAAGCTAGGCTTGAAGGTAAGATCAAGGTTGCTTTAGCACCTTTAGGTAATAACATTAATCCTTCTTCGAATCCCGCAATAGAACCATTCATTCCAACAGGAAGTTTAAGTGGCTCATAAGGGCGCTGTGGATTGAATGTCCCGTTCTTTTTAGCTACTTCAGCCAAACTGCTGTCGAATACTTTACCGCTCAAGAACATTCCAGTATAGTTTACTAATACGGTGTCGCCCGGATTTGCTTTTGGACCGCTACCTTGAGTGGTAACCACATAATTCAAGCCTGTAGCGGTAACTGTTGGCTTTAAACTTTTTGCCGAAACATAAGCCTTTACCTTATTTGCTTCACCAGTTTTTGCTTGATCCATTTCAGTTTTTAGAAATGCATCAATTTTTCCACGGAAAAGACTGTCGGTTAATTTACCTTTAGGTATTACCTTGTCAATTTTGATCGTGTAAACTAGGTATTTCTTGGTGGTATCAGATGGTTGAGGACGACCCATTTTTTGAACCATTGAGTCGATATTGATTTTGAATGTTGCACTATCACCTTCACTTAACAGACCAAGGGCAGCAAAAAGATCTCCTTTAAATACAGATTTTTCTTTGACCAATAATGACGGACGGTCATAATCGTATGAACTGTACAATACTGAATCTCCTTCAGTTTTCTCAATAGCTTTGAACGCTACAAAATCACCTTCTTTAATTGTTTCGCCTGATTTGTCGGTGTGGATCTTGTACAACATATCTCCCTCACCTTTTTCAAAATTTTTGCAACCGGCTAATCCCGTAACTGCAAGCCCTAATACGATTACTAATTTTTTCATCTTGAAATATACATTTGTTTTTTAATGATTCTACCCTGAGATTGTAATTTTTACTCCTGATATCTTCCTTTTGGGTTTATTCGTTTATTATTTATTTGCTATTTGTGTTGATTGCTATTCTATTTAAGGTACTATATTAACAAAAGTGATTTATATTCCGGTAAAATTACATTAAACTTTTCCCTTACCACATCTATTTTATCTTCTGAAAATCCACCAGATGCATTTTTATGCCCTCCGCCACTGAAATATTTTTTACAAATTTCATTTGCCGGAAAATCTCCTACCGAACGTAAGGATAATTTTACAACATCCGGGCGTTCAATGATTAATACTGCCAGGCGAATTCCACTAATTGAAAGTGCATAATTGACAATACCTTCGGTATCTCCTGTTGAGATCTTGAATTGATCAAGCTCCTGAGCAGTGATCACAATTATTGCAGTATTATATTCTGTCAAGACCTCCAGTTTATTCAAAAGGCAATTTCCCAGAAAACGAAGTCTGTTTAATGAGAAATCATCGTATACTAATTGATGGATCAGTGTATTATCAGCTCCGCAATCAATCAGGTTAGCTACAATATGGTGCACATTTGAGGTAGTTGAGCGGAAACGGAACGATCCAGTATCTGTCATGATTCCGGTATATAAGCAGCTGGCAACATCTTTAGTTAAAAGATGTTTGTCGCCCATAATGTTTACAATGAATTCATAAACTAATTGTGCGGTTGCACAGGCACTAGTAGTCCAAAGACGATAATCTTCGAATCCCTCAGGTTCCAAATGATGGTCGATCAAAACTTTTTTTGCCTTAGATTCACGGACATAAATACCTAATTCATTAATCCGTACAAGGGCATTAAAATCAAGGCAGAAAATCAAATCTGCATCGGCAACATATTGTTTTGATTCTTCCTGCTTCTCAATGAAAATGATTACCTCAGCATTGTTTGGCATCCACTGTAAAAAACTTGGATAATCGGTAGGGGTAATCACTTGTACCTGATGACCTTTCTGAACCAAATAAGTATATAAACCCAATGAAGATCCCATTGCATCACCATCCGGTTTGGGATGAGTGGTGATTACAATGCGCTTAGGTTCAATTAAAAACTCTTTTAAATGGGTTATTTCAAACATGTTTGGTCAAAAGGAATGCAAATCTATTAAAAATACTGATTTACTTAGGCTGATTTTTTAAAATCCTTTAAGCTTTGATTTATTAGCTGTATTTTTGCACCAATTTTCAAATAATAAGATGGCAACGAACAGAACTTTTACAATGATTAAGCCCGATGCTGTAGCCAATGGCCACACCGGAGCTATTTTAGATGATATTATTAAGGGCGGATTTAAACTTATAGCCTTAAAATACACTCGTTTGAGCAAGGATATTGCAGGGCAGTTTTATGCTGTACACAGTGAGCGTCCTTTTTACAATGCGTTAGTCGACTTCATGTCTTCAGGTCCGATTGTAGCTGCTATTCTTGAAAAAGACAATGCAGTTGAAGATTTTCGTAAACTGATTGGAGCTACTGATCCTACAAAGGCAGAAGCTGGAACCATTCGCAATAAATATGCAAAATCAATTGATGCGAATGCAATACACGGATCTGATTCGGATGAAAATGCGCAGATAGAAGGAAGCTTTTTCTTCACTGCATTTGAGCGTTTCTAAAAGAATCTTACAATCGCCTTGAAATGAGTTTTTTACGCTTGTTCAGGGCGATCTTTTTTACTAATAGATGAAGATATTACAAACACGTTACCTGATCTTTTTTCTGGTAATGCTCATCGTTCCTGGTGCGATTTCCTATTTTGGAGGCTGGGATCGTACTATTGATTATTTATTTGTACTTAAGGCATTTTCCATTGCCTTTTTTATTACCGTTCTATACTATCTCCTGGTAAAGAACTATAGCGAACGGGAGAAATAGTTTACAGGAATATTATCTCATCGATAATACTGGTTCCTGCATGTTCATTCATTTTTTCAATGATGTTTGAGCGCATCATCATCAATTCATTTTTAATTACCGCAGACTCCATTCTGATAAATAGTTTACGGTCGCGGATAAAAATATCTTTGGTTCGGTTTGCAACAGCTTTGCCCATCATTTCTGGCCAGGCTACGATCAATGAGGTTTCATCGAACTTCCTTCTCAGCTTATAAACCTGAAGCATCTGCTCTATTGCATCCTTTAATGATCTATCGTTTGTACGCCCCATGTTTTTTATCACTTATTTCGGTTTTCAACGATGTTAAACAACAATATTACCATTTTCAATATCAAAAATACTAACCGGAACATCCAGTTCACTGAAAATGGCTTCAATTCTTTTTCTGCTGGTGTCTGTAATAAAAATTTGTCCAAAGTCTTTATCGGATACCATTTTCATCAACTTGGTTGTTCGGGCATCATCTAGCTTATCAAATATATCATCCAGCAGCAGCAAAGGTTCGAAGCCTTTCTGTCTGAATAGAAATGTATATTGTGCAAGTTTTAGGGCAATCAAGAAAGATTTTTGCTGTCCCTGTGATCCGAATTTTTTCAATACCATCCCATGGATGGTGAAATTCAGTTCATCTTTGTGTATTCCACTTGAAGTACGCTCCAGAATACGATCGCGCTCCAAATTCTTTTTCAAGATTTCAGAAAAATCATTCAAAAGTAAAGGTGAATCGTATACCAATTCCACTTGCTCAGCATCCTCGCTCAGGTATTGATAGTGTTTATTGAAAATTTCAGTAAACTCAATCATAAAGGCCTTTCGCTTTTCGAAGATCTTATTTCCAGAGAGAATGAGTTGATTATCATAGATCTCCATTAATGCGGGATCATATTTTCCTGAAACGCCGATCTGCCTCAAGAGGGCATTTCTGTTCAACAGACTTTTATTATAGCTGATCAATTCATCTAGATATTGGCTATCAGTTTGGGAAATTACATTGTCAATAAATTTTCTTCTTTCTTCGCTACCCTCTATAATCAGACTGATATCATTTGGAGAGATCATGACCAATGGAAAAATACCGATATGATCGGCTAAGCGTAGATACTCCTTTTTATTGCGCTTGAATTTCTTCTTTTGAGTACGCTTTAATCCGCAAAAGATCACTTCGTCATTCTGGTCTTTTTCAAATGTTCCTTGAATCATAAAAAGATCTTCGCCCTGACGAATTTGTTGGCTGTCAATCGGATTGAAATAACTTTTACAAAGAGAGAGGTAATGGATAGCATCAAGGATATTGGTTTTTCCTGCACCATTGTTCCCTGTAAAGGCATTGACCGTATCCGAGAACACTAATTCAGCTTCAGAATAATTTTTGAAATTTATTACGGATAATTTTTGGAGCCACATATTCATGCCTATACTGAACGCTAATCAGCAAATTTACTCTTTTCGTTTCTTTAAGTTCGTAAAACCGAATGTTTTTTAGTTCAACAAAATAGAAATGTTTTTTGAACAATAAACGCCCCTCACAAACTTATATATACAAAAATCAATGCATTTTTAAAGATCTCAAAATTATCACAGCCAGATTTAGCTTTATCTTTATTAAAAAAAATCAATCTCTCTGATTTAAAAGTTGATACTTAGTCTGAAAAATGTATTTTTGCGGGATTGTTTAGGTGAGAAGGTTTACAATTTTTAAAATACCAATGTCAAAAGATCAAAAAGATATCGTAACAGAAACAAGCAATGAGCTTGGAAATACAGGCAAATTTGTACAGGAAAATGCAAAGAGCTTAGCCGTAATTGGGGGTGCCATCATAGCTTTAGTGCTTTTATACTTTGGTTACCAGAATTTCTATCTTGCTCCTCGCGCAGAGAAAGCTGCTAATGAAATGTTTAAAGCAGAAGAGTATTTAGCTATCGACTCGCTAAAAGACAGAGCAATATCAGGCGATGGCTCCTATCCTGGCTTTGAAAAGATTGTAGAGGAGTATTCAAATACAAAATCTGCTAATCTTGCAAATGCGTATTTGGGTGGCTTATACTTACAGAAAGGTGAGTTTCAAAAAGCAACTGATGCATTGGGTAAATACAGTAGTACTGGAAGTCCAATCATTGATCCATTAGTTCTTGGAATGCTAGGTGATGCGTACAGTGAACTAAAAGATTATTCAAAAGCAATAACTTTTTACAAGAAAGCTGCAGATAAGAGTAAAAATTCTTTTACTAGCCCCCTATTCCTTAAAAAATTAGGTTTAGTTTACGAGGAGCAGAAAGATTTTAAATCTGCTGCTGATGCTTACAATAAGATCAGGACTGATTTTCCTGAAAGCGTTGAAGCATCTTCAATTGATACCTATATTGCACGTGCAGAAGCACAACAATAAAAATGTTTCCTCAAATGGCTGTTACCAGATAATCAGGTAACAGCCATTTATTATTTTCAGCCATGGCTACAAGTCTAAAGAGTTTATCAGATTTCTCTCATATTGATGTTCCTTCTGCAGAGTCATACAAATTTGGGATTATTGTTTCTCAATGGAATGCTAAAGTAACAGGAGCATTATATGAAGGTGCTTATACATCACTCTTGAAGCACGGTGCTCTGGAACAAAACATTATGACCATAAAGGTTCCCGGAAGTTTTGAGCTGACTTCGGGTGCTGATATTTTACTTGGCTCTAAAAATCTGGATGCTGTTATTTGTCTTGGATGTGTGATACAGGGAGAAACCCCTCATTTTGGCTTTATTTGCAATGCTGTTGCCAATGGAGTAGTAAAAGTTTCGATCAAACACAATAAACCGGTAATCTTTGGCGTATTAACAACTGATAATTTACAGCAGGCTCTTGATAGAGCAGGAGGTAAGCATGGCAATAAGGGTGAAGAAGCTGCAGTCACTGCAATAATGATGGCTGGAATTAAGCCTTCCCTGAATCTTTAAAATATTTTGATTAGTGGACTTATTTCAATAATTTTAAAAAAAGCAAAAATGAAAAAAGTAGTTATCGGCATGATAGCCTTATTTATAGCCACAACAGTATTACAGGCATGTTCCTCAAAACTATGCCCTGCTTATGGAACGTATCCAAAGTCTAGACGTTAATCCTGCATTTTTTCCTAAATTCAATTTGACTGGAATTTGACCAGCCAGTCATCCTCTTTTGATACTTTTATTCTTTCTTAAAAAAGATGTTTAATCATGAACTGGATTCCATTAACTAATCTCGAGCAATTAGAAAGTATAGGCGATTCCGAAGGCTATAGCGTAATTTTCAAGCATAGTACTCGTTGCTCAGTCAGTTTGATGGCAAAAAAGAGATTTGAGCATGACTGGGATGCGATCCCTGCAGCAACCTCAGTATACTTTCTTGATCTGATCAGTAACAGGGAAGTGTCTAATACTATTGCACAGAAATTCAGTGTGCATCATGAATCTCCTCAGCTTCTTTTGATAAAAAATGGAGAATGTATTTACGAAACTTCGCATGGAGAGATCTCTGCAGAAGATCTTGCAGAACAGATGGCCTGATCAGGTGTAAAAAAACAATACCTCCTTTGTGCTTTTAATCCTGAAAGTTAAAGCTTATGTTTTGAATAAGATCAGGATGGAGGCTTTTTGCAACCGGACAATTTCTTGCTGCTCTTTCTAAAATTAATTGTTGCTTTTCGGTATATCTGATCTCAGGAAAGTTAAAGCTGATTTGTATTTCACTGACTCTTCTTGGTTCAGCTGCCATAATTTTTGTTATTGAGCAGGTGCTGCCATCAATTTCAATTCCATGTTCCCTGGCTGCAATTCCCATGATTGTTAACATACAGCTTCCTAATGAAGCCGACATGAGGTCGGTTGGTGAAAATGCTTCCCCCTTGCCCTGATTGTCGAGTGGTGCATCAGTAATTAGCTCATTTCCTGATAAAACATGCGTTGCTTCAGTTCTGAGGTCGCCTAGGTAGGTAGTTTCAATTGTTGCCATTGTTCAGATAGTAATGAGTTTATTGCCAAAAATATAAAATTTTGAGTGTATGGCAATCATTTTCAATATTCCCCGGCATAATAACACTCCAATGTCAAAATATCAGAACGGTGTATTTGACACTCAAATCTTCCTAAAATTCTTTACTTTTGCTTCATGATCGAATTACCGGTTATTCCAGTTAATCAAATGCAGCGCAAGCCAAATTGGCTTCGTGTTAAACTGCCAGTTGGAAAAGAGTACGCTCATGTTCGCAGCCTGGTAGATACCCATAAACTTCATACCATTTGTGAGAGCGGCAATTGCCCTAATATGGGGGAGTGCTGGGGGGCAGGAACAGCTACATTTATGATACTTGGGAATATCTGTACCCGGTCATGTTCTTTTTGTGCAGTTGCAACTGGCAGACCCTTAGCGGTGGATACGGATGAGCCTAATCGTGTGGCTAATTCGGTGAAGTTAATGCAGGTGAAACATTGCGTGATCACCTCCGTTGACCGTGATGATCTGAAAGATGGGGGTTCTACTATCTGGGCTGAGACCATCAATATGATCAGAAGGGAAAGTCCCGATACTACTTTAGAGACTCTTATTCCTGATTTTAGGGGCGTTTGGGATAATCTTGATCGTCTACTGGCTACCCGTCCTGAAGTGGTTTCGCATAATTTGGAGACTGTTCGCCGTTTAACAAAAGAAGTGCGTATTCAGGCAAAATATGACCGTAGTTTGGAATGTCTTCGTAGAATCAATGAAGTCGGTTTAAGAACAAAATCAGGCATTATGCTTGGATTGGGAGAAACGGAAGAAGATGTTCTTGAAGCAATGTCAGATCTACTTGTAGTGGGTGTTCATATCTTAACCTTAGGGCAATATCTGCAGCCATCACGGAGTCACCATCCTGTTATTGATTGGATTACTCCAGAGCAGTTTGAGAAGTATAAGCGTATCGGATTGGAGATGGGTTTCAAATATGTTGAAAGCGGACCATTGGTGCGTTCTTCTTATCATGCAGAAAAGCACCTGTTCGAGTTTTAATTTCTAATTGCGGTTCAAAAATACCGGTATATTGATTTTTTAGGAAGATGAAAAGCTTAAATTCTTTTGCTTTTTTTAGAGCCAGATTTACCTGATTCTACCAGAATTTGGATTGGCCAAAAAGACAATCAAATTCTTTAAGATGCGGAGAAATGATAATCTTTAGTGGGCTTAGAAAATCTCTTGCATTATTGCATGACCTGAACACATTAAAACTCAACAATAAATCCGATGGTAGGTGTAAACTGAGCTTCATCATTTTTTAATAAAGTTGGTATTGCATTACTTCCATCTGCTTTAATCAATGAACCATCAGTTGTAGCAAATGCATTATTGTCTGCAGTTCTTTTAAACGTGTATGTTGGTACTGCAACGCTTTTTGCAGCATACCAATTGTTTACATCTAAAAACAAATCAATGGTGGTTTTCTTGAAATTCCATTTCTTGTCTATACGAATATCACTGCCATTATAGCCACCTAATCGAAGTGTGTTCAATTTTGTGAAATCAAATATTCCTTGTCCTTGAGATAAATAATTTATTCTTGATTCCGATTCATTATATGGTGTGTACGGGGCCCCGCCCTGGTAACGGAATTTTAAACCCAATTCCCAATTGCGTTTGAATTTATAGCCAAGAGTAACACTCAATAATTGTTCATTATCCCAACTGCTGGGTATCAATACATTGTTTGCTCCGCTGTATTTACTTCTGTAAAAGGTGTAGGATAACAGACCAAAAAATTGGTCTGTCAGTTTCTTTTGTGCAAATACTTCAAAGCCATAAGTATTACCTTTCCCATTTGTAATAACAGCTTCGTTACCCAATACATTAAAATCACTACCAAGATTGGCTAATGAAATCCCATTGCGTACAGAAACAGGGACATTATTGTATTTTTTATAAAAGCCTTCTAAGGTGAACCGAAGTCCATCATTCGGTAAATATTCAATTCCTGTTACGTAATGGTCGCTCTTTAGGTACTTACTGTTTTTATTCAACAGATTATTATTATTATCTGCAAAACCTAAAATAGTGTAAGGTGCTATTTTATAATAGCTACCTATTGAGGCATTTGCCGTCCATTCGTTTGCCAATACATAGCTCAATGAAATTCGTGGCGAAAGTGTTTTCAAGGGATTATTTCCGTCGGTCGTAAAGCTGTTCATATCGGCACGCAAACCTCCACTTACTCCTAATCGGTTATCAAATAGGCGCTTTCCTACTTGTAAAAATGCGCCATATTTTAAAAAATTATTCAACGGGCTTTGGAAATTGATGGAAACATTAGGTTGTATTGTTGCCCCCTTGCTGTCTTTAATCTCTTTTCTTAAAACTGTATAGGTATTATTGTCGTATTCTGCTAATTGCAACATTCCACCGTAGGCAATCTTCCAGCCATTATAAGTTTTGTTTACATCGACGCGTAGTTTATTTTCAGCTTCGGTTGAGTTTACAGATAATATTCGTTGAGAC
>Ga0222712_10001205_pt1 | contig 32875 bp, 34 predicted proteins | sample C33_657DmetaG_FD_165043 | JGI IMG/M metagenome (GOLD analysis project Ga0222712, IMG submission 165043) | Estuarine water microbial communities from San Francisco Bay, California, United States - C33_657D | ecosystem: Environmental > Aquatic > Marine > Unclassified | place: USA: California...
GCGTCACCTCGAACAAGGAAATGTGAAATGCGTGATGTGGTTTCGTCGCATTGCCCGCCCAGATATTCCTACCGAAAGCATGGCTGCATGGCTCGACCACCAGTGGTTGCTGTTAGACACAGAAGTGCAAGCACAAAGTGAAGCATTGAAAGGCGTGAAGTGATGAGTGGAAGTGCAGCTGTTCTCTTAGCGAGTGCTATTGCAATTGCAATTTTGATGTTCGCCATGTGGCTCTTCAGCCTCGCAATCAAAAATGCCTCTATTGTTGACATTGTTTGGGGTCTTGGTTTCGTATTGGTTGCATGGGTAACGCACAGCGTGGCCGACGGTAACGATGCTCGTGGCTGGCTGTTAACCCTGCTCACCACGGCATGGGGTTTACGTTTAGCAACGTTCTTGTCGTGGCGCAACATTGGTCACGGTGAGGATTATCGCTATAAGGCAATGCGCAAACATCATGGCGCGAAATTCCCGTTGGTGAGTTTGTTCACAGTGTTCATCTTGCAGGGTGTGTTGATGTGGTTGGTGTCGTTGCCGGTTCAGCTGGGTCAGGTATCTCAGGGTCCCGATATTGGTGTGCTGGGAATCGTGGGTATTGCATTTTTTGCTGTGGGTCTTTTCTTCGAAACAGTGGGTGACATTCAGCTGGCTCAGTTCAAGGCCAACACTGCAAACGCAGGAAAAGTGATGCAAACGGGTCTTTGGAAATACACGCGACACCCCAACTACTTTGGCGATGCGTGTGTGTGGTGGGGTCTTGCACTCATCGCCGCCGAAGCAGAAATCGGTGTTGTGGGAATCGTTGGTGCGGTGGTCATGAGCATTCTTCTGCGCAAAGTTTCTGGTGTCACGCTTTTGGAAAAGAGCTTGAAGAAGCGCAAAGAGGGTTACAACGAATACGTTGCGCGCACTAGTGCCTTTATTCCTAGGCCGCCCAAAAAGATCTAAAGCTTTATGGCCGCAAAGGCCTGTGCGAAGTCGTGACGCAGGTCGTCAACATGTTCAAGACCTACCGAGATACGCATCAGCCCGTCGCTCGCGAGAGCCCCAGAAAGCGACTCTTCATCGAGTCCGAAATGAGTGCTGGTAGTCGGATGGCAGATGAGCGTTTCGGGTCCGCCCAATGAGGTGGCAGGTCGTACGAGTTGAACTGCGGAAATGAAAGTGCGACACGCATCGATGCCACCAGGAATGTCGATGGCAAAGACCGAGCCAAATGAACTCATTTGACGTGCGGCAAGTTCGTGTTGGGGGTGACTTGCAAGACCGGGGTAGTACACCTTGTTGCACTTCGCTTGTTGCTCACACCACGTTGCAAGCTGCATTGCAGAAGCGCATTGACGTTCGTGTCGCACAGGAAGGGTACGAATGCCACGCAACGCATTGTGGGCGTCGTATGGCGAAGCAGTTGCGCCGTGCAATACCGAATAGGCCCAAATGGCATCGATTAATTCAGATTCTCCGGCAATGACGCCCAACAAAGCATCGTTGTGTCCGCCAATTCCTTTCGTGGCTGAATGCAAAGAAAGGTTCACGCCGTGCGCAAGTGGCTGCTGGCTCATAGGTGTAGCAAACGTGGAGTCAACAACTGTGAAGGGAATCGCAATGGCGCCAAGTTCACCAAGGTCGGCAAGTGCAAGTGCAGGGTTCGCTGGAGTTTCGGCAATGACCAACATGGTGCGCGGTGTTTTTGAGGCCTCGGTAAAGGCACCGGGAATAGTGGCGTCGACAAAAGTGACGTTGATGCCCATGCGTCGAACAGGGCCGTTCAAGAATGCAATGGTTCCGCCATACAACTGTTGTTGGGCCACAATATGGTCGCCAGGGGAGCAGAGGGCAAAAACCACACTGGCGAGTGCACCCATTCCTGAGCCAAAGGCCAAAGCGTCTTCGGCGCCTTCTAGCTCGGCAATGGCAGTTTCAAATTGGCGCACAGTGGGGTTGGTGTAACGGCTGTAGAGCTTTGAGCGCCGGCCAGCAACAGTCTCGTTGTGGGTTTCGTCGAGCCCGGAGCTCGACCAGGTGGTGGAAGTGGCAATATCGCTAGCCAAAGCACGGGCGCCATTTCGGCCCGTTGTGATTGCTGTTGTATCGCGATTCTTTTCAGCCACAAGGAAAGCGTACTGCTGTGATGGTCGCCTCATACAGGAAGTCGGTGGAAACCCGACTGAATTGGTAGGATTTAGGAATGCGTCCTGGAATCACCGGTCTTGAAGACGAGGCCATCACCATTATTCGTGAGGTGGCGGCGTGCTTTGAGCGCCCTGTCATCTTGTTTTCGGGGGGTAAAGACTCGGTAGTCATGCTGCATGTTGCCGTGCGGGCCTTTGCTCCTGCCAAGTTGCCCTTTGCCATCATGCATGTTGATACCGGTCACAACTTTCCTGAGGTCATTGAGTTTCGCGACCGATGCCTCGCTGGCTTTGGTCTCGACCTCACGGTTGCCTCGGTACAGGCCGCAATCGATGCCGGTAAGGTCGCCGATGCACCCTCGCGTAACCCTTTGCAAACCGTTGCCTTGCTCGACGCCATTGCCGAGAACAAGTTCGATGCAGTGCTGGGTGGAGGTCGTCGCGACGAAGAGCGTGCGCGCGCCAAAGAGCGTGTGTTCTCGCACCGCGACACCTTTGGCCAGTGGGACCCAAAGAACCAGCGTCCTGAGTTGTGGAACATTTACAACACGTCGTTGCGCCCCGGTGAGCACTTCCGTGTGTTCCCCATTAGCAACTGGACCGAGCTCGATGTGTGGAGCTACATCCAACAGCACGATATTGAATTGCCCAGTTTGTACTTTGCGCATCGGCGCCCCGTGTTTCGTCGCGGCGGAATGCTCATGGCAGAAACAGAATTCCTTCATGCAGAAGCTGGTGAAGAAGTGTTTGAAGAGCAAGTACGTTTCCGCACAGTAGGCGACGCCACGTGTACTGCGGCCGTTGAGTCTTCGGCAGTGAGCATTGCCGATGTTGTTGCTGAAACATCTATCGCTCGCGTTACCGAGCGTGGTGCTACTCGTGCCGACGACAAAATTTCTGAAGCTGGTATGGAAGATCGCAAACGACAGGGGTACTTCTGATGCGTCAGTTACGTTTCGCCACTATTGGTTCTGTCGACGACGGAAAGTCAACGCTCATTGGTCGTTTGTTGTACGACTCGAAGAGCATTTTTGAAGATCAGCTAGAGCACGTCGAAGCCGTCAGCAAGCGTCGCGGCGATGAGTATGTCGACTTGTCGCTACTCACCGACGGTTTGCGTGCCGAGCGCGAGCAGGGCATCACCATCGACGTAGCGCATCGCTATTTCGCTACACCTGCACGTTCCTTCGTCATTATGGACTGCCCAGGCCACGTGCAATACACGCGCAACATGGTTACAGGTGCATCTACTGCAGACCTCGCCATTATTCTCATCGACGCTCGTCATGGGGTAGTAGAACAAACCCGTCGTCACAGCATTCTTACGTCGCTACTTGGTGTGCCACACCTCGTGGTGTGTGTAAACAAGATGGACCTTGTTGACTACAGCGAAGCACGATTCAAAGAAATTCGCGAAGACTTCGAAAACTTTGCGGCACGTTTGAATCTGCACGACGTTACTTTCTTGCCCATCAGCGCATTGAAGGGCGACAACGTTGTTGACCGCACTCCAGACCTCGGCTGGTTCGAAGGCCCAACGCTTTTGCACCACCTCGAAAACGTGTACACGGCGAGCGACGACAATCGCATCGATGTGCGCTTTCCTGTGCAGTACGTCATTCGCCCACGCACAACTGAATACCACGACTACCGCGGATACGCCGGAACTGTTGCCGGTGGTGTTTTGCGCGTAGGTGACGAGGTTGTTGTTTTGCCTAGTGGGCTGTCGAGCACCATTACCGGAATTGACTCTGCCGATGGGCCACTCACCGAAGCCGTTCCCGGTGCTGCAGTGACCATTTTGCTAGCTGATGATTTGTCGGTCACACGAGGCGACATGATTTGCCGCCCACACAACCGCCCGCGCGTGGTGCAAGATCACGAGGCGATGCTGTGTTGGCTCGACTCGAATGCACAGTTGCAAACAAACAAGCTGTACACGCTGAAGCACACCACGCGTTCCACACGCGCCAAGGTGAGTGAGGTGCGTTATGTGCTCGATATCTCAGAATTGCATCGCAAAGAGCCAACAGGCCCACTTGCTATGAACGATATTGCACGCGTTGTTATTCATACAGCAGAACCTCTGTTGCGTGACGACTACGAACATAACCGCGTCACAGGTTCATTCATTTTGGTCGATGAATCAACAGGTGCAACCGCAGCGGCCGGCATGTTGTTGCCGCCCCGCGAGTGACCACAGAAAACACTCCACAGCCCACGGGCGATATTCGTTGGCATGAACACGCCATTACGCGCAAAGATCGTTGGGCAAAGCAAAACAGTCGTGGATGCACGCTGTGGCTCACTGGCCTTTCTGGTGCGGGGAAGAGCACTATCGCTAACGCCGCTGCGCATCAGCTTTTCGCAAGCGGTGTTCCTGTCTATGTTCTCGATGGCGACAACCTGCGTCATGGCCTCAACGTTGATCTTGGGTTTAGCGACCAAGACCGGGCAGAAAATGTACGCCGCGTAGGAGAGGTGGCGCTTCTTCTCGCCGATGCTGGGTTCGTTGTGTTTGTTCCGATCATCAGCCCATTTTTTGAGGGGCGACAAGCAGTTCGCCAACGCCATGAATCGGCAGGGCTCGGTTTCGCCGAGGTGTTCATAGCAACCTCGGTAGAAGAGTGCGCAAAGCGCGATACCAAAGGTTTGTATGCCAAAGCAGCCAAGGGAGAACTCACTGGTCTGACCGGGGTAGATGCCCCATACGAGGCTCCACGTTCACCCGAGATGACCTTGCTAACGTCACAACGCAGTGTTGAAACATGCGCAGAGGAACTCCTCTCTGGCATGAACCACCTGTGGAGTTAACTGCAAGATGTTTTCAAAAAAACCTTACGTATTCACAGAGCGAGCTCTCTTCGTCGGTCACACCTTGGTTTCGCCATCGCTGAAGGTGATGTACGTGCCCACCACCAAGGTGGCGTGTAGCTCCATCAAAATGATGCTTGCCGAGGCCAATGGGTCGTACAACATCGACAACGCACGCTGGCTGCATAGCCCCAATATTTCCCTGTCTCAAACTATTCATGAAATAGAAGTGAGTGGACTCGATCTTTTTCGTTATATGCCTGAAGCAGAACAGAACATCATGTGGGAATCACCAGAGTGGTGGCGAGTAGGAGCGTTGCGCTCTCCATATGCACGTTTGTATTCCACATTTGAAAACCGCATTCTTATGCGCGCCCCGAGCATGTTGTCTGATGAGGTGTGGCAAATTTGTGAAGACGAACGATCAAATGGCGTCATCGATATTGCAGCTACCTTTCGCAAGTTTGTGCGCGCCTTGCATACTCGTTCAGAGCTCTTTTACATTGACGATCACTTCACTGGGCAAATTGGTGCACTGCGCCCCGACCACATGCGTTTCACTCATCTCTTTCGCGTTGATGCTCCTGGAGCAATGGACGACTTTGCTGCAGAGCTCAGTGAACGCTCAGGAAAGAACATTGTCGCCAAAAGACTCAATGAAGGTCTTGGTATTAAATATCGCGATGTGATGGATACTGAGACTGCTCGTTTGGTCGAAGAGATCTACTCAGATGATTTCCACCATTTTGGCTTCGAGAAAGAAGTCTTTCCCGATGTGCCACCCACTCTTGTGGCATCTGCACGCGAAACACGTGCCATTGAATATGCCCGAGATATGACCTTTCGGATGCGCCAAATCTCCCGTCTCGCCAGGGCCCGCCGGGGTTGGAAATACGGTGGCGGGCAAGTGCTGAAAGACATGGGTTTACGCGGGAAGCGCCGATAGAGTTCTGCTTTCGCAACTGCTTGCAGTCGCGATGGCGACGTGGCCGAGTGGTTTAGGCAAGGGCCTGCAAAGCCCTGTACTTGGGTTCGATTCCCAACGTCGCCTCTAGTTCGTGTGTAGTGCGTGTTCCGAAGTTGTCACATAATGCGGTCGCCAAATCTCTACAGAAATTGTGGAGTTGCGTTAAGGTCGCATATGAAATCATTACGTGTTGTTCTTACGTCTTGCATTTTGATGGCGGCAAGCAATGTGCTGGTAATGCCTGCGGACGCCGGAAATACGTATACAGGGGCAGACTTTGCATGGCCCGATTCGCCTGGCGTTGGCCATTTGGGGCTTTATATAGACGACGACATTAGTCACACTCGGTTGATGTCTACTGTGCGTACTCAGTCTGGCCAATTGTGCACTTCGCTGAACGATGCTGCCTGTGCAAACCAAACGGTGCGAACGTATTCCATTTTGCCTCGCTGTGAAACTGATGCGCAGAAAGACTGTGTCGAGTCTTTTGGGGCAACCTCTAGTCAAGGTGCAGCGAGTGAGGGCATTTTCTCGCGTTATTTTCCAGAGCAAGGTCTTGGAGATTTTGAGGGGAACCCTGGGATGAATATTCCCACTGGTGCCGCTCCAAGTATTTTTACGTTGCCCGGTGTCTCACACAACGACGGAAATGAATACATGGTGATTGCATCGGTTAACGGGGTATCTCCAACTGGTGGGGTTCAAGCACCTTCAAGTATCACTATTCATGCTTCGGTTTATCCGGTGAAAGTTCTTGCAGGAAACTTCAAGCGAAATTCGCCCTTGGAGAATGGTTTTGGAGTGAGCCATGGTTCGTCTGACAAGTGGGGCAATTGCGCATCAATTGCCGATGGATATTGCGCAGCTCGACAAGACTTTCCGGCAAATACAAAGTTTTCACTCAGTTTGCGATTGTCGACTCCGCCCAAGGGCTGGTTGCACGGTCGCATCTTTTCGCCCACTGTTACTTATGAGGCAGCTGGTACTTCTACACGCTTAAAAGTAGATGCAACTCCTGTTCAGGTTGCGGCGGTAGCAACTTGGGGTAAGTACTCGGAACTCCCCGAAGCAGCTAAACGGGGAGCGATGAATTGCAGTGATACTTCAAACTGTGGGCAAATGAATCCACAAAGTAGCGGTGCGCATACTTCGGTTGAAGCTTGGCGTGCTGTCTACGGCGACAAAGCTTCGTGGGTACGCGGGCAGTGGATGTACCAAACCCTTTCCGAATATGAAATGGTCGGGAGTTCTCTCGCTGCATGCACATCTGGGCCTGCAAAGTTCGACGGGTTCATCACAACCAATGCAACGGGTTACGCCGCAGGACCGCCTGTGTTTGACCCAGTAGGAAAGACGCTGTCGTATGTGGTTGCGGCGCCGCATACCAATGCTGAAGGAGGTCTCATCGTGGGTACATACGACCTCATGATGCGTTCAGATCTTGCAGCATGTTTGTATGGTGGCAACGTAAGTGACATTGTTGCAAGCGTTGCGGTCGTTTACGACAATGCCACTTCAACAACCACTGAAGTTAAAACAGACGTCACTAATGACGGTACGTGGTTCAAGGTCAGTGCTTCTGGGTTTCACTATTCCATGCCCACAATTAAGACGACATTGAGTTCGAAATCGGGAGCTCTCCCATCGGTGAACTCGGCGCCAAGCATCATCAAGAAGTCGGTCTCGGCTCGAGCTTTGGCCACTCGTGCTCAACTCGTGGTGTCGCGTGGAGATGTTGTATCGCTGCGAGTATCCAAAGCGTGGACGAAGAAATGCACAGTTGTTCGGCAAACGTTGCGCATTACGAAAACAGGTACTTGTCGAGTAACCGTTCGAGTGGAGACACGAAAGCAAAAGCCTCGATTTCGTACGATGACGCTTCAGGTTGTGAAATAAGACTTTGCCTATTTAAGAACTTGGGAAACCCGGCGCACCACTTTTGTTTTGCCCACCGCGCAGGTGATGGTCAAAGAGGCAGTTTTGCCGGCAGTCAACTTGAGTTTCGAACGCAGTGTCGAAGAGGTCAGCGAAGTGCTGATGAGGCCCTTGGAGTTGCTCTTCACCGACTTCACTAGAGTGACATTTCTTGCACCAGATTTCCCCGTAACGGAGCATGTTGCTTTGCGAGCATTGGAAACCGTGTACGACAGCTTCTTAGTTGCTGAGGCCTTTGGCTTGAATCGCAATGAAACAGTTGACTTTGGCTTTGCGATCTTGTCAGCAAGTTTCAACACGGGCAACTTGTAGCGCCCAACTGATGAAGCAGCCAAGACGGTGCTGTCTGCTTCGAAAGGCATGTCGACGAGTAGTGCTGGCAAGATGCGTACGTCGGTTTGGATGCCGGAGCCCGTTGCACCCTCAAAGCTATTTGTTCCACCGGTGACGGTAATTTCTGAAGTGACGGTGTAGCTGACACAGATGACCTTGGTGTAACCCTCTTTGCAGTTCCACGCAACATTGGCTTGGGTCTTTGGTAAGTCACCGAAGTTTTGGGCAATGGTGCCCGAGAGTTCGCCAGTGCTGCCAAAAGTTAACGTCCATGTGCAGTTACGTGTGCCACTAAAACCAAGAGTCCAGGGCCACGCTTTTGTGGCCGGAAGAACCATGGAGTTGCCCTCAGGGTTACTTGTGGGAATCGTCATTGTGTAAACGAAGGTGGTGTCCATTTTGAATTCGGTGGTGCATGTGGTGGCAAAAGATCCGGAACCAAATTTTGAGGAAGTCACAGGAAATGTTGCAGCGGTATTGCTTTCCTTGGAGGTAAATGGAAAGTTGCAACTCTGCTTTGGCGGATTGACCGGTGCCCAAGGAGCATTTGGGTTCGAAACCTTGGCCAGTCTCCAGGCGCCAACCTGGGCAGAGATCTCATCCATGCGATTCTCGAAATAGGTGCGGTTAAAAGCAGTTGTTGCACCTGAGGGAATAGCAGTGCATTTGAATGTTGCGCCATTGAGTTCCACCGCGGCGTCGTATCCCTCATCTTTACGGGTGAGTACAGCATCACAAAGATTGATGAATGCTTCGTCAACAGTGGTTGAAGTTGCGCCGCTCACCGTGGTTGCACAACCCGCGACCACGGGAGTAGCGATTGTTGTGGTGGTGGTTGAATCGGTGGAACTCGGTGGCGCAGAAGCGCTGGTGCTGAGTGATGAAACTGTCATCACTCCCGCGATAGCTAATAGGGCAGTAGTGAACTTCTTTGACGACATGACGTACTCCCTCAGTGAATATTGCTATTGGTAACCATTGGTGACTCTAACGGCAATTGCAAAGTGGTTCAAGGCTTCGTTATTCGTCAATAATGTCAGGGAGGTTTTCTCCTGGTGCGTTAACGGGAAGAGATTGAGCCACCAATCGTATGGCATCAGCCAACTTCTGTTCTTTGAAAAGTTGTGTGGTGGTGTCGAGAACCGTTTGGGGCAAAGTGACGTCACTTTGCCAACGCAGTTCATATCGGTGTTGAAGAACGTCTACACAAAATACAAGTGATGCCCCAGGGTTTTTGCGTGCGATATGTGTTGCTCGTTCGGCATGGTATTTACCCAGTCGCGCCACGACCACAACGATTTGGTGTCCAGTTGCTGCTTCGGCCTCTTTGATGGCTGCTGCGACTTGAGGCTTTTGTTGAAGCCACCAGTTCGCTGCTTCTTTTCGTTTATGCAACATTCTCACCACCTCTACTTGTTTGCTTCACCACGAACCCGACGCTCCGCCGCCTGAGAAGCCTCCGCCTCCGCCACCAGAGAAACCTCCGCGTCCGCCACCTGAACTTGATCGCATAGCGGTGACAGCCACGAAGAGTATGTTGCTTGCCACGTTTCCAAAACCGCGTTGGCGACCACGAATAACGAACATAACCATGGCAAACAAGAAGAAAACAATCGAAATGAATCCGAAGAGGAGATTTCCACCAGTACTTCCGGTGGTGCCTGTTGCGGTGGCATCAATTGTCACCGTTTCGCCAGGGCCTGCAGAAAGTTCGCTAACAATCGCTGAGGCTCCATCAATCACAGCTGCATCGGGGTTCCCGGCTTTGAGTTGAGGCGCAATGATGCCGTCGATGATGCGACCTGCTTCAACATCGGTGAGTTCATCTTCAATGCCACTGCCGGTTTCAATGCGAAGAGCGCGGTCGTCGAATGCGATGACAAGAAGAATGCCATCGTCTCGGGTCTTGTCGCCAAGGCCCCACTTTCGGGCGACGTCAATACCAAAGTCTTCGAGTGATTGATTCCCTGTAGATGAAACGGTGAGTACAGCTACTTGTGGTCCAGTAGATTTGCGAAAACCCTCGAGCGACTGGTTGAGCGCAGATTCAACATTTGCGGAAAGAATATTTGCGCCGTCAACGACAGGTGCGGAGAACTTGGGAATGTCGGTCGCAGCGCCAACTAGTTGGCCAGTCGCAAAAATTGCGAAAGCCGTGGTGCTGAGCGCCGCGGCTAGGAAGCGAAATCTCATGACCCTGATGGTGTGAGGTCTACCTTGGGTGCTGTTTGGCTAGCAGGATCTGCTGCATAGAGGGCCCGTTTTTCAAAACCAAATACGCCAGAGATCAGCGAGCGCGGGAAAGTGCGTATTGCTCTGTTGAACGATGTGACGAATTCGTTGTAGTCACGTCGTGCCTGTGCAACTCGATTTTCCGTACCTTCAAGTTGCACTTGCAAATCGCGCACATTTTGTGTGCTGGTGAGTGTGGGGTAGTTCTCAACAACAACGAGTAGTCGGCTAAGAGCAGACTCCACTTGTGACGCTGCAGCAATTTTGTCGTTGCTCGACGTTGCACCTGCATACTTTGAACGTGCCTCTGCGAGGGCGGTAAATATTGTTCGCTCCTGAGTCATGGCGCCCTCAACAGCAGATACAAGATTGGGAATGAGGTCAAATCGACGTTGCAGCTGTACTTCTAGGTCGGAACTCGCTTGGTCGACACGCGTTTCTTTATTCACCAAGCCGTTATATGACGTGATGATCGCCAAAAGAATCACTACACCGGCTGCGATGCCGCCGATGAGTTGCTTGCGCTTTTTGGTCAGATTGAGAGAGCTGAGAGAGGTCGATGCCATGAGTTCACCGTACTGTAAAACGCCCCAACACGGAGGCTATTGCATGGCTATTCAGTCACTTGGCGGTCGAGCACCGCATACACGCGCTTAGCGAAGTACCAGCGTCCATCTTTGCGCACATAATCGTCTTCGTAACGACCAGTGATGGTTTGCTTTCCGCCAGCTTTCATGTGCAAAAACTCTTGCTGATACCAAGTTCCATGTGCCGTATCGCCAGTGACGACGATGGGGCCGGCAGATGCAAAAAACCCGACAAAGGAGAATGCCGACATGGCTTGTTGCCACATGGGGTAGAACTTATCTTTTCCTGCAACTTCGCCCACTCCGGGTAAAGACCATATGCCGTCGTCAGTCCAATTACTGGCCCAGGCTTCTCCGTCGAGACGCATGACTGCATCGTTGTAGGAGTCAACTAATTCGCGAATAGCGAGACGATCTTCTACTGGTCCACTGCTGATCATAAATTCCCCCAACTCAACGACGTTGCTGAAACTGTAGTTTGTTGGCGCATAGGTGTGCGAAGCCAGCAAGCGTGTAAATTGATCGGATGCGCTCACGGTCTATTTCTTTTGCAGTTGTCCTGGTGGCGTTTTGCGCCACAACTATGGCTTGTGGTAATCCACCTGCTAAGGCGCCCCGCACGACAACGCTTCAGCCCACTACTAAGTTGGGTGCAACACGCGAAATTCAGGGTAAAACCGCAGGCCCAGGCGCTGATTTTTCAAACATGGATCTCTCACGAGAGAATTTCGCTGATCTCGACCTCACCGGGGCGAATTTCTCTGGCTCTTCGTTCAATAAGGCCTATCTCAGCAGAGCAATTCTCGTGAACGCCAATTTCACCGGTGCCGATGTGGGTGGAAGCAATATGTATCGTGCCGATTTTTCTGGGGCGAACCTCACCAACGCTTCGTTCTTGGGCGTAAATGGTGAAGAAGCCATTTTCACAGGAGCAATTATTGAAGGCACAAGCTTCTCATATGCGCACTTACTTCGTGCTGTTTTTGATGAAGGGGTATCTGATAAAGCCGACTTCAGCGGAGCAACGATGCCTGATGGGACCATGGGAAAACCTTAAGCATTTATAGGTGTGCAATTGGAGCAAGTAACGCGTTCGTTGTCTGCCACGCATTCATCGCAGGCAAGTGTGAGTTTGCGGCATTTAATGTTGGTGCAGTTGTAATACCTGCTCGCTGGTGAATCACATAGTTGACAAACTCCAATGGTTTTTGCGTCATCGCTGAATTCCATATTCATACGCTTGTCAAAAATGTAAAGAGAACCTTCCCATAGTCCGCCATCTTTGAATTTCTCGCCGTAGCGAACAATGCCGCCAGCAATTTGATAGACCTCTTTGAAACCACGATTCTTCATCACCATCGATAACACTTCACACCGAATGCCGCCGGTGCAGTAAGTAACGATTGGCTTGTCTTTCAGGTGGTCGTATTTGCCAGTCTCGAGTTCGGCTACAAAGCCTGGAGTTGTTTCCACATCAGGAACGACAGCATTCTTGAATTTGCCTATTGCGGCTTCATAGGCATTGCGACCATCAAAGAAAACCACTTCTTCGCCGCGCTCTTGAATGAGCTCATGTACTTGAGTGGGCGAAAGGTGTTTCCCGCCCCCAACGATTCCATTTTCATCAACCTGTATTTCGTCAGACACGCCAAAGGTAACGATTTCATCGCGGACGCGAATAACGAGCCGTGGAAAATCTTCAATGTCGCCGTCGGACCATTTGAAATCGATGTTTTTAAAGGCTCCGTATTCGCGTGTGGTGCGGACGTATTTCTTAACAGCCGCAAGCGGACCTCCCACTGTGCCGTTAATCCCGTGGCGAGAAATGATGATGCGTCCTTTGAGGCCGAGGCTTTCGCACAAAGACCTTTGCCACAGACGGATAGCTTCGGGGTCGTTGATAGGGGCAAACGTATAGAAAAGGATGATTTTGGTGGTATCGATACGGAAAATGTATCGGAAATAGAGGTGATGAACAGCGGGGCAGAGGTTTCCGCTCATGACTGAGGTATTTTGTCCATCTGTTGTCAACGTCATTGTTAGAGGGAATTACTGTGAAAACTTCGCCAAATAGTCGCATCGTCACTCGGATTCTTCTGGTTGGTGCAGTTGTGTTTGGCATTACCGCATGCGGCAGCAGTGAGTCGAGTTCGTATGACACTGTTTTGCCCACCGATGGATCCGTCAAGTCCCGCACATTTTGCGAGACAGCCATAGAGGCATCAAAGGTCGAGTTGGGTACGGGTCAGGGAAAGAGCGACGACATCAAGTTGTATTATGCAAATCAGGTGGTGGCTGCCACCAATTTGGCGGCACAAGCACCGGACGACATTAAAGATATTGCAGAAAACTTGCGTATCTCGACAGTTGAGTTGTTCAAAATTATTGAAAAGTTTGGATTTGACTTATCAAAAGTAGAGGCCGATGCAAGTGCTGTGAAGCAAATTGGCGATCTCGATACGCAATACAAACTCGAATCATCTGATGCTGCAATGAAGAAGTATCTTCTTGAAAAATGCGGAATCACAGGAAAGCAAAGTGGCACTCCTGCGGTGGCGTCGTAATTCTCTTCTGCCTTTCGTTGTATCGCGTGTAGTCGTTAGTGTTTCCCGCAAGTACTCATAAAGGAGAACATCATGGGTCAGCTCGACGGAAAAGTGGCAATTGTGACCGGTGCAGGTCGCGGCATTGGCAAGGGAATCGCCAAAGTGTTTGCTCGCGAAGGAGCGAAAGTTGTTGTGGCGAGTCGAACACCAGCAACCGTTGCCAGTGTTGTTGCCGAAATAGAAGCAGAAGGATTCATTGCTTTCGGTGTTGTTGTAGACGTAAGCAACAAAGAGCAGATTTTCAATATGGTTGCCGAGACCGTGAAGAAGTTTGGCACGGTCGATATTTTGGTGAATAACGCTCAGGGTTTCGGAACAGCTGAGAAACCGCGTGCATCTACCATTCCTACGCCGATGGAAGATACCGATGATGCTGAATGGGAGTACACCTTCCGAACGGGTGCAACAGCCACATTGTGGGGAATGCAAGCAGTTTTCCCACATATGAAAAAGGCCGGATACGGCCGCATCGTGAACTTCGCTTCAGGTTCAGGCATGGAAGGTTTTCCAGGCAACACTCCCTATAACGCTACGAAAGAAGCAATTCGCGCACTCACACGTACTGCGGCCCGCGAATGGGGCAAGTTAGGCATCACCGTCAACACAGTGAACCCATCCTTGAAAACTGATGCGTGGAACAACTGGGAAGCAAACAACCAAGAATTTGTTCAGGGCCTGAAAGATAAAATGCCGCTGGGTTTTGTTGGTGAACCTGAAGAGCATGGCGCTCCGTGGGTGGTGTGGTTGGCAAGTAAAGGTGGGGAATACGTCACTGGCATGACCATCTTCCTCAACGGCGGACGGTTCATGAACTAAAAGCCACTATGTGGTGGGTGGCGCAACAGTTGTCGTTGTTGATGTTGTCGTTGTTGATGTTGTTGTCGTTGATGTTGTTGTCGTTGACGTCGTTGTTGGCGCAATAGTTGTTGTGGTCGTGGTTGTGGTTGTGGTTGTGGTTGTGGTCGGTGTTGGGCTGAGGAAAGGCCCGCCCCAACCCCAACGGATATCGGTTGGAGCAGCAAGTGGTAGCCCAGCGAGGCTCGGTTGCAGGTCGATGTATTTGCGCAGTTGCGCCCAGGCATTCCAGGCAGAGATGCCTGTGGTGGGGCAGCCACCTCTTACTTGTTTACAGGCAGCTGTTTGTACAGACATTCCAGCCAAGCGAAAGGCGATTCCAAGCTCTTTTGCGCGTGCTGCAATGACTGACCATTGTTTCGATTGTGCGCCACCATTCGTGTGTACCTGAGGAAGTGCAACAATATTTGACCCAGCCTGTGCTGAGACCCAAATGACGTCATCAATGGTCCAACCGTTATTGCACAAAAGCCCACCTGCTTTTTGTGGACAACCATCAGCTGAGCCAAAGTTCCACAGTCGCTGCGTAGTGGATGCAACAAAACCATCAACCCACGCGCGCGCTTGACCCGAAGGGCCCCAACCAGGTTCTAAGTCGTTTGCACCAGAAATGATGATGCGAGTGTCAGATACTGCTCGTGCTGCATCTACGAGTTGTGCCCAGGTCACTCCACCGAAATAACCGTTGAAGGTAGTGGCGCCTCCGGAGTTGCTCGTGCCAATGGCGAGTTCCCACGGGCCGCGTGCGCAACGGGCAAGGCCAGTCGCCCATGCTTGGACGACTTTGATGATGTCGGCGTTTGAAATGGTGATGCCAAAACCGCTGCCGCCTGTTGCAACTTGCCTGCCAAAGAAAAGCCCAATGACACCTTGTTTCACTTTGGTGGCTTGTTCGCATGCTGCTGTTTCTGCACTTGGCAGTGTCGTTTCTAAAGGGTATACATCGCGACCACGTACATAACTTGAGATAGATACGTTCCACAGATCACTTGTTTTGTCGGGAGGAGTGTCGGGATACCAAACAGTGAGCGCGCGTGACGGAGTGACCAGAAGTGTGCCAGAAGCATCGGCAGAGACAGCGCGAATGCGAAATGCACGACTTCTAGTGAGGCGAGGCGGTTTTCCACGTGAACCGATACTGAGTTGGAGTCGACATACTTTTGTGCCAATGACGGTGAGAATGGGGCCGTTGCGCACGCAACTACCAGTGGCTCTCCATGTTCGTATTCCTTTGGCATTGGTGGTGATGAGAGACGCGAGAGGTTGTTGCGAATTGGGGGCAAGGGTTGTTGCATTCCACTTGAAAGCAGTGGCCGCGCTCGCATCGGCTTGGCGATGAGGTGCAATGGCCGTGACAGTAAGAACGCCGCAAAAGAAGAGACCAAGAAGTTTTTTCATATGAACCCTTTCGCTTCAGGTGAGAGCTAAATGGCTGCTTTTCTAAGTTTCTCGGGGATTTGCATGTTTAGGTCCCAATTCGTACTCATTTTCTCTCAAAATTCACCAAGGAAACGTTCTTACCCATCGGTATCGCATATCGTAGAGAAATGAACGATGTTGCGCTTCTCAACGAACTAGAGCCCGAGGCAGAGCGCCTTTTGAATCGGCATTTAGATTCTGACGAGCCGTGGTATCCACACGACATTGTTCCTTGGGAACGTGCAGCCCGTTTGGCAAAAGATGGTTTTAGTTATGCAGCAGATTCCATTCCTGAAGGTGTTCGTTCTGCATTGTTGGTGAACTTGCTCACTGAAGACAATCTTCCCTGGTACACACGCACCATCTCGCGCATGTTTGGTGGCGATACTGCATGGGGAACCTGGGCGCAACGTTGGACCGCCGAAGAAGGTCGACATGCAATTGCGATGCGCGACTACATCACAGTCAGTGGTTTACTCGACCCATCAGAGTTAGAAAATGGCCGCATGATTCAGGTAAGCAGTGCAATGGTCCCTGAACCAGAGTCGGCTGCCGATGGCATGTGCTACGTGGCTGTGCAAGAACTCGCTACGCGCATTTCACATCGCAACACTGGCACCATGTTGAACGACAAAGCCGGTTACGACGTGATGATGCGTCTCTCAGCCGACGAGAATCGTCATCACCTGTTTTATAGAGACTTAGTGACCAAGTTATTCGAAGTGCATCCGTCGATGGCGATGGAAGCCTTAACGCGACAAGTGAAGAACTTCTCGATGCCTGGTTTAGGTATTCCTGGTTTTGTGGGTCATGCTCGCGCCATTGCGAAGGCTGGCATTTACGACATGAATATTCATCACGACAAAATAATTGTTCCGCTTCTCACCCGCCAGTGGGCAATTGAAAAAGTAGAAGGTCTCACAGCTGCTGCAGAACAAGCACGTATTTCACTTGTTTCGCATGTGGAACGTGTTGGCAAGGCAGCAAAGCGCATGGCAGAACGCGCAGCCGAGCGTGCCTCAGTTCAAAACGAAGAAAAAGCAACCGATTAGTTAGCTTTCGGCAACTTGTGCCGTCAGCATTTCAATAATGCCTTCGGGTACAAAGTTGTTTTCCGTGGTGGTACTTGCCTCAACGAGTTCCACCATGCGGTTCACTACTTCAATGGGGTCCATCTGATTCGTGGTCACCATTTGACGCATCGTTTGATGTAATTCAGTTGCTGGAGCATTGACCGATGCTTCATTGAACCATTCCCACATCGAGTCGGCCATGCGGTCGTTGAAGCCGGTGTTGTATGGGCCGGGGTTGAGCAGCGTGACGTCAATTCCTTGGGCGACCATCTCGGCGCGCAATGACTTGCCGAAAGCTTCGAGAGCGTGCTTGGTCATGGAGTATGGGCCAAATGCGGGCCCGGCGAGTACTCCGGCAATTGAGGAAACGATGATGACACGACCTTTTCCACGCTTCACCATTTGCGGCAGCACTGCTTGTGTGATGGCAATGGTGCCAAAAACATTGACCTCAAAAAGAAAGCGAACGCGATCCATGGGTACATCGGCCATCGGGCCTGTTTGTCCGGCACCAGCGTTGTTGAGGAGAACATCAACATTCCAGCCATTGACCTTCTGAATGTCGGCGGCATTGGTGATATCGAGCTTTTCAACTTGTAGTTGTGGTGCCTCGGCGCGAAGCGCGGTGGCTTGAGCCTCGGTCTCTGTTGTGGCAATGACGTGGTGACCACGCGCACTCAATGCGAGAGCAGCCCCTTTGCCGAATCCTGAACCTGCACCTGTAATGACAACTGTTAATGACATAAAACCCCCTCAAAGTGCAGTGTAGTGCTAATTCGTTATTGAAGAGAACGAGAGACCATAATCTAAGAAGTTCAATAAAGGGGAAATCATGCCGCAGTTGGTAAATCGCAAAGTTGTTTTGAAGTCTCACCCACAAGGTGCCCTCAAGGAGTCCGACTTCGAAATCGTGAATGATGAGGTTGGCGAAGTTACTGCTGGTTCAGTGCTTGTGCGTGTTGACGTTCTCTCTATTGACGCTTTTATTCGCACCACGCTCGACGGTGGAGGTTTCCACACGTCGGCACAACTTGGTGGGGTAGTGCCTGCGCTCGGCGTGGGCACAGTAGTGGAAAGTGCCGACCCTGGCTTTGCTGTTGGCGACACAGTTACAGGTCCGTTTTGCTCGCAAAGCTATGCGCTCTTGCCTTCAGTGATGTTGCGCAAACTCGATACTTCAATTGCCCCAGCTACAGCTTTTCTAGGTGCATTGGGTATGGCAACTGGCCTCACTTCATACACCGGCATTGTTTACGTAGGAAAGGCCAAGGCAGGCGACACCGTCGTCATCTCAGGAGCAGCTGGTGCTGTTGGCTCATTGGCCGGTCAAGTAGCACGGCTCTCTGGGGCATCAACAGTGATCGGCATCGCCGGAGGAAAGCACAAAGTCGACTTCTTGGTGAACGAACTTGGTTATACAGCTGCGATTGACTATCGCAATGAGAACGTAGAGAAGCGCTTAGCAGAACTCGCTCCAAATGGCGTCAACCTCTTTTTCGACAATGTGGGTGGCGATGTGCTCGACGCAGTGTTGATGAACATCGCCGAAGAGGCTCGCGTGGTTCTGTGCGGCGCGGTTTCTCAATACGAAAATATGGCTGACGTGCGAGGGCCAAAGAACTACCTGAAGATTCCTGAGCGCAATGCCAGCATGCTTGGGTTCACCATCTTTCACTATGCCCACAAGCACGCTGAAGCTGAAGCGCAAATGGGTAAGTGGCTCAAGAGTGGCGAGTTGAAAGTGCGTGAGCAAATTGAAGAGGGAATTGAAAACTTCCCTGCAACAGTGCGCTTGCTTCTTGACGGCGGCCATTACGGCAAGTTGATGCTGCGAGTGCATTAATACCTTCTTTGCGTTTCGCTGCAATTTGCGTGTACTTCGGCGTACGTTGCAAGTATGCATGAAACACCGCTCAGTGATGTGTCAGGTAAATGGGTAGTAGCCGCGGTCACGCGTGATTACTGTGATGTCTGGCATGTAACGGAAAATCATGATCGAGAGGTGATGCATTTGCATCGACCCGACGAAGGTGCTGAGCATCATCATGTTTGCCAAGCTCAAGAACATCACGGGCATCGCAGTGACCAAGGCAGTACTGAGTACTACAAATACATCGCCGCTGTACTGTCGAGTGCTTCCGACGTCATGCTTGTTGGGCATGGTTCCGGCAAGTCGAGCATCGTCGAGGAGTTTGCTGAGTACTTCAGCAAGCACCAACCAGCGGGCTACAAGCTGGTGACCGAAGTGCGCCATGTGAATCTTCCGGCTCTGTCAGGTGGAGAACTGATCCAGATGGCTCATGAATGGAAAAAAGAGCAGAGGGAATTTGGTGCTTAGAGCGTTGACACTCGCAGCGCGCGGTACTGCTGGATTGCGCGGTCGGCGGTAATGCCCATCACAGCGAGTGGACCGATGAGAAGTATGAGTTTCTCGGTGAGGTTCACGTCGGCCGTTTGAAACGACATCACCAATATCGCAATGACCCATATGGCCATGGAGATCACGTTTATCTTTCGCAGACGCTCAACTTTGATGGTGTGGGCAAATTCAATATTGCTGAGTGTAAGAACTGAAAGCAAAAGCGTGATTGAAATGTTGACACTTGCCCCAGCATCGAGCAGCCAAAGTGTGGGAACCACCATGTTCCAAGCAGCGGGAAAACCACGGAAATAATGATCACTCGATTCAATGTTGTTCTGACTAAACCAGAGTGCCGAGGAGCCGATTACAGCGGCGATGGCAATTTTCCCTAGGTTGCCGTGTGTGACTACGCCAAATTGCCACATGAAAGCGGCAGGAACAATGACACAGGTGACATAGTCAATGACCAAATCGAGGATGTAGCCATCAAAACGGGGAACCTCGGAATCAGATAGCCATTTACGGGCGATGGGTCCGTCGATGCCGTCAATGATGAGGGCAACGATCAGCCACACAACAGCACTTGTGGGGGCATTGTCGAGCACTGCGACTAACGCCGCCATACCGGCAAGAATTCCTGTCACGGTCAGAGCATGAATGGAAAGGTCTCCACGAGTTTCTGTCACAAAGGCAGATCCTTTTTTGGGCACGTTCAGACTGTACTGTGTCTCGCACGATGGCTCGTATTACTCAGCAAATGATTTTCGCTCGCCTATGGGTGGCATTGGTCATGCTGTGGGCGGGTTTGCGCATTTTGGCTGTTGAAATATGGCTTATCGACTATGGGATCAACATCTGGTGGTTTGCGCTGATTGAGGTGCTGTCTTCAGTCCTATATGGGGTCAGTTCCGCCCGATTAGTAAAGGAGCTCGCTACTCGACACCGAAAGAATTCCGCAAAGTGGGGATCACTAACGCTCATCGGTTATGTCTTACCCGATACATATTTGTTGAGTGTGGGCAGATCAATGCCCTTAGCGACATATTTGGTAGTGGTGTCGTTGGCCGTGATATTTGCTGTTATTGCATTAGTGCGCACTCGCACGTCAGTGATGAAAACAGCGTTCACCGATGCGGGCTGAAGTTACTCAGGCTTGTATTGAGGCAAACGCTTCTCTGCAAATGCCTTCCAGGTTTCCGTCGCATCTTGCGAGAATGTCGCCATAATCTGCTGCCGATTCTCTAAGTCAATAGCGGCCTGCATGCCCGGAATCTCAAGTGCGCTCCACATTCCCTCTTTGGTGAGCGCAACCCCGATTGGCGAATTCAACATGATTTCTCGTGCTTTTGAAAATGCACGCTCGAGCAATTGATCGGGTTGCACTGTTTCTAAGATCAAGCCAATCCGTTCTGCTTCGTCTGCATGGAATATGCGTCCGGTCAACATCAGCTCTTGAGCACGTGCGGCACCTATGAGGCGTGGGAGTAACCAACTCGTGCCAATATCGCACGCCGATAATCCGATGCGAATGAAAGCAGCATTGAATTTGGCTGCGGTTGATGCGAGGCGAATATCTGAGCCAAGAACGAGGGCAAAGCCTCCGCCCGCTGCTGCGCCGTTCACCGCGGAAATGATGGGCTGTGGAAGAGATCGCATGTGTGGAATGAGTGATGCAATATGTTTCTGAGTGGCAAACCCGGACTCCACTTTCCCGGTGTGTGGCATGCCGGGTGCAACGCCATAACCGGTGAGATCTAAACCAGCACAGAAACCTTTGCCTGCTCCGGTGAGAACAACTACACGGGTTTGCGGGTCAACAGAAACTTCATCTAGAGCATTGTGAAGTGCACTGACGAGTTCAGACGTCATCGCGTTGAGTTTCTCGGGGCGATTCAAAGTGATGAGAGCGATGCCTACTTCGGGGTGGGTGATTTCTACAACAGCCATGGCATATCTTGTCATGTCGCAGTGGTGACGAAACGAAATGTGAGGTTGATACGCGAAGACGTGACCTTTTTGCTGCGTGCGATGCTGTGTTGCCAGCAATGCTGCGACAGGCCACTCATGAGTAAAAGGGAGCCGTGGGGGAGAATGACAGACGTCTTTTCTTTGCTCAGCCGATGACGAAAATCGAATCGACGTTCTGTACCAAATGATACGGAAGCGATCACAGGCTCGGGCCCATTGCACGGCTCGTCATCGGAATGCCAACCCATCGCATCGTTGCCATCGCGGTAGAGATTGGCCAGTGCTGAATTGAAACGGTGTCCTGTTTGCAGCACTAGGGCCTCGCGGACCTTTGCAAGGGTGGGCGTCCACGCATGAGCGGTGCGCTCAACTCCTGAATAGGTGTAGTGAATGTTGTTGTCGGCAATCCAAGCGGAACGCCTGGGTTCGGGAACTTTCTTGCCGAAGAGAACGAGGTGATGTTCTTCCCAAGGCACTTCGCTCATGAGCGCACTAAAGCACTCGTTGGCGTCTAGTGCGCTCAGAAAATGTGGGAACAACTGTGCACTGCCGTCAAATGGCAGTACCTCTAACGAGTCGGAAGGGAATAACGACGTCACGCCGACGTTGAAACTTTTGACTTCTTCGGACGAGGCCGCATTGTTGGCGCAGCATCTTCGTCATGAATATTGAAATATGCATAGACCGCGCCGAGTGCAGTAACAATGACTGATCCGAGAAATGCGGCATGGTAGCCAGACATTGCTGCCACAGGAGCGCTGTTGTCGGGCAAGGCATGGTTCATGCGAGACACAAAAATAGTTGCGAAAATTGCTACACCTAGGGCGGCAGATGTTTGACGCTGTGCGGAAAAGATTGATGATGCACGACCAGTATCGCGTGCCTCAATATTTGAATAGGTTGAAGCCTGCAAGCCAACAAATGAAAAGGATGCTCCACAACCACGAATGAACATCAGTATGCGAATTGTCCACATGCTGGTGCCAAGACCAAGAAAGGCAAAAGGCAACGAAGCGAGTGTTGCAACAACAAGCCCAAAGGTAACGAGTCGACGTGGTCCCACTGTGTGGTACAGGCGTCCGACAATTTGGCTCATGAGAATGACGCCACAAGCTTGAGGCAGGGTGGTGAGACCCGACTCTAGTGCCGTTGCGTTAAATGGTCCTTGCAGCATTTGAGGCAAGAGAAAGAGAAATGCCGCGAAACTTCCATAAGCCATGGTGTTGGTGATGTTGGCGTTACGAAAAATGCGGTCTTTATAGAGGCGCAAAGCCAGCATCGGTTCCTTGACCGTCAGTTCTACCTTTACTAGGAGTGCAAAAAGAGCAAGTCCGCCAAGGCCCGTCACGAGTACTGGAGTAGAAAACCATCCGTGAGTTGGTCCTTGTGAGAGGGCGTAGAGAATTCCGGCTAAACCAATTCCCGACAGTACAAAACCGGGAGCATCGAACTTTCCGGCCTGAGGTTCCTTGTGTTCTTTGAGGAAAATGGCGCCAAAAATAAAACCGAGTACGCCGATGGGCAAATTGACATAGAAAATCCATCGCCATGAGAGGTGGTCAACAATTGCGCCACCGATGATGGGTCCGAGAGCTGGTGCAACAACGGTGGGCACAATCAAAATGGTTGATGCGCGTGCCCGCTCTGCAGGGGGAAACGAGCGGTAGAGCATGGCTGTTCCCACGGGCACGAGCATGCCTCCACCCACACCCTGAAGAAGGCGAAAGACGATGAGTTGGCCAAGGCTGTTCGATTGACCACATAGAGCCGATGCGGCAGTGAATAAAAAGAGTGCAAAAAGGAACGTTTTCTTCGTCCCTACTTTGTCTCCGACCCAGCCAGAAGCGGGAATCCATACTGCGAGCGCGAGGAGATAGCCGATCACGACCCATTCCATTGATGCTGCCGAGGCGCCAAATTCCTCTTCGAGTGTGGGGATCGCCACGTTCATGATGGTGGTGTCCATGATTTCTAGGAACAGACCCAAAACAAAAGTGACGGCAACGATCCATTTGTATTCAAACTTGTCTTGAAGTGCACTCATAAGCCCCCTAGGTCCACCACGCAGACTAGTGACTCACTTGGCTTACTATGACGACGGGGGTTTCATCATGAGCAGTCAAATGAACAATATTCGCTACAACCCGTTTAGCGCTGAGGTATTGGCAGATCCTGCCGCGGCGCATAAAGAACTTCGCGAAAAGTGTCCGGTGCATGCTTTTCGTGAGCATCAACCATTTTTTACATCTTTGAGTAAGCATGAAGATGTCTTGGCCGCATTGAAGAACATTGACGTCTTCTCGTCGCAGTGGGGTCAAGGACCTGGTCGTAAGCCCGCCATTGCGTTGTTTAGTGACCCGCCGAATCACACGAAGTTTCGTCGCCTCGTGAACACTTCATTCACGCCTCGTGCAGCGATGGCGCTTGAGCCAATGATCGTTGCTTTAGTAGAGGAGTTGGTGAGCGTCATGGGTTCGCAGGCAGGCAACAAGGCCGACCTACACGATTTACTTGCAATGCCCCTTCCCGTTATCGTCATTGCTCGCATGCTCGGAGTGCCTGAAGATATGCGCGACACTTTTAAAGAGTGGAGTGATGCGCAACTGCAGGGCATGAACATGGTCGACCCCGAACGTGAAATTGCCGCACGACGTGCAATGAGCGAGTACCTCATCAATGAGGTGAATATTCGTCGAGATCTCATTGCGCAAGGTCGTGAGTTACCGAATGACCTGATTTCGGAATTGACGCAGGCAGCGATGTCGCACGATGACCCGCTCACCGATGCAGAGATGCTTTCCATGTTGGTGCAAATTTTGGTAGGGGGAAATGAAACAACTACTTCTCTCATTACCAACCTGGTTTGGCGCTTGTTGGAAGACCGCTCAAGGTGGAACGCGGTAGTGAACAACCCCGAACTCATCGATGTCGCTATTGAAGAGAGCCTGCGATTCGACCCACCGGTGTTGGGCTTGTATCGCACCACCACGTGTCCGGTCACGATGTCGGAAACAGAAATCCCTAGTGATGAAAAAGTGATGGTGCTCTACGCCTCAGCTAATCGCGACCCCGCAGCGTGGGAAGACCCCGACACATTTCGTCTCGACCGCGACCTCAATCAGTTGCGCCGTCACTTGTCTTTCGGCTTCGGGTTGCACGTGTGCCCAGGAGCTGCGCTGTCGCGAACAGAAACGCGCATTGCATTACGCAAACTCATTGAACAATTCCCGACGCTGGAATTAGATGGTGAGCCAGAGCGTATTGAAACCTTCTTGTTGTGGGGTAAACGCACATTGCCTGTGAAGTGGTGAGGGATAGTTCTTTACCACTGCATATCGGGTGAGTACACGGCGTTTTGGTTGCCCATTGCATTTCCGGCGTCGGCAATGAGCAGCTGTCCGGTCAGCGACCTTGCAGCAGGGGAGCACAAGAACAAGATGTGTGCCGCTGTTTCTTCGGGGCTTTGCAAGCGCTGAATTGGCGTGTCGCGAATAATGCGCTTGGTGTACTCCGCCACATCGGGTGAAATGTTGGCCACTTCTTCTTCGCGGAAACCTTGAGTATCGACTGGCCCAGGAGCGAGAGCATTCACAGTCACACCACGATGTGCGAGGTAGAGCGCTGTTGTCTTTGTCATATTCACTACGCCCGCGCGGGCTGCGCCAGAGTGTAAAAAGAGTGGTGCGCCGCGGTCGCCCACTTGGTTGTGCACCACGTTGACAATGGACCCGTCACCGGCGGCAATGAGGTCGGGGACAAAGCGACTGAGCATGTTCCATGTTCCATGCAAGTTGAGGTCAACAACGGCGCGAAAACCCCGGTCGGAAATCTCTGAAGGGCGGGCAGGGAATTGCCCACCAGCATTGTTGATGAGGAAATCGAGTTTGGTAAATGAGCCCATCACCATGTCGCGCAACGATTCCACGCTTTCCGTATTGCGAATGTCGCATACCTGGGAAATGCAGCGCACGCCGAGTGCTTCGATGTCGCCATGTGTTTTGGCCAAGTTGTCGGCATCGCGAGCAGCTAGGGCTACGTCGGCACCCAATTGTGCAAAGCCGAGTGCGGTTGCGCGGCCGATGCCACGACCACCGCCTGTTACAAGAACAGTGCGACCTCGAAAGAGGCCCGGGGCAAAAGTTTCCGCTGCGGTGTTGGGGGTGCTTGTCATTCCAACGAGAGTAGCGAACTACCATCGGGTCTATGCGAGCGGTGATCTGTAAAGAGTTAGGTCCATTGGAAAATTTGTCTGTCGAAGAGGTTCCTTCGGCGCCATTGCTGAGTGGGTACGTCCGTTTACGTGTTCTGGCAAGTGGTGTCAATTATGTAGATGGTCTTCTCATTCAGGGTAAATACCAAATCAAACCGCCAACCCCTTTTGTTCCAGGAATGGAAGTTGTCGGTGAAGTGGTGGAGTGTTTTGAAGATGTTTCCTCCGCGCTCCTGGGGAAACGCGTTCTGGCAAACGTAGGTTTTGGTGGTTTTGCAACAGAGGCAGTGGTGCGGGCCGATCGTGTCATCACCATTCCCGACACGTTGACAACTGGTCAGGCCGCAAGCTTTTTGCAGAGTTACCTCACCGGTTGGTTCGCGCTCACCCGGCGGGCTCACATCAGCGTCCAGTCACCTGGAAAAGAGCAGTGGATGTTGGTGCTGGGCGCAGGAGGCGGTGTGGGCCTTGCCGCAGTCGATATTGGCGTTGCACTAGGTCTCAAGGTCATTGCGGCGGCTTCCTCTGAAGATAAACGAGAATTGGCACGTGAACGAGGCGCTGTTGCTGTCATCGATTCCGCCAATGAAGATGTGAAGGAGCGGGCGAAAGAAATATCTGGGGGCGGAGTAGATATTTTGTACGACCCAGTAGGTGGCGCTTTAGGTGAAACGTGCTTGCGTGCTTTGGGCGAAGATGGCCAATACCTGGTCATCGGATTCGTCGGTGGAATTCCTCAGTTGCCCGCAAACCAGGTCCTCCTGCGCAATCGCAGGGTCATTGGAGTCGATTGGGGAGCATGGGCCGGTCGCAATCCAGAAGGTAATGCACAGTTACTTGATGAGGTGTTGGCAAAAATTGCGGCAAAACAGCTCAGTCCAGTTGAACCACAGGTGTATTTGTTGAGCGAGGCAGCCAAGGCGCTTGCCGATCTTGAGCATCGTCGTGTGGCGGGCAAAGTGGTACTCGTTGCCGACGAAGCGAAATAGGTAGTCTGAGTGAATGGCTACTCTTAAACCTTTCAAATTCGGCGCAAAAGCAAAGACCGCAGGTAGCGGTAAAGAATGGGCAGACATTGCCAAGCAAGCTGAAGACCTTGGTTACGTCTCCTTGCAAATGGACGACCATTACACCAAGCAGTTTGCTCCGGTACCTGCTCTTATGGCGGCTGCTGCAGCAACTAAAACACTTCAGGTAGGAACACTCGTTGCAGGAAACGACTTCCGCAATCCAGTGGTGTTCGCAAAAGAAGCAGCAACTATCGATCTCTTGTCTGACGGCCGCTTCATGATGGGTTTGGGTGCCGGTTGGATGAAAGAGGACTACACCATTACCGGTATTACTCAAGACGATGCACTCACTCGCATTGAGCGTCTTGAAGAAGCAATCACCGTGATGCGTGGCTTGTGGGGCGCGGGGCCATTCTCACATGAAGGTCGTTTTTATAGTGTTTCGGAAATTGATGCTCAACCAAAGCCAATTTCGAACATCCCCATCACTGTTGGTGGTGGCGGACCAAAGTTGCTTGCTATGGCAGCACGTAAAGCCGATGTGGTCGGAATTAACCCGAAAATCGTTGGACGTTCCATTAACCCTCGTTCGATGGCTACTGCAGCAGCAGATGTTGTTGACGAGAAAATTGGTTATGTGAAGGCAGCAGCAGGCGATCGCTTCGACCAGTTGGAACTGCAGTTGCAGGTATTCGCCACAGTTGTTACCGACGACCCCATGGCAGTTGCAGAGAAAATGGCGCCAATGTTCGGCTTGCCGCCAGAGGTTGTATTGCAAGCGCCGTACTTCCAAATTGGAAGCGTGCAGCAAATCATTGAAAACATCACCATGTTGCGTGAGCGCTGGGGCATTACTTACATTGCCTTCCAGCAAGACGCAACAGCAGCTATGGCTCCTGTCGTTGCTGCGCTCGCTGGCAAATAGAACCTGACGCCAGAGTTGTGAACGCCGTGCCGCCGTCTGTTGTTGCATCGCGACTGCAGCCCTTTGGCACCACCATCTTCGCCGAGATGTCTGCACTTGCTGCAGAACTCGGCGCAATCAACTTAGGTCAAGGCTTTCCCGACTCCGATGGGCCGCGGGAAGTTCTTGATGTTGCTATTGAATCCATCAATGGTGGACTCAACCAGTACCCGCCAGGAATGGGAATGCAGGTGTTGCGTGAGGCCATTGCTCAGCATCAGCAACGGTTTTACGGGGTGTCTTACAATTGCGATACTGAAGTTCTGGTGACAGCAGGCGCAACAGAAGCAATAGCGGGAGCATTGCTCGGATTGTTAGAGCCTGGCGACGAAGTGATTGTGTTTGAGCCGATGTACGACAGTTACCAGGCGTGTATTGCAATGGCTGGAGCGGTTTCAGTTCCTATTCTGCTCGAACCACCTATGTATCGACCCAACATGGATGCTTTTGAAGCTGCTATCACGACTCGCACGAAGATTTTGCTCATCAACTCGCCTCATAACCCCACAGGTATGTTGCTGACGCGAGAAGAGCAAGAACACATTGTGCGCATCGCAGAACAACACAATCTCATTATCGTTTCAGATGAGGTGTATGAACATCTGGTGTTCGATGGGCAAAGGCATGTATCAATTGCCGAGATCCCGCAAGCACGTAATCGTTCAATTGTTATTTCTAGTGGCGGAAAAACATTTCATACCACTGGTTGGAAAGTGGGTTGGGCAGTGGGCCCTGCACATCTCATTGCCGCAGTTCGTTCTGCTAAACAATTCCTCACCTATGTAAACGCGGCACCATTCCAGCCGGCAATTGCTCGTGGTCTCTTAATGCCAGATGAGTATTTCACGCAACTTGCAAAAAATTTAGAAGATCGTCGTAATCAGTTGTGCGATGTTCTTTCAGAGTCAGGGTTCCAATACTTTCGCCCGCAAGCAACTTATTTTGTAACGGCAGACATCCGGTCTATGCAGGCGAATGGAGATGGCCGCGAGTTTTGTCAGCGACTTGCCCATGAGGCTGGAGTTGTTGCGATACCCAATGTGGTCTTTTATACGCCGCAAAACGCCCATAGTGGACGGCACTTAGTGCGGTTCGCGTTCTGTAAGCAGGAAAAAGTCATTGCACAAGCAGCACAACGTTTGCGAAACTGGGCGCAATGAAAATTGCGGCAATTCAGCACGACATTCAATGGCTCAATCGCGATGCCAATTTTGCTCATCTTGAAACGCTCATCGCTTCGGCTGCACAGGGTGAGGCGCGCCTGGTTGTATTGAGTGAAATGTTTTCTACCGGTTTCGCAATGGGCGAAAAATGGGTGAATGAATTACCGGAACCGTTTAATGGCCCAAGCTCGCAGTTCTTGCAGCGAATGGCGCAGAAATACAACATGTGGTTGTGCGGAACGTGCGCAGAACTGCCAGAAACTGGCGACGCTTTGCCGGGAAATACTTTCATTGTGTCGTCACCAGACGGTGTGTTGACGCGCTATGTAAAGATCCATCCGTTTTCCTATAGCGGAGAAGACAAATGGTTTCGTGCAGGTTCGGAAGTGGTGACGCTCGAAATTGAGGGAACGCGTGTTGCGCTCTTTGTGTGTTACGACCTGCGATTTGTTGAAGAGTTTTGGAATTGTGCAGAGCACACCGACGTCTACCTCGTTCCAGCGAATTGGCCCGAGACTCGTCGTGAACACTGGCTGTCGTTATTGCAGGCGCGCGCAATTGAAAACCAGGCCTATGTGGTGGGTGTGAACCGTGTCGGCGCTGGTGGTTCCTTGATCTACTCAGGCGACAGTCGTATCTTTGGTCCACTCGGTGAAACGCTCGCGGCAGGTAGTTCCACAGAAGAGATTCTGTTTGCAGACGTTTCGCCAGAGCACGTAGCGACAACTCGATTGAACTTTCCCTTTATGAAAGATCGTTAATCAGAGTACTTTGGCCACTGCGAAAATTTCTCTAAAGAAATCACCGTATTGCGCATTTGCTCTGGGGCTACCGGATGCGAAATGAGATATCCCTGAGCCTTTGCGCAGTGCAAGTCGATAAGGGCTTCTAACTGGCGGGCTGTCTCTACGCCTTCTGCAACGGTGTCGAGCCCGAGGGCGTCGCTCATCGCCAAGATGGTTTTCACGAGGGAGCGCGCACTGACGTCATCGGCAATTCCGCTAATGAATGACCTGTCGATCTTGAGGCGTTGGATGGGGAAGCTCTGGAGAAGCGACAGCGACGAATAACCAGTACCAAAATCATCAATGGCGATGCGTACGCCAAGGGTATTGAGGCGTCGCAAGGCGGCAAGAGCCTGCTCGGGCTCGGTAATCATGATGCTCTCAGTCATTTCGAGCCACAACTGTTGCGGTTGAACACGTGTGCGCGACAGAGCTTCACTTACTACCGAGACGAATTGAGGATCATGTAGTTGTCGAGGCGACACATTGACAGACATTGAAGCTGTTTCAGGGCAAATGCCCGCATCAATCCAACTACGTAAGTGTGAGAGTGCTTCAATGAGCGCCCAAGCACCTATGGGTACGATGATTCCAGTTTCCTCTGCAATGGGGATGAATTGAGCAGGAGAGCTAGTTGAGCCGTCTTCGCGCTCCCAGCGCATGAGTGCTTCAAAACCAAGTACATCACCGAGTTGTAGGTCGATAATGGGTTGATACACCAGCGTGAGTTCTTGTCGCTCAAGGGCGCGGTACAGCGCGGTTTCTAGTGTGAGGCGTTGTGTGGCTCGTTCCAGCATTGATGCGTCGAACAATGCAATGCAGTTGCGTCCTGCATCTTTTGCGCGGTACATCGCGGCATCGGCGTGTCGAAGAAGCTCTTCTGGAGAAGGAGAGTCAGTTGCCGGCGAGCATGCCACGCCAATGCTTGCTGAGACAAATACATCGCCTTGACGTAGGGCTAGTGGTTCACGAAAGCATTCAAGAATTCGTTCGGCGGTCTTCATGGCTTCAATGTCGCTCACGCTGTCGGGTTCAAGCACCACAAACTCATCGCCACTAATACGACCAACGATTGCGGAAAGAGGTACCGCATTCGTGAGGCGTTGGGCAACTGCCACCAAAACATCATCGCCGGCGCTGTGGCCAAGTGAGTCGTTGATATTTTTGAATCGGTCGACGTCGATGAAATGAACTGCTGGAACTCTTCCCGTTCTCCATGCGTTGTCGACAGCTTCTTCGATGTGTTGCAACATGAGTGAACGATTCGGAAGAAGCGTGAGGGCATCGGTTTGTGCTGTTTTCACCAACACCGCTTGGGTGCGTGCATTGGTTCTCACCGCTTGAATGACACGTGCGGTCACCGACGCAGCGAGTACAAACAAGGAAATTGCTCGTATGACGCGGTCAACCTGATTGCGCGGATTAAAGAGAGCAATAGTGATGAGTGGCACGACAAGTGCAGTAGTCGTGAGCACTAGTCGACCAAGTAAAGGTTGGCGTTGACGTGTGGTGCTGCGATGGGTGAGGCTGCGTACTGAGGGGTGCAAGAAGGTTGCAGAGGCTAAAAAGAGACTGATGACGTAAGGGGCATTGAGGAAACGGTCGGAAACACTTGCATGGCCAGACTTGTCTAAAGCAAAAAGAAAGTCACCAAGCAAAGAAAGTGAAATAGCCCCAAAGAGCAACCAGATTGAGGGTGTTCGGTTTGCTTCGCTGAAGAGCAACGAGACAAGGAGGAAGAGCACAATTGTGCTTGTTGCGAGAGTGATGCCGCGCAAAGCACTAATGACAGCAGGTTCTCCGGCGATGTTGAGCGAAGGTTGAAGGAGCCCTATCCAAATGAGGAGCCAAGCTCCGAGAGCAACAACTAGTGCGTCGCCAAGCGAGTTCAAAATGGCAGTTCCGTTACGCCTCAATGTGACGAGCAATAGTGCGCTGGCGAGGAGTATTTGAACCACGAGGAAGAATGATTCAGAAACAATGCGCAACGTTTCGTCAGGCAGGGAAGTATCAGCCAACGTTTGCCCTGCGACGGTAAACAAAGCAACGCCCAAAATGACCATCCAGGTGCGAGGGTCGGGTCGATGTGCAAAGAACCCAATCACAACACAAATGGCCAGTTGGGTTGCCGCGATGAAATAGAAGGTATTTCCCACAGATGCGGACGGGGTCAACATGTTGACCAGCCCGAGAACCACTCCCACGGCCCCGATGAGCCATGCCAATTGAGAAAAGGTTTTTCGCACTGGCTTTTCAGGCTACACATGACCCGAATTGCAGGGGTGGATCAACTACTGTGTTCATAGGCGGAGTGCCTCTTTTTTGGAGTACCTCCTCGCATGTATGTCACCCGCCACTCTCACGTTGTAGACCACAACCTGCAAGATTCTTTGTGGAACCTCTATGTGCGCGCCTATTTGCCTGAGGCCGAGTTGACCGCGACCCACGAGATGCTCGATCGACTGGAATTTAACGACCAGATGACCCTGCAGAGCAATCGCGCCTGGGTGGTCTGGGACGACGGTGTACCTGTGGCGATGACGCTGATTGCTACTGATGTTCGGGCAACTCGTTGGTTGTCGGAGTTGTATTTTGCCAAGCATTATCCCGAGCGTTTCCGCAAAGGCCAAGTGCACTATGTGGTGTGGGCAGTGGTTGACCCCGATTATGTGGCAAAGGGCGCAGTGATCCATTTAGGGAAGCATGCGCTCGCTGTAGAGGCAGCAGAAGGGGCTTTGCTGGTGTTTGACACCCCTGAAAGCAACCAACCTCAGGCCACTGGGGGAGCAGCAGAACTCATGGTGCGCTTGGCGCGAATGGTCTCGGAGGCAGACCTCATCCCCATTACCACCCAGCGCTACTACGCCATCGACTTTGTCCGCCCGCGCGAATCTGCCGATTCCGTTGGGGCTCAAATTGGCTCCGATACAGAAACGACCATGCTGACCTCATAGGCAATGCGCTACGTTTCATATAGATGAGTACCTCCTCTCCCACAGTCGATGTGGTCATTCCTCATTCACACATGATGGCCGATCTCCTGGGGATGCGCGATGAGCATTTGCGTCGCATTGAAGATGCCTTTCCGTCGACAAAAATTTCCGTGCGCGGCAATGTGGTGTCGTTAGCTGGTGTCGATTCGGCTCAGGCCGGGCGCCTCTTTGAAGAACTCGTCATGTTGTTACAAAAAGGTGAGTCATTCGATTCATTAGTCATCGATCGTTCCATCGACATGGTGCGCAATAATCAACGCCCAAGTGATGTGCTCACCGATGAAGTGATGCGAGCCGGGCGTGGCCGTGCGGTGAAGCCAAAAACAGCAGGCCAGAAACGCTACGTCGATGCAATTCGTGAAAACGTCATCACTTTTGGTGTTGGGCCAGCAGGAACAGGGAAAAGCTGGCTTGCAGTTGCGATGGCGGTTCAGGCGCTCCAAGCAAAACAAGTGCAACGCATCATT